>Ga0209086_10000215_pt1 | contig 51377 bp, 40 predicted proteins | sample M_130207_XF_Meta_FD_187312 | JGI IMG/M metagenome (GOLD analysis project Ga0209086, IMG submission 187312) | Freshwater microbial communities from Lake Montjoie, Canada to study carbon cycling - M_130207_XF_MetaG (SPAdes) (version 2) | ecosystem: Environmental > Aquatic > Freshwater > Lake... | reverse complement strand
AACTCAACCGGCAGCAACTCCTGCAGCTGGCGTAGCCGCTGCCAATGCTCCAGATAAAAATGCTGCTTTTAAAAGAGAGTTGTCCTTAGAACAAAAATCAGAAACAAAAGGAGAAGTGACTATTAAAGGGCAAAAAGTACCTTATAAAGCAACCGCTGCCACCATGCCCGTATGGGATGAAAATGGTAAAGCTATCGCTGCTTTATTTTATGTCTATTATGAGCGTACTGATGTGACCAATAGAGATACCCGTCCTTTGCTTATTTCATTTAACGGTGGACCAGGCACAGCAAGTGTGTGGATGCACATTGGTTATACAGGACCTCGAAAATTAAAAATTGATGATGAAGGATATCCTGTGCAACCTTATGGATTTGATGAAAATCCTCAATCTTTATTGGATGCAGCAGATATCGTATACATTGATCCAGTGAATACAGGTTTCTCAAGAATTTTAGATAAAACAGTTCCTACTTCTAAATTTTTCGGTGTGAATGCTGATATTAAATACCTAGCAGATTGGATCAACACTTTTGTGTCTAGAAACAAGCGTTGGGCTTCTCCTAAATTTTTAATTGGCGAAAGTTATGGCACTGCTCGTGTATCTGGATTAGCCTTAGAATTACAAAATGCACATTGGATGTATTTGAATGGAGTTGTTTTAGTTTCTCCAACCGACTTAGGATTGAAGCGTGATGAAACAAGTAGCGGAGCTTTACGCATACCTTATATGGCAGCCACTGCTTGGCACCATAAACAATTACCAGCAGATTTACAATCCAAGGATTTAACAGCGATTTTACCTGAAATAGAAGCTTTCACAATTAATGAATTAATGCCAGCTTTAGCGCAGGGCGGATCTTTGTCTAAAGAAAAAAGACAAGAGGTGGCTAAAAAAATCTCTCGTTATACGGGTATTGGTGTGAAAGAAGTTTTAGAACAAAGCCTTTCTATCCCATTTGATTATTTTTGGAAAGAGTTATTACGTGATCAAGGTAAAACAATAGGTCGTTTAGATTCACGTTATATTGGGATAGATAAAAAAGATGCTGGACAAAGACCCGATTATAATTCAGAATTAACCTCTTGGGAGCATTCCTTTACACCAGCCATCAATATGTATTTAAGAGATGAGTTGGGTTATAAAACAGATTTGAATTATTATATTTTTGGTCCAGTCCGTCCTTGGGATAATAACAATAACACCACGGGTGATGATTTACGTCAAGCGATGATGCAAAATCCATATTTGAATTTATTGGTACAATCAGGTTATTATGATGGGGCTTGTGATTATTTCAATGCTAAATATAATTTATGGCAAATGGATCCTGCTGGAAAAATTCAAGACAGAATGTTTTGGGAAGGCTACCGCAGTGGGCATATGATGTATTTGCGTAAAGATGATTTGTCTACCAGTACAGATCATTTAAGAGCGTTTATTAAAAAGAGCATACCGAAACCTGGCACACCTGCCAGGTTTTAATAATAAATTTTTAAATAGAGAAGCCCTAAACTGAAAAGTTAGGGCTTCTCTATTTAATACTTGGCACACCTGCCAGGTTTTAATAATAAATTTTTAAATAGAGAAGCCCTAAACTGAAAAGTTAGGGCTTCTCTATTTAATACTTGGCACACCTGCCAAATTTTAATTATTGATTGTTAAAAAGAAAAAGAGCGAGAATGAAAATTTCGCTCTTTTTCTTTTTAATACCTGGTACTCCGGCCAGGTTTTAATTATTGATTCTTTATAATAAAAAGAGTCCTGCGTTTTTAAATGCAGGACTCTTTTTTATTCGATCAATCAATCAAACAATTCTATTTTAAATAGAATTAAATTCTTTTTATATGCGCACCCAGCGCTTGCAATCGGGTATCAATGTTTTGATAACCTCTATCAATTTGTTCTATGTTTTGAATCGTACTTTTTCCTTCGGCGCTTAAAGCGGCAATCAGTAAGGCTTGACCAGCGCGGATATCAGGGCTGCTCATGGTAATGCCGCGTAATGGATATTTGCGACCCAAGCCTATCACGGTGGCGCGGTGTGGATCACACAAAATAATTTGCGCACCCATATCAATTAATTTATCCGTAAAAAATAATCTGCTCTCAAACATTTTTTGATGAATCAATACGCTTCCTTTGGCTTGAATGGCAGTGACCAAAACAATACTTAAAAGGTCGGGCGTAAAACCTGGCCATGGATTATCATAAATTGTTAAAATACCACCATCCATAAAAGTTTGTATCTCGTAAATATCTTGAGCCGGTATATAAATGTCATCGCCTTTAATCTTAAAATCAATACCTAGTAAACGAAATTTATCAGGAATAATACCTAAGTGCTCTACGCCTACATTTTTAATAGTGATTTCACTTTTGGTCATAGCGGCTAGTCCAATGAACGAACCAATTTCAATCATGTCGGGTAAAATACGATGGCTTGCGCCACTTAGTTGAGTAACGCCTTCGATTTTTAAAAGGTTACTGCCAATGCCTGTAATTTTGGCGCCCATTTTATTCAATAGCAAACAAAGCTGTTGTATATAAGGCTCACAAGCTGCGTTGTAAATAGTGGTAATGCCTTCTGCTAAAACAGCAGCCATTAAAATATTAGCGGTCCCCGTAACGGAAGGCTCATCTAATAACATGTTGGTGCCAATTAAATTTTTAGCTTTTAAAGTAAAGCAAGCAAGCTTATCATCATAAGCATATTGGGCACCTAATTTTTCAAATCCAATAATATGAGTATCTAATCTTCTTCTACCAATTTTATCACCACCGGGTTTTGGTAAATAAGCAATTTTAAATCGGGCTAAGATGGGTCCAGCCAACATTACGCTACCGCGCAATCTTCCACTCTTGGCTTTAAAATCTTCAGAAGCTAAATAAGTAGGATCTATTTTATCTGCTTTGAAACGATATTCACCCTCACTTAATTTTTCTACCGACACGCCCATGGCTTGCAATAGTTCCATTAATAAATTAACATCAACAATATTGGGAATATTAGAAATAGTAATAGGTTCGGCGCTCAACACTACGGCAGACAAAACTTGTAGTGCTTCATTTTTTGCTCCTTGTGGAGTGATGCTTCCTTTTAATGCATGACCTCCTATCACTTCAAATGAACTCATAGCATGGATTAATAGTTAGGATATAGTTAGGGGATACTAAAAACGCTTCTTGAAATTGCGGTTGTTATTATTTCTTCCACCACCTGGCCCACCACCTGGCCCACGTCCACCGCGGTTATTATTATTGTTGCGATTATTTTGCCAACGGCCGCCTGCTGGACGATATTCATCTCTTTCAAAATTCTGGTTGCGATGTTTAATATAAGGTGTATTGCTAAATTCTAATTCACCACCAGTGATTGCATTTAATTCATTTCTTATGGCATCATCTTGAACCAATTCTTTATGCCAGTTGCTATACGCTAATTTCATATAATGAGCAATGGCATGTGCGAAGCCTGCTTTTTTCTCTTCATCTTTTTCCACCATGGCCTTATCAATGACCAGTTCTAAGTTTTTACCTAAGTGCGCATACTTAATTTTTCGTTTTGGATAAGGTAAAGGATCGGGCTTTTGCTTATAAGTTTCTTTGGTAGGGATAGGGTAAGGACTATCGACATCTAATTTAAAGTTGCTCATAAAAAATAGGTGGTCCCATAATTTATGCTTGTAATCCTCAATATTTTTAAGTTGGGGGTTCAAAAAGCCCATAAGCTCAATCACTACCTGGGCTTGCTCCTGCCTTTTGGCTCGGTCTTCAATGGTCATAAGATGGTCAACCATCCTTTGAACGTGACGGCCATACTCCCTCATCCCCATGATGCTTCTTGCTGTATTGTATTCCATGTAATTATTACTTCTCGAGTAACAAATGTAAGGATTTATTTTATCTTCGTACCATGGAGCAATTGTTAGCACAAATCGAATCTATTGAAAAAGAAATCGCCGCCACGGTGGCCAACACCTCAGCGGACGTGGAAGCCTACCGAATTAAATACTTGGGAACCAAAGGTTTGGTCAAGCAAATTATGGGCGAAATGAAAAATGTGCCAGTGGAGCAGAAAAAAGAGTTTGGCCAAATATTGAATGCTTTTAAAATTATAGCCGAAGAAAAATTAGAAGTTTTATTAGCAACAATGGGAGAGCAAGATGAAACCAATGCAACCATCGATACTACTTTACCAGGAGATCCTATTTCGGTGGGCACCAGACATCCTTTAAATTTAGTGCGCAATCAAATGGTGTCTATTTTTAAAAGATTAGGTTTTGCAGTAGCAGAAGGACCAGAGGTAGAAGATGACTGGCATAATTTTGGTGCAATGAATTTACCTGCTGATCATCCAGCCAGGGATATGCAGGATACTTTTTATGTGCAAGAAGCCACAGAAAATAATTCAGCGTGGTTGTTAAGAACCCATACATCAAGTGTGCAAGCACGTGTGATGGAAACTCAAAAACCACCTATACGTGTAATTTGTCCTGGTCGTGTTTATCGCAATGAAACTATTTCTGCAAGAGCACATTGTTTTTTTCATCAAGTAGAAGGATTGTATATCGATGAGAATGTAAGTTTTGCTGATTTAAAACAAACGCTTTATTTTTTCGTGCAAGAAATGTTTGGTAAAGAAGTGAAAGTAAGATTCCGCCCAAGTTATTTTCCTTTTACAGAACCCAGTGCCGAAATGGATATAAGCTGTCAAATATGTGCTGGCAAAGGATGTAATATATGCAAGCACACTGGCTGGGTAGAAATTTTAGGAAGTGGAATGGTGCATCCTAATGTGTTAAAAAACTTTGGAATAGATCCAGAAAAATATACTGGCTTTGCATTTGGTATGGGAGTAGAAAGAATCACTCAATTAAAATACCAAGTAAACGATTTACGTTTATACGCTCAAAACGACTTACGCTTTTTGCAACAGTTTAAGAGTGTCTGATAAATAATTATGTTACATAACACCAAGGGTATTGTTTTACGCGTCACCAAATATGGTGATACGAGTCTCATTATGACTGCGTATACCGAACTTTTTGGTTTGCAACAATACATTGTAAAAGGAGTTAGGGTGACTAGTAAAAAAGGTGCGAACAAAGGAGTGTTTTATCAACCTGCTGCTATTTTGCAAATGGAAGTGTACCATGCACCTCTGAAGCAATTACAAATGGTGAAAGACGTAAGTTGGGATTATGTTTATGAAAATGTTTATTCCGATGTAGTACGCAATGCAGTAGCCACCTATATTGTAGAAGTATTGCAACAAACCATGCAACCCGAGCCGCATCCAGAATTATTTTATTTAATCGAAGACACTTTTAAACAATTAGATAAAGGCGGACCTAATTTAGTGGGTAATTTGCCCATTTATTTTTTAATTCATTTAAGTCAAACCATGGGCTTTGGCTTACAAGGAAAATACAGCGAAACCAGTTCTGTATTAGATGTGCGGGAAGGACAATTTGTTGCCGCTACGCCCATCCATCCTTATTTTTTAGAAGGGCAAGAAGCACAAACAGCATCTACCTTTTTACAAGTGCAATTTTACAATGATTTGGAAAACATTATATTAAATGGGGCGCAACGAAAAAAAATATTGGAATTGTTTCAGCTATCACTTAGCTGGCATTATAAAAAGTTTAGTGAAATTAAATCACTACCTATACTGCAAGAAGTACTACGTTAGTCGTTTCTACTTTTTCTATGTCTTCGATACATAATAATGATGATGGCGAAAATTCCGAAAAGTATAGGGAAAGTCATGTTGCTGAATTGTTGCTACAAGGTACTAAAAAACTATTCATACTTATTAATAAAAAATTAAATTAATCTTTTAGCACTGCTAGCTTTAGTAAGACTCCCATTTGAATTTACGCCTTCAATCAAAACCACTCCAGGCTTTTTTCCTTTTTCAAAACTACCAAGCTTATCCTCCATTTGCAATGCGCGTGCGCCATTTAAGGTAGACCAGTTAAGCATTTCAGCAAGTGGGATGTTGGGATGATGTTGTTGAATGGTTATTAATTCATCTACAATATTCAGGGTCCAATTGCTGGCATAACTATCGGTTCCAATAATAATTGGTGCACCGGTAGAGCGTAATAATTCAATTGGCGGCATCGTTTGCTCAATGTATTGATTCGCATTGGGGCATAAGCACCAAAAAGGATTGGGCATTTCTTTTTTTACTGCATTAATATCAGCTACATTGGTAAAACTATTGTGTACGAAAATACTTGCTTTCGCTGTTTTTATTTTTGACAAAACCGATTGTATACTTGAAAGTCCAGTAGCATGAAAAAAATCAAGGGACACGTTGGTTCTTTCGTACATTCCTAAAAAGGAACCCGTTTTATTTTCAAAAAATTCATTTTCAGCCTGCGTTTCTTGATTGTGCATCGTTATCGTATGCGAACCAAAATGTGTTGCTAATAATTTTAATAAAGCAAAAGTACAAGAGTAAGGTGCATGTGGAACCACAGAGGCAAGTAAACCTTTGTCTTGAAATTGTGCTTGTATTGCAAGACCTGCTTTTATTTTTTCGGGTGCGCGTGTTGGATCTAAATCATAAATCTCAATAAAATTATAATACGCTAATAGTTGTTTTTCTTTTTGAGCAAGTGTATCGGTGGTATTTGAAATATCTCCTACGGCTACAATTCCATTGTCATACATTTCTTTTTCTGCTGCGCTAATGGCATTTTGAATGATAGACTCTTCCACTTTTCTTAATCCCACAATTTGCTTTACAAATTCTTGCAAACCAGAATGTGAAGGAATGATGCCTTTCATGTGAGACAATTCTAAATGGCAATGCGCATTAATTAGTCCTGGTGTAAGTATGCCTTCAAAACTTTGAATATCTTCTCCAGCCTCTTCAATCCCTACCAAAGCTTCAATGGTGCCATCTTTTTGGGTGACTAGAACCAATTGGTCCTCCAAAAGCTCGGTTCCGGTAAAAATTTGAGTGGCTTGAAATTTATGGTACATAGAGTCCTTAAAAATAAATCAGATTCTTTGATTTAAAGAATTAAACTTTTGCTTAACTTCAAAGTCAAATGAAAAAATATTTATGAAAAAATATCTAATTATTCTTTCTCTATCCTTGATGGTATTTGCATGTAGTAAGTCAAATGAAGTTATTGCAGATGAGATTGCATTTAATGATGCAATAGCCATGACTGAAACACTAACTCCACTTACCGAAACCAATTTAAGTCAAACAGTTTCTGCCACTGTTACTATGGAAGCTACAACAGCAGGTCCGAAAATGACTAAGGAAGAAATCAAATCTTTTATTAAAGGATGGATTGCCTTGCCAAAAGAAGAAAAGAAGGCTAATTTTATTACATTAACTAAGCAACAGAAAAAAACTCTTTTCATTTTTCATGCAATTCATAAGAAGCAAAAAGGGGGGTAATTCAATATTATTATAGTAATGGTTCAAATACATGGTTTGAACAGAAAAAAGAGTGCCATTATACGTGGCGCTCTTTTTATTTAAATACGCAACTACTTGATTTTCAGCACCTATTTAGTATCAATAATATTATGATACAAAATTATTATTGATAATCAGTTAGTTATAAAGATGCGATAAAAAAACAACTCCTCAAATATTGGGAAAACCCAAATTCCTCTCGTACCTTCGCCCTCCCTTATAAAAGAGGGAATAATTTATGGCTGTCGGGATAGCGCGGCCTCATTAAAACAAAAGAATTATGAGTAAACTACATTTCACCACGAAGCACGCCAACGCGGCTACCGTTAAACATGGCTGGTACATTGTTGATGGTACTAATCAAACCGTAGGACGTATTGCTTCAAAAATCGCAGCAGTTCTACGTGGTAAGAACAAAGCTTATTACACTCCACACGTTGATTGCGGAGATTATGTAATCATCATTAATGCAGAAAAAGTTTTGTTGACTGGAAACAAATTCCATGACAAACTATACTTAAACTATTCTGGTTATCCAGGTGGTAAAAAAGAAGAAGCTGCAGAAGATTTAATCAAGCGTCGTCCAGAAGTAATTATGGAAAGAGCGGTAAAAGGTATGTTACCTAAAAATCGTTTAGGACGTAAGATGGTTAAAAAATTGTTTGTGTATGCTGGTGACAAACACCCTCATACTGCACAACAACCTAAAGAATTTAAATTTTAATTAATTCCAAATATAAATAAATGGAAAAGCAAACAAATGCAGTTGGTCGTCGTAAGGAAGCAGTAACACGCGTCTTTGTTAGTAAGGGTAGTGGAAAAATTACCGTGAATGATAAAGATTATAAAGCTTACTTCCCATTAGTCTATTTACAAAATCAAGTAGAAGCTCCTTTAAAAACTACTGAATTGATGGGTAAATATGATATCGTAATCAACGCTCAAGGCGGTGGTTTAAAAGGTCAAGCAGAAGCAGCCAAATTAGGTATTGCTCGTGTATTAATCGAATTGAATCCTGAATTGCGTCCTGCGTTAAAAGCCGCTGGACAACTAACGCGTGACCCTCGTAGTGTTGAGCGTAAGAAATTCGGGCATAAGAAAGCACGTAGAAGCTTCCAGTTCAGTAAACGTTAATCCAACAATTTTAACATTAATTCATTACAACAAATTATACAAATGGAAAATAACACTTCATTACAACAGCAATTACTGGAGGCCGGCGTACACTTTGGTCACCTTAAAAAGAAGTGGAACCCTAAGATGTTACCTTATATTTTCGCTGAGAAAAAAGGTATTCACATCATTGACTTAAATAAAACAGTCGATCACTTACAAGAAACAGCTGCTGCTTTAAAGCAAATTGCTAAAAGCGGTAAGAAAATTATGTTCGTTGCTACTAAAAAGCAAGCGAAAGAAATTGTAAGTGAGTGTGCTAAAAAAGTAAACATGCCTTATGCTACAGAGCGTTGGTTGGGTGGTATGTTAACCAACTTCAACACCGTTCGTAAGAGCGTAAAGAAAATGCAAAGCATTGAAAAAATGTTGAACGATGGTAGTGCAGAAAGCTTAACTAAAAAAGAGCGTTTGACCTTAGGTCGTGATAAAGATAAAATGGAAAAAGTATTAGGCGGTATCGCTCAATTGGGTCGTTTGCCAGCAGCTTTATTCTTAGTAGATATCGGACACGAGCATATCGCATTAGCAGAAGCAAAGCGTTTAGGCATTCAAACTTTTGGAATGGTGGATACCAACTGTGATCCTAATAAAGTAGATTTTTCTATTCCTGCTAATGATGATGCAACAAAATCCATTGCTATTATTACCAACTATATTACTGCAGCCATTGCAGAAGGTTTAGCAGAGCGTCAAGCTTCTAAAGATGACGAAAGCGAATCTGAAGAAGGCAACAATGAAAACGAAGCAAAAGCAAAACGTATGGAAGCCGAAGCAAACGCTGAAGGTGGAAGAGGTAAGCGTGGTGCTGGTGCAGCTCCAACTGCTCCTGGTGCGCCTAAGCGTCGTATTCAAAGTACACGTCGCCCAGCAGGTAAATAATTAATTATCCAATTGGGTTATTGGTGTCCTTGGGATACTAATGACCCAATTGTTTTTAGTTCATTAAAGGCCTTATTAATTTTATTACACATTTATTTTAAATTATATTATTATGAGTACAATAACAGCTGCTGACATTAATAAATTACGTCAAGCAACAGGTGCTGGAATGATGGATTGTAGAAAAGCATTAACCGAAACCAATAACGATTTCGAAGCAGCGATAGATTGGTTACGTAAGCAAGGTCAAAAAGTGGCAGCAAAACGCAGTGACCGTGAAGCAAAAGAAGGGGTGATTATTGCACAAACTTCTGCCGATCATAAAACTGGTTTTGTAGTTTGTATTTCTTGTGAAACAGATTTCGTTTCTAAAAATGCAGAGTTCGTCGCCTTTGCTCAAAGCATTGCTGATGCTGCTGTTGCGAATAATGTGAAATCTGCTGCTGAATTAAATGAAGTAACAGTGAATGGCACTAAAGTGTCTGACATGATCAATGATAAATTAGCATCAATAGGAGAAAAAATTGGGGTTGCTAAATTCGAAAGAGTAGACGCGCCTTATGTAGCTTCTTATATTCATGGTTCTTATAGAATGGGTGTATTGGTAGGCTTAAGTGCAGACGCTGCTGAAGTGGGTAAGGATTTAGCCATGCAAATTGCTGCGATGAACCCAGTGGCGGTAGATCCTGAATCGGTACCTGCTGAAACAGTAGCCCGTGAAAGAGCCATTATTATTGACACCATGAAGGAAGATCCTAAAATGGCTGGAAAACCAGAAGAAATGATTGCTAAAATTGCAGAAGGTAAAATCAATGCTTTTTTTAAAGAGCAAACCTTACTTGCTCAAGCTTTTGTGAAAGATGGTGGTAAAACAGTAGGGGAATATGTAAAATCGGTGGATGGTGCGTTAAAAGTGACCGAATTCAAACGTGTTGCTTTAGGGTAATTGTAAAAATTTTAAAAATTTAATTATTTACAATTCATTCTCATATGATTTTTTCAAAGCACCCCATAAACGGGCGCTTTGAGGAGCAAATACCTTAAGTTCTAAAGAGATTTAAAGGGTCCCGATTGGTCGGGACCCTTTTTGTTGCCTCAAAATTCTTATCTTGCAAGTACAAAATAAGTATAGCTATGTTGCCAAAATACAAGCGCGTATTATTGAAATTATCAGGGGAGGCATTATTGGGAAGCCAAAAAAATGGTGATCCATTTGATCCTAAGATTATAGAGCAATATGCCAATGAAATTAAACAAGTGGTTGATTTAGGAGTTCAAGTGGCTATAGTCATTGGAGGCGGAAATATTTATAGAGGGATGAATGAAGCAGATAGCGGTATTGAACGTGCGCATGGAGATTATATGGGCATGTTGGCTACCGTGATCAATGCGATGGCGATACAAGCCATGCTTGAAAAAATTGGGGTTTATACGCGTTTACAATCTGCTATTGTCATGGACCAAATCGCAGAACCCTATATTCGTCGAAAAGCATTGCGACACTTAGAAAAAGGAAGGGTGGTTATTTTTGGAGCAGGTACAGGAAATCCTTATTTTACTACGGATACTGCAGGTTCTTTAAGGGCTATTGAAATGAAGGCAGATGTAATACTAAAAGGGACGCGTGTGGATGGGGTATATGATAGTGATCCAGAAAAAAATCCAGCTGCGGTTAAATTTGACACTATTAGCTTTCAAGAATGTATTACAAAAAATTTAAAAGTAATGGATACCACAGCCTTCACTTTATGTATGGAAAATAAATTACCGATTATCGTATTTGACATGAATTTGCCAGGAAATTTATTAAAAGTAGTTCAAGGGGCTCCAATAGGCACTTTGGTTGGGTAGTAAATCAAAATAATTTCACCACTGATGTAATTTATACTTGTTTTTTTATTGGCTCACCTAATTTTATAGTATGCAAAAATCAATTTATATATTTTTTATCGCTTGTTGGGTAATACTAAGCAATTCATATGCTGTTGATGCTCAACAAACCATGACCTTAAATGAAGCCATTAAAATGGCTTTAAAAAATAGTTATGACATTCAATTGGTTGAAAATTCTTTAGCCATAGCCAAAAATAACAACGATTTAGGTGTAGCAGGTGCTTTACCTACAGTGGCCGCAAGTGCCAATAATAATAAAACAGTAAGCACCATCGAACAAAAATTTGCCGATCCAGCTCGTAATACAACCAAAACGGGAGTGGATGGCAATACTTTATCTGGAGGCCTTACGGCTTCTATTATTATTTTTAATGGCTATAGAATCATGGCTTTTAAAGATCGCTTGGCAATGATTGAAAAACAAAATGGATTTTTACTTCAATCACAAATGCAAAATACCACTGCACAAGTAATGCAACAATATTACAATGTAGTTCGTCAGCAAGCGTATTTAAAGACTATTGAAAAATCTATTGAAGCTAGCCAACAAAGGTTAGATATTGTAAAAACAAGACAACAAATAGGTGTTGCCAATCAAACAGATATGTTGCAATCTAATATAGATTTAAATGCATTACAGCAAGGCAAACAAAATCAATTATTAATTATTGCACAAGCAAAAACGGATTTAGCGAGAACTATCAATAGTAAAGAAGATATTTCTTCTTCTTTGATTATTAATGATACCATTCAAATTGATGCTAAATTAAATTTTGACAAGGGGGACAATAGTATTTCAAATGGCGTTATCAACAATCCACAATTAGCAGCACTTAGCACTCAAATTAAAATAAACCAGCAATTAGAAAAGGAAACAAAAGCCTTGATGTATCCAACTTTAAGAGCAAGCACTGGTTATAATGTCAGTAGCAGTAGTTCTGCAGCTGGTTTTAGTTTATTAAACGAAAATTATGGCCCATTTATTGGAGTCAACTTATCTATTCCACTTTATGGTGGTGGAGCTGCTAAGAAAAATGTAGCTAATGCAAAATTAAATTCTCAGAATGCTGGCTTGCAAGCACAAAGTTTAAGTAAAGATATTTTTACGAATGCCTATAAAACTTTCGATGCTTATAAAAATAGTATAGAACAATTACCTATAGAAACTGAAAATTATGGCATGGCGCAGTCCTTATTGCAATTGGTGATGCAAAAATATCAATTAGGGCAAGCCACTATGGTGGATGTTAAACAAGCGCAACAAAGTTTTGAAAATGCTGGGTTTAGATTGGTTAGTTTACGTTATACAGCAAAAGTTGCAGAAATAGAGTTAAAGCGTTTATCCAACCAGCTTACTTTTTAATATTTCTTTTAATGATGCAATCTAAGCTCCCCACTATTGGCACGAGTATTTTTACAGTCATGAGCCAATTGGCGGTAAAGCATAATGCCATTAATTTAGGACAAGGGTTTCCTGATTTTCCCATGAGCGAAACATTGATTAACTGTGTTTCGGATGCCATGCATGCAGGAGGCAATCAATATGCACACACTTATGGTCTACCACTTTTGCGCGAAAGACTTGCAGAAAAAATAAATTTTTTATATCAGGCTGTTATTGATCCTGAAACTGAAATAACAGTTACACCAGGCGGCACTTATGCTATTTTTACTGCCTTCTCCACCATTATTCAACCTGGAGACGAGGTTATTATTTTTGAACCCGCTTATGATAGTTATATACCTAACATTACTTTTAATGGAGGTGTGGTTGTACCTATCGCTTTAGAATTCCCTAACTATACGATTCCTTGGGATAAGGTAAGTGCAGCCATTACTAAAAAAACAAAAGCCATACTAGTCAATACTCCCCACAATCCTACGGGGGTGGTCATGACTCAAGAAGATTTATTACAATTACAAGAAATAGTACTTAGTAATAATTTATACTTGATAAGTGATGAAGTATATGAGCATTTAATTTATGATAATAAGCAACACGAGACGGCGATGAAATATCCAGATTTATTCGCACGCAGTTTTGTTTGTTTCTCATTTGGTAAAACCTATCATTGTACAGGTTGGAAATTAGGGTATTGTGTTGCGCCTGCTGCACTCATGAAAGAATACCGAAAAGTGCATCAGTTTAATGCGTTTAGTTGTGATACCCCTAAACAAATAGGAATTGCCGAATACATGAATAATAAGGAAGCCTATTTAACACTGGGTACCATGTACCAAGAAAAAAGAGATTATTTAAGAAGTTTATTAGCCGACACTCAATTTAAATGTATTGCTTCTTCTGGATCTTATTTTGAATCTTACAGCTATGAAGATATATCTGACGAATCGGATAAAGTATTTGCTGAAAGATTAGTCAAAGATTTTGGCATAGCGGTCATACCTATGTCTGCCTTTTATCAAAATGCTACAGATCATAAAGTAATACGTTTGTGTTTTGCCAAAAAAAGGGAAACCTTAGATGCGGCAGCAGCCTGCTTATTAAAAATTTAGAAAGAACCCATTTATTAAATGTCAGCTATCGGAACTTATTTTTTCACTCACTTTAATTATACCCCTAGCTTGGCAGTACAATCGCCAGGCCGCATTAATTTAATTGGCGAACATACCGACTACAATAATGGCTTTGTTTTGCCTGCTGCTATTGATAAATACGTAGAAGTGGCCATTGGAAAAAGAACAGATGGCAATATAAATATGGCAGCTGTTGATTTAAATAAAACAGCAACGGTAAGTATCCAAAATTTAAAACCCCATTCAAGCCAATGGGTCAATTATATTATTGGCGTGGTGTATCAGGCTATTCATCATATATCCGCCAATAAAAATAATAATCCTAGCCAACTGGAAGCGATCAATAATGGCTTTGATATTTGTCTAAAAGGTAATATTCCTAGTGGCGCTGGATTGTCTAGCTCTGCTGCGGTGGAGTGTGCGGTATTGTTTGCCATCAATGAATTGTATGATCTACAATTTAATAAAATGGAAATGGCATTAATGGCGCAAAAAGCAGAAAATGATTTTGCAGGTGTTCAATGTGGCTTAATGGATATGTTTGCGAGTTTACATGGACAAAAAAATAAAGTAATCTTATTGGATTGTGCCAGTTTAGAATTTCATTATTATCCACTTGACTTAACCGATTATAGTATTGTTTTGTTTGATACTCAAATAAAACATGCATTAGCTTCCTCGGAATATAATACCCGTCGTCAAGAGTGTGAGCAAGGTGTACACCTCATACAACAAAGTCATCCCCTTGTAAAAACTTTGAGAGATGTTACTATGGAGCAGGTGGAAAAATATCTTGGTCCTTCAACGGACACGCCTAACAATATATACAAGCGTTGTAAATATATCGTCTCTGAAATACTACGTGTACAAGCCGCTGTAAAAGATTTAGAAGTAGGCGCTATGCAAGCCTTTGGTAAAAAAATGTTTGAAACCCACGAAGGCTTATCTAAATTGTATGAGGTAAGTTGCCCAGAATTAGATTTTTTAGTGGATACAGTACAAGACAATGAAAACGTAATTGGCGCAAGAATGATGGGCGGAGGATTTGGTGGTTGTACCATCAATATTATTAAAAAAGATGCCCTTGAGTCTGTTACTCAACAAGTGGCAGCTAGTTATGCTCAACAAACCAATAAGGAATTGGTGGTGTATGTTACAAGTATTGAAGAGGGTACCCACCTATTAAAATAAAAAAGACCAGCTCTTGTTAAAAAGCTAGTCTTTTTTAAATGATATAAAATATTACAAATTATTTTGTAGAAAAAGTATACACTGTTGTTTGGTGATAGGTTTCACCTGGCTTTAATAAGGTACTTGGAAAACTAGGTTGGTTAGGACCATCTGGGAAATGTTGCGTTTCTAAAGTCAATGCATAATGTTTGTTATAAACAGTTCTGTTTTTAGTTCCAGTTAAAGACCCGGTTAAAAAATTACCAGAATAGAATTGAATGCCAGGTTCGGTGGTAGCTACGGTTAAATAACGTCCACTAGTTGGTTCATATACATTGGCAATTTCTTGTAAACCTTCTGCTTTATTCAAAACCCAATTGTGATCGTACCCGCCAGACACTTTATCTAAGTCTTGGCCCACACGCTTAGGTTGTGTGAAATCCATTGGAGTACCTTTTACATCCAAAATTTCACCTGTAGGAATTAAAGAAGCATCTACGGGGGTATATTTATCTGCATTTATTTGAACAAGATGATCATAAATATTAGGTGATTTCCCAGCAGTCAAATTAAAATAAGCATGATTGGTTAAATTAAGAACAGTGGTTTTATCGGTGGTAGCAGTATATTCTATTTTAACCGCATTATTAGCTGTTAAAGTATACACAACCTGTACTTTTAAATTACCAGGATATCCTTCTTCGCCATCTTTGCTGATATAACTTAATTGAACACTACTATCTCCAGGTAAAATAACTGCATCCCATACCACTTTATCAAATCCTTTTAATCCACCATGTAAAGATTGCCCATTGTTATTGATGGCCGCTTTATACACTACGCCATCAACGCTATAAGTTCCCTTAGCAATGCGGTTTGCATACCTTCCAATTAAGGCGCCAAAAAAAGGATTACCCTCTTGAATGTAGCCTGATAAAGAATCATACCCAGTAATTACATCGCCCCAGGTACTATCTTTTGCTTGTGTAATTATTTTGGTAAGTGTACCGCCATAATTAATTAAACCAACTTGCATACCTGTACCATTGGTTAAAGTATACTCTGTTATGGGTTTACCATCAAAAGTTCCAAAACTTTGAGTGGTGATTTTCGCTGTCGACATTGAATTTTTATTTGAATTATTATTTGAGCAAGCCAGAACTAAAATGGATATAAAACACAATAATAATAAGCTACTCACTACATTTTTTTTCATAATTATTTTTTTTATTAATTTTTTATTAAAACCAGGAACCATTTATTATTTTATCACCATCGGCATTATTGTTGGCCACTCTTCTTTTTTCATTTCTTCTATGTATAAATGTAGTAATAAATATTAAAGGAATAAAAATAAATGTTAAAGGAGGAATGCCTAAAAAGCTAATCCATTTGCCTCCAAAATGACGGCGCATCGGTCTACGTAAACGTTCGGCAATAATATACATCGCTGGCACAATAAATAAGGTCATAAAAAAGGCAAAAGCCAAGCCATAAATAATGGTCCAACTTAATGGTTTCCAAAAAGCAACGTTGTCTCCACCAAAGAAAATATGAGGGTTTAGCTCACTAAATAAAGTCACAAAATTAATGTTAAAACCAATCGCAATAGGCAAGAAGCCTAAGATGGCGGCTAGTGCAGTTAATAAAACAGGAATAATTCTAGTTTTACCTGCTTGTATTACAGCTTCTCTTGTTTTATACCCTCTTGTTCTTAATTCATCCGCAAATTCTATGACTAATATTCCATTTTTTACTACGATACCAGCAAGTCCGACAATACCCAGTCCTGTCATAACACCAGATACTTTCATACCGAAAATAGAAAACCCTAAGAATACACCAATGATACTAAACAAAATTTCTGTTAAAATAATAACCGATTTAGAGACAGAGTTAAATTGTAAAACCAATGTCAATAAAATAAGCATTAATGCAATGACCAATGCTTTACCTAAGAAGGCTACCGTTTCTAATTGTTGTTCATTCTCTCCCGTTTGTTTTACAGTAACCCCATCAGCAATGCCTTTAAAATTTTCAATGTATTGGGCAATTACTACATTCACGGCAGTTGGATTATAACCCTGATCTAATTTAACATTTGACTTTAATTGAATTAAACGGTTTTGATTTTTTCTTTTAATACTGCCAAAAGTATTAGTAGGCTCTACTTTTACAAGAGAACTAATGGGAATATTTTTAACCATTCCGCCAGCGGCCATATCTCTAAAAGATAAGCGCATATTCAAAAGATCCACTAAATTCTTTCTTTGCAACTCTTCGTTTCTCAATTGAATTTTAAATTCATCCTTGCCATCTTTAATTTTAGAAACTTCTTTTCCAAATAAGGCCGTACGTATTTCCATACCCACTTGTGCACTACTTACGCCTTCTATCAATGCGCGGTCTCTGTCAATGGTTAAAGTTAATTCAGGATTGACCAAATCTACATCCATCTTTAATCCATCGATACCTGGAATTTGAGCAGCGTCTAAATAATTTTTTAATCCCACGGCTGTTTTTACTAATTTATCAAAATCATCTCCTTGAATTTCAATATTAACGGGAGGCTCTGTTGGAGGACCACTTGATTCTTGCGTCACTGTAATTTCTGAACCAGGAATTCCTTTCATTTCGGCACGAATGGCGTCTAAATAAGGTGCTGTTGATTTTCCATGACGTTTTTCATATTCTATAAAATTCACTTGAACACGACCTAGTTCGGATCTTGTACTTCTATCTCCAGTCATTGGATCACTTGCACCAATAGCCACATTACTAATGATACTTTCCACGAGTGGGTTCTTTTTATCATTACTCATTTCCAAAGCTTTCGCCACTTTTTTCTCAACAATTTTAGTAACGGAGTCGGTGTAATTTACTTTACTACCTACAGGCAATTTTAAATATACATACACTTGGTTAGGATCCCCTTTCGGAAAAAATTCAATTCCTACTCTACCAGTACTAATGCTAATTCCAAAAACCACAAAGGATACGATTAATAATACAAAAGTGCCTATGATCAATTTAGCGGGTCTCCATCCACTTAAAGCACGACGCAATATTCTTTCATAAGTCTCCATTAATTTAGGAAGGGTATGGGTTTGAAATTTCTCAATTAAATCGGTAATGAAATATTTATTAGCGACTACCAATAGCATAAAGAAGATCAATAAATTTCCTAAGAAAGTGAATCCCATCAAGTCAAGTAAAATACCAATGCCTATTGGAATCCAAAAATTCCTTTTCTTAAACATGGCCGATTTAGGCGCTGTTGATTTTTCTTCCTCATGATTCATAAAATCAACGGCAAAAACTGGATTCATAATAAAAGCCACTACCAAGGAAGCTGCTAATGTAAAAATTAACATCGCAGGCAAATACACCATAAATTTACCAATGATACCAGGCCAGAATAATAATGGGAAGAAAGGGGCTAAAGTGGTAATGGTACCAGCTAACACTGGAACGAACACTTCACCTGCAGCCATTTTAGCCGAAGTGGTAGCCGTTAATTTTCCTTTGCCTTGAACAAAAATTCGGTGCGTATTTTCAATCACCACAATCGCATCATCTACAATAATACCCAAGCCAAATAGGAGCGCAAATAATACCATAAAATTTAGGGTAATATGTGAACCCACCACTAAGTCGCCTGCAGGTAATAATACAAAGGCAACAAACATGCTCAAAGGCACCGATAAGGCGACGAAAAAGGCATTGGTTACGCCCATAAAAAACATCAATACCACCAACACCAAAATAAATCCAATAACAATAGAGTTTACCAAGTCAGTAAACGAACTTCTGGTTCTAATACTTTGATCCCCTGAAATTATTGCCTTAACATCTTTAGGTAAATCATTGGCTCTTGCTTCTTCTACTATTTTTTTTACTGCATCGGAAGTCGCAATTAAATTTTCACCATTACGCTTAATAATATTTAAGGTCAATACATTTTTACCATCTAAACGTGCATAGCTCTCATTATTTTTAATGGTATCTTTAATGGTAGCCACATCTCTTAAATAAATAGGAGCACCATTGGTATTGCGTACGATAATATTAGCAATATCATTTGCATTTTTTAATTGACCTTTTAATTGTAGGTTACGGTTCATGTTGCCTACTTCTAATAAACCACCCGATAAATCTAGGTTCTCTCTTTGTATGGCAGCGCTGATGTCATCAAAAGTGATGCCGGAGCTTTGCATACGAAAATTATCTACATTAATTTGAAACTCTCTTTCGGGAGCGCCCACTAAATCAATTCTATTGATTTGCGGAATGCCTTCTAGTTTATCTTTTAAATCGTCTGCGTATTTTGCTAATTGAACGGGGTTATAATTTCCACTAATGTTAACATACATAATGGGCATGTCACTTATATTCAATTCTATCACCCTAGGATCCTGTGTTAAATCATTCGGCAATTCGGCTTTCGCTTTATCCACAGCATCTTTTACCTTTTGTAAAGCCAATTCTGGTTTTACATCGGTACTAAATTCAACGGTAATGGCAGAAAAGTCTTGTTGAGAAGTAGAGGTGAACTTACTAATTTTTACACCACTGATGCTTTTGATTTGCTTTTCAATGGGGCGAGTTACTAAGTTTTCAATATCCTTTGGAGAATTACCCACGTAAATGGTTTGCACAAAAATATTGGGTATGACTACTTCAGGAAATTGTTCTTTTGGAAGTGTTAAGAATTGATAAATCCCACCTAAGCTTAGGAATAGTATTATCAAATAGATAGAGGTCTTATTGGTAATACTCCAAGAAGTAGGTTTAAATTCCTTGAACTTTTGTTTTATTTTATTGATGGTCGACATATAAATCTATTGAGCTTTTTGTTATAATTATTTATCGGAGGTAGTAATATTTTGACCATCAAATAAACTTTGATAGCCTTCTGTGATAATGACATCGCCAGAAACTAAGCCAGAAAGTATTTCAATGTTATTGCCATAGTACTGACCAGCAATCACTGCTTTTTTACGAGCCACCAACTTGCCATTTTCGGTAATAGCTACGTATATGAATTTTCCTTTCTCGTCAATTTGTAACAAATTAATAGGAGCGCTAATGGCATTCTTTTTTTCGTAGTCTTTAATTTTAACTTGCACCATTTGGTTGGGCCTAAAATTTTTGTCTATTGGCAATTTTGCTTCTACATAGAAGCTTCTGCTTAATGGGTCAATAACATTCCCTACTACAGATAATTTTGTACTAATAATTTTTTGAATATCAGTAAAATTTAAATTTACTTCAGTGCCCACTCTAATTTTACCTGCATAATTTTCTGGAATTTGAGTGGTCAATTTTAAATGGGTAGTGTTGACAATTTTAATTTGACCAGGGCCCATAAAAAGTTCACCTACCTTAACATTTACTTCTTCCGCTACTCCCTCTACATCGCTATAAATACTTGTAAAGGCCAATTGATCTTTTACCATACCTAGTTGTTCTCCAGCAGCTTTTAATTGGTTGGCTAAGGCCTCTGCATTGGTTTTTGCGGTGAGTAATTGTAGCTCACTTCCAATATTTTGATCCCAAAGATTTTTTTGTTTTTCATACACGGATTTTGCTAAAGCTGCCTGAGACTTTAAAGTTTCAATATTTAATGCTGCTGCTGCTGCACTTTGTTTAAGCAATGAATTGTCTAATTGCAATAACAATTGTCCTTTTTTTATTTGGTCGCCTCTTTTAACAAATAAGCCTTTTACTTGACCACCCCCTGCACGAGGAGTTACAAATGAAACACTTTCCGATTCCACTTTACCTTGAAGCTCTATGTAGTGTGTAAAATCTTGTGTAGTAATTGAACTTACTGCAACTAAAATCGCCTTCACTGTTTCTGCCCCACCTGCTTTTTCAATTTCTTTTTCAAGCGTTGCAATTTTTACATTTAATTCAAGACCTTGTTTTTTTAAGGCTGCCAAGCTTGCCTTTTGTTTTTCAATATTGTTATTTCCACCACCACAGGCTAAGGCGAATAGTACAAAGGAGCTTACTAATACTTTAGAGAAATTTTTCATTATTTTATTTTTAATATTTTATTGTAATTTTTTTACGATTTTATAGTTTTCCAGAAGCTTTTAATAAGTCCACTTTAGCTATTAATCCAGCATATAATGCGTTCATAAAATTATTTTGGGCACTCACTAAGTCTGCCTGCGCGGCTGATATTTCTGTATTAGAACCTGTACCTGCTTCAAATTTCTTTTTTGTTTGTTGAAAAACATTTTCTGCTAATTGCATATTTTTCTTTTGAAATTGTACGGTTGCAACAGAGGATAGATAGTTTAGTTTAGCTTGCGTAATTTCATTATCAATATTATTCTTTAAAGCATCCATTTGATTTTCAATTTGCTTTAGTTCAATCTTAGTTCTTTTAACCCTAGCGTCTCTAGCAAAACCGTTAAATAATGGAAGATTTACATTTAAGCTTAAAAAGGAAGTGGGGAACCAATTGCCTCCTTCAAAAAAATCAAACTTAGACCTTAAGGCATTTTTAGAATAAGCACCGGAGAGGTTAACAGTGGGTAAGTAACTCAATTGATAACGTTTAACATTGTATTCATTTAATTTTCTAACGGTATTTAAATATTGAAAATCTTTTCTAATGCCATATTGAAAATCATTTTCTACCAATACGTCTGTGCTTAAACTTTGCTCATTGATTACATCTGTTAAAGCAAGGCTATCTTTTACAGGCATACCTATTAACATTTTTAAGCCCATAAATCCAATTGCAACGCTATTATTGGCTTTTATTTTTTCGGTTTGTAAGTTGTTCAATTGAACACTTACTTTGTCTACATCTAATTTTTCTGCAAAGCCATTTTTGTACATTATTTCAGCATCATGTGCCAATTTATTTAAACGTTCGATGTTGGCATCTAAAATATTTAACTGAGTTTTACTTGCAGCTAATTGATAATATATTTTATAAATATTCGCTTTAATCACTTCTTCCGTAACAGCTGCATTTTTTCTTTGCATTTCTAAAGATGTTTCACGCGCTTGCAAGGCTATAAAAACTTGACCATCAAATAATAATTGTTGAAAATTTCCACCATAGTTGGCATTGAACTTAGTACCAAATTGAACTGGAATAAAAGTACCTGCTGGGCCACCGAATATTTGAGCGGGTAATAAAGAAGTTGGTATTTTTAAATAATCAGTTCCACCTATATTGGTTCCAATGGTGGGAAATGCTGCCGCTGCTATTTCGCGATTGGTTTGCACTTGAGCATCAATGGAAAGCAATGCATTTTTTACCTGTACATTATTTTTTTGTGCATAAGCCACACATTGTTCTAAACTAAATGCATGAATGGGCTTGTCATTTTGTGCTCTTACATTACTAGCGCTCATTAAAGTTAAAAAGGCGATGAATAAATTTTTCATTCTATATTGTATTTTCTTTTTGTTGTATAATATTCTTATTAAGCTTATAAGCATCCATTAATTTGTGCCCTTCCAAAGTGGCCACACCATATACGAAATGTTCAATTATTTGTAAATTCACTTTTAGCATATCAAATTTATTCGGAGGGAACACTTGAATATTGAAGGGGATTAAACTAGTCTCTAATCTGTATTTTGAAAGTATATGAACATCCACATCTTTTCTATATAAACCTTCTTTAATACCTTTTTCTAAGTTGGCGCTAATCATAGAAAAAATAAAATCGTCCTTGTGCTTTTTAATTTTTTCAAAAGCCAAAGGGTAATATTTTTCGATTTCAAATAAGGCTAGAGGATTCATTCTATTAAACATTTCTTGTATCACACTCATTAACAAGAATATTTCATGCACTGCATTGTCAGCTGCAACCACACTTTGGTTACAAAAAAGTGCATGATTGGCTAATTCATTTTCAACCACAGAGCTTACTAAAGCGTCTTTATCCTTGTAATACTGGTAAATGGTCTTTTTGCTAATGCCTAATTGATTGGCCAAATCGTCCATAGTGACGTGTTTGACCCCAGTCTGGAACATTAATTCGCGAGCTTTGTTAAGAATTCTATCTTGCATAGGATGTTTTGAAGGCGCAAAACTATGGAAACTATATTGGTTTTCAAAGTTTCCAAGCTTATTTTTTTATTATTTATGCCGAATGGCAAATTTGTTTGAAATTTGAGGCTTAAACCAGTATAAAATGCCCAATATCAGGCACCAATTCATCAAACAGAAAATTTTAACAGCCTTAGCACAACGCTTTTTTCAAGGAGTGGTGGTATTGGCACCTATTGGCGTAACTATTTGGGTGGTGGTGAGCTTGTTTAATTGGGTAGACAATTTTTTACCTAATGTACTTAATGCAATTTTTCCACTAAAATTTGCTGCTGTTAATGGACAAATACCAAAAGTAACTGGATTGGGATTTGTTGTTGCGATAACATTGGTTTTAGTGGTGGGTTGGTTGTCCTCTTTATTTTTTGTAGAAAGATTGATGTCGATCTTTGATAAAATTTTAGAAAAAACTCCAGGGGTAAAAATTATTTATTCATCCGTTAAAGATTTTTTAGAAGCATTTGCGGGCAATAAGAAAAAATTTGATCAACCCGTTTTGGTGAATGTCGATTCCACCGATGTTTGGAGAATAGGATTTATCACGCAACAAAATACGGCTCATTTTGGAATGGATCAATTTGTAACAGTGTACGTTCCACACTCTTATGCTATTTCAGGTATTACTTATATCGTTCCTTCATCAAGAATTAAAAAATTCCCTAAAGGCGTAAGTGCAGCAGAAGCTATGAAGTACGTGGTTTCCGGAGGAGTGACAACAGTTGACGACGACGAGACTAAAGCAACACAAACAGAATAATATATAAATATCTTTATACCTAATGCCATTGCACAATTTTAATTCAGGTCCTTCTATTTTACCTCAAGAGGTTTTAGATCAAGCTGCAGAAGCTATTCATAATTTTAACAATACCGGATTATCTATTTTAGAAATAGGACATCGAACTACTCATTTTGTAGAAGTGGTAACGGAAGCGCAAGCCATCATTAAAAGATTGATGGGCTTAGACGATGCGTATGAAGTACTTTTTTTACAAGGAGGAGCCACCATGCAATTTATGCAAGTACCTATGAATTTATTGGATGAAAATGGATTGGCTGCTATTTGTGACAATGGCGTTTGGGGCAATAAAGCAGTAAAAGAAGCTAGTATTTTTGGCCCAGTAAAAGTTGTAGCCGATACTTCCGATAAAAAACACAATTACATCAATAAGCATTTAGACATTCCAGTCAATGCTACTTATTTGCACATTACCACCAATAATACAGTGGAGGGAACTCAATGGCATCAATATCCTCAGACGAATGCCTTATTAATTGGAGATATGAGTTCTGATATTTTTTGTAGGCCAATTAACTTTAAACAGTTTGATTTAATTTATGCAGGAGCGCAAAAAAATATGGGTGCAGCGGGAGTAACCATGGTGGTGGTTAAAAAAGAAATTTTAGGAAAAGTAAACAGAAAAATTCCAGCGATATTAAATTATCAAAAACATATTGAAGCAGGTTCCCTTTTAAATACACCACCTGTATTTTCTATCTATGTAAGTTTATTAACGCTAAGATGGATAGAAGCGCAAGGTGGATTGGTTGAAATGGGAAAGCGCAATGTTGAAAAAGCAAATTTATTGTACCAAACCATTGATACCTTACCTGCTTATTATTGTCCTATTGCTAAAGAAGATAGAAGCATCATGAATGCAGTTTTCTTTTTGACCAATCCAGCACTAGAAACGCCTTTTTTAGCTTTATGTAAAAGCGAGGGAATGATTGGTGTTAAAGGATATAGAACGGTGGGGGGCATACGTATAAGTATGTACAATGCGCTCCCCTTATCAAGCGTGCAAGCATTTTGCGACTTGATGAAATCATTCGCTGAAAAAAATTAAATCTTCGTAAAAAAGAACGAACTTTGCGCCCATGGCAAAAATTAGTCCCTTTGAAGCAGTTCGCCCACAGCCTCAATTAGCAAAACAAGTTGCTAGTAAACCATACGATGTTTTAAATAGTGCAGAAGCTAAATTAGATGCAGTAGGTAATGCGTATTCATTTTTGCATATTACAAAAAGTGAAATTGGCTTACCTGAAACCACCGATACCCATAGTGCAGAAGTGTATGAATTGGCATTGAACAATTTAACTGCCTTTATGCAACGCGATGTGTTATTTAAAGAATCTAAACCCTGCTATTATATTTATCAATTAATTATGGAGGGTCGTGCACAAACTGGTTTAGTTTGTGTAAGCAGTATTGACGACTATAATAATGGTATTATAAAAAAGCATGAATTTACCAGACCTGAAAAAGAATTAGATAGAATCAATCATATCAAAACCACTGGGGCACAAACAGGGAATGTATTTTTAGCGTATCGCCATCAAGATGATTTAGATACTATCATCGATAAGTGGAAAACCACAAAAAATCCAGTGTATGATTTTACAGCAGAAGATGGTATACAACATACTGTTTGGGCGGTGAGTGATGAAGCCACCATTGATCAAATTACCCATTTGTTTGCTACACAAGTACCTTGCACTTATATCGCCGATGGACATCATCGTGCCGCATCGGCCGCAAAAGTAAAATTGAGTTTAAGTGAATCAGTCCTGAAGCCAGGGAATGAGGAAAAGAAAATATCTGAATATTTTTTAACTACTTTATTTCCATCGAATCAATTACAAATCATGGATTACAACCGGGTTGTAAAAGATTTGAATGGTCAAACATCCGAAGCGTTGATAGCGGCATTAGCTACTCAGTTTGAAATTACACAACAAGAAGTTGCATTTAAACCAAATAGGCTACATAGTTTTGGAATGTATTTAAATAAAACATGGTATCAATTATTCGCCAAAGAAGGAACTTATACAACAGATCCTATTGGTATATTAGATGTTACCATCTTATCTAACAATATTTTAGCAAAATATTTAGGTATCCAAGATCAAAGAACCGACAAACGAATTGATTTTGTAGGAGGTATTCGTGGATTAGCGGAACTTGAAAAAAGAGTTGATAGCGGAGAAATGGCCGTTGCCTTTAGTTTGTATCCAGTTACCATTGATCAATTATTTAATATTGCTGATGCGGGCGAAGTGATGCCTCCAAAAAGCACTTGGTTTGAGCCCAAATTAAGAGATGGATTATTGACACATTTAATCTATTAAGCTCCTTTACTATACTTTAACCCAGTGCCCACCTACTGGGTTTTTTAATGCACTAATTTCTTTTTTTTCTGCCCCTTTCTTAGTAATTTGTTATTCAATATTGCTTGCGCTATGGAATGTAAAAGACTCTTCGATTGTATCGAACATCAATTACAACATTTTCCTCAGGAGGATATGTTGGCTGCCAAAGAAAATGGACAATGGAGAAAATATTCCACTAAAGAAGTGGCGCAAATAGCCAATGAGCTAAGTGCTGGCTTATTAAGTTTGGGATTATCTGCACATAATTTTTCACCTGAAGGAAGTGATAAAATAGCCATCATTAGTTCTAATCGTCCAGAATGGATATTTGGTGATTTAGCGGCACAACAATTAGGACTTATTTGGGTACCAGTATATCCCACCACCAATCCGATTGAACTCACATTTATTTTAAATGATGCGTCCGTAAAGTATATGTTTGCGAGTAGTCAAGAATTGTATGACAAGGTGATGTCTATAAAAAGCAAAGTAGACTGTTTACAAGAGGTTTATACTTTTGATCGAATTGCAGGTGCAAAACATTGGACTGAATTAAGAAGTAATGACGCAAACTTATTAGCACAGGTAGCTCAAATTAAAAAATCAGTACCAATAAAACAAGTGGCCACCTTTATATATACATCAGGAACGACAGGTACTCCTAAGGGGGTGATGTTAACACATGAAAGTATTTACTATAATTTAATGATGGGAAAAAAATCATTTCCATTTAATGATGCACCTGAGCAAAAAGTATTAAGCTTTTTACCATTGAATCATATCTTTGAAAAATTAGCTACTTATATATATATGTTTAGTGGCATGAGCATTTATTATGCTGAAAGCTTGGATACCATTGGAGATAACTTAAAAGAAATTTCACCAGACGGTTTTTCAACAGTGCCAAGATTGCTAGAAAAAATGTTTGAAAAAATTATGATGAAGGGGGAGGAGTTAACAGGCATTAAAAGAAAATTATTTTTTTGGGCCGTGGCATTGGGAGAAAAATATGATAATTTAATTCCAGGCTCCTGGTGGTATCGTACTCAACTAAAATTGGCCAATAAATTAATATTTGTAAAATGGCGTGAAGCAGTTGGGAATAATGTAAAATTTATTGTAACTGGAGGTGCTGCTTGCCAAGTAAAATTATTGCGCATTTTTAATGCAGCGCAAATACCCGTATTTGAAGGCTATGGCCCCACTGAGAATAGTCCTATCATTAGTGTGAATCAAAGAACCATAGGCGGATCTAAATATGGGACAGTAGGTCCAGTTATTGAAGGCGTTGAGTATAAATTGGAAGCCGACGGCGAAATTTGTGTAGCAGGACCCAGCGTGATGTTGGGTTATTACAAACGCCCCGACCTAACCGCCGAAACCATTATTGATGGATGGTTACATACTGGTGATATTGGTGAAGTGGTTGATGGCAAGTATTTAAAAATTACCGACCGCAAAAAAGAATTGTTTAAAACCAGTGGCGGTAAATATGTGGCACCTCAGCCTATTGAAAACAAAATGAAAGAAAGTCCTTTCATTGAACAAATTATGTTGATTGGAGATAATAAAAAGTTTGTATCTGCATTGATAGTACCTTCTTTTGCAAAGTTAAAAGAATGGGCAAAGCAACATGGTATTGAATACACCAGCAATCAAGCTATTGTAAAAAATACCATGGTCATTACCATGCTACAAGATACAGTGGATGAGTACAATCAATTATTTAATCAAGTGGAACAAGTTAAAAAATTTGCCTTAATACCTCGCGAGTGGAATATTGATAATGGTGAAATGACGCCGAAGCTAAGTATCAAAAGAAAGGTGGTATTAGGTAATTTTGAGAAAGAGATTGAAGCAATGTATGTATAAGTAACTTATTGCCTATTCTTATTAGATAGGTGGTTCAACAAAATAGCTAATTGACTATGATACAGAAAAGAGTATGTTTTTTATTGTTAGTCATTTTATACAGTGCGATTTTTAGCAATGTCATTGCGCAAGAAAATCCATTTTACAATCATAAGGGAAAATTAATCATCATTGGCGGCGGCACCATTCCCGATTCCTTATTTACTTTTTTTGCCAATTATTGTGGAGGCAAGGATCAACCTATTGTGTATATACCTACTGCCACTGAAGATGAGGAGTTCATTCAAAAAGGAGAGCACTTGTTAAAATTCAGTACCAGAGGTTTTACGAATCTTTCTACCATCCATACGAGAGATAAAAAAATAGCCGACGATCCTAAAAATATTGAGCTAATGCGTCATGCTAAGGGTTTATATTTTGGCGGCGGTGATCAGGATTTAATTGCAGCTGCCTATGGAGGTACCAAATTATACGATGAGTTTATTGCTCTATTAGATAGAGGTGGTGTGATCATGGGCACTTCTGCCGGTGCCACCATTATGGGGTCTTTATTAATTGGTGGAGATGCGCGGAATGATTTAACGCAGACCTATCATTTCAAACCTGCCTTTTCTTTTATGACTAATACGGCATTAGATCAACACGTGTTGGTGCGCAATAGACAGTTTGATTTAATACCAGTAATCGAACAATATCCAACAACTTTAGGGATTGGGTTGGATGAATCAACAGCAATGATTGTAGCAGCGGGTAAATTTAAAATTTGGGGATTATCGTATGCCATGATCTATGATCCAGCAGATTGGGCAGCACAAAAAAAACAATGGGGCAAAGTTGTAAAACCCTTTAAGATGATGTATTCGGGTCAAGTATATAATTTAGCTACGAGAAAAATTGAACCATCATTAAAGTAATAAAATAAAGTAGCTGATTTATTATTTTGCTTTAAATTTTTCTTGGACAATGATTTGAACCTCTTTACCCTGAATTTTACTTTCCAACCAGGAAATAATATCTAAATACATAAAGGCCCTACTTTCTAATTTATTATGAGCAAGGGGTTGAAGGGTTTCTAATAATTGAGCAAATGATTTTTTAATATTGGCCTTACTAGCTAATAAGCTATTGGCTTCCCCACCACTTTGAATAGATTTTCTTAAAAAATTAAATAAAACTTCTTCTACCGTACTCAAATTTTTCATTTTATACATATAACGGTAAACCGACTTAGATAAATAATTGACTACTTCCATATTACCCAATTCGTAATGCGCAATTAAATGAAGCAAGCGCGCATAACACTGTAAATCATCTCTTAAGTTTAGTTTCCAATGAATGATACGATTTAAATAATCAATGGCTTTAGCGTGTTTCCCTGCTCCAAAATACAAGCAAGCAATTTTATAATAAAATACTAGTACTCGATGGCTGTCTAAGTATAGTTCAATTTCTTTTAACTGGGCTTCCATCGGGGGTATCATAGACAATCCTTCGCTAAAGCTACCTTCTAAAAAATGTTTATTAATCTTAGCAATGTTTAAGTAAATAAAGCTTTGTATTAAATTATTTTTATTATTTAATACGATAGGTGTGTTACTGTAATTTTCTAAAAGGGTAATGGTATCATTGAACTTTTGAAAATTTCTTAAATCAAAATGAGCACTAATTAAATTGTGCAATCCTTTAATGTATTGAGCGGTCTCATTTACTTTCATATTTTCTTCCTTCTCAAACAAGTCAACCCATTTTTGAGAATATCTATAGTGCAATAAAAAATCTTGTGTAATAAAACCATACCAGCAATGACATTGGTAACGATATAAGCGCTCATAAAAACCTTCGGATAATTTTACTTGCTCTAAAATTGGATTTTGCATTAATGCATCTAAGGCAAGCCTATCCTCATTGTTACGCGCATGGCCATGTTGAATGTACCAGCCATATAATTGTAAAGAAAGATTGGAAACTTTCGCAATATGTTCTAATCGAATATTGGCATCATCAATTTCTTCGCTTAATTGTCTGGCACGATCTTGCATACTACGCGTAATGTGCAAGGACTCAATCTTCTTTTCTAAAAATAAAACTTGTAATAAATAAGTAACCTGATTATTTTGTTTGGTAAGCGTTTTTATTTTTTCTAATAAACGAAGGCTTTGTAGGTACAAACCTTTATTGTATAAAATTTTAGCGTGGTCTAATTGTTCATGAATTTGCAAATCAATATTTTCACTTTGCTTTACAATTCTTAAGCTAGCTAAAATTTGATCGTATAAATGTGCCTTTAAATTGGAGAGTTGTTGCTTTTGAATGGACTCGTTTTTGCGCAATAATTCCTCTTCATCGTATTGCTTCATTTTGTCCAAAGCATCAAAAAGCTGAATAATTTTTAAATCGGCAGACGCAGAGTTGCGCTTCACATACAATTTGAAGTTGCGTTTCTCGGCCCTTTCCAGGGATTTGACCAAAATAAATATTGCCTCCGTACTTAGGTTGGGCATCGTAGCTAATTTATATCCAAGTTATTGAAAATCAATTGTTTAATCATAATTTACCCTTATTACACAATGTAAAATAACTATAATAATAATGTGAATTACTTGTGAATTGGGGGTAAATTTGAGCAATAAACGGGCCATAAGCCCGTTTTTTATCTGTAAAAGGTTCAAAATCAATAAGATGCTTGTAATTCGTTGACTTCCAAAACGATGAAAAAGGCATTAAAACAGTAATAAAATAAATGCATTTACGATGAGTCAGACGAACAACCAAAAAGTGTTCATTTTTGATACCACTTTAAGAGACGGTGAACAAGTGCCAGGTTGCAAATTAAATGCCAAGGAAAAATTGGAGTTGGCAGTGCGTTTGGAAGAATTAGGGGTGGATATTTTAGAAGCAGGTTTTCCAGTTTCTAGTCCCGGTGATTTTGAATCGGTTAATCAAATTGCAAAAACTTTAAAAAATACGGTGGTGTGTGGTTTGTCTCGAGCGGTACAAAATGATATTGAAGTAGCAGCAGCAGCCTTAAAACCTGCAAAGCGTTTTAGAATACATACAGGCATAGGCACTTCCGATTTACACATCAAATACAAATTCAATACCACACGTGAAGAAATAATTGAACGTGCTATAGCTGCAGTTAAGTTGGCGCGCAATTTCACAGACGATGTAGAATTTTATGCAGAGGATGCAGGAAGAACAGAGAATGAATTTTTAGCAAGAGTGATAGAAGCGGTTGTAAAAGCAGGTGCTACAACTTTAAATATTCCTGATACTACAGGTTATTGTTTGCCTTATCAGTATCAAGAAAAAATGGAATACTTAGTCAATCATGTGGCAGGCATTGAAAAAGCAATTTTATCCTGTCATTGCCACAATGATTTAGGATTGGCTACTGCTAATTCCATTGCAGGTGTGATGGGTGGAGCAAGACAAATAGAATGTACCATCAATGGATTGGGTGAGCGTGCAGGCAATACAGCATTAGAAGAAGTGGTGATGGTATTGAATCAACATAAAGATTTAGGTTATTATACCAACATTAATGCAAAATTATTAAATCCAATTAGTCATGAAGTTTCTGAAATGATGAGAATGATGGTACAACCTAATAAAGCTATCGTGGGTGCGAATGCATTTTCTCATTCATCGGGTATCCATCAGGATGGATTTTTGAAGGAAGCACAAACTTATGAAATCATCAATCCTGCAGAAGTAGGTGCAGAAGATAGTAAGATTGTATTAACGGCAAGAAGCGGTCGCAGCGCCTTAGCACATCGATTTCATAAATTAGGATTTCAATATAGCAGAAATGATATTGATATTTTATATCCAATTTTTGTACAAGTAGCCGATCAAAAGAAAGAAGTAAAAGAAGAAGATTTACAAAAGATGGCCGCAGACTATAAAAAATAAACTAAGAATAAATTAATAGTTGAAATGGGAAAAACAATATTTGATAAAATTTGGGACAAGCATGTGGTAAAGATCATTGATGATGGTCCTTCGGTGGTTTACATTGATAAACATTTAATACATGAAGTAACCAGCCCACAAGCATTTAGTGGAATTGAAAAAAGAGGGGTTCCATTATTTAGACCTGCACAAATTGTAGCTACTGCCGATCACAATGTACCAACCCTACATCAAGAATTACCCATCAAAGATGCTTTGTCAAAATTTCAAGTAGATACTTTAATTGAAAATTGTAAAAAGCATGGTGTTGAATTATATGGCTTAGGACATCAATATCAAGGCATAGTGCATGTGATAGGACCGGAGTTAGGTATTACGCAACCAGGTATGACCATAGTATGTGGGGACAGTCATACTTCTACACACGGTGCATTTGGAGCCATTGCATTTGGAATTGGAACCAGTGAAGTAGAAATGGTATTTGCAGCGCAATGTATCATGCAAAGCAAACCAAAACTAATGCGCATCAATATTGATGGCACTTTAAAAAATGGAGTGGTTTCTAAAGACATTATTTTATACATCATTGCACAAATTTCGGCAAGTGGTGCTACTGGTTATTTTGTAGAATATGCAGGATCGGCTATACGTGCCTTAAGTATGGAAGCGCGTATGACTATATGTAATATGAGTATTGAAATGGGTGCGAGAGGCGGCATGATAGCGCCCGACCAAACTACTTACGATTATATGCAAGGAAGAATGTTTGCACCAAAAGGTGCAGCATGGGAACAAAAATTAGCAGCTTGGAAGCAGTTGTATACCGATGCTGATGCAAAATTTGATTTAGAAATAAATATCCTTGCAGAAGCTATTGATCCGATGATAACTTATGGCACCAATCCAGGTATGGGCTTATCTGTTAATGGGACATTACCCACTATAGAAAGTTTTGATGATGCTACCGAAAAACAAAATTATGAGAAGGCCTTAAAATACATGGGCTTAACAGCAGGACAAACTTTAATAGGCATGCCCGTACAAAATGTATTTATAGGCTCTTGTACTAATTCAAGAATTGAAGATTTTAGATTAGTAGCAAGTATCATAAAAGGGAAACAAAAACATCCAGGCATTAAAACATTAATTGTACCAGGATCACAAGAGGTAGCCAAACAAATAAAAGTAGAGGGCTTAGATAAAATATTTGAAGCAGCCGGAGTAGAAATAAGACAAGCGGGATGTAGTGCTTGTTTAGGAATGAATGAGGATAAAATTCCTGCAGGAGAATATTGTATAAGTACGAGCAACAGAAATTTTGAAGGACGTCAAGGCGCAGGGGCTAGAACTTTATTGGCAAGCCCACTAACAGCCGCTGCTGCTTTATTAACAGGAAAAATTACAGACATCAGAGAAATTTTAAATTAATCCAAAGAGTATTTCAAAAGAAGATAAAAATAAATTGAAGAAGAGAAAATAAGAATCGTATGCAATCATTACAAAAAATAACAAGTAGGTTTATTCCTTTACGTATCGAAAACGTAGATACGGATCAGATTATACCTGCGCGTTTTTTAAAAGCCACCACCAAAGATGGTTTTGGAAAAAATTTATTCAGAGACTGGAGATATGAAAATGACGATGAAGCGCAACCTAAGGCCGATTTTGTATTAAATCAAAAACAATATGCCGGCGAAATCCTGGTTGCAGCAAAAAATTTTGGATGTGGATCATCTCGAGAGCATGCTGCATGGAGTATTCAAGACTATGGTTTTAAAGTAGTGGTATCTAGTTTTTTCGCAGATATCTTTAAGAACAATGCCTTAAACAATGGTGTATTGCCAGTTACAGTAACGGATGCATTCTTACAACAAATATTTGCAGTAGGGGCCAAGGATACTTTAACGGTGGATTTAGAAAAACAAACCATCACCATTGATGCAACTGGCGCTACCCAAAAATTTGAAATCAATTCTTATAAAAAAACATGCTTGTTAAATGGATATGACGACATCGATTATTTATTAAGCATGAAAACAGAAATAGAAGCCTACGAAAAAGCAAATCAAACATAAACTAGAAACGAATTAATTAGAAAGGATATGAAAAAGAAAATAGCGGTGATATTAGGAGATGGCATAGGACCAGAAGTGACGGAGCAGTCCATGAAAGTATTAAATACAATTGCTAAACATTTTAATCATGAGTTTAGTTACGAGCATGCGATGATGGGTGCTTGTGCTATTGATGCCACTGGCAATCCATTACCTGATGAAACCATTAAAATATGTTTGGCCAGTGATGCCATTTTATTTGGTGCCATTGGAGATCCAAAATATGACAATGATCCTACTGCCAAAGTGCGACCAGAGCAAGGTTTATTAAAATTGAGAAAAGAATTACAATTGTTTGCGAATATAAGACCAGTGACTACCTATGCTGCTTTACAACATTTAACTCCATTAAAGCCAAAGTATTTAGAGAATGTAGATTTTGTAATTTATAGAGAATTAACAGGAGGCATTTATTTTGGTGCAAAAAGTTTAAGTGAAGATGGTACTGTAGCTAATGATGATTGTTCTTATTCAGTAAAGGAAATCGAACGTATTGCACATTTGGCTTTTAAGCATGCACAAAAAAGAAGAAAAAAATTAACCTTAGTAGATAAGGCCAATGTATTAGAAACCTCCCGCTTGTGGAGAAAAGTAGTACAAGCTATTGCTAAAGAATACAATGATGTAGCCGTTGAATATTTATTTGTTGATAATGCAGCCATGCAAATCATTTTAAATCCAGCGCAGTTTGATGTGGTCTTGACAGAAAATTTATTTGGAGACATTATTAGTGACGAAGCATCGGTATTAGCAGGTTCATTGGGTTTATTGCCATCTGCCTCTGTAGGCAATACAGTGGCATTGTTTGAACCTATCCATGGATCCTATCCGCAAGCAAAAGGAAAAGATATTGCCAATCCATTGGGATCAATACTATCCTCTGCCATGCTATTGGATCATTTTGGATTAATTCAAGAAGCCAATTTGGTAAGAGATGCGGCCACTTGGTGTTTGAACAGTGGCTTTGTGACCAAAGACATTGATCCAATGAATAGTTATACGACTACTGCCATAGGAGATTTGATTTGTGAGTATATCGAGAAGCAAGTAACGGGTGAAGGACATGTGCATCATGAAAGATTACATAAGTCCACCATCATCTAACAAACATTCGTCTTAAGGTTAGGCGATAAAAGTGGTGTAATTTTACCAACTGTTTTTTAAAAAACATAAAGTAAAAAGAAGAGGAAGCGAAAAGGAAGTAAAAAAGAATAAAAGAAAGGATAAAAGACTAAAATAAAAAGATGGAACTAAATAAATATTCTAAAACGATCACCTTAGATCCAACACAACCAGCAGCGCAAGCTATGTTTTATGGTATTGGATTAACTGATGCCGATTTGCAAAAAGCGCAAGTAGGAATTGCAAGTATGGGCTATGATGGGAATCCATGTAATATGCATTTGAATGCTTTGGCCGATCAAGTAAAGAAAAGCATTTGCGAGAATGATTTAGTGGGATTGACTTTTCATACCATTGGCGTAAGTGATGGCATGAGCAATGGAACCCCAGGGATGCGTTATTCCTTAGTGAGTCGGGATGTAATTGCTGATAGTATTGAAACCGTATGTGGCGCACAGTATTATGATGCGCTTATAACGGTTCCAGGTTGTGATAAAAATATGCCAGGCTCTTTAATAGCCATGGGCAGGTTAAATAGACCATCTATTATGTTGTATGGAGGAACTATTGCACCAGGTCATTACAATGGACAGGATTTAAATATTGTTTCTGCATTTGAAGCATTGGGACAAAAAATTGCGGGACAATTATCAGACGCGGATTTTAAAGGAATTATTCAACATGCTTGTCCAGGTGCTGGTGCATGTGGTGGTATGTATACAGCGAATACCATGGCATCAGCCATTGAAGCATTGGGTATGAGTTTGCCTTACTCTTCTTCTAATCCAGCATTAAGTGAAGAAAAGAAACAAGAATGTAGAGATGCAGGAAAAGCCATTCGATTATTATTAGAACGCGATATTAAGCCGCGTGATATTATGACCCGTAAAGCATTTGAAAATGCAGTAGCGGTAATTATGGTATTAGGTGGAAGTACGAATGCAGTATTACATATGATTGCGATGGCAAAGAGTGTGGGCGTGGCTTTCACGCAGGATGACTTTCAAACCATCAGTGATAAAATACCGGTATTAGCCGATTTTAAACCCTCTGGAAAATATTTAATGCAGGACTTACATCAGTATGGTGGTGTTCCTGCAGTGATGAAGTATATGTTGGCACAAGGATGGTTGCATGGAGATTGTTTAACAGTTACTGGAAAAACTATTGCAGAAAATTTAGCAGCAGCACCCAATTTAGATTTTGACCATCAAAAAATAATTTATCCAAAAGAAAATCCAATCAAAGCAACAGGCCATTTACAAATTATGTATGGCAATTTAGCTACAGGCGGAAGTGTTGCAAAAATTTCTGGAAAAGAAGGAGATCTATTTGTAGGACCAGCGCGCGTATTTGATGGAGAGCATGCACTGATTGAAGGCATCAATTCAAAGAAAATAAAATCAGGGGATGTAGTGGTGATCAAAAATGTAGGACCCATTGGTGCACCCGGAATGCCAGAGATGTTAAAACCCACATCAGCCATTATTGGCGCGGGTTTAGGCAAGTCGGTAGCTTTAATTACAGATGGAAGATTTAGTGGTGGCACCCACGGATTTGTGATAGGACATATTACACCCGAAGCCTATAAAGGAGGATTGATTGGACTCGTAGAAGATGGAGATATTATCGAACTCAATGTACCGAAAAGAACGATGACATTAAAAGTGGACGAAGCAACCATTGCAAAACGAAGAGCAGTGCAACCAGCGCCCGTATTAAAAGCAACAAATGGTATATTATGGAAATATGCACAGTTGGTAAAAGACGCAAGTGAAGGTTGTGTAACTGACGAAGCTTAAAAAAGAAATTTATGGCAACGAAAACACTAGAAAAAGAACAAGGGGAACTACTAGAAAAAATAGCAGTTCCAACAAAAAAATTAACAGGATCGCAAGCAGTATTAGAAGCTTGTATCGCAGAGGGAGTGGATACCATCTTTGGTTATCCAGGAGGTGCGATCATGCCCATCTATGATGCCTTGTATGATTATAATGATAAGCTAAAACATATTTTGGTTAGACACGAACAAGGTGGAATCCATGCTGGGCAAGGCTATGCGCGTACATCGGGTAAAGTGGGTGTGGTATTTGCCACCAGTGGTCCAGGGGCCACCAATTTAGTAACAGGGCTAGCTGATGCGATGATTGATAGCACACCTTTGGTTTGTATCACAGGACAAGTGTTTGCGCATTTATTAGGAACAGATGCTTTTCAGGAAACGGATATTATTAATATTACTATGCCGGTAACCAAATGGAATTATCAAATAACTGATGCTACTGAAATTCCAGGCATATTGGCTAAGGCATTTTATTTAGCAAAAAGTGGCAGACCTGGTCCGGTATTAATAGACATTGCAAAAAATGCACAAATACAATCTTTCGATTATGAAGGGTATACGCTTTGTAATCATATCAGAAGTTATCGACCAAAACCGGTGATTCGAAAAAAATACATTGATGAAGCAGTTGTTTTAATTAATAATGCAAAAAAACCATTGGTGATTTTTGGTCAAGGGGTGATTTTAGGAAAAGCAGAAAAAGAGTTTAAAAAATTTATAGAGAAATCGGGTATGCCAGCCGCTTGGACCATATTAGGTTTGAGTGCTTTACCAACCGACCATCCGCAAAATGTAGGTATGTTGGGGATGCATGGAAATTATGGCCCTAATGTATTAACCAATGAATGTGATGTTTTGATAGCAGTGGGTATGCGATTTGATGATCGTGTAACAGGTAGGTTGGATAAATATGCAAAGCAAGCCAAAGTAATTCATTTAGATATTGATCCATCAGAGATAGATAAAAATGTAAAAGCAACGGTAGGTGTTTGGGGTGATTGTAAAGAAACCTTGCCTTTGCTTACTTTAGGCTTACAAGAAAAAGATAGATCGGAATGGTTAAAAGTATTTGCCGATTATACAAAACAAGAATACGATCAATGTATTAAAGAGGAAGTATATCCTACTGGAAAAGAAATGACCATGGGTGAAGTGATCAGAATTGTAAATGAAACCACCCAGGGTAATGCAGTGATGGTGACCGATGTGGGACAACATCAAATGGTTACTTGTAGGTATGCAAAATTCAATGAATCTAGAAGTAATGTAACCTCCGGTGGATTAGGTACGATGGGTTTTGGTTTACCTGCAGCCATTGGTGCAAAGTTTGGGGCACCCGACAGAACTGTGATTGGTATTATAGGAGATGGGGGCATACAAATGACCATTCAAGAATTTGGAACCATTATGCAAACAGGCGTGGATGTGAAAATTATGATTTTAAACAATCAGTTTTTAGGCATGGTGCGTCAGTGGCAGGAATTATTTAATGAGAAGCGTTATTCTTTTGTAGATATACAAAGCCCCGATTATGTGATGGTTGCTAAAGCCTACGGCATTGCGGGGGCTAAAATAGAAGACAGAAAAGATCTTGTGCAAGCTATACAAACCATGTTGGCATATAAGGGGTCTTATCTATTAGAAGTAATGGTAGGCAAAGAGAACAATGTATTTCCTATGGTACCACAGGGTTGTAGCGTTTCAGAAATAAGACTTAAGTAGCGAAGCACTTAAGTCTTATTCGAGCGAGTCTGAAAGAGGAGCTCAAATAATTAAGTAAAGTTGACATAAAATATAAAACTAGATACTATGGAAACAAATACGGAAAAACAAGAATACACGATAACCGTGTATACCGAAAACCAAGTAGGGTTGTTAAATCGTATTGCTATTATTTTTTCGCGTCGAAAAATTAATGTCGAAAGTTTAAATACTTCCCCTTCAGAAATTGCGGGCATACATCGTTTTACCATTGTGGTGATGGAGTCTCGTGATATAGTATTAAAAGTAGTAAGACAAATTGAAAAGCAAGTAGAAGTATTAAAAGCGTATTTCAATACTAATGATGAAATAGTATGGCAGGAACTGGCTTTGTACAAAGTATTGTCGGAAGAAATTACGGAGAAAGTAAAAGTAGAAAGATTATTAAGAGAATATGGTGCGCGCGCGGTGGCCATTAGAAAGGATTTTATTGTATTTGAAACTACTGGGCATAGAGAAGAGACCAATAAATTGATGAAAGCTTTGGAGCCAATTGGCTTAGTAGAATTTGTAAGAAGCGCGCGCGTGGCAATTATCAAAGAAAGCAGTGGTTTCCATGAAAAATTAAAAGACTTTGAAAAAAGAGAACCCAGTGAGGACGTCATTGAAAATGAATACTTGGGTAAAAGAGAAGCGGTATTTACCATGTAATCATTCTATTAAATAATTATCAACTATAGATAAAAATAAATTTTGATAACAATCAATTCATTAAAAATAAAACAACACAAATTAAATTTAAAGTAAAATGGCAAAATTAAATTTTGGCGGAACAGAAGAAAATGTAGTCACTCGTGACGAGTTTCCATTAGCAAAAGCACAAGAAGTATTAAAAAATGAAACCATTGCGGTGATAGGCTATGGTGTTCAAGGACCAGGACAAGCATTGAACCAAAAAGAAAATGGTGTAAATGTAATTGTTGGGCAACGTAAAAATTCAAAAAGTTGGGATAAGGCCATCGCTGATGGATTTGTACCAGGTACCACTTTATTTGAAATAGAGGAAGCTTTAGAAAAAGGAACCATTATATGTTATTTATTAAGTGATGCTGCACAAATTGCGATGTGGCCAACCGTAAAAAAACATTTAACCAAAGGTAAAGCCTTATATTTCTCTCATGGCTTTGGTATTACTTTTAACGAACAAACAGGTATTATACCTCCTGCTGATGTGGATGTGTTTTTAGTAGCACCCAAAGGTTCAGGAACTTCATTAAGAAGAATGTTTTTACAAGGCCGTGGCTTGAATTCTAGTTATGCCATCTTCCAAGATGCTACTGGGAAAGCTTGGGATAGAGTAATTGCATTAGGTATTGCTATTGGATCAGGTTATTTATTTGAGACCGATTTCAAAAAAGAAGTATTCTCCGATTTAACAGGAGAGCGTGGAACATTGATGGGGGCTATTCAAGGAATTTTTGCTGCACAATATGAAGTGTTGCGTAAAAATGGGCACTCTCCATCTGAAGCGTTCAATGAAACGGTAGAAGAGTTAACGCAATCATTAATGCCACTCGTAGCAGAAAATGGAATGGATTGGATGTATGCCAACTGTTCTACTACAGCTCAAAGAGGTGCATTAGATTGGTGGAAAAAATTCCGTGATGCTACTTTGCCTGTATTTAGCGATCTATACAATAGTGTAGCTACAGGAAAAGAATCTGCACGTTCTATCGATTTAAATAGCAAAGCAGATTACCGTGAAAAATTAGAAGTGGAATTAGCCGAATTACACAATAGTGAAATGTGGCAAGCTGGAAAAACTGTAAGAAGTTTACGCCCAGAGAATCAATCTGCAAAATAAAAGCAGTATGGAAATTATTATTCTTTGAAAGAATAATATTAAAGTGAAAGAATATGAGTGAAGTAAAGAATATCAATAAGCCTGCACTGGATATTGAGGGAGCAGCAATCAGATTGAAGTCGGTGGTTTATCATACTCCGCTTCAGTACAATGCCAATTTATCCCGCAAATACCAGTGCAGTGTCTATTTGAAGAGAGAGGATTTACAAATTGTACGGTCTTATAAAATAAGAGGTGCGTACAATATGATGAGTCAAATGTCGGCTCAACAGTTGGCTAAAGGAGTGGTATGTGCTAGTGCTGGGAATCATGCACAAGGTTTTGCATACAGTTGTAAAAAACTGGGGGTGAAAGGGGTGGTATTTATGCCGATACCTTCGCCACAACAAAAAGTAAGTCAAACAAAAATGTTTGGAGAAGAATTTGTTGAAGTAAAATTAGTGGGCGATACTTTTGACGATACAGCGGTGGCAGCCAAAGCCTATACGATTGAACATGGTATGACTTTTATTCCTCCTTTTGATCATCCAGCTATTATTTCAGGACAAGCCACCGTGGGCGTAGAAATTTTAGAGGACATTAAAGAATTAACTAGTATTCCTATTGATTATTTATTTATTCCAGTAGGAGGAGGAGGATTAACAGCGGGCGTAGGAACCTATTTTAAAAATAAATCTCCTAACACAAAAATAATTGGATTAGAGCCAGAAGGAGCGCCGAGTATGTTTTGGGCCTTAAATTCGGGGGAGCCGGTTGAATTAGAAAATATAGACAAGTTTGTGGATGGTGCAGCAGTAAAAAGAGTGGGAGATATAACTTTTAGTTTTTGTAAAGATGCCATAGACGATATGCATTTAGTCCCAGAAGGGAAAATATGTACCACCATATTACAAATGTACAATGAAGAAGCTATTGTGGTAGAACCAGCTGGGGCTATGAGTGTAGCTGCCTTGGATGATTATGCAGACCAAATAAAAGGGAAGCATATAGTGTGTATAGTAAGTGGAGGGAATAATGACATTGCACGCATGCAAGAAATAAAAGAAAGGTCTTTAATTTATGAAGGTTTAAAACATTATTTCTTAATTCGATTTGCACAAAGACCAGGCTCTTTGAAAGAGTTTGTGAATAAGGTTTTGGGACCTTATGATGACATTACCCGATTTGAGTACATTCAAAAACACAATAAGGAGGCAGGTCCGGCATTGGTGGGATTGGAATTAAAATCAAAGCTAGATTACAATGCAGTTATTGCCAATTTGAAAAAGTATCAAATCGATTACGAAGAAATTAATAAAGACGATAATATATACGGCTACTTAATATAAAAATAGTAAAATAAGAAAGGGTTATGCAGGTTTTAAAATTTGGAGGAAGTTCGGTAGGAAGTGCAGAGGCAATCAATAAAATGATTGCTATTGTAATTAATAGTATGAAGAAAGAACCCACGATTGTAGTGGTGTCTGCAATGAGTGGTATTACGGATCAATTATTAATGTTGGCTCAAACTGCTTCCAACGGTAATGAAGCTTATAAAACAATAGTTCAAACTATTGAACAAAAACATTTAGAGGTAGTACGAGCTTTATTGCCCATACAACAACAAAGTGCCACATTAAGTTTGGTAAAACAATTAACCAATGAATTAGAGGCCAATTGTGAAGGATTGTTTATGCTCAAAGAATTGTCTATGCGTATGCAGGATAAAATAATAAGTTATGGAGAATTATTATGTGCTAGAATTATTTCGGCCACTTTTGAATCCAAGGGGATCAAACAACAATGGGTGGATTCTAGAAACTTAATTAAAACAAATACTAATTATTTTAATGCAGCGATAGAAAAGGATTTGACTTATACAACTATACAAACTTATTTTGCGGCACCAGACAATAAATTTGATTTATATGTAGCACCCGGATTTGTAGCCTCTGATGAACAAAATAATACCACTACTTTGGGTAGAGGAGGTTCTGATTATACAGGGGCCATCTATGCAGCAGCCCTGGAGGTAACTGCCTTAGAAATATGGACAGATGTAAGTGGCATGATGACTGCCGATCCAAGGATGGTCCAAAATGCAAAAGAAATTCCTGAGATATCTTATCAAGAGGCCATGGAATTATCTCATTTTGGCGCTAAAGTAATTTATCCTCCGACTATTCAACCGGTGATGCAAAAAAACATACCAGTTTGGATAAAAAATACTTTTGACCCATCGCATAAAGGAACCATTATAAAAAATGAATCGGCTGCGGATAAAAATTTTATAAGAGGCATCTCCAGTATCAAAGATATTTGCTTGTTAAGTTTAGAGGGTAGTGGAATGGTAGGTATTCCAGGTTTCTCTAAAAGATTATTTGACGCTTTAGCGAAAAAGCAAATTAATATTATTTTAATAACGCAAAGTTCATCAGAACATTCTATATGTGTAGGGGTAAATATGCAGGATGCACATCAAGCTAAAATTGCGGTGGATGCGGAATTTGAGCAGGAAATTAACACGCATAAAGTAGAACCTTTAATTATAGAGAAAGACGTATCTATATTGGCCTTGGTAGGAGAGCAAATGAAAAGTCATCCAGGGGTAAGTGGAAAAATGTTTGGTGTATTGGGCCGCAATGGTATTAACGTAAGAGCGATAGCCCAAGGATCTTCAGAAAAAAATATATCAGCGGTGATTGCTACGCAGGATGTGCGTAAGGCCATCAACGTTTTACATGAAGAGTTTTTTGAAACTTCTTACAAACAAGTAAACGTTTATATAGCAGGGGCAGGAAATGTGGGCGGAAAATTAATCGAGCAAATAAAAAAACAGGTTCCTTATTTACAAAAAACCTTAAGACTACAAATCAATATAGTTGGCATAGCTAATAGTAAAAAGCAATTAATCAATGTGGATGGAATAGACTTAGCTACTTGGCGTGAGCAATTGAAAGAGGCTAAGGCAGGCAATATCACAGACTATGTAGCAACAATACTTGACAATAATTTAAGAAATAGCATATTTGTAGATGTAACTGCACATGAAACAGTAGCCAATGTATATACTACTTTGCTAGGAAAGGCAGTGTCGATCATTGCCTGTAATAAAATAGCTTGTTCATCACCTTATGAGCATTATGCTAAATTAAAATCTTTGGCAAGAGAGTACAATGCCTCTTTCTTGTTTGAAACCAATGTGGGAGCGAGTTTACCAATCATAGGTACTTTAAATGATTTAATGAGAAGTGGAGATAGTATCAATAAAATTGAAGCAGTTTTATCAGGTACTTTAAATTTTGTATTTAATAATTATGCAGGTGGATCGGATGGAAAAACTTTTGCGCAAGTAGTTAAACAAGCGCAAGCCGAAGGTTATACCGAACCAGATCCAAGATTGGATTTAGGAGGAACGGATGTAATGCGTAAAATAATGATACTAGCACGTGAAGCTGGAACTAAATTAGAAATGGCTGATATTATCAATGACGCTTTTTTACCTGCTAGTTGTTTTAATGGATCGGTAGATGATTTCTATAATGAAATGGAAAAACAAGAAGCTCATTTTAAAAAAATATATGATGCGGCAGCTGCAGACGGGTGTAAATTAAAATTTGTAGCTAAGTTTGAAACCAATGGAAAAACTACGGCAAAAGTAGGTTTACAACACATTAAACCTAGTTCCGATTTTTATCATTTGTATGGCAAAGACAATTTGGTATTATTTTATAGTATGCGTTATCCCGAACTGCCACTAGTGGTGAAGGGTGCAGGTGCGGGAGCAGATGTAACGGCATCGGGTGTATTTGCAGATATTATAAGAGCAGCAAGAGTATAATTTTAATATACAGAATAGTAATTTTTGAATTTAAAAATGAATTAAAAAAGTTTAAGTCTTTCCTAAATCAGAAAAAGAATAAGAAAAATGGTTGCTGCAAATCAATGGATAAAAATAAAAGCCCCTGCTACTGTAGCCAATATGGTCTGCGGATTTGATATATTGGGTTTTGCAGTGAACAATCCCTACGATGAAATGGAAATGAGGTGGATGGAAAGATCAGGTGAGGAACCAAGTATCACTATTATTAATATCGATGATTATCAATTGCCTACCGATCCAGAAAAAAATGTAGCCGGTGCCGCATTGCTTGCTTTTTTGGAAGAGTTAGATGAAAAAATAAAAGAAAGTACAATAACGAAATTAATTTCATCGATCAACACTGGAAAGATACCTGCTACAACTAAAATAAAATTCGAAGTAAAAATAAATAAACTCATCAAGCCTGGTAGTGGCGTAGGCTCTAGCGCTGCCAGTTCTGCCGGTGCAGTGGTAGGTGCCAATTATTTATTAGGCAATTTGTTTTCAAAAGACGATTTAGTTCGCTTTGCGATGAATGGAGAAAAACTTGCATCGGGCGTAAAGCATGCCGATAATATTGCTCCCTGTATATTTGGGGGCGTCACACTCGTCAGATCTATTTTTCCATTGGAGGTAGTGGCTTTGCCCTCCCCACAATTGTATGTAACCATTGTACATCCTCAAATAGAAGTAAGAACCTCGGACGCTAGAAGTATTTTAAAGCAGCAAGTATTATTAAAAGATGCCATTAAGCAATGGGGAAATATTGCGGGCTTGGTAGCAGGCTTGATGAAATCGGATTATGATTTAATTGGAAGGTCCTTGGAAGATGTGATCATAGAGCCAGTGAGATCCATATTAATTCCAGGATTTGATGATTTAAAAACAGCCTGTAAGCAAGCCGGGGCCTTAGGTGGAGGAATTTCAGGATCAGGGCCTTCTATCTTTATGCTAAGCAAAACAAAAGAAATAGCTATAGCGGTAGAAAAACAAATGAATCAATTGTATGATGGTATAGGCTTACCACATCATACCTATGTAACTACTATTAATCAAATGGGAGTGGAAGTGGAAGCTTAATTGCAATTTGTAAAATGATGATTTTAGAATTTCACTTATAAGTTAAGTATATAAATAAAAGAATAGGATCTAAAATACATTTAAGTCTAATTAGATTCAATGAAACAAAGTCAAGTAAAGTATGCAGTATTATAGTTTAGGAAAACAATCGCCCAATGTTAATTTTAAAACAGCGGCTATTACTGGACAAGCGCCAGATAAAGGCTTGTACTTTCCTATGGAAATACCAAAGTTTACTGCAGCACAATTGGAAAGATTTAAAACATTAGATAAAGCTAGTTTGGCTTTTGAAGTGATGAAGCCCTATGTGGGCGGCACTATTGACGACAACTCTTTACAACAAATATGTTCAGAGACCATCAATTTTGATTTTCCTTTAGTGCCAATCACTTCCTCTATTTCAAGTTTAGAATTATTTCATGGACCCACTTTAGCTTTTAAAGATGTAGGGGCCAGATTTATGAGTAGGTGCTTGGGTTATTTTTCAAAAAAAGAAAAAGCAGCATCCAAATTGGTAGGGTCTACTATATCTTCCCCAATTACAACAGTAATAGTAGCCACCAGTGGTGATACAGGAGGTGCGGTAGCCAATGGATTTTTAGGAGTGGAGGGGGTGAATGTAATTATTTTATATCCCAAAGGGAAAGTAAGTCCTATACAAGAATTACAATTAACTACTTGCGGACAAAATATTACAGCACTAGAAGTGGACGGAAGTTTTGATGATTGTCAGGCCATTGTAAAAGAAGCCTTTTTGGATAGGGAGTTAAATCAACAATATAATTTAACATCGGCTAATTCAATTAATGTGGCCAGGTGGTTGCCACAACAATTGTATTATTTTTTTGCATGGCAAGAGTGGGTAAAACTATACCAGGATGAGCAAGGTAATTATCCAGCCATGAATATGGTAGTACCTAGTGGTAATTTTGGAAATATATGTGCGGGTATGATGGCTAAGGCGAGTGGCTTACCCTTGGGACATTTTGTAGCTGCCTGCAATGCCAATGATGTAGTGACCAGGTATTTAGCTACTGAAAAATATGAAATACATCAATCCGTAGCAACGCTTTCCAATGCTATGGATGTAGGCAATCCAAGTAATTTTGTAAGAATTATGGAGATTCTTCAAAACGATTTTATCCATCTAACGCATGCCTTAACCAGTTATAGTATCAATGATGCCACCACTACATCAACTATAGCAAGGGTATACAAGACAAATAATTATACCTTAGATCCCCATGGGGCTGTGGCTTTTGCAGCAGCAGAAATTTATTTATCTAAAAATAATTTTGCCAAAGCAGTCATTTTAGAAACAGCTCATCCAGTAAAGTTTACAGAAGTGGTGGAAGAAGCCATTGGAGAAAAAATTGCTATACCAGATTCGGTTCAATTTTTACTAGATAAGCAGAAAGTGTTTATCCCCTTAGCAGCTCATTATGCTGCGTTTAAGCAATGGATGTTACGATAATTGATTGTAAAATAAAAAAAGCCCCCTATGGAGGCTCTTTACTAAAATAATTATAGAATAATATATATCCTGCTATAAGTATACTAATAAATTATATAAGCTAAAAATACAGCCTTAAAAAAGTACTGAATATATCATGCTTTAGAACTTAATGTTACTTAATCAAGGCGACTACTTATTTATTGATCACTAATTTTTTATGATCGCGTCTAACTTTTTTAGCGTTCACTAAATAATCATTAGCTGAGTCACGGTAACCCAATGTTAAAGCAACAGTGCTGTGTAAGCCTAAAGCTTGTAATCCTAATACTTCATCTACTGCAGCTGGAGCAAAACCTTCCATAGGTGTTGCATCAATTTGTTCAGAAGCTGCTGCTACTAAACCAAAGCCTAAAGCAATATAGGCTTGTTTATCGGCCCAAATTCTAGCTTGATCGGCGCTTAAGTTTTTTAAAGAACCATTAATATATCCCGCAAATTCATTTAATGAATCTACAGCAACACCTCTTTGTTCTGCAATGTCTTGCATGTATTCTGCAACATCTTTTTCTGTAACATTATTCCATGCAGCAAAAATAATTACTGCAGAACCATCCACAATTTGTGATTGATTGTAAAATGCAGGCTGTAATTTTTTTCTTGTTTCCTCCTCTTCAACTACAATAATTGAATAGGGTGTTAAACCAAAAGCACTAGGCGCTAAACGAGTAGCTTCTATAATGTGGTTTAGTTTTTCGGCAGGAATTTTAGTTCCGTTCATTTTTTTTACAGCATAGCGCCATTGTAATGCATCTAATAATTTCATGTATTAATTTTTATGTTTATATTTTCAATGTTTGAACATCAAAAATAGATGATTTTACTCATTAACCCAATTATTATTTTAATAATCGGGTGTAAATCAGTTAATTATAATAACACCATTTTTGCTAAAAGGTTCAAAATCAATTAGATATTTACTTGTATTCGTTTATTGATGTAACTTTAGGGTACTTTATTATAATGCTATATCATAAATCCATAAGATCTTTTATTGCACTACTGATGCTAGTGGTTTTTGCATTTAGCATTACCTCACAAAAAACGATCCATGATTTAGTAGCCAAACACACCGATAAATTTAGATGTGATGTACATAAAGATTTGCCCATTGATCAGGTAGAAAATTCAACCATACATTGTTCGCATGAGAACTTAGTTGTGGCTTCTCCATTTGTTGATTTTAGTTTTCAAATCATATTAACTCATCCTGTCATTGCAGTAGTGCGCAATACGCGAATACTAGCGTTTAATTTTTCTGCACAAAATTCAACTTTAGATTCTAGAGGACCTCCTGTAGCTTAATGTAAATTAAACAAAGCATTTCAATTACTGATTGCCTTGTTGTATTCTTTTCACTTTTTTAGAAAATGCGAAAAGAAAGATTAATTCAATTAAGTTTAAACAGAATCTAATGTTCAAATATTTTTTTATAACGCCACTTCTTTTATTTTTAGCTATTCACATAGCTCAAGCAAAACCAATGCCAGATAAGGCTTTGATGCATGGGAAAGTGACGGATCAATTAACTGGACAAATTTTACAAGGTGCCTCTATTTATTTCCCTGAATTAAAAAAAGGAGTAGCCACCAATGACAAAGGATATTATCAAATAAGTTTAGCACCTGGTAAATATTTAGTAGAAGTAAGTTATATAGGTTATACTTTACAAACTATAAATGTAGATATACAAAATAACTTTGAAAAAGATTTTGCGTTAAATCACAATGTGGTAGAAAATTCTAATGTAACAGTTACTAGTTTTTTACGTGCCACTTCCAGTAAAAGAACACCTACCCCAATAAGTATATTAAGGAAAGAAGATATATTTAAAGGAGCTTCTACCAATTTTATTGATGCGCTTTCTAAAACACCCGGGGTGACTCAATTAACTACGGGGCCTGCTATTTCTAAACCAATTATACGAGGCCTAGGATACAATAGGGTAGTGGTTTTAAATGATGGTGTGAAACAAGAAGGACAACAATGGGGCGATGAACATGGAATAGAAATTGATGAATACAATGTTACTCGAACCGAGGTTTTAAAAGTACCCGCTTCCATTATTTATGGGAGTGAAGCCTTATCGGGGGTTATCAATATCGTATCCAATGTACCAGTAGCAGAAGGCGTCATCAAAGGAAATTTGTTTAGCAATTATCAAAGTAATAATCAATTGCAAGGCTATCATTTTGATATGGCGGGCAATAACCATGGCCTAGTTTGGGGCTTTAATGGTTCTAGTAAAAAAGCATCTGATTATAAAAACAAATATGATGGGTATGTTTTTAATTCAAAGTTTAGCGAATTAAATGGAAGTGCTTTTATTGGTTTAGAAAAGGATTGGGGGTATAGTCATTTTATTGTAAGTGAGTTTACACAAAAATTAGGAATGATTGAAGGGGTCAGAAATGAACAAGGACAATTTACGAAAGACATAGTACAAGGAATTGGCAATATTGCCAGCATAGCAAGTATCCCAGCCACTGATGCAGATTTTAGTTCCACCAGCCCTCAAATTCCTTATCAATCTATTCAACATACAAAATTTATATTAGACAATAGTATTAACTGGGGTACTGGAAAATTAAAAGCGAATATTGCTTATCAACGTAATCAAAGACAAGAATTTGGCAATGTGACGGATCCAATGGAAAAAAGTTTATACTTTGATTTAGGTACTTTAAATTATTCTTTTCAATATTTATTGCCAGAAACTAATAACTGGAAACATACGATTGGGGTGAGTGGGATGAATCAGGAAAATAAAAACAAAGGGGTAGAAACTTTAATACCTGCTTATAATGCAGTAGAATTAGGGTTGTTCTTTTTTACACAAAAGCATATTGATCAATTGTATTTAAGTGGGGGGTTAAGAATAGATAAAAAAGGAATTGAGTTTAATGGATTGCAAAAAGATTATGGAGACCTAGCAGGGTCTTTTGGTGCTACCTATGAAGCCGACAATAATGTGGTGTATAAATTTAATGTGGCAAGGGGTTATAGAGCACCCAATTTATCCGAGTTGGGCAGTAATGGTGCGCACGAAGGAACCAACAGGTATGAATATGGCAATACCAATTTGTTATCAGAAAAAAGTTTGCAATTTGATTTAGGTACCGAATGGAGTAATGAGCATATATCTATTGCAGGTAATTTGTTTTACAATATGGTTACAGATTATATTTTTTATCAAAAATTATTGACAGTAAAAGGGGGTGATTCTATCCTTGTAAATGACAATAAGAACTTTTATGCATTTGCTTATCATCAACAAAATGCGCATTTATATGGAGCAGAAGGCAATATTGATATTCATCCACATCCATTGGATGGCTTGCACATCGAAAATACTTTATCCTATGTAAGAGGTGTTTTTAATGAAGCAGTGGATGGAAGTACCAACTTGCCCAATATCCCAACTTTTAGATGGATTTCAGAATTAAGGTATGAACTCACCAATGAGACAAATAATTATAAAAACACTTATTTGTCTTTACAATTAGATAATGTAGCAGCACAAAATAATCCATTTACGGGTTATCATACCGAAACTAAAACACCTGGTTATAGTTTAATCAATCTAGGATTGGGAACGCAAGTGTTCAATAAGGGCACACACTTATTTAGTATTTCCTTGTTTGCTCAAAATGTAACAGATGTTGCGTATCAAAATAATTTAAGCCGATTAAAATACACCGATGAAAATTTACGCACAGGTAGAGTAGGTGTATTTAATATGGGTCGTAACTTTAGTTTAAAAATTAATGTGCCTTTGCAGTTTTAATTAAGTCAAGGTAAGGTGAAATTAATATGGAGTTTAATATACTTATTTTAGTATATCTCGGATCCAACTGATAATACAAGATTAGTCACTAAAATTTATTATCACCTTATCAAGCATTATTTTATCTTTGTATAAATCCCCCACAATAGTTCTTAATGAGTAAAACATTTTTACATATTACCATCATAGCATTATTCTGCATCCTATTTACTGCTTGTCATCATGATAATATTACTATCAATGCGGGTATATCATTGGATACCATTTTAGTAGCAAAGCCTCCAGGAGGAACAACTACCACACCTACAGGAGGAACTCCAGCCACAGTTTCGGATACGGTTTGTTTTAATTCAGACATATTGCCATTGTATGTAAGTTATTG
>Ga0209086_10000214_pt1 | contig 51489 bp, 51 predicted proteins | sample M_130207_XF_Meta_FD_187312 | JGI IMG/M metagenome (GOLD analysis project Ga0209086, IMG submission 187312) | Freshwater microbial communities from Lake Montjoie, Canada to study carbon cycling - M_130207_XF_MetaG (SPAdes) (version 2) | ecosystem: Environmental > Aquatic > Freshwater > Lake... | reverse complement strand
TTTTGCATATTCAATCAATTCTTTGACATTTTTCACAGGTATGTTTGGATTCACCACCATCACGTTGGGAACTTTTGCGATCCATGCGACTGGCGCAAAGCTATTGATCGGGTCATAGGGTAAATTGGGGTACAAGGATGGAGTGACAGCCAACGTACCAATGTGCCCCATCAAAATGGTGTATCCGTCTGGGGCTGACTTGGCCACTTTGTCTGCTCCAATGGAGCCGCCTGCTCCGGGAACATTGTCAATGATCACGCTTTGGTTCCAAGACTGGGATAATTTTTGTCCAATCGAGCGCGCCAAAATGTCTGTGCTTCCTCCTGGGGTGAAGGGCACGATCATTCGGATGGGTTTATTTGGATAAGTTTGTACTTGGGCAAATCCAGCGATTGCGAACCAAAGCCCTGCATGGCAAAGCCAAGACAATTTTAAACTTTTACTTGATTTGAAACTGTAAGGGGTATGATTCATTTGAAGCCTAAGTTGATGCCGTGCTTTATTCTAAAACGATTAAGCCCATTGCAGCGGATATAAAACCATCTGAGCCAGGCTTTAAGGCATGCAAGCTCAATTCATGCGATTGTTGGTTCTTCGAGCCATATGGGTGAAGACCCTAGTTTGATTAAAAATAAGCGCTTGTAATCCATCACATTCGAAGTGTGGATAGAATTGTCTCTTTAAACGATTTAAATCCAGCATGAGGAGATGGGGCGAAATGTCTTTACTAAAACTTACGATCGCAACGACCGATTACGATCACTTTAGAGATTTCAGGTTGGGACAAGTCAAGGCTGAAGGCATTGACTTGAATTGGTTGAATTTGGGGCATCATGAATGCTTTGCGCGTTTCACAGCGAATCGTGAATTTGATCTCTCGGAGTTGTCCTTTGCTAAATTTTGCACGCAAGTAACGCGCAAGGACAGTGACATCATCGGCTTGCCCGTCATATGTTCAAGACTTTTTCGCTTCAGTTCATTTTATGTGAATAAAAAAAGTGGGATTAAAACTGCCAAAGATCTAATCGGAAAGAAAATTGGCTCGCCTGAATGGGCCCATTCAGCAGCTGTTTATATGCGTGGATGGCTTCACAATGACATGGGGGTGAAGTTAAAAGACGTTCATTGGTATCAAGCCGGTGCCAATTCGCCTGGCCGTGCAGAAAAAGTGGAAATCTCACTGCCCGAGGGTGTGAAATTGACGCGTGTTGCTGATAAGTCGCTCAGTGAAATGCTGGCCTCAGGGGAGATTGATTGTGCAATCATTGCAAGGCCCCCCACTTGCTTCTTAGAAGGCCACCCAGATATTGTCCGATTATTTCCCGATTACTTGGAAATGGAGGAGGATTACTTTGCCAAGACCAAAGTGTGGCCCATCATGCACATCATCGCCATGAAGAAGTCCATCGCTGAACAATATCCATGGGTTGCGAGGAACATGTTCAATGCTTTTCAAGAGTCCAAGAAAAGAAGTCTCGAGCGTCTCTTGGATCCAGCTGTTTCAAGGTACCCCATTCCATGGCTCACGACCTATGCCCGTAAAATGCGTGACATGTTCAACGGCGATACATTCCCATACGGCATTGAAGAAAATCGCGCCACTTGGGAGTTGATGTCTTTGTATACTTATCAGCAAGGCATTGCCCATCGTCCATTCACGCCAGAGGAAATTTTTCCTAAAGGCATCATGACATCCGTGATTATTTGAAGCGAGAAAATTTATGAGTACAGTACCTTCCTCAGGCGGGCCAGTTGATCAAGGTTTGATCAAGGACTTGGCAGCCGCAAGTAGAATTTTGGCCAATCAAGGTGTGGTGGATGGTTTTGGACATGTTTCCATGAGACACCCAAGTGCACCCGATCGATTCTTAATGGCCAAGTCAACGCCTCCCGCTTTGGTCATGCCCGAGGACATCATTGAGTATGACCTGGATAGCCAACCTTGCAATGCAGAGGGCCGAAATAGCTTTTTAGAGCGATTCATCCACAGTGAAATTTACAAGGCCAGGCCAGATGTGATGTCTGTGGTTCACAGCCACTCGCCTTCAGTGGTGCCTTTTGGTTTGGTGAGAGTCAAGATGCAGGCCATGTTCCACAATGCTGCTTTTTTGGCCCAAGAGCCCCCAATTTTTGACATTGCTGATAAGTTTGGTGAAACGGACATGTTGGTCGGCAATATTGAAAAGGGCCTTGCGTTGGCTGACGTCATGGGCCAAAAGGACATAGTCATGATGAGGGCGCACGGCAGTGTGGCTTGTGGGCCCTCCCTTCAGACTGCGGTTTTTAGGGCGGTTTATACGGAAGTGAATGCAAGAATTCAGCACATGACCATCGCCTTGTCCCAAGGACAGCCCATTTCCTTTTTGAGCCCAAAGGAGGGTCAATTGGCTGACCAAGTCAATCAAGGTGCTGGACTAAGAGCCTGGGACTTGTGGAGAGCGCAAGTGCGTGCAGAGCTTAATTGGTAGAACGTTCAAAGGGAGATTTAAAGCATGTCTGAGGTTTTAAAATTAAAACAACAATTGGTTGACTGTATAAGAATGCTAGAGCATGAAGGCATCATCGATTACAACGGTCATGCCAGTATCAAATTGTCTGAAACACAAATGCTGATCAATATTGGATCTTGCCAAAGGAGTTCTTTGACAGTTGACGATATCTGCACCATCGATTTGCAAGGCAATTTACTTGAGGGATCGAACAAACCGCCTCTTGAATTTCATTTGCATGCAGGAATTTATAAGGTGCGAGCAGATGTAAAAGCAATTGTTCATGCTCACCCACAGTGGTCCACCTATTTGACGATGGTTGGTGAGCCCTATGCGCCAGTTTTTGCCCAAGGCTCTTTGCTGTATCCCATGCCCGTGCTTGATTCGCCCAACTCCATCAACAATACGGCCATGGCTGAGCGGTTGGCCAAAACATTGGGCAATCATGGGGCTGCACTCATGAAATCACACGGAGCGGTTACGGTTGGAAAGTCGATTGTGGAGGCGTTTGTGCTTGCAAATTACATGGAAGAAAATGCACACAGGCAATACATGGCCATGCAAATAGGCAAACCCTATCACTTTACACAAGAGGAGATGACGTTGTGTAGAGAAAAACTATGGTCTGACGTTTTGTTCCAAAGAGCGTGGGATCATTTCCACGCCAAATTGGATCATTGACCCGTTATACTTTTTTCCAATACACCCCGAAGCTCTTCAGTGACCAAGGGTTCAATACCAAACCATAACTTCCAGGCCAATGGACCTTGATGCAGTAGCATGCCAAGTCCAGTGGTCACTGGATTGCCTCTGGCTTTGGCGGTCTTTAAAAGATCGGTTTCCAAAGGAATGTAGATGATATCCGTGACCAAAGCGTCTTTGTCAAGATCGCTCAAATCGATCACAAGTGGAGCTTGGCCTACCATCCCAAGACTGGTGGCATTGACCAAAGTTTTAATGCCGTTCAAGCTTTCATTGAGTTGACTCCAATCCAGGGGTTTGATTTGAGGTCCAAGGCTATTGGCAAGAACCTGCGCCTTTTCGAAACTTCGGTTGACGAGTCTGATTTCTTTGGCGCCTTCTTGAATCAATCCGTAGCAAACGGCTCTTGAGCCACCTCCAGCACCAATCACCGTGATTGGGCCAGCATCGGCGCGCCAATTTGGGTTGCTGGCTTGGAGATTTCTAATGAATCCAAATGAATCGTTGTTGGTTCCGAACAAAGAGCCGTCTTCTCTCGCATGAATGCAACTGACTGCACCCATGGCTTTGGCAGAAGGGGAGAGTTCATCCAAATATTGCATACACGCTTGTTTGTGTGGGATGGTGACATTGCAACCCGAAAACCCCAGTGGATGTAAACCTCTCAAAGCACCTTCAAGGTGCGCGGGTTGTATGGCAAGGGGTACGTATCTGCCAACGAGACTGTTTTTTTCAAGCCAATGGTTGTGCATCATGGGTGAGCGTGAGTGCATGATGGGGTAACCTATGACGCCAGCAAGTAAGAATTTGTCGGTGTGTTTCATTTGAATGTGCTTAAAAGTTGATCTCTATATTGTCAATTAATCGAGTTTTACCGATTTTAGCTGCAGCCAATACGACCCAATTGCCCCCTTTATCTTGTGTACAGGGGCTCAGATCTGATTGATTGCAAAGAGAAATATAGTCGACCATCCAGCCTTCGCGATTGAGGGTTTCGATTGATTTTTGACAAAGTTCAGCGCCATTTGATCCCGGTATCTTGATCAATTGCGCAAGCCTTTGAATCGATTGATACAGCTCAACCGCCTTCATGCGCTCCTTCGTGCTGAGGTATCCATTTCTGGAACTTAAGGCAAGGCCATCTTTTGCCCTGAGCGTATCAAGGCCAATAATGTCTATAGGTAAATTGAACTGTTTGACCATTTTTTCAATGATCATCAATTGTTGATAATCTTTCTTTCCAAAGACGGCGCTTTGGGGCTGGATCAGTGAAAACAGTTTCATCACCACAGTGCATACACCCGTGAAAAAACCAGGTCTAAAGTGCCCCTCTAACGTATCGGCTAAATCAGGTGGGGGAGAGACCGTGTAGGTTTGAGCCTCAGGATAAAGTTCGCTTTCATCTGGGGCAAAGACCACATCACAACCATGCTGATCTAAAAGTGCACAGTCGTTGTCCAATGTGCGTGGATAGCGATCGAAATCTTCATTGGGTCCAAACTGCAAGCGATTGACAAAAATCGTTGCAATGGTCTGCCCATTGTGAAGCTGACTTTTGGCATGCGCCTCATCAATCAAACGAAGATGGCCCTCGTGAAGGTTTCCCATGGTGGGAACCAAGCACTTGTATCTCACGTTGGTCAATTGCTCTTTCAACTCACGGACGGTATGAATGATTTTCATGCTCAGTGGTCGGCTTGGTTGATAAGAACGTCTAAGTCAAGGCTTTACAAATCGAAGTGCAAATCGGTCATCGCGTTGAGACATTTTTGAAAACATCTCTTCTCTTGGATCATTGGGGTTTCTCCACTCCCCTGATTCTGCCTCCAGCAAAAAGCCAGCGGCCAAGATATCTTGAATGACCACAGACTGATCAATGCGGTGCATGGTCTTGATGTCTCGAAGCGCGGTCCCGTTTTTTGCAGCATGGTCAATCACCACATAATGGCCACCAGATTTCAAGGCCTTAAAGACGCTTTGATTCATTAAGTGTCTATCCAAGGGCAAAAAGGCAACATCGTGATAAGACAACACAATGGTCACCAAGTCCAGAGGCAATGCATTTTCAGGAATCGGATTTTCAAAGCCTTTAATGAAGGATTGCAAGTAGGGTTGAGGGTTTTGACTCAGTCTTGAGGCAAGCGCGGCAGAGGGCTTGTCAATTTGGGCCCATACTTTTCCACCTGGTTGAACTGCCAAAGCAATCAGTTGAGAGGTGTATCCGCCTCCAGACGCCAAATCCAGAACTTGGTCACCAGGTTTGACCTTGGCAAAGGACAAGAATTGCGCAGGTTTTCTGGACTCATCTGCTTTCAAATCAGCCGCTAGGCGAATGGGGTGATTGATCGTTTGCGCATGAGCATCTGTGGTTTGTGCTTGGGCAAAAGGCATGGGTTGAGTCCATAGCAAGAGGAGCAACGAAGCAAGGGGGAGTGATTTCATGGTGTTGGGGTATTTGAATTTGCGGTAAGAGGGCAAAATGTTGATTTCAAGTAAGACGGATATAAAAGGCTCAGCTTTTAGGCTCACGTCCTATTTTACTTGATGTGGTCTTGTGCACATATTTTTTTCGCCTGTTAAACTTCGATTAAGCCTTCCTATTTTTATACGAATATCCAATGAATCCTTCTAAATACCCGCAGTTTACGCACCGGCATCACTTTGATTTTGGCAATCGATCGGCTGAGGCTGGAACAAAAGTGGTCATGTGGATATCGGCTGCGATGATGGTGATAGAAATAGTCTTTGGTTGGCTATTTAACTCAATGTCCTTGCTGGCTGATGGGTGGCACATGAGTTCTCACACATTGGCAATTGGGTTGAGTGCTTTTGCATATGCCGCAGCTAGAAGATATGCCGATGACGCCCGTTTTACTTTTGGAACTTGGAAGATAGAAGTTTTAGGCGGTTACACGAGTGCCATTTTTTTACTTGGCATTGCTTTGGTGATGTTTTTTAGCTCTTTTGAACGTATTTATCAACCCCAGGTGATTGAGTATGTGCAGGCAATTTGGGTGGCTGTTTTGGGATTGTTGGTGAATTTGTTGTGTGCATATATATTGTTTCAATCAGGTGAGCATCACCACCATCACAGCCATGGCCATCATGAGGCGCAAAATGAGCCTCATCGTGAGCCTACAACTCTAGAGCATAGAGCCTTACATGTGCATGGGACCTCAGATCGGGCTTTAGGTCATGATCTCAACTTGCGCGCAGCTTATTTGCATGTGGTCTCCGATGCCGCGACTTCCCTTTTGGCGATCACAGCTCTTGTGCTCGGGTGGCTGTATGGCCTGGATTGGCTAGACCCTTTGGTGGGTATTTTGGGGGCGGTTTTAATTGCCTTGTGGTCAAGAAACCTGTTGCGAGAAACGTCCCACGTGCTGCTTGACTGCGAAATGGACCACCCTGTGGTGCTTGAAATTGAAAATCTCATTGCACAATTTGCCACAAAAGGTCATTTAGAGATTGCTGACTTGCACGTTTGGCGCGTTGGCAAGAAGTGCTATTCTTGTGCCATGGTTTTGGTGAGCGAAGACAGAAATATTGGGCCCAATGCAATAAAAAAAGAGCTCGAAAAAATGAAAGAAATCGCTCACTCGACCATTGAGATCAACTACGTGCTTTTGGCTTAATGGCTTGCTTGACATGCTCGATATGCCCAAGACCTTTTGAGGTGTCAGCCACATCAATTGATGAAGCTCATCAGTGGTGAAGCGTCGCTCCTCAAGCTTAAGAAGCGCGCCGAAATCAAGCCTGGCACGGGCTTTAAGGTATGGCCAGTCCGAGGCCCACATACAGTTGCTCAAACCAAAGCAATGCATCAAAAATTCGACATGCCCCTAGGTGTCTTCAAAGGGGAAGGGGCACAATGAGAACTTTGAAAAGCCTGAGATCTTGACCACTGGGCTGGTAAGCCGCTTGGTTCGAATAGGGGAATTGCTGGGGATCTAAGATGTGGCAATGCGCATCTATCTTTGGCAGGTCAAAAATTACTCACACAGTCATCTCAAAAGGTGGCTTGAATGGCCTGGCGCAAAGCTGGGGTAATTTCAGGCATCAGTCCAAACCACGCTTTAAAGGCAGGTCTTGCTTGATTCAAAAGCATGCCTAGGCCATTGACGGTCAGATGGCCTTTGAGTCGAGCACTTTTCAAAAGTGGTGTTTCTAAAGGGATGTAAATGGCATCAGAAACCATGGCCTCATCGGATAGGAGGGCGATATCAATGTCCAAGTCGGCTTGGCCGTGCATGCCTTGATTGGTCGTGTTGATCAGTAGAGAGACGCCTTGCATCGCATCGTTTCGATCTTGCCAGTCAAGTACGTTCACCTGACCTAGGCCAAAGGCACTAAACTCTTGTGCCAGTTCCTGTGCTTTTTCCTTGGTCCGATTGACCAAACGGATTTCTTTTGCGCCTTGCTCCAAGAGGCTTAGGGCAATGGCCCTTGAGGCACCGCCCGCACCGAGGATCAAAATGGGGCCAGCATCTGCCTTCCAATGAGGGTTGACATCTTTAAGGCTTTGAATATACCCATAGCCATCGTTGTTAAAGCCATGCAAAGCGCCGTCTTTTTGCACAACAATGGTGTTGATTGCGCCCGAGCGTTTGGCAGTGGGGTGGACGATGTCCATCATTTTCATCGCGTTGACTTTGTGAGGGATGGTCACATTGCAGCCAGCAAACCCAAGTGCCACAAGGCCTTTGATGGCATCATGCAGGTGCTCAGGTTGCACGGGCAACAGAGCGTATGTGCCTTTAAGCTGATGCTGAGCAATCCAATGGTTGTGAATGGTGGGTGAGCGAGAGTGCGCAACGGGCCAACCCATCACACCAGTCAGTACAAAGTTTGGGTCATTTGAATCGCCCATGGTCAACTTATTTTGTGTTCACGGCAGCCAATGATTTTCATCGGTTGGGCGCAAACCAAGCCAGCACTCAATGCCATCAACGCAAATGTATTTTGTATCAATCGTTTCATGAGGTGTCTCAAATTTTTTTACTTTGCTTGAATTTTAGTTCTAAAAGCCTAAATTGCTATCTATAGATGATTTTTAACATGAAATGAAGCGAAGGATATGTTCATTTTCCCTTATACAATAGATATAAGGGCCCAACAAAAGACTTTACGACTCGGTAAGTTTAAAATAGGCACATCATCTAAAGGAAAATGCAATGGGAAACAAAATCATCACTGAAGCGGACCGCAAACGAACGCCTGCTCCAAAACCCCTTCCCGGGACCACGCCAAGCACACATGGACGCGGACAAAAGATCAGTCTTGAGCGTGGAGTCGCAACGCGCTCAAAAAAGAATCCTGGTAAGAGATCCAAAAAGGGCGGTTGATCTGCTCATTGGCGAGCATGACTCGTTTGTTTGTCACCAAGCTCATTGGGATCAAGCTTAATTTTAGGGGTGAACATGAAGGCATCTGAACTTTTGATCCGATCGTTTGTGTTGACCCTTTTGTTGGATTGCCAAGTGACTTTGGCCGATGTCTTCAAAATGAGTTGCAATGTCGAGGGCTCCATTGAGCAGCAAGACGACAAAAAACTACCTCCCGTCAAGGTTGTCGTTGAGATTCAATCAATTGGTAAGAATATTTTTATCAATTTAATAGGCCCTAAACTTTATGAAATGCGAATCAGCAGTTTAAGCACTGATAAATTCCAGGGTAAAAATTTAACAAATGCCGAGCATTTAGGGGTGAGCTCCAAAAATGTTGAAAACGCCCAGATGTCTGAAATTGTGATTGGTCGGGGAAAAATTTATTTAAAAGCCTACCGAGATACCTTGAAAGCAGGTGCATTGGTGCGGGTGAATTTTCAGGGTCCTTGCGCTTTGCCTTGAGTTTTTTTTCAGGTTTTGAGTCGGCCCTTAGATTAAAAGTGACCTCTTTAGCGTTGTTTTTCTATTGATCAAACCTAGTTCTGTTGAGAATTAGTGAAGAAGAGCTTGGGAATTTAGTCTGTTTTCAAGGGAAAGCACTATGATTGAACGCACTTTAAATCGTTTAGATTGGTTCGCTTAAGTTGAGTTCAATTTCACGGCTTTTATGCTCCCATCGCTTCCTTGGATTTTTTTGAGATCGCTCTTTTTTTATAATTTGCCGAAAGTCTTGATATGTCTGAACCCTTAATGCAAGCCAACAACATCGTCATTGGAGAAGGTGTAACGTTTACGGGCACCATCACCGCGCCAGGTAAGGCAATGATCAATGGTCTTGTCACGGGTAATCTATCAGCGGGAGATCTTCATATCGGTAAAGCGGGCCAAGTTTCTGGCGTCATCCGCGCCAAGGAAATCAATGTGCACGGTAAATTGAGCAAGGACATCGTCTGTCAACAGCATGTGATGATTCACTCAACTGGCCTTGTCTCCGGCACTTTGGAGTATGAGGAGATGGAGATCATGCGAGGCGGGCAGTTCCACGGCGTGATGAAGCAAAAAAGTGGCGGTGCTTGAAACACATCTACCTATCCAACTGGTTTGATATAGAGGAAAGTTAAACGTGATTGTTTTTAAATTAAATGGACAGTCGGTTCAAACCCATGCCCAGCCAACCGAAACTCTTTTAAGTGTATTGGCTGACGATTTTAAAATTAATGGTTCAAAATATGGCTGCGGTCGAGCTCAGTGTGGTTCTTGTGCCGTGCTTGTTGACGGAGATCCATTGCGTTCTTGTGTCGCACCTTTGTCTGCTGTTGCGGGTCGTTCGGTTCAAACCCTAGAGGGTTTGAGTGAAATGGGTAAACCCAGTGCACTTCAGCAGGCTTTTATCGATGAGCAAGCCGCGCAATGCGGTTACTGTACTTCTGGCATGATTATCCAGTCTCAAGCCCTATTGGATCGCAATCCCAAGCCCACTGAACAAGAAGTCAGGCAAGCACTTGATGGGAATTTATGTCGTTGTGGTGCGCACAATCGAATCGTGCGTGCAGTCATGAGGGTGGTAAATAAATCATGATGAATCCTTTGAACGAGCTCTCAAGGCGCAGTCTCTTAAAATCATTGGGTTATTTCTCTTTGTCCTTTGGTATTCCTTTGCAAAGTGAGATCTCTTTGGCCGATGCGCCCAACAGCAAGCCCCCTTTGCCTGGTGACCTTAACACCAACCGCAAGCTCAGTGCGTGGCTTAGGATCAATGCCGATCAAACCGTCACTCTTTTGATTGGCAAGGTTGAATTGGGGCAAGGCGTATTGACTGCGGTCATTCAAGTCTGCGCTGAGGAGTTAGATGTTGATCTCAAGCGCGTCAAAATCATCTCTGGCGATACGGCTTTGGTACCCAATGAGGGCGTCACTGCTGGCTCTTTCTCGATGCCTAATTGTGCAACTGCTGTGCAGTACGCGAGTGCAGAGCTCAGAGCTATATTATTGGGTTTGGCCAGTGAAAAATTAAAAGTACCGTTTGAAAGTTTAAGTGTTCAAGACGGAGTGATCAAAAGTGCCACCGGATTGAGTGTGAACTACTGGGATTTGGTATTGGGTTCTGCATTGGACAAAGAGGCCACAGGTTTGGTCAAGCCCAAAGATCCGAGCCAATACAAATACATCGGTAAAAATATCATTCGATTTGATTTCCCTAAAAAAATGATGGGGCAAGCTATCTTTCTCCAAGAGCTCAGACCCAAAGGGATGGTCTACGCTCACATTGTGCGCCCGCCATCCTATTTAAGTGAGTTGCTGACCGTTAACGAAAACGCTGTGCAATCCATGCCTGGTGTTTTGAAAATCGTCAGAAATGGCAGTTTCCTTGGAGTGATTGCGAAGAGGGAGCAGCAGGCTTTGGCCGCAGCCAATGAGTTGGGCAAGTCTGCAAAGTGGTCTGAGCATACACAATTGCCAACACATGAAGGCATTTTCGATTGGTTGTTAAAAACCAAGCCCAATAAAATCATCGCCACCAAGAAGCAAGCAAGAGCCACTTCAGAAGTTCCAACCAAAACGATCGAGGCCACCTACTTCAGACCCTTTCACATGCATGCCTCTATTGGCACTTCCTGTGCCATTGCAACTTTGGATGCACAGGGTCAATTGCTTATTCAAACCCATAGTCAATCAGTGTTTGAAACTGGATTGGCCATTGCCAAGATGCTTGGCATGGATCCTTCCAAGGTCAGGTGTCAGCACGAGCAAGGGGCGGGTTGTTATGGGCACAACATGGCCGATGATGCCGCTGCCGATGCGGCACTTTTGGCCTGCGCTTATCCCGGCGTGCCCGTTCGTTTGCAGTACACAAGGCAACAAGAACATCAATGGGAGCCGTATGGGTCTGCGATGGTGATTAAAACCAAAGCCGCTTTGGATGATCAAGGGCAGGTATTGGATTGGGATCTTCAATTGTGGTCCAATCCTCATACGACCCGACCCAGTGGACAGGCGGGCAATTTACTTTCTGCTCGCTATCTTCAAAAGCCGTTTGAATTGCCTTTGCCCATCAACGGTGGGCCGCCTAACTTTGCGGCCGATCGAAATGCGATTGCCTTGTATGACTTTCCTGGCCATCAAGTCTTGACCCACTTCATCACGGACATGCCTGTTCGTGTCTCCTCTACCAGGGGCCTTGGTGCTTATGCCAATGTCTTTGCCATTGAGTCCTTCATGGATGAATTGGCGCATGCATTTAAAGTAGACCCTGTTGAGTACCGCTTGCGGTTTTTAAAGGATGCCCGAGCTCGGGACGTTATACAAAAGGCGGCTGCGATGCTTGGGTGGGGTAAGCTTGTGAAAACGCCCGGAAAAGGGCGAGGCATTGGTTTTGCAAAATATAAAAACATTGCCTCGTATTGTGCTGTTGCTTTGGAAGTAGAGGTCAATGAAAAAACCGGCCGTATTCGAGTGACCAAAGCAGTGGCCAGTGCCGATGCAGGGCAAATTGTCAATCCCGATGGAGTTAAAAATCAAATTGAAGGTGGGCTGATTCAGTCTCTGAGTTGGACGCTCAAAGAAGAGGTCAAGTTTGATCATGCGAACATCTTGGCAGAGGATTGGACGAGTTACCCGATTTTGACTTTCTCGGAAATACCCAATGTTCAAGTTGAGTTGATTGACCGCCCTGGCATGCCATTCTTGGGTTGCGGTGAAGCGTCTCAAGGACCCACGGGTGCCGCACTGGCCAACGCCGTTTTTGATGCAACAGGGATTCGCTTCAGACGCCTGCCCTTGACGCCTGATCGAGTCAAACAAGGCCTTCAAAAGCGTTGAGGCTCAGAATGAGAAAAGAAAAAAAAGGGACCTAGGCTCCTCTTTTTTTTGGGGTTCCACCATTGCTTTTAGGTGGCAGTGCAAAGTCAAGAGCCGGTACTGGGCGCTTGGGTTTTGGGGTCCGCCTTCACGACTTCCTTGGGTGGAGAGCAGTCAAAGCAAACAAAAGTGGTGCTCCCAAGAAGCCGTTTAAAAGAGCCGTGACTTCTGGATTTATGGATGCCACATTTGATACAGCTCATGGTATCTCCCGTACGCCCTTCGGTGCCAAAGGGAGAACCACCTGTTTTGGACTTGTATCGAAGTCCATCGTTTGAAATTTTAGTTTTATCGTCGCGTGGCATAGTCTCTTTTTTGATTTCAATATAAATCTCGGGATGAGGTGAATATTATAAATTTCAACACAACTCTCCAATTATCCTAGGTTTTAGTGGTAAATCGCCTAATTTGCCCCCTCCAAGAGCTTATTTAGATGATAAATAAGCTGTTTTAAAGCAAAAAACAGGATCTGCGGGGCCGTAATGGAAGGAAATCTCAATACATTCTTTCTCAAACTTGAAAGATTTGGGTGGCTCCTTAAGCGCCATGAATTTCAAGCGATTCAGGTGCAGGGTTTTTAGGCCTTGGGCCTAAACATTTGAAAGAGCTGATCGCCGCCAATGGTGAAATAGTCCCCTGGGCCGCCTCCCCTGACAATATGCTGGGCGTTGGAGGTGCTGTAGACCCCATCTTTGAGCAAGCGTTTGTCAATATGCACAGCAATGACCTCACCAAAAACCATCCAAGTTTGAATTTTTTCACCAGAGCTTTTCAAGAGTTGATGGATTTGGGTGCATTTGCACTCAAAGGTCACCGGGCTTTCTTTGACTCGAGGTACGTCAATCAAGGTAGATGCAAGTGCGGTGAGTCCGGCCAGTTCAAACTCATTGACCTCAGGGGGCACGGGAGCGCAGGTTTGATTCATTTGTTCGGCCAAAGGACGAGTGACCAAATTCCAAACAAAAACTTTCGTCTCTTCAATGTTTCGCAATGTGTCTTTGTAGCCGTTGCTAGAAAAACCAATGATGGGTGGAATGTAATTAAAGCCATTGAAAAAGCTATAGGGAGCCAAGTTGACTTGGCCCGTGGCGCCTTTGGAAGATATCCATCCGATTGGCCGAGGACCCACGATGGCATTAAAGGGGTCATGAGGTAAGCCGTGTCCATTTTTAGGCTCATAGGAATGAATTGCGTCAGTCATATTGGTGCAGGGGTTAGAAAATGTTGGTATCTGGAGCGCGAGGTGTTGCCGTTCACTCTATTGTAAAGCGATCGGTGAGGCAGATCTTGAGCAGCATTGGAATCTGTTGATTTCTAAATTGCAAGTGGATTGGGTCATGTGGATTCGCTTGTAGAATGGAGGGCTCAAATCAATGCCTATGAGGCCATTCATCTGTGGCTTTCAATTTGCACGTGAAGAATTTTTTTAGTTTATGTTCAACCGTCGAAAATTCAATCAGTTCTTGGGCTTGGGCCCAACGCTTGGCGCGTGTGCTTTCGCCTCCACCCGTTTCGCGGCTTCATCGGCCGCGACAGTGGCAGACGGCTGGCCCAGCAAGGCCCTGCGGTTGATCGTGCCTTTTGCGCCTGGAGGCGGCAACGACACAGTAGCAAGAGCAGTGAGTGAGAAGTTATCTCTGGTCTTGGGACAAAGAGTCATCGTGGAGAACAAAGGAGGCGCTGGAGGTGCCTTGGGTGCGGAGTTGGCAGCCAAAGCAGAACCTGACGGGTACACCCTCTTTTTAGGAGGCGTGGGTAGCCTGGCCATCAATCCTGCAACGCGTGAGAAGTCCAGTTACGATCCGATCAAAGATTTTGCACCCATTTCTTTGTTGGCTTTGGCGCCCTTGGTGGTTGCGGTTCATCCAAGCTTGGGTGTATCGACCCTTCAAGAATTGGTCACCAAGGCCAAAGACAAGTCGATGAACTTGGCTTACGCGTCCAATGGCGTTGGCAGTTCATCGCATTTGGCAACTGAATTATTTTGCTCAATGGCCAGCTTACAAATGACCCACATCCCCTACAAAGGACTGGCCCCTGCTTTGGCGGATTTGCTCTCAGGTCAAGTCAAATTGATGTTCTCAAGCAGTGTGGCCATCTTGCCGCATGTGGCCACTGGGCGTTTGAAGGTGCTGGGCAGCACTGGCATGAAAAGAAGCAGTGCATTTCCTGACTTGGTCACCATCGCAGAGTCTGGCTGGCCAGGGTACCGTGCAAGTTCATGGTATGGAATTTTGGCGCCAGCTGGCACGCCACAACGCATCGTTGATAAAATCAACCAAGGCATTGACTCTTTTTTAATGAAAGAGGAGTTCAAAATGGCATTGAGTGCTGAGGGTGCAGAATCAGCGGGTGGCAAGCCAGAGTATTTTGCCAACTTCATGCGTGAAGAGCTCGAGCGCATGAAAATTCTTGTAAAAAAAATCAATTTACGTTTGGACTGACTTTTGCAGTTTATTTCCCCCCTCTCCTTTAACTTTATCTTTTATGTCTGACTCTGTTCGCGATAATCCCTACACCAGAGGGCTTGCTCAATTTGTCTCTGCTCTTCAATTCGAAGACATCCCTCAAAGCGTCATCGCTCGCATCAAGTTGTTGATGTTGGATTCTTTGGGATGTGCTTTGTATGGTGCGCATTTGCCTTGGAGTCAAATTTTGTTGGAGACGCTAAAGTCTGTGGACTCAAGTCAGGGCGCGCAAGTTTGGGGAACCAGAGAAAAGCTTTCCTTGCCACATGCTGCACTGATCAATGGCACCTTGGTTCAGGGCTTTGAGCTCGATGACGTTCACCGTCAAGGGGTCTTGCATGTTGGCGCGGTGGTCTTGCCTGCTTTGTTGGGTATAGCTGAGAACAGGCGCCAATTGAGTGGCATTGACTTTTTGACCAGCGCAGTTGCTGGCTATGAAGTGGGTCCACGCGTTGGGGTTTGTATGGGTGCAGAGCACATTGCGCAGGGCTGGCACTCTGGAGCCACACTGGGCGTCTTCTCCGCTGCGGCTGGTGCGGCAAGAGGTTTGAGGCTGGATCCCCAGCGGACAGTCCATGCCTTGGGCGTTGCTGGTACACAGGCCGCTGGTCTCATGGCAGCTCAATACGGCTCCATGGTCAAGCGCATGCATGCTGGAAGATCTTCACAAAGTGGTTTGTATGGCGCGCTCTTGGCGGAGAGAGGTTTTACGGGTATTGAGGCGGTCCTTGAGAGTGAGTACGGCGGCTTTTGCTCCACCTTTTCTAGATCCACGGATCGCTTTAACCTCTCAGAGCTCACAGCGGGACTGGGTGAGGTTTGGCAAACCATGGGCGTGGCCTTGAAATTTTATTCTTGTGTTGGTAGCAACCACACAACTCTGGATGGCATTCGCAACCTTCAAGCAAAAAGACCCTTCGGCCCCAACGACATCGATCACATCATGATCAGTGGATCGCAAGTGACCATGGACCATGTGGGTTGGCCTTACAAGCCAGAGGGGTTGACATCGGCGCAGTTGAATTTGCCTTATTGTGTTGCAACGCTTTTACTTGAGGGGGAGTGTTTTGTAGACCAATTCACGCAAGAGTTGGTGGCCGACCCTCAGCGCATGGCTTTGGCAGAAAAAGTGAACGTCAAACACGATGAGCACATCACTTCATTGGGCTCAAAGTTCAGGCACATGGTTCATGTAGAGGTGTTCATGAAGGACGGTACCGTGTTGAAAGATACCGTTGAGTACCCAAGGGGAAGTGAGCATAATTTTGCATCAGAAGCAGATGTGATCAAGAAGTTTGAGCACTTGGCTTCCCAAGCGCTTGAACGCCCACAAGTCGAACAATTGAGAGATGCGATGCTTAATTTAGAAAAACTAAGCGACGCTGGACAAATTGTGGACTTGATGAAAGTGGCTTGACCCTGGCATTGAAATGAAGCGTTGGCCCTAGGTCTTCTTTGTCCGCACTGAGCGAGAATGAGTCCAGGTGACTACTCGCCAGAGTATTTTTTCTCAAGTTGATCAAATATGTCCTTGTCAACCAAGGATTGGCGTTCTTTGAAGGTCGCCACAAGCCCACTGCTTTCATCTAGCCGTCCGGTGGTTTTGAGCTCCCCCAAGGCCAACTGCATGCCTTTGATCGCACCTTGCAAAGCCGCATTTGCGTAAAGCACCATGCCAAAGCCCATCTCACTAAATTCCTGGGTTTGCATATTGGGTGTTTTGCCACCGATCACGATGTTGATTACTTGAGGGCTTAAAAGTCTTTGCGGGATGGCTTTGATTTCCTCAATCGACTCTGGCGCTTCTACAAACAACACATCCGCTCCCGCCTCTTGGTAAGCCAAGGCGCGTTCAATGGCACTCTCAAATCCCTCTACCGCTCGTGCATCCGTTCTTGCGATGATCAAAAAGTCTTGGTGTCTTCTCGCGTCAACAGCGGCTTTGATTTTGCCCACCATTTCCGATTTGGAAATGACGCCTTTGTTGTTGAAGTGGCCACATTTTTTGGGGTTGATTTGGTCTTCGAGTTGGATTGCGTGTGCACCTGCAGCTTCCAGCACCTTCACCGAATGAATGGTATTTAACGCGTTGCCAAATCCCGTGTCTGCATCAACAATCAATGGCAGGGGCACCGCTTGCGAGATGGCTTGTGTGTGGGACACCAAGTCGTTGAGATTGATAAATCCCAAATCAGGCATTGCATAAAAAGTGTTGGTAAGACCCGCACCGCTCAGGTACATGGCCTCGAAACCCAGTGAGTGAATGACTCGAGCGGCCAAAGCATTGGCAACACCTGGCACAAGAAGCCCATTTTTTTGCAGCAGTCTGGCTTTGAGAGTGCTTCCTAGATAGTGGCTCATTCTTCTGTCATTCCTGTGGATTTAACGACGTTTTGCAATCTGGCACGTTCTTGCACAATGAATTGCTCAAAGGAGGCCTTGGTGCCTCCAATGGGCTCAATACCAACCGCCTTTAAGCGCTCTTGGATGTCTTTGTTTTTCATGCCGGCATCTATGGCCTGAGACATTTGTTGAACAATTTGTTCTGCTGTGCCCTTGGGCGCATGCAGGCCTGCCCAGTGGGCAATTTGTATGTCTGCAAAGCCTTGCTCAACAGCAGTTGGAATATCTGGATACATGGCCAAACGATGTGTCCAAGTGGTTGACAATGCACGCACTTTACCACTTTTAATGAAGGGCAGAACCACGATGCTTGCCTCTGAGGTGGCATCTACTTGTCCACTGATGACGGCTGTCAATGACTCCGATCCACTTTTGTAGGGGATGACGCGCAATTTGGCATCTGCTTTGATGTTGAGGAGTTCTGCAACAAAGTGAGGGGTGCTGCCTGTGCCTGCGGTTGCAAAATTCAGTCCTCCACTGGACTTGGACTTGCTGATAAAGTCTTTGATATTTTGGTAAGGAGAGTTGGCTGGCACAATGATGACCGAGGGTGCCAAAGCAATCATGGCAACTGGCACCAAATCACTGTCTTTGTAGGGCATGGTCTTTTTGATCATGCTGTTGGAGATGATGCCAGCTGCACTGATCAAAAATGTGTAACCGTCTGCAGTGCTTTTTGCAACGTAGTCGGCACCAATGGTGGCGCCAGCACCTGGTTTATTCTCAATCACAATCGCTTGGTTCAGCGCCTTGCCCGCGCCTTCTGCCGCAGCTCGTGCGATGAGATCGTTGGCACCACCTGGCGCAAAGGGGACAACGAATTTAATTGGCTTTGAGGGCCAAACATCAGCTATAGAGGCGCTCATGCTCATGGCCATCAAGAGCGCAAGGGAATAGAAAAAAGAGCGGCGCGTGTGAAATTTCATAGGTGTGTCAATGCAGTAGATCGTCAATGGTCAGCGGATTTTAGTCCTGTTTGCCAAGGGTTGGGGACTTATCCTTTTCGCACCCATTTTCTCCTTTGAAGGGGTTCAAGGTGAGAGTGTTTTGTCTTTGATAGATCACAAAAAGCTCACGAAAACCCTAATCAAGAGTGCGCTCAGATCTATTAACCTTTGAGCATCTTGGTCCTCTAAGCCAACTGCATTTTTTTAATTTGAACTTTTTGACAGGTCTGTGTATGAAAACTTTACAAATAAGAGTGTTTCTCGTCTTGGTGCTGAGCGCAAGTTTTGGGTTGGGTTTATGGACGACAAACGGTTTTGCGCAAGAAAAATACCCGTTCAAAACGGTCACGATCATCGTGCCTCAAGCCGCAGGTGGTGCCAACGACGCCATCGCCCGGGTGGTTGCTCAAAAGTTATCCGAGCTCAGTGGTCAAACCTTTTTGGTTGACAATCGACCAGGCGCTGGGGGCAATGTTGGGACCGCTCTCAGTGCCAAGGCCAAAGCCGATGGCTATACCTTGCTCGTCAATGCCGACAGTGCCCAAGTGATCAATCCCGCGCTGTACCAAAAAACGGGTTTCGATCCGATCAAAGACTTCGACCCCGTGGCCCCTTTGGCCAAAGCGGGCTATGTGTTGGTGGCCAACCCAAGTTTTGCAGCCAACAGTGTGGCGGAGTTGATTGCCCTTGCCAAGGCCAAGCCCGGTGATTACGCAATTGCTTCAGCGGGCAACGGCACCATGAATCATCTCATCATCGAGATGATTCAAAAGGCGGCCGATATCAAGTTGCAACATATTCCCTACAAAAGCGCTGCTGGGGCCGCAACGGACGTGGTCGGCGGACAAGTGCCACTTTCGGTGCAAAGCATGCCTTCCTCAATTGCATTCATTCGCAGTGGCAAGCTTAAAGTTCTAGGCGTGGCCAATGAAAAAAGGTTGGCCTCCTTGGCCGATACCCCCACCATTGGTGAGACCATCAAAGGCTTTGGCGCAACGCCTTGGTACGGGATGTTTGCCCCTGCAGGAACGCCCAAGACCGTCAATGCCTGGCTACAAGTGGAGCTCGCTCGCGTATTGGACGATAACGACACCAAGGAGAAACTTGCAACAGTGGGGTGTGAACCCTTTAAAGGCAGCTCTGAGGTCTTGGCTCAACTTGTCAGGGATGATTTGGTGCGATGGGCCAAAATCGTCAAAGAGTCTGGTGCTAAAGTAGATTGAGCTCAGTTTATAAGCATTAAGTTGGGCAACCTTTTTTTGGCTTAATCCCTGGTTAATCCGACAAGTTTGACCAATTTGGTCATCAGTTCTTTGTCTGCCAAAAAGAGACGATTGAACTCCTCAAGGCCCATGTTCGCCGGTTCTATGCCCTGGTTCAAAATCCTGGATTTGGCTGGTTCAAGGGAGATGGCTTTGTTGATGGCAGCATTGAGTCGCTCTAAGATGGGCCTGGGTGTTGCAGCAGATGCAAGCAATCCAAACCAAGACTCAAAGAAAAAATCCTTCAAACCTGACTCATGAAAGGTCAGGATTTGGGGCCTCAGCGCGGACCTTTTTTTGGCAGTGATGGCCAGGGCTCTGATTCGAGAGTCTGAGATGTACACGCCAATTCCGGCCGTGGGCACAATCACCGCTTGAGCTCTGCCGGCCAAAACATCATTGGTCGCTTCTTGTGTGCCCTTGTAGGGGACATGCATGATCTCAATGCCAGCAGTTTTGCAGAAATAAGCCATCGCCAAGTGCGTAGAACTGCCAATGCCTGCAGATCCGTAATTAAGCTCACCCGGATGCTTTCTTGCAAATTCAATGAGTTCGCCCACATTGGTGAAGGGCATTTGTGAGTTCGTGAGAAGAACATAACTTTGAGCGCCAATGTTGGCCACAGGTGCAAAATCTTTGATCGGATCGTAAAACGGTTTAGCACCAAGCGCGGCCGTCACAAAGTGACTTGAGGCGGCCATCAAAAGTGTTTTTCCATCTGGTGCTGAGTTTGCGACCAGGGAAGTTCCAATTGCACCTCCAGCGCCTTGATGGCTTTCGATGATCCAGTTCTCGCCAAGCTCTCGGGCCATTTCTTGGTACATGGCCCGAGCGGGTAATTCTCTTGCGCCTCCGGGTGCGAAAGGGACAACGATTTTGCCAACGGTTTTGTTACTTTGTGCAAACGTTGGCAAACAAGTCAGGGCCAACAAAGAGCCGATGAAGTCTCTTTTGTCAAACCTAACTTCGAAAGGGTTGAGAGGTGTGGTCATGGTTTAAAAGTGCAATAAAAGAAGAAGATACCCGAGTGGGGGGTCTAGCGAAAATGATTCTGATCCCAAAACAAATCATCCACCTGATAAAGCTTGGGGATGAGACCTTGCTGAAAAGAATACAGGATCAAAAGTTCAAGGGCCTTTTTGTTTTTTTCTATCCCAAAGGGAGTTAAATCTTTTGCGTTGTATTTTTTGGAGTCGGCCTTTTTTTTACTTTCTTCAAGAAGTCGATAGACCTCATGGACGAGAGCGGGGTGAGCGTTGCAAAAATTTCTTTTGATGACCATCATGTGATTGATGGGAACCATCCCATGGCGTTGCCCCCAGGCTTGAGCCGCTTCGTGAGGATCGGGCAAGACCGGTTGCAGTCTTGCGTCATCGGGCAAGTCGGTGCCAATGATTGCCGCATCCAATTCTCCCTTCATGAGCATATCCAACATGCTTTGATCGGCTCGAGCTCTTTTAAAGCCTTTGGGGTCTGGGAACTCTGCCAAGTGACCGTGCTCAAAGGTGACCCACTGTATATCTCGCAAATTAACGCCATACTCATTGCTCAAGATCCCTCTGACCCAGGTGACCGTGGTTTGTGCGTGGGCACGAATACCGATTTTTTTGCCCTTGAGTTGAGACACACCCAGAGCGCCTCGTTCGCGGTTGTGTACCAAACAATGGTGTTGATACCGACCCTCGCCAACGACAGCGGGAAGCATGACCAGTGGTTTTTTATAAGCTTTTGCTTGAAGGGCTGTGACCAAGGCCAACTCAGCCAAATCGAACTCTAGGTCTCTGACCACACGCTTGAACATGCGGTTGGGCACAGGCGCATCGGTAAAATTAAAATCAATCCAGTCTGAAGGGATCAAACCCTCTTTAAGGGGCAAGGTGTTGGGGTAGGAGCCCAAAAGCGTATGGAGTTTGAGTTTGTCTTGCGTCATGTTTTTTTAAACCCCTTGGATTTGCTGCAAATTGGAATAGAGTTGATGGGCGGTTTTTGAGAAAATCCACTCTTGGTCGCTGAGGGGCAATTTTTCTGCGGCACTCAAAGCCTCGATCAAGTGCTCTTTGAGTGAGCCCGTATTGGCTGGGAAATTTGACCCCCACGCAATTCGCTTTGCACCAAAAGCATCAACCACTTTTTTAAAGAAGCTTTGTGAGTCAGACAGACCAAGTTTGGAGTCTCTCACGATATGCGTGGTCAGTTTAAAAAAGAGATTTTCAAATTTCACCAATTCAAACAAAGTGTTGGCATTCGCGTAGGGCGGGCCATCTTGCATTTCAGGCCTTGCAAAGTGGTCTAAAAGCACGATGGCTTTGGGAAATCGAGTCAATACATTTTGAAGAGCTGGCAACCCATTGGATCTGATTTGCACACAAACAGGAATTTGTTGGCTTGAGAGGAGGTCCCAAAGCTCAAACGCTTTGGGGTCATCTAGTTTTTTGGCCGTGTCTTGCGCGGTGTGTCCTGCGATAAAGAGCCTAAGACCGCTCAAACCTTGTTGGGTCCAATGCTGGACTTGATCAATTGCAGTGGGGTCCAGAAAATCCACAGAGAACACGCCAACAAAAGCCTCTGGGTGGTCCTGGGTGCCTTGAACGACGTAACTGCTGTCGTGCCCGTAGCAAGTGGAGGCTTGAACCAGCACGGATTTGCTCACCCCCGCGTCTTTCATGTATTGAGCCATTTGGTGGCTATTGACAGGACGCTCCTGGGACCAATCCGATTGCTTGCCACCCATGGGGTCTAGGGCTGGAAATCGTCTGGGATCGTCTGAGATGATGTGGCAATGGGTATCGACAATATTTGCAATGGAATGAGTCATAGAGAAGTGAAAAATTAAAGGACCTTTGAGCGGCTGAAATCAGCGACTCAATAGATGTTTGACAAACGCAAGGGCTGTGGAATCGGTTTTGAGTTGCCCGCCAACATCGGGTGTGACTTGAGCTGTTTGCATCAGATGCACTGCAGTTTCCTCCATGGCCTGAGCCGCCAATTTGAACTGTGCCAGTCCTTTTCTTTGGCCATGCCACTCAAGCAGCATGGCTGCAGAAATGATTTGAGACAAAGGGTTGGCGATGTTTTGGCCAGCGATGTCTGGCGCCGAGCCGTGCGCTGCTTGGCCCATTGCATAGTGAGCTCCTGCGTTGAGTGTGCCTGCCAGCCCTAAGCTGCCAGAGAGCTCAGCGGTGAGGTCTGACAAAATGTCCCCAAACATGTTGGTAGTCACAATGACGTCAAATTTCTCAGGCGCTCTGACCGCATGGGCCATCATGGCGTCAACGATGAGGTCATCTACTTTGATATCTGGATAGGCTTTGGCCGTTTCACGGCAAATGTCAATGAACATGCCGTCGCCAATTTTCAGCACATTGGCTTTGTGCACAATGGTGACATGTTTCTTTCTATTTTTCGCAAGTTCAAATGCACTTTTGGCAATTCTCTCGCAACACTGTCTGGTGATTCTTCTGAGGGAGATGACCACATCGGGCGTGATGAGCATCTCGCTGCCACCGGATTCAACATTTCTGTCTGCATAAAACCCTTCGGTGTTTTCACGCAGCACAATCAAATCAAATTCACTGGCGGTTCTTTTGGCAATACCTGGATAGGTCTTTGCAGGTCGAATATTGGCAAAAAGATCGAGTTTTTTGCGAAAAAACATCGATGGATTGATCTCTCCCTTCGATTCGTCTTTGAAGTCATAGGTGGCCATGGGGCCAAGCATCAAGCCATCGCTGATTTTGACTTTTTCGAGCAGATCTGTCGTGACAGTGGCTCCAAGCAATTTTAGGCTTTCGTGTCCGGCAATGGCGTGTTCCAACTCCAGCCCAAGTTGGAACTTTTGGGAAACTGCGCTTAACACCTCATCGCAAGCGGCCATGGTCTCTGGCCCAATTCCATCTCCAGGAATGACAATAATTTTCATCTCTTTTTTTCCAAGTAAACTCTAACCCTCTCAAAGCCTAGCATTTGAGCTTTGAGCCGATTCTTTGAACCCTAGAGTTTACAGATTTAATCGCCTTCAATTAGAACTTTCTTATCTTTAAATGCATTACATTTTTTAAGTCATGACAAAATTATCCAAAAATGAATTGACCACTTTGACCCAATCTGCTTTTGTTGCGCTGGGTCTGAGTCCTGAAGATGCGAGAGAAGTCGCCCATGTATTGGTGATGGCAGAGCTTTTTGGCCTAACGACCCATGGTGTTTCAAGGGTTGAGTCTTACGGAGCGCGTTTGCGGGTCAAAGGCATCAATCCAACGCCCAACATCACGGTTGAGACATGTGCCCCGTCCTTGTTCAAGGTCGATGGGGACAATGCGGTGGGTCCCTTGGTGGGCATGAAATGTTTGAATGTTGCGATGCTAGCGGCGAAGGCACAAGGCGTGGCGGTTGTGCTGGCGAGAAACAGCAACCACTTCGGCCCCATTTCTCCTTATTCTTTGTTGGCTGCAGAGCAAGGATTTGCGACCATCATCGGCAGCAACGCAACCACCACCATCGCACCTTGGGGCGGAAGTGATGCAAGGCTTGGCAACAGTCCTTTGGGCTTTGGTGTGCCAAATCCCAAAGGCCAGCCCTTCTTGTTAGACATGGCCATGAGTGTGGTTGCGAGAGCAAAAATTCGAAACGCATTCAAAGCGGGGCAGTCCATTCCAGACACTTGGGCAACAGATGCCAAGGGCGTGCCTACAACCAGCCCCAAAGATGCACTCGATGGGTTTTTGTTGCCCATTGGCGGGCACAAAGGCTATGGCCTGGCGCTTTGGGTGGACATGCTGGCGGGCTTGCTCAGCGGGGCGGCTTATTTGACGCACGTAAAATCTTGGCTAGATGAGCCTGATTTACCACAAAATTTAGGTCATTTTTTCATTTTGATCAATACTCAACTCCTGGGCAACTCAGAGTGGCTTGCACAAAGGATGCATGATTTTGCCGCTATATTGCATGACAGCGAAGCGGCCGATCCCCAAAAACCGGTGATTGTGCCTGGTGAAATCGAGTTGAATAAGATGCAAGATTATTTGCAAAATGGCATTCCAATTGACGATGATTTGTTGCTACTATTGCAAAATTACAGCAAAGGTCATTTTCCAAAGTAGTTTTTGCTCGAGAATTGTGCTCCTCAAGGTGGCGTCAAAATACAAGTACAACTTGCAAGCTATGCATACATTGAGTTCTTTCTTTTCAAAGGGGTACGCTTGGCTCCTTTGGGCCAAGGGGCTTCGCTCGTCGATGGGAGATACGGTGTCTCAGGCGCAAGTCAACACCCGCTCCATCAAATGGGTCAAAACCATGGCCTGGTCTGGGCCAGAGGGCTTTAGCGGTATCCCCGTCAGCATGCGTGCTCTAAAGTTGACTGAACTTTTGGGTCTACCCTTTGTGATTGACAGCCATGGCAGTTCGCGTGGTATTGTGGCGTCTCAAACGGTTCAACAATCTGTGCTCAATGGAGTTGTGCCTTGAATTTTATTGCTGCGGGCAATCTCGCTATGAAGCCTTCGTTGTTCGAGTCTTTGTCATAGGATCCGCAGCTTTTAAGAAAACCAGGAGTTTAAATTTGAAGCAAGAAATTAAAGTTCACGGCGTGGTTCATCAAACGCCTTCATTTGTGGTGCCGAAGAAATCGTGTGATTGTCATACGCATGTGTTTGGACCGCATGATCAGTTTCCTTTGTCCAAAGACAGAAAATACACCCCCCCACAGGCCTCGATTGCTGACATGCTGGCACTGCACGATCCCTTGGGTTTAGAGAGAGTGGTCATTGTGCACCCCTCGCCCTATGGAAGTGACAACCGTTGTACCCTGGACGCCTTGGCGCGTTTGGGTGACAGAGCGCGTGGCGTTGTGGTGATTGACAAAGCCACCACGGCCTTTGAAATTCAAAAAATGCACGAACTTGGTGTTCGGGGCGTGCGCATCAATTTGGAGACACAAGGCGTTGCAGATAAGAGGTATGCAACCAAAGAGATATCTTGGGTCTATGAAAAAATCAAAGACCTAGGCTGGCATATTCAACTCTTTACGCAATTGAAAGTGCTCAGTGATTTAGAGAGTGTCTTTAAAAAATTTGACATTGAATTTGTGGTGGATCATTTCGGATTGATCAACCCATCTTTTGGAATGTCTCAGCCACACCTTGAGCGTGTGATCTCCATGATCAAATCGGGTAAGTTGTGGATTAAATTGTCTGCCCCTCACCGCATATCCTCAAAGCCTGATGGAGATGATGTGACACAGTTGGTCAAGGCGCTCATTGAGGCCAATCCCTCCAGAATGCTGTGGGGCAGTGATTGGCCGCACCCCGGGGGTAAAATTGGTCAAGCTCGAAACATTGACAAGCCCGAAGCGTTCAATCCGATAGACGATGGTGCCGCATTGAACCGGCTTCATAAATGGGTTGGTGATAAATGGATTTTGGAGAAGATTTTGGTCCAAAATCCTGAAAAGTTGTATGAGTTTTAATTCTCTGTGCATGAGTGACCCTAGCAGCGGCCAAGCTTTTAGCCGTGATTGATCTGATCGAATGAATTCAATGAAACATTATTTTTTAAATCCTTTGAGATGTGTATTTATTTCCTTACTGACTTTAGGTGCATCGTTTGCGCAAGAGGGTTCGCCAAAAGCCATCAGGATCATCGTGCCCTTTGCGCCAGGTGGGAGCAACGACATTGTGGGTCGAAGCATGGCCCAGCAGTTGAGTGCTCGACTCAAGCGCAATGTGTTCATTGAAAACAAGCCTGGTGCAGGCGGCTCCATGGGGGCTGACTTGGTGGCTCACGCGGAACCAGATGGAGCAAATATACTTTTAATCTCCTCAACCTTCACCATGAATGCGTCCATCATGAAGCTCAATTACGATCCGGTGCAATCCTTTGTCCCGATTGCGATGATGGGTCTTGGGCCCAGTGTCATCGCCGTGAGCAGTGCCTTGCCCATCAACACGATCAAAGAGTTTGTGGCATATTCCAAAAAAAATCCTGGGCAAATTTATTTCGGTTCTGCAGGCGTTGCCAGTTTCCAGCACTTTGCGATTGAGTTGTTCAAATTCAAGACTGGGGCGGACATCACCTTGGTTCATTACAAAGGGGGCGGCCCAGCATTGGTTGATTTGGCAGCGGGGCATGTCCAAGTCGCTTTGGGCAGTTTGATTCAAATGCAAAACTTTCTTCGCGCGGGCAAGATCAAGCTGTTGGCTGTTGCGGGTCCGAAGCGAGTTGATTTGATTTCACAGGTCCCCACGCTTAAAGAGTCTGGTATTGATTTGGAGGTCAATAATTGGTGGGGTTTACTCGCCCCAGCAGGCACGCCGACAAGCTTTGTTGACATGGTTCACAAGGAGGTCAATGCGTCATTGTCTTCGCCAGAGATGATCAAACGATTTACCGCTGAGGGTGCAGAGGTCTGGCCCATGAGCAGACCAGAGTTTGAGCGCTTGTTGGCAGATGATTCCGCAAAATGGGCACAGTTGGCCAAACAAACTGGCATCAAAGCGGAGTGATCTGATGGCCATGATTGTTCATCCCCTTCACACTCGATTTGGTGCCCAAATTGCGGGTATCGATTTAAAACAAGTCATAGATGATGCGCTTGCAAGTTCTCTCAGGCAGTGCTTGGCAGACCATGCGGTGTTGGTGTTTCCTGGCCAGGTCTAGATCCGGCGCAGTTTCAAACGTTTGGAGAAGTGTTTGGTGAGTTAATGCCCCAGCAGTTCAAGAGTTACACACTTGAGGATTTTCCGTTCATTGGGTTTAACTCAACCAACGACTTGCCTAGAAAAAACGGCAAGCTACAAGTCAGAGGTGAGAACTACCACACGGATCACTCCAACGAGCTTTGTCCTCCAAGGGCCACCGCCTTGGTGGCTGTTCAAATCCCATCTGTGGGCGGAGATACGCAGTTTGTTGACGTGAGGCAGGCCTATGATGACTTGCCTCCAAAGCTTCAGCAACAAGTCAATGGGCTTCGTTCCTTGCATGTCTTGCAAAGCTCTAGAAGTCCAAGAAGCTTTACCAAGTTAAGCGATGAAGAGCGAGCAAAAATACCCAGTAACTTGCAACCTTTGGTGATAGCGCATCCCATTAGTGGGCGAAGCGCGTTGTACCTGAACACCGGTCGCATGGAAGGTATCCAAGGCATGCCCGAGCAAGAAGCTTATGATTTGATTAATTCTTTGTACGAGCACGCGACTCAAAGCAAATACGAATACAGGCACCGTTGGCAAGTGGGTGATGTCGCCATTTGGGACAACCGATCCGTGATGCATCAAGCTAATGCGGATTATGACCCAGAGCAATACAGGTATCTTTACCGTTTGATGGTGAGTGGAGATGCTTTGCGTGCCGCTCAATCTTAGAAGTTGGTGGACTTGGGTCTCACGTATCGTACCTGGGAAAATGGCTTTGATGGGACTGTGCCTCAAGCAAGCGAAGCATGGCATGCCACTCGAGCACGCCATAAGGACGTCTCGTACCGGGTTGGTAGAGATGGGCTGTTTTTTCTAATATGTCATGCGAGGGCATGGTGAGCTCGGTTTTTGCAGCCATGGCGTCAACTTGCGCTTGGCAAGACATTTCAAGTTGGTACATGGTGTTGAAGGCTTGTGGGGCGTCTGGGCCACATGTCAAAAGCCCGTGGTTGCGTAAAATCATGGCGTTGTGCATACCCAGGTCAGCAACCAATCGCACCCGTTCGGCCAAGTCGATGGCGGGGCCCTCAAAGTCGTGGTAACCCAAATGATTGTCAAAACGAATGGACGTTTGTGTCATGGGCAGCAGTCCGCAAGCCATGCTTGCCACAGCCATGCCGGCACGGGTGTGTGTGTGAATGATGCAATTGACATCGGTGCGTGCTTGATGAATAGCGCCGTGAATCACATAGCCAGACTTGTTGATGCCGTAGTCGGTGTCTGGCTGATGGAGGATATTTCCATCGAGGTCGATTTTGACCAAACTAGAGGCGGTGATTTCTTTGTAGAGCAGGCCATAAAGATTGATCAAGATGTGCTCGGTGCCAGGAATTTTTAGAGTGATGTGGTTGTAAATCAAATCGGTCATGCCGTAGGCATCGATCAAGCGGTAGCAAGCAGCCAGTTCAACCCTTGCATCCCACTCCTCAGAGCTGACGTCGTTTTTGATGGATTTGAATTGGGTGCTAAAGTTGGATGCGCTCATGATGAACAGTAAGAGTGGAGAAGTAAAATAAAGTCTGTGAAGGAATAATAGCTCAATTTTGTAGATAAGAAGCGGGTCCTAGACCAATTTGAAAAATATTAGGGTTTGATGGAGTGGCCTTCATGTGCAAGCGGTGGTATTCTGTGAAAGATATGCTCATTTTTTCAATAACCTAAAGGCGTTTGATATCTATGAAAATGCGCTATATATTTTTTTTCTTGTTTTATTTTTTGTCCCTTTCTTTTTCTATGAATTCAATCGCTCAAATTGCACAATCCTTGGCACCCAGTGGAAAGATCAAAGCGTCTATTAATTTGGGCAATCCCATTTTGGCCAACAAAGACCCTAAAACCGGTCAACCCGTGGGTGTGTCCGTTGACTTGGCGCAAGCGTTGGCCAAAAAACTCGGCGTGGAGTTGGAGTTGGTGGTCTTTGCGTCGGCTGGTGAGTCGGTTCAAGCGGTCAAAGAAGAAAGAGCGGATTTCGGATTCTTTGCCATTGACCCCGTCAGAGGCGAGGGCATTGCGTTTAGCGACGCCTATGTTTTGATTGAGGGAAGTTATTTGGTCAGAAACGACTCTGCCGTGAAAGCCAATGAAGAGGTTGATCGCAATGGCATTCGAGTCACGGTAGGCAAGGGCAGTGCTTACGACTTGTATCTCACGCGAGAGTTAAAGCTTGCAAGCATCGTTCGCTCTCCCACCTCGCCCACAGTCGTGGATTATTTTATCGAGCATCAGATTGAAGTTGCCGCGGGTGTCAAGCAGCAGTTGGAATTTGACCAAAAGAGATTCGCCAATTTGAGACTCTTGCCAGGAAGGTTCATGGTCATTCAGCAAGCCATGGGCATTCCAAAGTCTCGCTCGGCGCAAGCTCATCAGTTCTTGATCGATTTCGTCAAAGAGATGAAGACCAGTGGCATGATCAGTCAATCCCTTCAATCTCACAAGATCGAAGGTGCTTCTGTTGCACCTTGATTGCTTTGGCAAAGAGGGTGTCAATTGTTTTTGAGTTGTTGAGCGATTTTTTTCCCCAACTCAACGCCCCATTGATCAAAAGGATTGATGGACCATATGGCCGCTTGGGTAAAGACTTTGTGCTCGTAAAGTGCCATCAAAGCGCCCAATGTTTTGGGCGACATTTCATCTAGCCAAATGCTGGTGCTTGGGGAATTGCCTCTAAAGGTTCGATGCCCTGCGAGAAGAGCAATTTGTTCATCACTGAGGCCAGTCTCTTTGAGCTCTTTTTTTGTTTCCTGAAGATTCCTGCCCTGAGCCAAGGCTTTGGCTTGAGCCTTCATGTTGAGGACCAAGCACTGATGGTGCTCCTGCGCTTTGTCTGTCGGGCATGTGTCAGATTTCAAACCAATGAAATCAACGGGGACCAGATGGCTGCCTTGGTGCAAGAGTTGAAAATAAGCGTGTTGGCCATCAATTCCAAGACCGCCCCAAACAATTGGAGATGTATGGACTTGCATTGGGTGCGTTTGAAGGTCCACCCCTTTGCCGTTGGACTCCATCTCCAGTTGTTGCAAATAAGGAGTGAAATGACTTAGCAAATAGGAGTAAGGTGCAATGTGATGGGTATGGGCTTTGAGGAAGTTGTTGTTCCAAATGCCAATGAGAGCAAGCAAGACAGGCAAATTTCTATCCCAAGGTGTTTGGTGAAAATGCTCATCCATGGCTTGAGCGCCTTCAAGCAGCTCTTTGAATTTTTTCTCGCCAATGGCAACGGCAACAGGCAGCCCAATGGCGGACCACACTGAATACCGTCCTCCCACCCAGTCCCAAAACTTAAAGGTCTGTTCGCTTTTGTAACCACTTTGTAACGCCAACGCTGTGTTTGCTGTCACGGCGACAAGGTGTTGGCTCATTTTATCAAGAGGACATCCATTTTGTGTTAACCACTGTTTGGCGCTGGCGGCAAGCAGCAGAGTTTCTTGGGTTAAAAATGTTTTGCTCTGAACGATAAAGAGTGTGGTCCTGGGATCAAGATCAGACAAGACTTTGAACAAGGCCCAGGCATCCACGTTGGAGACAAAGTGCACACGAGGCAAGGCAGCTGAGCTTGATGGTTTCTCCAATGCCTTTAGGTTGGACAAAGCATGAACACACATTCTTGGACCGAGGTCTGAGCCCCCTATGCCAAGATTGACCACATCTGTAAACGCCTCACCGCTGTAGCCCTGGTGTTTTTGGGCTCGAATTTGTTCAGCAAATGAGCAAAACCTCTCTAATTCAAGATGAACCTCATGGGTGATGCTTTTGCTCCAAGCGACTTTGTGTTCATCTAGATTTCTGAGTGCAGGATGAAGTGCGGCACGTTGTTCCGAGCTATTGACTTCTTGCCCCTGAAAAAAACGCTGTATTTGATCCTTGAGGTTTGATTCTTGAGCGAGTCGTTGAAGCGCGACCAAGACGTGCGAGTCAACTCTTTGGCAGGTAAAGTCCAGCTCAAGTCCCAAAGCTTTGTAATGCAAAGCCTCACAGCGACTCTCATCTTGCAAAAGATCACGCAAATGGGGCATTTCACGTGTACTCAAGCCTTGGAGTTCGACCCAAGACTTGAGCGCGTTGACCGAATGGGCTGGTTTCATTGAGTAAAGGATTGAACGTACCGAGCGGATATCTCAAGGATCAGTCTGCTGAAATTTTTCTTTCGCGGATCAGTTTGCCCCATTTCTTTGACTCGCTGTCAATGAACCGAGCCAATTCCTCGCGCGTGCCAGGCTCGGGAGTGAGTCCATGTTTGATCAATGCCTCCTTGACCTCGGGATTTTGGAGGACTTTGACAAGCTCAAAGTTCCATCGGTCCAATATTTTCGGATGTATTTGTGAAGAGGCGACAAAGGCATACCAATTCACAGCATTGAAACCTTTAAAGCCGGACTCGGCAACGGTGGGCAAGGCGGGTAGAGTCGGGCTTCTAGACAAGCCTGTGGTGGCCAAGGGAATGACTTTGCCTGTTTCAATATAAGGGCCTGCAGAGGAGGGCGTTGAGAAGTAAGCAGACACTCTGCCACCTAGCAGGTCTGTCAATGCTGGTGCCCCCCCCTTGTAGGGAATGTGAGTGATGTCAATGTTGGCTTCTTGGTTGAAAAGCTCACCAGCAAGATGTGAGGCTGAGCCTGATCCGGTGGAGGCGTAATTGAGCACGCCAGGTTTGGATTTGGCCAAGGCAATGTATTGAGCCAAGGTCTTCACGCCCAAGCTGGGACTGACGACCAAGACGTTTGGAAAAAGAAGACCCATGGTCAAGGGGGCGATGTCCTTTTGAGCGTCATAGCCCACCTTCATCATGTGTGGAGCGATGGCCAAGGGGCCGATAGAGCCTAGCAAAATGACAGATCCATCAGGTTCGGATTTGGCAATGATTTGATGGGCAATGTTTCCACCTGCACCCGCTTTGTTGTCAATCAAAACGGATTGTCCCAAGTTTTCTGACAACTTCTTGGCAATCAATCGAGCGGCTGTATCAGAGGCGCCCCCAGCAGCAAACCCAACGATCATGGTGATAGGCTTTTGGATGGGGATGTCTTGTGCAGAAGTCGAAATTGAAAACACACTGAGAGCAAAAGACAAGGCCAAACATCGCAAGCACTTGTTGAGAAAACACGCTGGTAAATTAAGGGGTGAGCATGGAGCCATCAGTAAACCTCTTTTAATCTTCTTTGAGTATCAATCGACTGGGTTGTCTTTTTTCGACTGCAAAACGCACCAGTGCAGCACCTCGGTAAATGCCGTGTGCAAATTTACCATAGGGAAGTGTTAAAAACAAAGCCATGATGGAGCCTAAGTGCAGGGCCAAGAGCAGTGGCATGGCCACTGTCTTTGCCGCCAACCACAGTAGCAAGCCACTCAAGGAGGTAAGGATCAATAGGGCAATGAAGCCCAGGTCCATGGGTTTTTGCTGTGAGTCCCCGTGGTCTTTGTGTCGGCTTAAATTGAGTTTGGCAAGACCGATTGATCCCAACAACAAAGACACGCCGCCCACTACGCCAAGCAGTTTGGGCAAGGTGCTCAAATCATAGGGCGCAGGAAGATCTAAGGCGTAGTGATAGAAGGTGGCGACCGAGGTTGATGCAAAGCACAACATAAAGCCGTAGAAAGTGAGGTGATGCGCGCGACGTTTGGACAGGGTAAAGGCATCGTCTTCATTGTTGCAGCCTTCTCCGTGCCCGCCATCCAAATACTTCAAGGTGAGCATGTTTTGAGTGGCCTCCAAGCTTGCTTGAGCAGAGGGGCCCACTTCGCCAGTGACGGGTGATATTTTAGATAAGAAGGTAAAGAGGCCAATGCCCAAAGCGATCACATCAAAGATAAAGATCGGCGCAAATAAACTGATCAAGGCGTTGTGACTCAAGATGTCGTAAAAGCCCAGCGCCTTGGAGCCATCGAACACAGATGCGTTTTGCTTCATCATGATCAAGGCGATAAAAAATGTCAAAGACACCGTCAAACAGATTGCAATCCAAAGACCATTGTGTTGATACCATTTGCCCATCGATTTTGGCCAGGCATAAGCTTGATAGGTCTCTAGCCTGACTTTGGCCATGCTTTGTGGAATGTTGATCTGAAAGTCATGGGGGTCTGCATACTGACAAGCGTGCAGGCAAGCACCACAACTGTGGCACAAGTTGGCCATGTAATGGATGTCATTTTGCTCAAAGCTCAAGCGTCTAGTCATGGCTGGAAACACAGCACAAAAACCCTCACAGTATCGACAGGCATTGCAAATTTGCAATTGCCTTGCAACTTCTGCCTCATTGGGACTGAGTGCGGCTTGACCCATTGCAGTGTCCTTGGCTTGTTGAACCAATTCGTTAAGCGCTTGCATATTTAAGATTCCTCGCTGAGCGTGTTTTCAAGTGATGGGCTCAGGGCCATTGCGCCTGCAAGTCCCGAGTCGATTAAATGGGGTTGCATGGGGCTTAAAACAAATTGAGCAGCTTGCTTTCCCGCAATTCGACCATAGGCTGTGCCAATGGTCATGCCAACCCCAGCGGTGTACCCTTTCCCCAGAACATTGCCAGCCATGATTTCGCCAGCGGCAAATAAGTTCGGACTGGGCCGATCAGAGAAATAAACGGCCGCGGTCTTATCTGTCTTAAGCCCCAAGTACGTGAACGTGATCCCAGGTTTGACGGGATAAGCATAAAACGGGGCTTGTGTAATGGGCATCGCCCAGTGGCTTTTAACGGGGGCAATGCCTTCGGTGTGGCAGTCATCTAAGACCGTATGGTTGAAGGTGCCAATTTGGCATGCATGGTTGTATTCATGCATGGTTTGCATAAAGACGTTTTGATCAAGTCCAATCAACTCTGCCAACTCTTCAAGGGTATTGGCTTTGGTGCCTTCAAACACCGGTGGCATAAAGCGGCCCACGGCTTTCGCATCTGTGATTGAATAAGCAATTTGGCCTGGTTGCAAGGCCACCAAACGTCCCCAAATCGCGTAGCGTTTAGGCCAAAAGTCTTCACCTTCATCGTAAAAGCGTTTGGCAAATTTATTGACGACTACGCCCAGGGAAACACAATCTATTCGCGTGCAAATACCACCATCGTACAGCGGTGCCCTTGCATCGATGGCAACCATGTGCGCTTGCGTTGGGTCGCCAATGATGTCGGCCCCTTGCTCTTTGAGTCGATCGATCATGGTGCCTTGATTAAAGCGCGTGCCACGGATGAGAAAGTTATCCGCTGTCCATTCTCCCCATTCGTTTTGTCCCCAAGCGTCCCTGAGTTTGCCAATGTTGGACTCAAAACCCCCACAAGCCAAGACGCAGCTTTTGGCGTAGATGGTTTCTTGGGTGGTCGAGCCGTCTAGTCGCAAGTGAGAGAACGTGGCGCTTTTGAAAACACCGTCCTTGACTTCGATGTCAAAGGCAGTTGCGTTGTAATCAATTTGAATTCCTAAGTTTTCTGCACTTCTAAAGTAGGCGTTGATCAGGGCTTTGCCGCCGCCCATGAAAAATGCATTGGTCCTTGCAGTGTGAAGAGCGCCAGACAGTGAGGGCTGAAAGCGTACGCCGTGCTTTTTCATCCATGGCCTACAACTTGAAGAGTCTCGGATCGCAATGCGGGCCATCTCCTCGTTGGTTTGTCCGCCTGTGACTTTGAGCAAGTCTTGCCAAAACTCTTCTTCCGAGTAGGACTCCACCAGCACATCTTGAGGCTCGTCGTGCATGCACCTGAGGTTTCTGGTGTGCATGGAGTTTCCACCACGCCAGTTTTTAGGTGACGACTCCAAGAGTCTGACTGAACAACCAGCTTCTCTGGCCATCAATGCTGCGCAAAGCGCTGCATTTCCTCCCCCTATAACCAGTACGTCAACGGGTGTTTGATTTGACAATGACTTCTCCTATTTTTTCTCTCTGTGCTTGCTCAGAACCCCCCAGGTTCTTGCAATCCTTTGTGTTCCATAGGGGCTAAGCCCAGTGACTTATCCCAAAATCGATGGATGTGATTGGAGGGTGCTGGGTGAACTCATCCGTGTTGAGACAGGGCTTTTTCTTTCCATAAAGCCCACGGCCGATCAAGGTGTTGATCAGCCATGCCAGCAGTCGCCATGGCTTCTGCGTCGGTTAAAAATTCAATGGTGCCTATTTTCATCGACTCAAGTTGAAGTTTTGCATTGACTTCAGTGTAAATGGCGCGGTAGACCGCTTGTTTGATCGAAGTGCCAACGGCAACGCTGCCATGGCCACGCATGAGGGCTACTGTGGCTGAACCGAGGGTGTTGGCCAAAGATTTACCGAGTTTTTGAGAATTAATCAATAAGTCAGATGTTTCACCTGCCGTATGACGAATCTCGTAAATGGGTGTTTGAGAGCCTAAAAAACCACTCATATGGCATATGGGACGCAAGCGTTGCGAAGTGACGCCAAACGGGATGACCGATGGAGAGTGTGAGTGCACAATGGAATTGATATCTGGGCGTGCCCGAAATATTTCGCTGTGAATGAAGCGCTCAACGTAGGACTTTCTATTTTCAGGGTCGTGGATCACCCCCTCAAAGTCACACTCCAAGATGTCTTTGGCGCTCACCAAGCCTGGAGCCATGCTTTTTGCAATGAAGAACCGGCTCTCTTTGCTGGGGTGGCGAACACTGATATGACCAAAGCCATCTACAACGCCCTCGTTGTAGAGTATTTTGTTGGCGATCACCAACTCTTCAATCAGTGCATCTAATTCGTTTGACATAGGATAAATTTCTAAGAATTCAAAGTCCTCAATGATAACTTCTAAGTGGCCAGAATGTTTTTTGGGGGGTGTTTCCCCTGAACCTTGTCTTCTGATGGTCTTTGGGTGCGTTTGGATGTCGGCCCTTTTCAAGGGCTATAAAAAAAACAGGGAAAACGCAGGAATTACCTTCTTGGTCTCGTTTTTGCTTATAGACCGATGATGCTTGGATAAAAAAACAATAAAATTCATCCAGAAAACAATTAAATTTGAACTTTTGTATTAATATTGAGTTAATTTTGAGTTCATTTTGCTTTAGTAAAGTTTGAGGCTGTCGATCAATGAATGGGGAAAACTGTCAGTTTATGTTACTTTTTAAAAGAAGGTGTCAATACTTTGCCGTTTTAGAGGTGTTCTTGTTTGCTTAAATGTGTCTCAAATGTTTAAAAATAAAAAATTAATTGGGCTGATGATGTCTGTTGCGATCACTTTGTTGATGGCAAGCGTCTATCTTTTTAGCTTGCAATTAATGGACGATTCACCAACGACACAAGAGGAGTTGGCACAAGAAGTTCAAGAGTCAAGTGAGGCGGTGAGCGAACAAGCCCATTCAGGAAAAGAGACATCAAACGCGAATGAGTCAAAGTCAAAAAGCGCTGAAGTAAGCGCTGAAGTGCATTCGCTGACGCCACAAGAGAAAAAGGCAGAGATTAAAAGTCAGGCCAAGACTGAGAAAAATTCAACCGGTTCAAGCCATGACAATGAGCTAAAAGAAGAGGTAAAAATGGCAACGTCTCAACCACAACAAGAGCAAGGCTCAAGTGAGGTGCCTAAATCAGAAGCGCCAAATGAAGAGTCGGGTGTAGACTTGTCAAAAAAATATCGACCCCGAATCATTGGGCGATGCAAACTGATGTTTGATAGATTCAATAAGGTGGTACTGCAGGCCAATCAGTTCCACTCATTTGCGTACAGTTACGATGGCAAAAGTGGATACTGTGCTGATTCTGGGCCACAAACTTCATTGAAGTTGGCCAAAGAAATAGCCTTGTCTGATTGTGAAAAAAACAAAGCGTCGGCGGAGAGTTATGCCCCTTGCTTTATTTACTCAATTGAAAAGTAGATGGAGGTCACAGCATGAACTGCGATAAATGTGGTAAAGCCAATTCCCCTCAGGCCAAATTTTGTGGCAAATGCGGTTTTGCCTTCAAAGCGTTGGTCTCTGAGAGTTCGACTTTGGAAAGCGCAATGTCTGAGCGTTCTGATGCGTCTAGAGAAGATGTCCAAGAGCGCAGCAGCAGAGACATCACAAAACAAAAAAGCAGTCCGAGCATTGAATTCAATTCTGCAGAGAACACTTCAAGTCCTACTTCCAATGTTGATCCTGAATCCAAGGACAGCGCTCTTTTGGATGCCAATTACTCTGCGGGTGATCTAAAGTCTTTGATCAACTCACAATTCAATAACAATTACTCCAATCAAACTGCGATCAAAAAGTATCTAGATGCGCATACAGAACAATTGAAAGCCATTACCTTTCAATTAGAGAGCATTAAAAATTTTCAAGCAACGATCAACTATGAATTGATCATCAATGAAATCAATGACAAGTACAAAGCGATTGTTCAAAGGATTGAGGACCGGGACGCTGGTATTTTGACCGATCCGACCCAAAGTTTGGGCTCTTTGCTGGACGATGTAGATGAAAAAACTCATTTTTTATTCGAAAAAATCAATTCCCTGTTGATCTCCCACAATCACCAGTTGATGAACAATTTCGAATCGATTTTGCAAAATGTTCATCATCAAAATGAAACCACATTTGCTTTGTTGGAAAACCAATTGGCCACACAAAACAATGAAATACAGCTGGTGCTGAGTCAGTCTTTTCAAAGTTTTGAGACCAAGGCGGTTCAAGAAAATATCAATATCGAGGCCAGGTTGTTGGACTTGGTCAACGAGATCAAGCAGCAATCAAAAGAGGCGGACCATGAGCTCTTGGATCGTCTAAGCGCATTGGAGGAGTCGATAGGTGCTTTGGGCTTTTCAACGCCTTCTGATGGGGCATCTGCCAACTTGGATGTCATCTCTAAACAAATAAAGTCTTTGTCGCTTACAAGTCATGAAAAACTCTCGAATTTGATCACCACCAGTCACAAGAGCTTAGCAATTGAGATTGCTAGCGATCTCAATGAAATGATTGATGAGCGCATGAAATCCCTCAAATTGGATTTGGATAAGTCTTTGACTGAAATTAAAAAAGATAAACACCTGACTAAGGAAATGTTCAAGTCTGTGGTGAAACCCAGTGAATTTAATCCTGAGGGTTCAGATGGATGGGTCACATTTTTGACCGGCTTATTAAGCGGTTGTGCAGTGGTCTTGGCCAGTCTGGCCATTTACAACTTTGTGTCCCACTCCTCGGACACCGTTGTTGAAAAGTCGCCTAAGGCGGCTGTCTCCAAGTCCCAAAAGCGCGGCTAAAAAAGAGCGAGATCGCACAATGTCACTCAAGCCATGCTTTTCATGCGGTTTTGAAAACCCACTAGAACATTTGTTCTGTGAGAGCTGCGGCGTGAGTTTATCCGATTCGATCATTGCCCCGGTGTATATCAATACACTCAAGCACGACAGCCAATTGATCAGCTTGAACGTGTTTTACCGCCGGGTTTGGTACTGGTTTTTGACACTGCTTGTGGCATCGGCAACGTTTTGGTATTTCCCAGATATCCGTGTCACCTATTGGAGCGCTGGGGTGGGTTTGTTCTTGTCCTTTTTGGTGCCTTACCGCTACGACAGCATCATTCGACAGCCCATTCCAACGGAGATCTTGTCTAAAAACATCATCGCCTACGGCCCATCTTATAAAAGAGGTTGTTTTTTCTTTGCCTCTGGATTGATATATTTTTTAGACGATGGATTTTTTTATAAATCCTATTCCATCAAAGGCGATACTTATTTCCTCTTTATCGAAAAATCCAGCATCGACTTCATCTCCTCTCACGATCGACTGCCCATAGGGAGATCGTCCTCTAAAATATCGATACACACCAAATCTGGCGCCATTCATCAATTCAATGTCTATCAAAGAGAGTTGTGGTTGCTGACCTTTAATCATTTTGGTTTGAAGATCATGGCCGGCAACATGAGTTTTCAAGCGCCTGAGGGGTCTATTTCAGGCTCCAGCTCATAACTTTGATATTCACCCATTCGCCACTTTGAGCCAAAAGGGGGGGACAGAAGGGGGCTTAGAACCTATCAATCTCTCTAGATTTATCCTGTAAGACAGCCTTTTTTAGCCTTAAAGTATTCTTTTTTATTTTTATTTGGGTTTTTCCTTTTATTTCATGGTTTTCTGTAAACCTCAAAGCGGATTGGTGCGTTATTTAGACATCCTATGAGGTAACAGCATGAAAAAGCCATCATTTTTAGCCCAATCAACACTTGCCGTGATGGAGAGGGGTTGCCATTACGTGAGTTCTGAGAAAACCAATATCAAAGAGACATTTGATCGAATCAGGGCCGAGATGGCTCAAGAGGCTGAGCAAAAGAGCCGTCCTGTTGCAAGAATTTACTCGGGCTTTAGGGCCATCAAGGCCTAATTTTCCTTGGCCAGTGGGTCTTGGCATGCGCCATTGGTGCCCTTTTTAAAGCACGTACAGACTAGCACGTAGCTCTTCACTTTATCTTTTCTTAGGTTTTTGATGCTTCCTTGTTTGATGAGGGAGCTTGCAATGTAGAGCTTGGGTACAAGCGGTACAGGCATTGGGGTCGAATTATTTTTATATTCAACACTCAAGCCTTTGCAATTGATTGGAAACTTCAAATTGTTTTTGATGCTGACCAAAAAGGTATTGGGGTCGTCCTTTGGCCAACCCGATTGAAGCTCAAGTTGCCCCAACTCAGAAGAGCTCAGTTGAACTTCATTGAATTGGCCAAGGCTGCGGGGAAGGGATTGGCTCAAAGCACACCCAAAACAAGCCCCCATCAGTAGGGCGGCGGCCCCTAAAGTCTTGCTCCACTTGAGGCCAATGGGGAGCTTGCACATGGTGAGGCACTTGTCCATAGCTGATTTTGAGATTCAAAAAAACGGGAATGGCAAATTTTAATACCCGTAATTTATATCCCTTTAGAGAAAGCCCCATTTAAATTTCAAGTCTTTTTAAGTCACAATTGTCATGTGGGTGCAAGCCTTCTTAGAAGTTAACGGGGTTGGTCTGAACGACGCCCTTTTTTGATTCACATGACGATGTCCATGACGCCGCACAATACAGATCGATTTTCCCGCTTCGTTGCATTGTTTTCGCAAATGTTGAACGCTCAACCGCGTGAGTCTGCGTTGCTCAGCCAGGGCAAGGAGTTGCTTTCTGAGCTTGTTCGTCTGGATGATTGGTTGGACCCTGCCTTTTGCCAACCCGATGCCCAAAGGTACCAACAGTATCTCTTGCATTTGGATCCCGCCGAGCGCTTTAGCGTGGTGAGCTTTGTTTGGGGTCCTGCTCAGTCAACGCCTATTCATGATCACACCATTTGGGGCTTGGTGGGTATGCTGCGAGGCTCTGAATTGTGCCAACCCTATTCAAAAATGTCTGACGGTCGGTGGGCTGCAGCAGGGCTTCAATTGGAATTGTTGCCTGGAGATGTGGAAGTGATCAATCCCAAGCTTGGGGATGTTCACCGGGTGTGCAATGCCTCCAAAGAACAGGTCTCGATCAGTATCCATGTCTATGGCGGCAATATTGGTACGACTCAACGAAGCGTTTATACCCCCGAGGGGGGTAAAAAGCTTTTTGTCTCCGGCTACAGCCCCGTGCCAATGAGTTATCACGATCGAGCCTCACGCGCCTCCGTCTCCACTGCTTCTGCACGTGGGCTTTCGCCTGAGCTTAAAGCGAGTGTTGCTGCCCCTCAGCCCTCTGTACAACAACCTGTGATCAAATCTTGGATGGCCAAATCGGCGGCAGATCAGATCACACAACTTGCGCCTTTAAAAAATGCGCAAAGTCAATTTAAACCCACTCCCCCTCATCTGCCCATTTCTGCGTTAAGCGCTGGCATGACCTTGGAGGACGGTGTGAAAAAGAAAATCAACTTAGAGCCTCAGTCCAAGTCACCCCAGTTTGAGCATCGTCCCTCGGTGGTCAAACCCTCTTTAAGTTCTGAGTTTTCTAAGTCCCATGCGCCCCAAGGGGTAAGGGTTGTTTCCCCCTCGGAAGGAATTGCGATCGAACCAACATTGTCCACTCAGAAAGTTCAGTCGGGTGGGGCGTTGCAAGCCTCTCACGCTTTAGGGGCTCTTCAACCTGCGCTTGAAGCCCAACAAAAGCTGCATGCGTCCCAAAGCGAGAAGCTTGGTGACGCTGATCAGCGATTTATTTCAAGTCAATGGGTAAGGGCCAGATTGCTAAGCCGGCAAGAATTGGTTTTGATTGATGTTCGAGAGGAAGATCCATTTGCCAAGGCGCACCCCTTGTTTGCAGCTAATTTTCCTCTTTCTTGCATTGAAGTCGATGCTTATCGAAGAATTCCAAAGCGCAACACGCCTATTGTTGTTTATGACAACCATGAAGGCTTGGCACAGACGGCAGTTGCAATTTTTAAATCCATGGGCTATGAATTCGTGAGAGAGCTGCACGATGGGCTCCAAGGGTGGCGGCAGTCCGGAGGAGAAATCTTTCAAGATGTCAATGTGCCCAGCAAATCTTTTGGTGAATTGGTTCAAGTAAAAAAACAAACCCCCAAAGTCAGTGCGCAGCAGCTAAAGGCTTGGATCGATCAAAATGCGGATGTGGTGATCTTGGATGCCAGGCGCTTTGATGAGTACCAAACCATGTCGATACCTAAAGGCGTGAGTGTGCCCGGAGGAGAGTTGGTTTTAAGAGCCAGAGCCTTGGCTCCCAATGCAACCACCCGCATCGTCGTCAATTGTGCAGGTCGAACAAGAAGCATCATTGGCACACAATCCTTGGTGAATGCGGGGCTACCCAACCCAGTTTGTGCGCTGGAGAATGGCACCATTGGCTGGGTCTTGGCTGGACAGGCCTTGGTCACGGGTGGCACGGAGCAATTTAAAGCGGTGACAGGGGCCGACTTGGCGAGATCAAAACTTTCAGCACTTTCAGTGGCCATTCGCTCTGGCGTGAATCGCATTGATCGCGACGAGCTTTCAACCATGCAACAAGATCCATTTAAAACCACTTACCTTTTTGACGTGCGCACCCAAGAGGAGTTTTTGGCTGGGCATTTGCCAAAAGCGATTCATGCGCCTGGTGGTCAATTGGTTCAAGAGACGGACCATTTTGCGCCCGTGCGTGGGGCCAGGTTGGCACTCTACGATACGGAGGGTGTGCGTGCGCACATGACCGCCTCTTGGTTGGCTCAAATGGGTTGGGAGTCCTTTGTCGTCAAGGACGTTCGAGCCAGTGATTTGCTGCACAAGAGCGTCGAAGTCGAGTTGCCTCAAGTGCCCGAGCCACTGAAGGAGGTGAGCGCGAGTGTATTGAAAGAGTGGCTTAGCAATCGATCGAATTTGACGTTGGTGATTGATGTGGGCTCGAGTGGCTTGTACGTCAAGGCACATATTCCTGGGGCGTGGTGGATATTGCGCTCACAAATGAAAGATGATTTTCAAAAGGTTCACAAAGCCAATCGCTACGTCATCACCTCTCAAGATGGTTGTGCAGCGCAATATGCTGCCCAAACTTTGCGCTCTTGTGTCAAGCCCAGTGTGGAGGTCTTGGTCCTCCAAGGGGGCACTCAAGCTTGGCTGGCTGAGGGCTTTTCAACCCAACAAGGTGAGTCTTATTTGGCCAGCCCTAGGATCGATCGTTACCAGCGCCCCTATGAGGGTACCAACAACACCCAAGCCGCGATGCAAGCCTATCTTGATTGGGAGTTTGGCTTGGTTGACCAATTGGCACGGGACGGCACCCATGGATTTAAGGTCGCTTAATACTGCATGGCAGACCAATTGAAAATCGAGTTGGGACCACTAGGCGTCTTGGCTTGGCTCATTGGCTTTAGTTTGAAACGATTGTGACTCTCCAAAGAATGATGGTTGACACTGGTCTGCCCGGACATACAAATTTCAATGGCCTTGAGCAAGGTCATCTCTGCTAGAAAGCATTGACTCACGCGGTGAAAATCTGAAAACAAGTCTTCTTGGCAAATGGACATTGCCATTGAGGACTCCTTTTGCGTTTGGAGGGATTTGTCCGTCAAGGCTTGCTCAAAAATTTCAGCAACATTCCAAAGGGTGATTTCTTTGAGTTTGCCCATGATGAAGTACCCACCACCAGGTCCTTTAAAGGCTTGAATCAACTTGGCAGCTTTCAAGCCTGCAAAAATTTGCTCTAGACAGGAAATTGAAAGATTTAAATGTCCACTGATTTTTTGTAAGCTTACAGGCCCCTTGGATTGCAAAAAACCTAGCCATACCGTTGCATTGATCGCATTGATAGATTTCTTAGACAGCATTTGAAACTCTTTTATTGAGTGAATTTAAAGCATTCTTACATATTTTTGAGTAGATTAATCGATAAATAATCTACTTATTTTCGATTATATACATTAAATCTTATTTTATCTACTCAAAATCTATTCAATTAATGGTTTTGAGTCACCCCACTGCAGGCGAGTCAATGGCTTGAGCCGCTCTAATGAGGTTGATGAGGCTGACTTTGGTGTTTTCGCAGTGGGTCAAGAGTTGGTGGCTTAAGGCCTCTTGATAGACACAGTTAAGGCAAGAGGGCTAGGCTCGTGTGTCGATATAATTTCTAGATCAAGTTGCAAAAGATCGGGGCGCTTGTTGCTTGCGCTCAGTGCGAAAAGCAATTTCATCTTGAACGGGGCCTAAAGAGCGGGGTTTGAAGATCAATTCATTACAAGTTTATGCACGCTAAACCACGAATTTTGGCTTTTGACACCTTTGGCACAATCGTGGACTGGCATGGCACCATCGTCAAAGAAGTGGGGATCCTGTTTCCAAGGCTTGACGCGCATGCCTTTGCCAAAGCTTGGCGCAATCAATACCACCCGATGATGCAAAAGGTGATGGACCAAGAATTGCCTTGGACCAAAATTGACGACTTGCACAGAATGATTCTCAATGTCATTTTAGAAGAGTTTGGCCTCTCCCATTTGAATGAACAGCAAAGGAGACATTTGAATTTGGTCTGGCACAGACTCAATGCCTGGCCCGATTCGGTTTCAGGTCTTAAGAAATTAAAGACACAATTTGTCATTGCGCCCTTATCCAACGGCAATTTGAGTTTGCTCACCCATATGGCCAAGCATGCAAATTTGCCTTGGGATTGCATCTTGAGTGCTGAGCTGTTTAAAGCTTATAAGCCCGACCCGAGGACCTACTTAGGAGTGCTTGAGCTCTTTGAAGCAAAGCCCAGCGAGGTGATGATGGTGGCTGCGCATGCAAGTGATTTGCAAGCGGCAAGGTCATGTGGACTTCAAACAGCCTTTATTTATCGCCCTCTTGAGTGGGGGGGACACCCCTCAGTGCCCGTCTTGATGCACGAGGAGTTTGATTTGACTTGTAGAAGCATTGAAGACTTGGCCCTGCAACTGGGTTGCCCATGAGCTTGAAGCCTCTTCACCCTAAGAGGCACGTTGAAGGATCGTTTTCAATTTGTTTTGTATGGCCTTGACCTAAGCCTTGCCATACCCATTCAATCTTCTAGCCATTTTACAATGGATTGCCACTGCTCTAAATCTCTCTCCACTCTTTTGGGGGACATATCAAATAGACTAAAACCGTGCGCTGCCATTTGAATGTAGTACTGTGTGTCTCGAATGAATCCAACAACAGGGATTTCCAATGCATCCATGAACTCTTTGAGTTTGCCTGCGGCAATGGTTCTCTCATCGACACGCATGCCCACAATACCTAAAGAGATTCTTTTGATTTTTTTGTATGAGTTGAGCTCGTTTAAAAACTCTCTGGAAGCAAAGATGTCAAAAATACTGGGTTGAATGGGGATCAAAATTTTGTCAGAAATGTTCAACACCTCTTTAAGCCTCCAGCCATGTAAGCCCGCAGGTGTATCAATCACGGCGTGATCGGTGTTCTCAGGGGCAGGGATGATGTTGTCAAAATTAATGCGCCAACTCTCAATCTTTGAAATATTTGTAGGGCGCAAACCCAACCACAATTGGGAAGATTGTTGACGATCAATATCTCCCAACACAACACGCTGTCCTTGCGTTGCAAAATAGCCTGCAATATTGGTTGCAATGGTGGATTTGCCTACGCCCCCTTTGATGTTTGCAACGGCCACGACACTCATGAAAATATTTCCTTTATAAGAACGGTTATAGCTTTGATCTTAAAGCAAGCTTAGCCAATCTTGAACAGCCTCAGCCGTAAGCTATGGCAAATTAAATACGTTTATCTAAAAAATACAGGGTTTTCCTTGAGATCACTTAAAGCCCTTGGCTATGAAAATTCAACCACCCTACACGGACCTCTCGCCAAGCCAGAAGGATGGAAAAGAGGATCTCTTTTCCAATGATTAACCTAAAAAGTTAACTTCCAATGCTTTTAAAGTAAGATAACGAGGAAAGATACTCTAAAGGAGATTGCCTTGAAATCAAATATCAGTGTGAAACTGTTGTTGGGCTTGTTGCCACTGACTGCGGGCGCCTACGAGCAAGCACGCGTGATCTCTAGCACCCCAGTTGTTCAGCAAGTCAATGTGCCTGGGCAAAACTGCCAAAACGTCCCAGTCATCGTGCAAGAACCCAAAACGGGTGCCGGTGCCGTCATGGGCGCAATCGCAGGCGGTGTGATTGGAAACGCCATTGGTCAAGGCGGGGGCAATGCTGCAGCGACGGCCCTGGGCATGATGGGAGGCGCTATTTTGGGGGACAAAGTGGAGTCCAATTCTGGCAGTCTCCAAAACTCACAGCAATGCGCCACAATCTACTCTTCGCAAAGTCGTGTCACGCATTTCAACGTTGTTTACGAATACGCTGGTAAACAATACAACGTGGCCATGCCCTCAGATCCTGGTCCGAGCGTGACCATCCAGTTGACCCCTGTTGTGGCCAATTCAGCACCCGTTCAAACCCAAGAGATTCAAGGCATTGGCCAACAGGTATACACACAGCCTGTTTATGCCGCTCAACCGGTCTATATCAATTCGTATCCCTATGCGTATCCATATGCGTATCCCAATGCATATTCCAACTACGGTTACCCCTTGGCCGTTGGGGTTGGGCTTGGGTACATATGGCGAGGCGGTGGTGGTGGACACCGTGGCGGGCGTTGGAGATAAACGCCTTCCCAGGTTGATCAAAAAACCCCTTGATTTGAGTTTTGGATCGAGGGCTTTTTGTTGGTGCAAGCCACCAAGAGAGGCCGCTCGTTGGGCCTAGTCCTTCATCAGTTGACTTGAAGTTTGGTCTAGTACTCAGCAATGGACTCCTGCCAGCCAAATTAAGTGGGTGCGAGTGCGCCAAATTTTGTGTTGACCATAGAAGCTGAAGCTTAAAGAGGCGGGTGCTTAAAAAGATGGGCAAGATCAGTCTTTACTTGCCCAAATGGACTCCATTTCTTTTCTGATTTTATAGGCTTGTGTGCTTTTATCAATGTCCACATCATCCCATGTGAGGTGTTGACCTTTGGATACGGGGCGTATCAATTTAACCTGTTGTGCCAAGCCAAGAGGTAACCCACCGATTTTTTTTGAAGTTGTTGCGGGCAGCAATTTGCCCCAGACCGTGTACCCACCCTCACCATCGAGCAATTCGCCAGGTTTTAAATCTTTTTTAGCAGTTGCGACCACATCTGCATTCCATTGAGTAGCAACGCCAGTTGGCTCCCCCCTTATAGCAACGCTTGCCACACTCATTCCCACTTCAAGCCCAATTAAATGCCAACGCTTGTAAAGCGTAAAGTACCTTCCGCTGGGGTCGGTATGGGCGTCATATTCCTCAAAGCAATTTTTAACGTAGTCATTGTCTGCTTCAATAGTGACCCACACACCCATACGTATGTCATGTGAAATTGGTCTTCCATCTTTGTGCAGGCTGGATATGACCTCTACCATCCCTTTTCTTTCCAGTAAACCCCCTTCATTTATGGGTCTAGTCACAAATGGAATTTCCTCAATGCTAGCGGGGGGATAAAGTAAGCCATTGCTCGGAACGCCCAATCCAGTTGCATTGGAAACAGCTGTAGATTCTATTGAGGGCTTAGAGCCATCTAAGAAACTATTAAACATTTTGGGATTCAGTCCGCCGCGCTTTGCTTGCTCAGGAGTCAATCCATACAAAGCCCAAACTGTCTCAGGAGTGGACTCGCAAAAATGCGGCAGCCACTTATGACCTCGTCCAGCAGCGACAACCGGGAAGCCACAAGTTCGTGCCCAATCCACCAGGTCACAAATCATGGCCGGTTGATCGCCGTAGGCAAGAGAGTAAATCACTCCAGCTGCGCGAGCTCGAGCGGCCAACAATGGTCCACAAAAAGCATCAGCCTCAACGGTGACATTGACGACGTGTTTTTTGTGTTTAAAGGCCTCAAGGATATGATCAACAGCATGCAAAGGAGAGCCAGTGCATTCGACAATGAGGTCAATCGCAGGATGGCTGACTAGTTTTCGCCAATCATCACCCACATGGGTACTGCCGTTTTTAACCGCTTCTTCTAAAGAGGCGGCGTCTATCCTCTCTTTGGACCACCCTACAAGCTCTAAGTTCGCCTTTGCATGTCCTGGCGAAAGATCAGCCACGCCCACCAAATGAACGCCAGGCGTTTTTGGAATTTGCGATAGGTACATCGTTCCAAATTTACCTGCACCGATGAGGCCAATTCTTATGGGATTTTTTTCTTGGGCTCTTCTTTGTAGTCTGGAATAAAGGCTCATGTGATACTCTTGTGTTCAACATCATTTGTTGCCAATGCGCTTTGAGGCATGCCATTTTTCCACGGCAAGTCAATTTCGTAGTCCTTTAAAAGGCAGTCATCGGGCAAGCAATTAATTGGAGTGAAGTCTCTGTGAGCGATATATTCAGGTCGTTTGAAGCGTCTGATGTGATTGGAGACAGCACATAGACTCAAATAGACACTGACCCTGTTCCAAGGTGATAAGTTGCTGCCTGAGGCATGAACCAAACAGCTGTGAAACAAGATCATTGATCCAGCAGGGCCGGTAGGACTTACAATCCCACCGTTTTTATTGCCCGATCTGGTAACCAATTGACTGACCGCCTCATTGTCCAAGGTCCACAATGGGTAACTGGTGGTCGTCAAGTCGTGCTTGGCGTTGATGACTCCTTTTTTGTGACTGCCCGGTATGAACATGAGAGGCCCATTAAAAGCATTGACGTCATCTAAAAAAATGGCCACATTCATCGCACGTTCAGTTGGCATTTGATCGTCATTGAGCCAAGTTCCAAAGTCTTGATGCCATTGCCAAACATCTCCCTCAAAGGCCATTTTCCCGTTGATCTTAAATTGATGCATGTACAACTTTTCACCCAAAAGTTCCTCAACTGGCTGAACCATTCGAGGATGGCGGGCTAGTTTTCCGAATGGTGTGCTGTACAGATGTGCAGCAAAATTTGTGCGTACAGCGCGACTTCCCCTTTCTCGGATGTTGTAGGCCTCCTCCCGATCGTAGAGCTCTGGTACTGCGATGTTTAAACTTTGAATTTCCTGTGGAGTAAACAAACTTGGGAAAAATAAATAGCCATCTTTCTCAAACTGCAGAATTTGGCTTTGAGTTAATTTCATTTGATTCCTTTGCTAAATTGTTACGCAGGCAAATTTTATGTCGTTGATCCAATTTTATCGCATTCAAAATGTTTGCCTTATAGACATGGATTAACTTTGTTTTTATAACCTATTTAACTTTGCCAGCTAAGCTAATTATTCATATTTTCAGAAAAAACTTGAGCGCTCAAATTTCAGCCGTGAACCTTCAGTTCTTCAATGGGGGGGCAAACAGCTCGTGCTATTTTTAACCATTTCCTTTGAATCTTGCTGAACTTTCTTTCGCCCGTAGTCCAATTGAACCGCCCCTTGTTTGGATAAAACGTTCACTCGCACTTGAGCAATTCTTTCTTGCACGGTCTGATAGGCTAGCGTATGCCTGTCTTGTCTGATTACGGCAAACCAGCTGACTTGAAGGGTGTGTCCAAGACGCTCGAGCGGCTTGGCTTGGGCTGGTAGCACGCAAAGTCTGCCCGGGGCCTTTAATTGAGCACAGTTGAGCCGCGTGCTCAACGCTAGAGTTAAAAAACTTTCTGGGCAAGAAGCCACTTTATCAATGAGGCAAGGATTTACAAGTTCTTATTTTCTTGTAACCAAGGGGAAACCCTCCTTATCATATCGTCAATAAAGCATAAAAATGAATGTTCGCTATTTTCGTCTCAGACCAATTCCTTGGAGATTTACCTCATGACAGACATTAAAAAAAGTTCAGGTCGCCGCAATATCCTTAAAACTGCTGCGGTCGCTGCTGGCGCAATGACAGCACCCATGATCTCACGCGCGCAAACCGTGTCTTTGCGATTTCAGAGCACCTGGCCAGCAAAGGACATCTTTCACGAATACGCCAATGACTTTGCGACAAAAGTCAATAATATGGCCAGTGGCCGACTTAAAATTGAAGTCTTGCCTGCTGGTGCTGTAGTCCCACCGTTTCAGCTCTTGGATGCCGTCAACAAAGGAACTCTTGACGGGGGTCACGGCGTCTTGGCCTATCACTATGGTAAGAGCTCTGCGTTGGCACTTTGGGGATCTGGCCCTGCATTTGGCATGGATCCCAATATGGTTTTGTCTTGGCACCAATATGGGGGTGGCAAACAATTGTTAGAAGATCTCTACAAATCCCTCAATATTGACGTTCAATCCTTTATATATGGACCTATGCCCACTCAACCTCTTGGCTGGTTTAAAAAGCCAATTGCCAAAGTGTCTGACCTTAAGGGTTTGAAATACCGAACCGTTGGATTGGCTGTTGATATTTTCACTGAACTTGGTGCTGCTGTGAACCCACTTCCTGGCGGTGAAATCGTGCCTGCCCTGGATCGTGGCTTAATTGATGCGGCAGAATTCAACAATGCAAGCTCGGATCGTATTCTAGGCTTTCCAGATGTGGTCAAAAACTGCATGCTTCAAAGTTTCCACCAAAGTGGTGAGCAGTTTGAGATTTTGTTCAATAAGAGTAAATTTGATGCGCTCCCTGCTGAACTTAAGTCAGTCATTGAGTATGCCGTTCAAGCTTCTTCTGCTGAGATGAGTTGGAAAGCGATTGATCGCAACTCCAAAGACTACGCAGACATGAAAAAACAAGGCATCAAATTCTACAAAACACCCGATGCCATTCTCAATGCGCAACTTGATGCTTGGGACAAAGTGGTTGCGAAGAAATCTGCTGAAAATCCATTCTTTAAAAAGGTCATGGATTCTCAGCGCGAGTTTGCTGGACGCACATGTCAATGGCAAAACGACTATATGGTCGATTTCAAAATAGCTTATAATCGTTATTTTGGCAAAGTGGCACCAAAGAAGGCTTAATCCCTGACTTAAGGCCTGAACCTATTCGGCTTGCCCGAATAGGTTTTTTTTTAAACGCATCTTATGAACACACGCTTAATGCTACTCGTGGTAGATAAAGTCAGTACTTTGGTTGGGAAAGCATTTTCTTGGCTGATTATTGCCTTGATGTTGATGGTGGTGGTTGAAGTCTTTAAGCGCTATGCATTGAACGCGCCCACTGCGTGGATTTTTGACGCAAGCAATATGCTGTATGGCACGCTTTTTATGATGTGTGGTGCTTATACATTGAGTCAAAATGGACATGTTCGTGGGGACTTTTTTTACGGCAGTGCCTCTGCACGTACGCAAGCTTCGCTGGACGTCGTGCTCTATATTGTGTTTTTTATTCCAGGACTCATCGCCTTGACTTGGGCTGGATGGAGTTACGCCAGTGATTCGTGGTTAATTCGGGAGCAGACCTTTAACGCTGACCCCCTTCCTCTATACCCTTTCAAGGCAATCATTCCATTGGCTGGTTTCATCGTGCTCATGCAAGGTGTGGCTGAAATCGTTCGATGCGTGATCTGCATCAAAACAGGCCAATGGCCTGAGCGTTTGAAAGACGCCAATGAAATTGATGTGGTTGAACAACAACTTAGCAACAGTATTTATGTCGATGAAAGTGCTAAAAAAGACGCCATTGCACGTGCAAAAACCATTGATGAAGAAGCCCATCAACGTGGTTCCATGGCGTCTGCTCAAGGGGGTAAGAAACGATGAGCGATCCAGCACTCGGCCTGACCATGTTGGCACTCATCGTGGTCGTCATCATGATGGGTTTTCCTACCGCATTTACCCTGATGGGTTTGGGCATGGCATTTGGCTTTACTGCCTTTTACGACCCAAGTCAGCCTTGGTTAGACAACAAAATCTTCAACTTGATGGTACAGCGCACTTTTGGAGCAATGACCAATGACACTTTGTTGTCCATTCCGCTCTTTGTGCTGATGGGCTATGTGATGGAACGAGGTGCACTGGTGGACAAGATGTTCCACAGCGTGCAGTTGGCTTTTCGTCGATTACCGGGCTCATTGGCTGTTGCCACTTTGGTGATTTGCACCTTTT
>Ga0209086_10000210_pt1 | contig 52241 bp, 52 predicted proteins | sample M_130207_XF_Meta_FD_187312 | JGI IMG/M metagenome (GOLD analysis project Ga0209086, IMG submission 187312) | Freshwater microbial communities from Lake Montjoie, Canada to study carbon cycling - M_130207_XF_MetaG (SPAdes) (version 2) | ecosystem: Environmental > Aquatic > Freshwater > Lake... | reverse complement strand
TATCAATTAATTTAAATAGAAAGTTACTAATTACGTGCCTGGTTCGACGATTTTTATTATCTTGACGAGCTAGGCTACGCTGCACCCGATCAGCACGATTAAGCTGCGCACCATCAAGCTCCATCAAAATAGATTGCGAATACAGCTCGCTCGTACTGGCAGCAAAACCAAAATCAGTTAGAGCGAAAATACCATTGATTACCTCAAGACAGGCCTGATAAGAGACTTGATGCTCAATGTCAACATTTCTACCAAATCGATCGGCATCAAGAATGGACTCACGAATCTTTTGCACTTCCCATTCATTACTCATCAAAGTTCCTCCTGGTTACGCAAAGTACGTACTGGATTCCTAAGTACACCAAGACCCTCCACTTCGATGGATACAACGTCTCCATCCTTCATAAATAATTTTGGTTCTCGTCCATAACCTACCCCAGCAGGGGATCCGGTAGTCACAATGTCTCCTGGTTCAAATTGATACCAGCGAGAAAAATACGCGATGGTTTCTCCAATAGAGAAGATCAAGTCCCCAGTCTGGGCCGACTGCATCAGTTCACCGTTCAATCTCGTTGTCAAGGCCAAGTCAGGCGGATCTTTGAACTCATCTTTGGTGGCGAATACCGGACCCATTGGGCAAAACGTCGGATACTGCTTACCCAAGTGATTCAAGCGCCAACCCGCAGCCGCTGCTTGCGGCTCCTTGGGTCCCAACGCCGCTTCAACCCAATCCCTCGCAGATACATCATTGATGATGGTGTAACCGACAACACTTTCCATGGCTTCTTCAGGGCTCACGTTGTAGCAACGCCGTCCAATGACACAAGAGAACTCTCCCTCGAAATCAACCATATTAGGAGCTTGTTTTGGAAGAAAAATTGGTGCCTCTGGACCTATGATTGATGATCTAGCCTTGATAAATCCACTGGGATTTTTAGGAGCCGCCGTTTTCATCTCTTCCAAATGAGAACGGTATGCCATACCGGCAGAAACAATCAATGATGGGGTCGGTAGAGGTGCGAGCAAAGGTGTATCCACGGGTAGCAACGCCGACTTCTCGTGGAGCTGCTCTAAACGGCTACTTGAGGCGGTTTCAATGCCATCTACCAGCCTACGCAAAAGATCCATCCCATCAGGACCGGCCTGGAGAACGCCTGATACGGTATGTGGAATCCATGTCTCCAACGTTCCTGGCCTCACGCTTTGCGAAACATCCAATACCATGCCATTTGTTAATTTGGCTCCGATTCGTCCCCCTCCAGGAGCATTAATCGTGACTAATTTCATACCGCTCTCGCTTCGTTGTCATCAAGATCGGCAGCATCGCGTTCTTTTAACACGGCAGCAATGCTATTGTCGTCACCCTGCTCATTTCGCCCGAATTTATCACCAGCCTTGAAATATTCATCATGCCGGAAGATCGGTGAATACGAAATTTCCCACCAGTTCTGGTCGAGGTCTTGCATATAAAAAGCATATACACCGCGTTGCATAGCAATTTTATGTACCTTTCGAATACCATAATGATCTTTCAGACGCATAGCATCAGCCCACGCTTGATCTGCCTCTTCTTTAGTTCGTACCTCGATCCCCCAATGATTCAATAAATGAGTGGGGTGTACGTTGTTGCGCACCTCCACAGCGACAATGTGCCATTTCATGCCGCAACGAAGCAACATCGAAACTTTTCCATGTCGAACACACTCAAGGCCTAAAAACTCCTCATAAAACAGACGCGACCTGACCAAATTGACACACTCTAAGGTACCGTGCGAGAGCATGTAAGGCTTGATAACAGAGTTGGCATTATTTGGACTAAAGCTTGCATCATCAATTTTCATGACCAATCCCTTCTAGCAAAAATGAGTTATCATATATATTAACATTAAGTGTTGGAGCTAGATAAAAAATCCAATAATATACAGTCTCTTAGGAAACTTGTATGCCAAGTACTCCCGCCCCAGACAAAATTGTTCATATTGCTATGCGTGATGGCGTGAGTATTGCTGTTGCAGTCTACCTTCCAAAAATCAATGGAAGAGTCCCTGCACTTTTCGCGGCGTCCCCCTATCGTTTTGACAATAATATAGCCCCTGCCGTTCCACTATTTCTTTGGCGTGAGACGGGCCCAATCGAATGGTACCTATCCCTTGGGTATGCGTTTGTTCACATGGATGTACGTGGAACAGGGCGTTCGACTGGTGAATATCGATACATGTGCCCTAAGGAACAACTCGATCTTGCAGAGGTCATCGAATGGATTGCCATACAGAAATGGAGCAACGGTCGTATTGGTGGTATCGGGCAGTCCTATTACGCAAGAATGCAATGGTGTGCAGCAACTCTAAACCCAGCCCATTTGTCTTGCATTGCTCCGTATGACGGCAACGTTGACACCTATCGTAACTCTGCTTATACCGGTGGGATACCAGGAGATTTTCCATCGATTTGGTACAACCAAAATACTCGAGTACTAAACGCTAATCCGGCACAAGGACCAGCACGCCATCTTGATTGGGACTATCCAGCAGAGGTAAGAAAACACCCAACTTATGATTCTTTCTGGAAAAAGAGGGCTGCAGCAGAGCGACTACACAAAATTCAGATTCCTGTTTTTTCAATCGGAGTTTGGAAGAAAGTAGATCTACATCTAAACGGCAACATCGTTGGTTGGCAAAGAGCAAGCGGACCGAAGAACCTTCTTGTATTTGGGTCAGCCAACGTACAGGCCGCCGTCCAAGATTATTCAAGCGTCGAATTTCATGAACGTTATCTAAAACCGTTCTACGATCATTATCTCAAGGGTCTCGATACAGGATGGGAAAAAATACCCCCAGTACGCTGGTTTGTAGGTGGCACGGATGACATTCGCGAATCAAATGATTGGCCGCCACCCAAGACACGATGGAAATCGTTCTATCTGGCGGCATCTCAATCTGGCAGCGTCGATTCGCTCAACGATGGAACCCTGCAAAATGAGATTTATAAAGGTAAAGCTTTTACTAACTACCAATACCCCAACCCAGGCTGGCGCATCGGAGTTGTAGGAAATGGAGCAGATGGAAAACCGGACCCTGCAAGACGCGTCCTTACATTTACCTCTCCAGTGCTTAAAGACACGCTTGAGATTGCTGGCCCGTTGAAACTCGTACTTTATGCGTCATCCAGTAATCCAGACACTGATTTCATCGTCAAACTATCAGAACAATTTTCTCAAGATGAAAGCCAGCGCAATCTAGGCATAAACCCGCGTTACCAAATTGTGACCAAGGGATGGTTGCGCGCCTCACATCGGGAATTAGATATCAATCACAGTAGCAAATTTGCTCCTTGGTATAGCCACCGCAAAGCGGAACCAATAATGCCAGGCAAAATATATGCATTTCAAATCGCGATCATGCCTACAGCACATCGTTTTACTGCTGGAAGTCGCATAAGACTAGAGATTGCCAATGGTGATTCAAGTTTGACTGAATTTGTCTTTACACATGAATACGCCCCTTGGAAAGTGGGGCATGATAGCCTTTACCATGGCCCCAGGTACAAATCCCGAGTCTATCTCCCAATATTCTCTAGCTAGCGAATGCGGTCCTTGATACTCACAAAAGAAGCACGAGCACTGGTTGCATCCCAGGTGAAATTTTGAGAGACGACTACATTATTCCAATGGGAATTAGCGTTCGGTCATTGTCATTGTTCTTAACATATCATGTGCCCTACTCACTTGAGAGAAATTGTTGACTGTAAGCGTTGTATCTCTGCGGATACTGCATTACGACTTGAATGCTTTTTTGGTGGTGAGGCTCAGGGTTTGCTAAATTTGCAATCGGCGCGTGAATTTCGATTAGCCGAAAAAAATAATGCAAAGATTATTAAAAAGGAAGTATTGTGTTGACCGGACGAACTTTTGAATAAAGTTTAGGGTCAAAAGGGATGTAGCCCATTTTTACTCCCTGCGTACGGATAGTTCTGTCAGGATTGATTTCAGCGAGGGAATCGTGCTAATGGCTTGGATTGGTCGGCAAGTGTCGTTTTACACGACAGTTGATGCTTGGTGTTGTCCTTTTAAAGGACATAAGCTCATCACCCAGTGAACAAGCGCAACATTCAGGCTAATTGTGATTGATTGCTTTTGGCGAAACCTAGTTTTACAATATTATGAAGCATCAAGTTACAAATGGGGGCTGCAATGAAATTAACGGGTGGTTGTTACTGCAAAGGGATTCGCTACTCATATGAGGGCGAAATTAAGGCGGCTTTGCAATGCCATTGCAGAGAGTGTCAATATATTACGGGTGGTCACCCAAACGCCATAGTGATCTTGGACCTTGATGGATTCAAATATGAAAATGGAACGCCCGCATCATTCAAACGCAGTGACTTAGAAAAGCCTGTCACTCGTTTCTTTTGCTCAACCTGCGGAACCGGAATAGGTACTCAAACGCCAGCAAGACCAGGTTCAATGGTGGTCAAGGTAGGCACTTTAGATGATCCTTCAGTCTACAAACCCAAGCTTGCAATCTTTACTGTGGACAAGCAAGCCTTTCACCACATACCCGATGATGTGCAAGCATTTGAACGTCGACCTGGTTAGAAAATCCCGTAAATAGCTGTCTTGGCGCCAACGTCGGCGTCAACAAGCCCCGGCCTCAGCAGGTGGCAAGTCTCCTGACGATAGCCGAGACCAGTGGCCAGGGGGCGCGTTTGCGGATCGAGAAGGAACGCCTACGAGTTCAATCCTCTCAACACCTGCTCGAAGAGGCGGTCAAGCAGCTAATCGCTGAATAGTAGGGGTCGTTTCAGAAAACGGAAAATAAAGCACGTTAAGCTGGTGGCAGCGGTAAAGGAGGAGAGTGCAACCACTCTAATACGAAAATAAGTGAGGTTTGTTGCGAATAATTGACAATAAATATGTAGGCATTGTGTAGGCACTTTTAAAATACAATCGGGCTGTAACCCGCATGGATGCTCACTTTTCGCATTCATATTCATAATCATCCTAGATAATGAACCAAAAATGAAAAATCAGGGCAAAATGAAAGCTTCAGGCTCATTTGTCGTTGGAAATACGCCGCTGCGTCAGGCTCATGCCTCGTTATAAAGGGCTCATGAATTCCAAGCGGCACCAGCAGCATACAAAATGAAAAGCTCAATGAGATTTAAGAATGACTGCTGGCACAACGCGTCAACGAAGATTCTCTGGGCGCGAGTCAAGGTGGGTCGTTTGTAAGGGAAAATAATTCCAGTCTCGCAAGCAGGCGCTGCATCACACAGGGAGACAAGCATGACAAAAGCGTTAGCTCTTGAGAGCCAGAAGATACGCGCAGCCATTCGCGAGGGCCAGATCACGGGTACCAGTCGGGGTCTGGCCCTGGGTTTTTTGCAATGCAACCTAGCCATACTGCCCAAGGTGCATGCCTTTGACTTTCTTCTTTATTGCCAGAGAAATCAGCGCGCCTGCCCGGTACTGGAAGTGACTGACCCCGGTGTCCCCATACCCCGCAAACTGGCGCCCAACGCCGACCTGCGCACCGACTGCGCGCGCTATGCTGTTTATAAGGGAGGTGTAAGGCAGGAAGACAGATTGGAGATCGCAGATATCTGGCAGGACGATTTTGTGACCTTCCTGATCGGTTCTGGCATCACATTTGACGGTGCATTCGAGCGTGAGTGCATTCCGACGCATGAGAACCGCTGGGTGCTCGCCACTCGTTTGCCCACAGAGCCCGCAGGCCCCTTTCACGGACCTATGATCGTGACAATGCGCTGGCTCACGCCTGAGCAGGCCATTCGTTCCGTCCAGATCAGCGCGCGCTTTCCGTTCAACCACGGTGCGCCCATCCACATTGGCGACCCGCAAGAGATCGGTGCGGATCTGAGCAAGCCCTTGTTTGGTGGGCCAGTGCCCCCGCTGCCCAAAGGCAAGGTTGCCGTGTTTTGGGCCTGCGGCGTTACACCGCAGGCGGCAGCCGAGAACGCACGACTGCCTATTTTTATATCACACGCACCGGCCCACAGCTTTATTACCGACGTGCCTGCCGACAGCCTGATGACTGGCTGAATCGAGGACTGATTTACGGACTGATTTCGTTGGTCAACCTCTCCAGTTTTCTGCAATCAAAGGAGATATTCATGAAAAACAAACTCACTCCCATCAACCGGCGCCGGCTGATGGTTTCTGCAGCAGCAACTGTAATCCTGCCTCACCCATTTTCGGCCTGGGCACAGTCCTACCCGGATCGCCCCGTCAAGCTGATCGTGGCCTTTGCGCCGGGCGGCCCCAGCGACATCATGGGGCGCTATATCGCGCAGAAACTCACCGAGAGCACCGGCAAAGCCTTCATTGTTGAAAACTTGGCAGGCGCCGGCGGCAACATTGGCATGGGTGCGGTCGCGCGTGCGCCCGCCAACGGACTGACCCTGCTGCTGGCGTCGTCTACGCTGGTGATCAATCCCAGCTTGTACAAGTCAGTGCCCTACGATGTAGCGAAAGACTTCGCTCCCGTGACCATCATTGGTGAATCGCCGCACGTGTTTTTTGTGCACCCCTCGGTGCAGGCCACCACCATGAAGCAGCTGGTGGACCTGATCAAGTCGCAGCCCGGCAAATTCAACTATGTTTCTGCCGGCTCCGGAACGGTTCCGCACCTCTCAGTTGAACAGTTGAAGATCCTGATGGGACTTGACCTCACCCACGTGCCGTTCAAGGGGGCGGGGCCGGCGGTGCAAGCGGTTGTGAGCGGTGAGATCCAGATGGGTTGTACCACGCTTCCGCCCGTTCGTGAGCTGGTTCGCTCGGGCCATCTGCAAGCGCTGGCGGTGACGAGCGCGCAGCGCTTTCCTTCGGCGCTGCAGATTCCGACCATGGCCGAGTCCGGCTTCAGTGACCAGGAATCATCAACCTGGCAGGCACTGCTGGCTCCAGCGGGAACCCCGCCTGCAGTGCTGGCTTTCCTTCTTAAGGAGATGCTCGCTATCATCAACGCCCCCGGTATCAGGGCCCAGATGGTTGCCATGGGCTTTACTGCCATTGGCAACCAACCCGAGGAGTTCGGCCGACAAATCCAGTCCGAGGTCGAACGCTGGCGCAAGGTGATCCGGGAGTCAAAGCTGGAGGCTTGAGATGTGACGCCGGGCCTACCGACGAAAGAAGAGCTATCTTTCCCTGTGCGTGTGCGATCGCTTTGGGGTTGACCTTCGGAGCAGTCTTATAGGAGATTGCTCGATATCAATGCCAAAGATAATTTTTTAGTCACGCAGGCCAAATTGGATCAAGCAGCAGTCGCACCTTTTTCCAATTCAAAAAAATACATTTTCTAGGCACACGTGCTGATTTGCAAGTGTCCATACCAGCGGTTACACAGTCTGACACATCCAGTGGTTTTGGTTTTGGTGTTGAGGTCAATCCTCCTGTGATGGTTTACGATTGTTTGGGCCCTTAAATTGATATTTCTTGTGGATTGCCCTCGGTTAGAACAACTTGGATTGAAGAGCGAAATGAGTCATAGGTCTTGCCTCAACTGAGCAGTGCGTTTGGGCGTGAACGAACATAGCTCCCGCCAACCTTTACTCCCACTCACATGGAAATCAGTGCAACCTTCTTCTCGGCTTCAATCAGTTGCGCTATCACACGCCGCGCATGAATGCCGCCAGCATCGATCTTGATGGCAAAGGTTTTGCGGTCTGGGAACTGTTCAAAACGCTGTTGCTGCGCCTCGACTACGATGCGGTCTTCTTCAAAGGTATGGGCCACTTCGGCGTGTAAGGCGTCGGTGACTTCGGGCTCTGTGAGCCGGTGGTTATGCGCGGCCGTCCAAAAGTAATGCGTTGAGTTTTCAGTCTGCGGCGTAACGCCATTGAAGATGCGAAGGCCAAGTTGGTCCATCTGGTTTTTCTCGTCAAAGCCCTTGCCGGTGTCGGCCGCTCCTATGTAGATTCGGATAAGGCCAGGCACAAACGTGATTTGCATCCATCGATCTATATTGTTTTTAAAACCGATGGAGCGCACATAGGTCGGTGGTGGTACGGTGTCTTTCATGAATCGTCGCACCGTCACACCATTGCCCTGCCGCTCAACAAACATCTGTGCCTCTGAATGCGCAGCTGGTGTGCCGCCAATCGTCTTGCCATGCACATAACCGACATGAGATAAATCAATCAGGTTGTCGTGGATCAGTTCGTAATGGCAATTGATGGTGTAGTGGCTGCCCTTGTGAGCCCAACGAGGGTCCGAGTGGATCGGGTAGTCTGGGATATCGGCTATGTCTGCCTTTGCAGCGTCTCCCATCCATATCCAAAGCACATTGTCCTTTTCGACTAAGGGGAACTTTTTCACCCGCGCACCGGGCGGCACTGTGTCCTGTCCCGGCACATGGATGCATTCGCCAGCGGTGTTGTAAACCAAACCGTGGTAGCCGCAACTAAGGCAGTCACCCTGGACCTTGCCATGCGAGAGCGGCAGGTTTCGGTGGCAGCAACGGTCTTCAAAGGCGATCACCGTACCACTCTCGACGCGAAACATCACGACCGGCTCGCCCAGCAAGGTGCGGGCTAGCGGATGTGAGGAGAGCTCTTTTGCAAAACCGGCTACGTACCATTGGTTATGAATAAACATATCTGATCCTTTGTCAATCTAGGTTGCTGCGCTTTGAAACTGGGGTGGCGCTGCGTCGTCAGTCCTTCAAGCACAAGGACACCAGTTTAACGGGCATATTTTTCATACTTCACTTTGAGACAGATTTTTTCCGTATCCTGATATTTAGCATTTCAACAGATACCGAAAACGCCATAGCAAAGTAAATGTACCCCTTTGGAATATGGTGCTCAAAGCCCTCAGCGATTAGAACAAAACCGACCAAAACCAAAAAGCTTAGCGCAAGCATTTTAATGGTTGGATGCTTTGATACAAATTCACCGATTGCTCGAGCAAACAGCATCATCAGGCCAACAGAAGTTAAAACTGCGGCAATCATGATTTCAACTTGCTCCACCATACCAACTGCCGTAATAATTGAATCCAATGAAAAGACGATATCTATCAAGATGATCTGAAGTAAGACTGATAAAAGAGTACTTTTTGAACTAGAAGCTTGCTCATCTTCTTTTCCTTCAAGAGTCTCGTGAATTTCGGTTGTACTTTTCCAAATTAGAAACAAACCACCAAGAAGCAAGATGGCATCTCTGCCAGAAACTTCGTGCCCCATTACCGTGAACATAGGTTCAACAAGTCCAACGATCCAAGATAGAACAAGAAGTAAACCAATTCGTATAAACATAGCCATAAAAAGCCCAATCCTTCTAGCTATTTCACGTTTTTCTGATGGAAGTTTATCTACTAAAATAGAAATGAAAATGATATTGTCAATACCAAGCACCAACTCCAGTGCAGTGAGAGTGCCAAAAGCGATCCAGGCTTGGGGAGATGTGATAAGGTCCATACTTTGATTGATTTTCTGTTTTTAGTTGATGGCTTTTAATGCTGCGTTGCGCTCTTCAAGACGAGGGTGGATAGCAAATGGTTTTCCTCTATCTCCAGTAATTCCCATTGCTGAGACGCTTGCAGGGAGATTACCTGCTAGCATTTAAACCTAACATGATAGTGCATTGAGCCACTAATTTAATTGAATTAATGACAAGAAAAAATCACAAAGTAAAACCGCTGACCCATGACTCAATAAACTCAATAGAAAAAATGAAATTTTCATAAGCAGAAATAAGCGTATTGACTATTCGTCACTGCTGACGATCGCTATTTTTAAAATTTATTCATGCGCATTTTATAAATAAATTGTCAATTAATGATATGGTTACTCATAAATAATTTCAAGATATTTAACAATATCCATAAAAAAATTGAGTGTATTGAAAACTGCTTAGGATAAAGTTTTGGAGAACAATTGAAACTTTTAAAATTAGCTAAACATTGGGCTGAAATAGTGCCATTGATGAGTTGTGTTCTGCTTTACTTGTATATAAGTATTCCACTGCTAGGCTATTTAGCTGTATTTTCTTTTTTCATCATGATGCTTTCAGTGATTACTTCTGTACACCACGCAGAATTGATTGCTCATCGTTTGGGTGAGCCGTATGGTACTTTGGTGTTGGCTCTCGCAGTTACAGTCATTGAGACTTCTATGATCTTGTCAATTATGTTTACTGAAGGCGGTAGGAATGCGACTCTACCCAGAGATACCATTTACTCAGCTGTCATGATTATTTGCAATGGCGTTGTTGGGCTTTCATTGCTCATGGGTGGTTTTAAACACAAAGAACAGTTATTTCGTATCGAAGGGACGGGGTCTGGTTTCGCAGCTTTAGCGACCTTATCAGTTTTGGTATTGGTAATGCCCCTTTACACGATTAGTTCAACGGAGGGAACTTACACCATGTCTCAACTTTTATTTGTAGCACTATCCTCGCTTGCTCTTTGGTTTGTATTTGTTTTTATCCAAACCATTCGTCATAGAGACTATTTTTTGCCCTCAGTCAATGTAGAAGACGAGTCAGTTCATGCAACTCCACCTTCAGTCGGACAAGCTTGGGTTAGTTTTGTTCTTATGGCTTTTTCTTTGTTGTGTGTGGTGGGCTTTGCGAAGTTGCTCTCACCCAATATCAAATCCTTGGTTTCAGTTTATAACTTTCCTGATGCTACAGTGGGTATGTTGATTGCCCTCATTGTCTTATTACCTGAAACATGGGCTGCATTAAGAGCTGCCCGAGCTGATCGACTCCAGACAAGTATGAATCTGGCAATTGGTTCAGCATTGGCGAGTATTGGTTTAACGATTCCCTTGGTCGTACTTTTTTCAGTTATTTTTAATTTTGAATTGATTTTGGGAATCGATCAAAAAGATGTGGTTTTATTAGGTTTAACCTTTTTAGTAGGTGCTATTACCTTGGGCTCTGGAAGAACCAATGTGATGCAAGGGGCAATTCATTTAGTTATATTTGCTGCTTTTTTATTCCTAACGCTTGTGCCTTAAACCAATGACCTTAGCAAGTACAAATATCTTTTTTTTCTTCTGGTTAAATTCAGTGACCAAATTACTCTACAAAATCCCCGATTAACAGTAAGCTAGGCTCGTTAAATACCATGGTAAATTAATAATTTATAGTTAAAAAAATCGAGCTGGTAATCTTTTATATCGACTAGAAATTGTGAATTACAATTTATCAAGATTTAGTTAAATTACTAAATAGTGTGTGTTTGCTTGCACTTAAAAAATTCCACGTGAAAAGCGGGGTCATGAGCTTGATTCAGCACTTACTCCAATTCACACATTGCCTGTGTAGTTGAATGCTTTATGAGATTTGATAGGCTATTGAACGGCCTTCACCGTAAAGCTGTATCTCTTTAATTACCAGCAGAATTGATTTGACAACAAAGGCTTGAGAAATGACTTCCTCTTTTACCGATTCAATACAAGCCCTTGATCAACAACTCATTCAATTGGTGTATCGAAGCCGTTCACTGATTGAGGGTGCTGAATACAACAAACTAATGGCCACTTGTTTGCGCAACAATCCTATCCGCGAAATCACGGGAGTTCTTATCTCCCATTCAGGCTGGTTTCTCCAAGTGCTTGAGGGCTCTGCAGCCAATGTCAATTCCCTCTTCAAAGTCATTGAAAATGACCCGCGACATTCTGATTTCCTTCTTTTAAGGTTCAATGCGGTTGCGGCCCGTGACTTCAGTGATTGGTCGATGGCATCAATAGAGGTTGATGAGCAGCGTTTTTTTAATATAGCAAATCAAGCTTTGCATGCTGAAGACGCAGCAATGTCTGCAGTCAGGGATTTCCTGTGCTACGGTAAATGGATCGATTGATTTTGTTTAGAAATAAATTTACTGTTCAAGGCTACAGCATAAAATCGAAAGCAAAGTTGGTTTAAAACTATCTGATCGAATCTAATACAACGAGTTGATCTGTATGGTTGACAGAAGTTCGATTGAATCAGAGGCCAAGAAAGAAAAGATTGAACAGATTCAACTCAAGAGAGATAAATCAGCAAAGTTGTTTGCTGCGGGGGTGAGGTATTTATTTATTTATTGAAGAAATCATTCCCACTGATTTGTTCAACATGGTCATACATCCTTGATGTTCAGACAACTAAGTCACCGGCATTCACGAGCTATATCATTTAAACATACGGACAAGGCGGTGTTCGCCCCTGAAGGCCAAGACCGGCGCATAACCGAGGTACACAAACTCTGTGCACCCGCGCTTCATCATGATGGACTCTGGACAGACGCGAACTCTCGAAATGTTCGTGACCATCTCGGTTCTGGTATCGGCGTGTACTTGCAACAAGGAAACCGTTCAATTCATAAAAAAGATGAATCCATTGAGAACAGCGGCAAAGAAGAGCCAAACTAAATAGGGCAGGAAAAGGATTCCAGCATTTCTGTCGATGGTCCAGAACTGCAAGGTGGTTAGGATTACCGTAAAAATGAGCATGAATATTTCAAGCAACGCAAGTCCGACCTTCTGATAACCGAAAAACAGCACCGACCACCCAAGGTTCAGGGCAAGCTGGACAGAGAAAAGAAAGAGCGCGTACCTTCCTGCTTTTGAGCTATTCTTTGTCCAGACGCGCCATCCGGCAATCGCCATCATGAAATACATAAGCACCCAAATCGGTGAGAAAAACCCGTCAGGGGGATTGAATGGGGCTTTGTGGAGGGTCTGGTACCAAGTCCCCACGCTGGAGGCGGTAACCATGCTGCCAAGATGGAACCTGCCATAGCAAAGGGCGAGAAAGACTAGCAGGCCTATCGCGCTTGCTCGTTTTGATTTGGAAGTCAATTTCAGTCAGTCCTCAGGAGATATCAGTTTGAAGCAGCCAATGCCTGAGCGTGTTTGGATCAGCCTAGTTTTGAGGCGATGGCTGCCCCAGTACCCAGAGACTGAAGTTTTGCCCACGCCACGGAGGTTGGAATTTCACAATTTCCGGCCGTAGATGCAAAACCGCAATCATTGCCAAAAATAAGATTTTCAGCACCAGCTGCATTGATCCATTTCTCCATTCGATCAGAAACAATCTGGGGGTGTTCAACGGTCACATTAGAGTGAGTGATCGCGCCAGGTATGAGGATCTTGCCCTTCAAATCTAGACCCTGAACGGCTCTCCATTCGTGATCGTGTCTGGGGTTAGAAGCCTCAAAAGAAATTGAACCTGCGTTGATCGTTAACAAAAGATCCAATACTTGATCGAGCTGCAAGTCAGTCACGCGGGGTCCGAAATTTACTCCATAGCATGTGTGAAATCGAATGCGATCTTGGGGTAAATCCCTCAAGGCGTGATTGATGAATTCAATACGTTTAATCATGCCATTGCGGTATTCTTTAAGATCAATCTGCCCTCTTGAGTCCCAAGAGCTTACCATTCTGGGATCATCAATTTGTAGCAACAAGCCAGAAGCAATAATGGCTTTGTATTCCTCTCTCATGCCTTCGCCAAAGGCTTCAAAATAGTCGGATTGTGTTTTGTAATGCTCGTTTTCATCGACTGGGATGGGGCCGGCGGCCGGCATGAAACCTTCATCTGCGCGGGTGCTAGAGATGGCATCCAAGAGATTTTGGATATCACGCATTAGATCCTTTTGTCCGACATATTTGATATTTTCAATGCAGACCCTGGGAGCCACGCGAATGGTGTTTGCGAATGGATTGTTACGCATCACGCCTTCGTAGTAGTCTGGAAAGAGTTTTGCATCCGCGCTGTTTGGGGAGACTGGACCGGGCACTGGTATGCCGCCTGAGGGAATTCTCGGCTCGAATCCAGAAAGTCTTTGCGCGATGTAGCCTCTAAAGCTGGGCTTGCTGCACTCTCCATCTCCCACTGTGTCAATACCGGCTTTGACTTGAATGTTGACGATATTGAATACACTTTGACGAAGGCTAGTTTCGTATTCGATCGTACCTCTTGGATCAGGTGTAGCTGTTTTTTCGAACTGTGAACGTACAGCTTCTAATATTTCATTGGGTCGGGGCAGGCTACCAGTATGAGTGGTTCGAATCTTTATCTTTGAGCTACGTTTCATATATTTCTTTGCTAATGAGCGTTTTTAGTTGAGCACTTTTTTAACATATTTTAGTACTTAAGTAAATAAAAAATAACAGGGTTTTCAAGGGTACACATTTAAATTTAATCATAATAGGATTAAGTCTATGACTGATCTTTTTGACTTAGGGCGTTTTTGAATCGATGGACATAAATTAGGATTGAAGTGACATTTTCTATGCGACCTGATTTCGAAGGAAAGCCACTCGAAAAAATGTATGATTTGATTGGGCTTTTGGTTTTTCTTTGATTTTAAGCCATTGACTTTTAAAGTGCGAGGTGTTTGATGGATTTTGAACTTGCTTTTATCAACAAAGAGATCGCGCCTAGTAGCGTCATGGCACTTATGAAATGCAAGCTTGATCACTTGGGTTTTGCTGAGGCTTTAATAGAGATTCAATTGCCTGTTAGGCAAACAGGCTGGTCTGAGGGGGTGTGGGATAAAACCAAAACCTTTGCTCAACTCGCCAACTATACCTGCGTCTTTGCATCTTAGAAATTTCTTTACAGGTAAAACCCAGTTGAATAATCCAATGAAATATTTTCTTAATCAAATGCTCTGGCAACGCAATAATTTAATTGGTATTTTATTTATTTTCAACTTGATTAGTTTTGTTCAAACCAGTTTAGCTCAATCACAAGGCACATACCCAGACAAGCAAATACGATTAGTCGTTGGGTTCTCAGCGGGAGGACCGACCGATATTCCTGCCCGCTACATTGCTGAGCAATTAAGTACCGTTTTGGGTAAAAAGGTGATTGTTGAGAACAAGACCGGTGCTGGAGGTCAAATTGCAACCCTTGACGTTTTGAGTAAACCAAAAGACGGCTATAACTTGTTGTTGTGCACACATTTTGAATCCATCAATGCAGCCGTTTATCGCAACGTCAATTACAAACTATCTGATATTGCCACAATTAGTCAAATATCACGTTATTACTACGCTGTTGTACTCACAAGCGAAATACCACCAAATAATTGGGACACTTTCATTGCCTATGCCAAATCAAATCCAGATAAATTAAATTATGGAATGATCGGGCGAGGTTCAGCTCAAGAGTTATTGGCATTGGAATTGGGTAAATTTGCAGGTATAAAAATGGTTGGTGTGCCATATAAGGGTGGTTCAGAAATGATGGCTGATTTGATCGCTGGCAGGGTTCAACTATATGTCTCACCAACTGGTCCAATCATACCCATGATAAAAAATGGGAAACTTAAGATACTCTCTGTCAGCAGTCCTGATCGACTACCTGTCTTGCCAGATACCCCAACCATGGTAGAAAAGGGTATACCATTTGTTCGATTCGGTTGGCTAGGCATTTGTGCCTCCAATGGAACGCCGACTTCAGTCATCAACTTGTTAAACCGATCAATTAGTGATATTGTTCAAACGACAGAATATAAAGAGTTGATTGAAAAAGCGGGTTCTATAGCACTGTCGTCAAAGCCTGAAGAATTAACAAAAATCATGATGGATACATATGAGCAAACCTTGAAAGTTGTCAATGAATACGGACTCAATGCCAGTCAGTAATCAAATTGTTAATCAAAAGAGGTTGGCTTTATAAAACTTTTATGTTCGACAGACTTCTATTAAGTAAAGCGTGGATATCTGCAACGAGTGTGAGTGCGAGTGCGAGTGCTGCTCTTGTGATTACCCAGCAGCGCATTCGATAGCTAGTCAATATTGGGAGATAGACCCGGAATTTTTTACCCTAGGGGCCATGGTAAAGGCTATCATGCCCCACTTTACAGGTGGCGTCATCTATGGTCACGACCAAGTCCCACACCGATTCAGGCACCCAGCGGTGGGTACTGGCATCCTGATGGAGCATCATCCCAGGCAATGGGGCCCGCTCGCGCTTGATGCGGTGCTTGCCAACCTTCTTGGATGCCCTCACAACCCCAGCACCTTGGAGCACCGTCTTGAGCCAACTGTAGCTCCTCTCGCCCTTGAACTCGGTCTTGTAAACAGAGTGAAAGTGAGCCACATTCCAGCCTTTGAAGGTGTCTTTGTACAAATTGACCGCATAGTCAATCTCCTTCTTGCCCGCCTTCTTCATGGACACCTTACTGATTCGCAGGTCCATAAGGCCACTCAAGCCATCGGACTTGAAGCGATCAATGTTTCGTCTAAAGGTCCTTTCACATTGACCCAAAATCGCCGCCGCCTCTGATTGAGTCAATCTCCCTTCGACCCAATCCTCATAAGTGCTCTCAAACTTCATGATTCGTCCCTCCTGGAGCAAGCGGGTGCGGCTTATGGGTTGGTCCTGCATAAAGACTCCACAAACCTAACATCCTACGCCCCTAGGAAACCGGACAATTCATTTGCTATAAACCGGACAACTCATTAATTACTGACAAGTGAACTGCTGATACTGACGAAATTTCTTAGACTCCAATATAATGTAACAAACTTGGATTTGGTTCCTGATGATGGTTCAATTTTTTGATTTGATTCCCATTTTTTCTATATACAGTTGAAAGAGTCCTCACATGTTCATCAAGAACTCATGGTACGTGGCCTGCAGGCCAGATGAGATTTACGGAAAACCCTTGGGGCGTGAAATTTGTGGTCAAAAGATGGTGCTCTACCGAGGTGCTGATGGCCAACCGGTTGTGCTAGAAGATTTTTGTCCACACCGCGGAACACCTCTATCTCTGGGTTTTGTCAAAGATGGCAATCTGGTGTGTGGATACCACGGCTTGGAGATGGGGTGTGAGGGCAAGACGGTGTCGATGCCAGGTCAAAGGGTATCGTCTTTTCCGCCCATCCTGAAATTTCCTGTCATTGAACGCTATGGTTTTATTTGGGTTTGGCCTGGTGCTGCTGATCAAGCAGATCCCGCCTTGATGCCCAGCTTTGAATTTTTTGACAATCCCGAATGGGCCTATGGGGGCGGCATGTACCAAGTGAAAGCCGGCTATAAGCTCATGATCGATAATTTGATGGATTTGTCCCACGAAACCTATGTCCACTCAACGAGCATTGGGCAGCCCGAAATTGATGAGACCCCTTGCAAGACAGTCGTTGAGGGAGATCGCGTGATCACCTCTCGCTTTATGGAGAACATCAAGGCGCCACCCTTTTGGCGAATGGCCATGCGTGCCAATGGTTTGAACGATGAGGCCATGGTTGACCGCTGGCAAGTTTGTCGATTTACACCTCCATCTCACGTCATGATTGATGTGGGTGTTGCATTGGCTGGTAAGGGTGGATTTGAGGCCGCCGATCAGGACAAGGTGTATTGTGTTGTGGTGGATTTCATCACACCAGAAAGTGAAACATCGCATTGGTATTTTTGGGGCATGGCCAGAAAATTTAAGCCCAAAGATCCAGCACTCACCTACAGCATCAGAGAAGGACAAGGTAAGATTTTCGGTGAAGACATTCAAATGCTCGAGCAGCAACAGGCCAGTTTACTCAACCATCCAAGTCGACGACTTTTAAAGCTCAACATTGACGCGGGTGGTGTCAATTCCCGTTTGGTGATCGATCGCATTCTCTCAGAGGAACAGAGTGTCTGAGAGTTAAGTGCTGAGTGCTAGGTGCTTTAAGCAGAAAGAAGACGCAATGGATTAACAGGAAACAGTTTCATCAAACAATGCTTGTTTTATGTGGGTTACAAGACATAAAACTTTGATGTGCAATAAACTGTGTAATTGAATCTTCCCTGATCTTTTAACAAAGCGTCCATTGCTGGACGCTTGGGCTGCTCTTGACAAGAAGCGGGTGTCCAGATTCTGTATATCTAGGTCATCTGTGCAAGGCCATATTTCAGTGTCAATAAGTGTCAATAAGTACTTGACAGTGTCAATTGAGTGTTTACAATGGATCGCAATGATCATCTCGTTTAAACACAAAGGCCTAGAACTCTTCTTTACAAAAGGCAGCCTTAAAAGTATTCCTGCTCAATACGCAGGACGTATAGAGCGTATGTTGGATCGATTGGATGCGTCCAAACAGCCAGATGACATGAATTTGCCTGGCTACAAATTTCACCAGCTCAAGGGCAGTAGGAAATATGAGTTTGCAGTATTTGTAACAGGAAATTGGCGAATTACATTTGAGTTTGAAGGCGATGATGCCACTAACGTTAACTTGGAGGACTATCACTGATGAGGTCTTTACGAAATCCCAGCCGCATGCCTACACACCCTGGCGCGGTTCTGCGAGAAGATGTGTTGCCAGAACTTGGCTGGACGCAAACTGAATTGGCAGCGCGCTTGATGGTCAGTCGTCAAACTGTCTCTGATTTGTTGCACGAAAGAAAGTCTGTTACGGCAGAGATGGCTATTCGCATTGCGCGTGCTGTTGGCGGTACACCAGAGAGCTGGCTTCGCATGCAAGAAGCCTTGGATCTTTGGGCTGCCCAGATGAAGTTCAAGAAGAACCCCAAAATTGCACCAAGAGCATTGGCGGTTTGATCTCTTACCCCAAAGAAAACCCCCTGATGCACTCATGCAAAAGGGGGTTTTTATTTTGGCTCCTCGACCTAGAGAATTTTTTACTTAATTTTTTGTTATTTTTTTCGTTCCCAAAAAGTTCCCGTTTTAATCATTTTTGTTAAACAGGGAACTCCCCACTTCTCTAAGTGCTTGATTTAATTAGACTAAATGGGATGTTTTGCCAGAGTGGCTCCTCGACGTGGGCTCGAACTAGGGACCTACGGATTAACAGAAAGCCAGGCTCGTGAAAAACCCTTATAAATCAACGACTTATACGTGTTTTTGATAAACGTGTAATATTTCGTGTAATAACTCCAAAAGTTACATAATGTAACTTTCCAGCCAAAACAGTCAGATTTGCGTTTAGTGGACTCATTTTACACGTGAAAGTTTGAAGCCAGGCGCGGGGCTCGAACCTGTTGGAGCGAAAGTTCGACGCCATGCGCGGACACAGAACTGGGCATATTGAGCAGCACGGGAATTGAAAACCGTGGAATATCTTGTGCGGTTGGTTTGTAGTTCGCGGGTTGCTCAATTATTTCGGTTGCTTAAAACGCAATGAGGATTTAACATTTGCATATGATTGATTGGAACTCCTGTCCTGCCGTAGAACTGAACCCCGAGCTTGTTAGCGGAGCTTGGGTGTTTAGAGGTACCCGTGTACCTGTTGTGGCCTTATTTGAAAATTTAGAAGACGGCATCACCATCAACGAGTTTGTTGAGCTGTTTCCTGGTGTTGAGTTAATTCATGCTCGCAGCGTTTTAGAACACGCTGCTAAAAGTGCAATGGCAGTGCATTAGCCTTGAAAGTCCTGTTTGATCAAGGGACACCTGTCCCATTAAGAACACACTTCACATCACACCATGTTTTAACAGCTTATGAGCTGGGTTGGGCAACTCTAAAAAATGGTGAATTGCTTGCTGCAGCAGAAAGTAACGGGTTTGAAGTTTTCGTCACGACAGATGCAAACCTTGCATATCAGCAGAACTTATCCAACCGAAAAATTGCGATCGTTGTTCTAAGTTCCACCAGCTGGCCTCGTATTCAGAAAAACATCACTGCGATAATTCAGGCTGTTGACACAGCTACTCCTAGTTCCTTTCAGAGAGTTGCAATAAATTAGCTTGAATCCATGCGCGGACACAAAGCTGGGCATATTGAAAAGTATTGAAAATTGTGGAATGCCTCGTGCGATCGGTTCGCAGTTCGTAGGCTGCTTGGCTATCTAATTTTAAAGAACCGAGAAGCTTGACATAGACAAGGTGTCTACGTGTAGTAACTCTTCATCTATAAATTTCTGATGACCTTGTTGAAAAGCAAAGATTCCTAAAAGCAGGCAACCTGATAATATGAATTTGTGCCTGCTGGCAAAAGATAATAGACGCAAAGTTCCGTCGTTGTTAGCACTAATAAAATCTTTTTTGATAAAAATATTACCTAAAGCTTTTTTTGAAAAATCTTCAGAAAGCCTAGGATGAACATCAAAAACGATCTTGTCTTTTAATTTCTTGTCGTCGTCATTCATAGCCAAGATGCTCCATTTTTTTGCGTAAATTGATTTTAGCTCTATGCAGTAACTGATACGCAGCATTGACCTCTAAGCCTGTTGCCTTTGCAATTTCAGAAATGGTAGCATCGTGATATGCCCATAGTGCAAGTGCGGCGCGTTGCCTTGCATTCAAAAACTGCATTGCATGTTGTACGTTTGAATCAGACTGCTTTCTCTCAAGTGCCTCAATAGGAGTTGATCTGCTGTCAGAAACTAACTCATCGAACTCAAATCCGTAGTCCAACTTATGACTAGCACTGGCTCTAAGCTTGTCAAAACAGAGCCGCGTCACAATCGTGTGCATATAAGTTGAAAGCGCAGATTTGCCGTCGTATTTCTTCGCTTCAAAAAGTTTGATTAAAGCTGCTTGAACAATATCCTCAGCTTCAATTGATTCTCCTAAGATCCTCCAAGCTAATGCGTGGGCTTTCGGACTTAGGCTAGCAATCAATTTGCGCGCTGCTTTGTCGTCGCCTTCTAATGCTGCAGAGAAAGCAGCCGCGTCTGCTTGATGCGCCATCATGCTGGCCCATATAGGACGAGACTTAAATTCTTGCCACATTAAAGGAGTTTCAAGGAGTTGACTAGTTAGTCATTTTGGCAGGACGGTGCATTTCGTCGCGCCATTTCTTGCGATCGTCTGGGCTCATGCTTTCAAAGGATTTAAGGCGTTCTTCTCGTAGTTCTTTGCGCTCCTGGGGTGTGAGAATCTCCATCATTGATTTGCGCTCTTGTTTGAGTTGATCTTTTTGTTCAACACTTAGATTTTTCCATTCAGAATGCATTTTTCGATGCAACTCTTTACGCTCTTGCGGCGAAAGTGCTTGCATTTTTTGATGCATCTTTTCTCTATAAGCTTTTCGTTCATCCGGCGTTACTTTTTTCATCTCCTCGCGAATCGTTTGCCCATGGGCTAGGCGTTGTTCGAAATTCATGCTGGATACTTCGCGCGGGTCTAATGGCTCAGGTAGGGCGGCCTCGACGGACCAAGTGATACTTGCCACTACAAGCCCTAAAATTACATTACCTAATTTCGAATATTTCATAACGGCCTTTTGTTAAAACATTCTCATTAGACGTATAGAACTGTGCCGTCCTTACGAAAATTCGTCATAATTTTTTCGTCCATAAAACCCCTGATTAACAGTCCGTATTTTTAGACCCAGGCTTGAATGACATAGTCAAATGCAGCCTGTGCGTTGGTTAAATCAACTCTTTGAAGCTTGATTTTCCATGCATTCGCTTCCTTAACCAAGCTGTGTCTATAAGTTCCGGCAAAGTGTCGAACGTGATCTCTTCTTAGTTCCATCATTTGAAATTTAGAAAATACCTCTATGGTGTCATCTGTAGTGGATTCAATGCAAATGTTTCCAACAACGTGGTTCGTCTCCCAATGGGCTGCCTGAGACCAGGCATTGGGGTGCTGCACGCGACCCATTCTGACTTCCATCAATAATTTATCCTCTGCAAATATTGAAGGCTCTCGGCTCCAGTCGGTCTGGGAGTGGTTAGAGGGCATCCAATAGATGCCATCATGGCTAAATAGATCGATAAAATTTTCCCAAGCTTTAGAGTCTAAAAGTGCAGCTTGGCAATAGAGAAGTTGCTCAACTTCTTGCCTTCTATTCCAGTCTATTTTTTGAAATTTAGGTATGTAGCCACTGGCTGGAAGACGCCCACGACCCATGTGATCTGGTGCAATCGACTCCGCACCCGTCATGGACTGGACTGCCTCAATGACAACCCCTGTGCCTAGGGCCTGCTTAACAACGGTTTCGTTCATTTTCAATACCTCAGTGATGGTGTTTCAAGCCGCTTTGAATGCGGGAGTTAGATAATTCGCCCATGCTTTAAATTGACTGCGCATCACCACTTCCGATGTGCCGTTGTTGGAGTAAAGAACGCCATTTTTTTCTGTATCTTGACCATAATTTCTGTGAAAACTCACCCATTCACCCCCCTTAGATTGAAGTCCCAATTGGCCCTTGGTCCAGTTCTCTAAGTCATCCGCATTGATCATGGTCGCAGGCGAGTTGACCAAGTTGTAGTACCAAAGAGCGCGTTGATAAATGGCCTCTGGGGCTCCTTTGAGCCTGAAATGCCAGATCTCGGAGACAGTCTTGTTGGGGGCAATGGGTCGTAGACAACGCAGTTGTTGAAGAGGCGACTGTACTGAGAGATAAGGGTAGATCAACACATGGTGAATACTTCTTGAAAGATATTCCTCGGCCTTTTCAGAGCCATATGCGCCTTTGAGAATGTTTTCATATTCGACGGTATCGGGGTCTGTGGGTCTAAGTCCCATATAGGCCTTCAAGATGCCGTGTCCATTGGGAAAGTTAACAGTCTGAACGGAGTCCCATTGGTCAAAACTTGACGCAAACGTTGAGAGATAATGAAAGAACAAAGGGGCAGAGCCTTTTTGCGACTTCAGTCGCTGCTCAACACGCCTAGCTGAAACGCCTGTTGATTGGTGAGTCACTGAAGGGTGCAGCGCATCGAGTTGGTTCTCCATAAAAAACTTCCAATTGGAGTGCTGTACAACTCGGTGACAAACAGGGACTGCTTCGACCTCTCCCACCGGAGAGCGATCACACATGTCATCAAAGGCTACTTTCGCCTCTCCAAGGAAATCGATCAAAGAAGGCCCAGTTGACTTCAGGCTTGCAAAAACAAAACCTCTGTAGGCGTCCACGCGCTCAGCGGCGACCATGCTGGCCATTGGGTCCTCGGTAGTGAATTTGGTGCCATCGTAGCCTTTCATCAAAGGGATGGCCCTGACTTTGCCATTCAAATGAAAGGTCCATGCATGGTAGGAGCAAACAAACGCATTGCCGGTATTGCCACTTTGGTTGCCAATCAACTCAACACCTCGGTGCGGGCAGCGGTTGTACAGCACATTGATATCACCCGTTTTGTCTCTCACCATGATCATGGGCTGACGGCCAATATCAAAAGTGAAGTAGTCGCCCGTGTTCTTGACTTGAGACTCATGGCCGCAATAGACCCAAGCCGACTCAAAGATGTGCTCCATTTCAAGATCAAAGAGGTGCTGATCTGTGTAAACGCTTTTGTGGACCCGATCGGGTTGTACAAGTTGGTCTAGTCCGAGTGTTTGCATGCGGTCTCCTATTGCACTGGCGAGAAAGTGAAGAAATGAAAACCGATCCTAGGCTTGAAAAGAATCATGTTAAATTTTCATGAGAGAGCGTTAAAAAATAATTTTTTTAACGCTTTAACGTTTGTAATGTACTATTCGCCAGAGTAATTATCAAGAACTTGATAAACAATTTCAATTACTTTTAGTTATGGATTATAAAAAAATTGAACTTTTCTTGGCGGCGGCCAGGCACGCCAACATGACCGTTGCCGCTGAGGAGTTGGGACTTTCGCAACCTGCTTTGTCCAAAGGGATCAAAGTTCTGGAAAAAAACCTGGGTGTTCAATTGCTCGACCGAGGGCGATATGGAGTCGTGCCAACGCCATATGGTGTGGCACTCATGCACCATGCGCAAGTGATAGAAGCGCAGATGAGAAACGCCAAAGAGGAAATTGAGGCCTTGAAAGGGGCGAAGACTGGGCATGTGTTGGTCGGTTGTGGGCCAACTGAAGCCAATCGGCTCTTACCCTTGGCTTTGAACGAGTTTGCTTTGAAGCACCCCCATTTAAAGTGCACGGTCCTTTATGGCTTGAACGAGTCTTTGATGCCGATGCTAAAAAACGGGGAGCTTGACTTCACCCTGTCTTCCATCCCCGCTCAGTTGGTCCATACCGATTTGGTTCAAGAGACCTTGTTCTCAGAGACTGCAAGTGTGGTGTGTGGGGCAAATCATCCGCTGTTGCAGGAGAAAGTCATCAATGCACACATGCTGATGTCATACCCATGGATTTTGCCCAGAAAAGGGGAGATGGAAAGGGCAGCCTTTGATGACTTTTTTATCCGTCAAGAATTGATCCCTCCCCAAGCGGTGGTTGAGACCACCTCAACGGTTTTGATGAAATCTTGGGTCATGCAAAGCGATGCGCTCACCTTTATTCCTAAGGAGTTGATTTTTTGGGAAGCTCAAGCAGGACAACTCGTTGAATTGAAGATTCCCGGCGCATCCTGGGCAAGATTGGTGGGGTTAAGCCGAAGAAGAAAAGGGTCTATCAACCCAACGGGTCGGCTTTTGGTTGATGTGTTAAGGCGAGTGGCGCGAGAGACGTTCAGTTGATGAAGGTCTTGTTTTTTTGATCCTTGGAATTTTGACCTCAAAAAGGCCCAGTCGCTAGAGCAAGAAAGACGGCACACTGTCAGGGTTGGTTTTTTCAAACGCCTAAATACCTGCTCCAAAGACTGGTGTCGCTAGAGAGTTCCTCAGAGGAGCCCGTCCAAGCAACTTGTCCGCGCTCCAAAATCACATGTCGATCGGCAATTTCAACCAAACGGTTGACGTATTTGTCAACAATGATCAGGCTTTGACCTCTTTGTCTGAGGAGTTTCAAACAAGACCAAATTTCTTCTCGAATCAACGGAGCCAGGCCTTCTGTTGCTTCATCCAAGATCAAGAGCTTTGGGTTGGTCACGAGTGCGCGGCCGATGGCAAGCATCTGTTGCTCACCCCCAGATAAGTGTGAACCAAAATGGCCTTGTCTTTCCTTGAGTATTGGAAAAAGTTCAAAAACGCTGTGCGCGTCCCACTGAATTTGAGCATCGTTTCTTTTGGCTGTGAAGGCTGTCATGTGCTCAAGGACCGTTAAATTTGGAAAGACCTGCCGGCCCTCAGGTACGATGGCCAAACCCATTCGAGCAATTTTATCTGGGCTTAGCCCATTGATCCTTTGACCATTGAAATGGATCTCACCTGCTTGGATACTCTTGAGGCCAAGCAAGCTTTTAATCAGTGTCGTCTTGCCCATCCCGTTTCGACCCAGCAATCCAATGGTCTCACCCGGTTTGATGATCAACTCGATGTCAAAAATGACTTGGCTTTGGTCATAAAACGATTGGATATGTTTCGCGTGAAGAAGCGCCTGAGTCATACGTGCTCGTCCCCAAGGTAAGCGGCTTTGACTTGAGGGTCTGATCTGATCTCTTCGGGCGTGCCCGTTGCGATCAAAACACCGTTGACAAGAACAGATATACGATCGGCCAGTCTAAAAACGGTGTCCATGTCGTGTTCAATTAAAAAGATCGAAGCGCTGCTTTTGATTTTTTCAATCAACGAGATGATCAACTCCGACTCTTGGGGGCCAGTGCCTGCCATGGGTTCGTCTAACAAAAGCAATTTTGGTTGGGTTGCGTAGGCAATACCGAGCTCCAAAATACGTTGTTCTGCATGCGAGAGGTCTGCGGCCAATACGTGTGCTTTGTCAAGTAGTCCAATGGACTCTAAGACGCTTTCACTCTCCTGGGTCAATGAGTGATCGTTCTTGATGTTGCTCCAAAATGAAAAACTGCTGCCTTGTCTTGCCTGAACGGACAGGGACACATTCTCTAGACATGAGAAAGATTTAAAGAGTCGAGTGATTTGGTAGGAACGCACAACCCCCCTTTTGACCCTCTCATCAATGCGCAGTTTGGTGATGTTTTCGCCTTTAAAGAAAATCTCACCCGAGTCGCAAGGAACTTGTCCTGACAACTGGCCTACCAGTGTGGTTTTACCTGCACCATTGGGGCCAATCAAGGCGTGAATTTCGTTGTCGTTCACACATAGACTGACGTCTTGGGTGGCGACCAATTGACCATAGCGTTTGATCAAATGGCGTGCTTCAAAGAGTGCAGGGTGGCTCATGGTTTGATTGCTCGGGCTTTGTGTTTGAACTGCCCAACTTTGGAGACCCTACTCCAAAGTACGGAAAAAGAACTCAAGCCCTTGGGTGCCATCAAGATGACAGCCAAAAGAATCCACCCCACATAGAATTGCCAGTGAAGGGTGTATTCAGAGATTACGCTCTCTAGCGTCAAAAGAAGCAATGCGCCCCAAAGACCCCCCGAAAGAGTGCCAACACCTCCCAAAATCACCATGACCATTAAGATGCCCGATTGCGTCCAGTGCAATAGATTGGGGCTGACATACTTTTGTTGGTTGACCATCAATGCACCTGCCAATCCCCCAATCGCGCCCGCAATCACAAAGATGGCCAGTTTGTATTTAAACCCATGAATGCCAATGGAGTCCACGCGCACGTCATCGTCCTTGAGGGCCTTGATGACTTGTCCAAACTTGGAATTCATGATGCGATGAATGAAATACAAACTCAACAAGAGGAAAATCAACACCACAAAATACAAGTGCACATCGCTTTTGCTACTGAGTTGAACGCCAAAATCCAAACGACTTTTGATGCTTAAACCCTCATCACCTCCAAACACCTTGATGGAGTTACTCAGGTAGTAAAGCATTTGGGCAAATGCCAAGGTGATCATGATGAAGTAAACGCCTCGCGTTCTAAGGCAAATAAACCCAATCATGAAAGCAAAACCGGCGCAAAGCATGACGGCAAGAGGGATGTCAATCCATGCGTTTTGATGACCTTGACTGATCAAGATGCCTACTGCGTAAGCGCCTATGCCGACATAAGCCGCATGCCCAAAGGAGACCAGGCCACCATAGCCAAGGATCAAGTTAAGGCTGCAAGCAGCGATGCCATAAATCATCATCTTGGTCAAAGTTCCCAAGTAATAATCCAGCCCCAATTTGTCCAGCAAGTATGGCATTGCCAAAGCCAGTCCCAATATCAAACTCAACCCAATCGCATGGGTCAGCGTTTTGGGGTTGTGAGGGATCTGCGGTGGAGTCGAAGACATGGTGCTCAGGCGATGAAATTGCTCATGGGGCTATGATCTTTGGTTAAAAAGACCTTGAGGTTTGATGAACAAGACGACAGCCATCAACACATAGACCAATATGGAAGCCACCGCTGGGCCAGCTGCGCTAGCCCATTGGGGTGGCAAAAACTCTCTGAATAAGAAGGGCAAAAGGCTTCGGCCCATGGTGTCCACACAGCCCACCAAGATCGATCCAACAAAGGCACCCCAAACAGAACCAATGCCTCCAATCACAATAACCACAAAGGCCAAGATCAATATGTTCTCACCCATGCCCACTTGCACGGCCAAAAGGGGCGAGAGCATGGCGCCGGCAACTGCACATAGGGCCGCTCCTAGACCAAAGACAGATGTGAATAGGGCGTTGATATTGATACCCATGGCCATCGCCATGGATCGGTTAGAGGCTCCCGCTCTGACCCAAGCACCCATTTTAGTTTGACTGACAAGGAGATAGAGTAAAAGCGCAATCAAGAGGCCTGTGGCGATGATGACCAGGCGGTAACTTGAATACATCAGTCCAGGCATGATCTCAACGGGACCCGATAAATAATCTGGAGCCGACAAGGGCAAATCCGTTCCCCAAATCATTTTGACCGACTCATTCAAAATGAGGATGAGCGCAAAGGTTGCCAAAACCTGAGACATGTGGTCCCGTGCATACAAAGTTTTCAGCAAAGTTTTTTCTAAAAGCATGCCAAAGAGGGAAGTCAAAATGACCGCTAGAAAAACGCTTAGAAAGAATGATTGTGTGAATTGAACAATCCAAGCCGTTAAAAAGGCGCCAATCATATAAAGGGCACCATGGGCAAGGTTGATCATGTCCATGATGCCAAATACCAAAGTCAAGCCAGATGCCAAAAGAAAAAGCATCAAACCAAACTGCAGGCCATTCAAGGCCTGCTCCAAAATCAAAATACCAGTCATAAAAAATGCATAGACAGCGTCAGATGCCAGCCCAAGGAGCTGGGATCATTTCATCTTACAGTCTTGTACGTAGGCGTCCCCGTGATTGGTCATGATCGGTTGGCCAATGATCTTGTTGACCAAACGGCCCTGAGCATCTTTGACCACTTCGCGAACATAGTAGTTTTGAATGGGGTAGTGGTTGGTGTTGAACTTAAAGTCACCACGAACAGAGGCGAATTTTGCTTCCATTAAGTTTTTTCTGACCAAGTCCTTGTCGCTCAGATTGCCGTTACTGGCTTTCACAGCAGCGTCTATCAGCATGGCCGTGTCATAGCCTTGTGAAGCGTACAAGGTGGGTAGACGCTTGTATTCTTTTTCAAATTCTGCGACGAATTTTTTGTTGGCTGCGTTTGGTAAATCCATACCCCAGTGGGACGTATCAAAAACGCCCAACATGTCTGCACCCACTCCGCGAATGATATCTTGATCCGCACCAAAACCAGGCACGATGAGTTTTGTTTCTTTCGCTAGACCAGAGGCCATGAATTGCTTGATGAAATTCACACCCATACCGCCAGGAAGAAAGGTGTACAAAATTTCTGGTTTTGCAGCGCGAACCTCAGCCAATTCGGCGGCGTAATCGAGTTGCCCCAATTTGGTGTACACCTCGTTGACCACTTTGCCTTTGTAGTAACGTTTAAAGCCAGCCAAGGAGTCTTGTCCTGCTTGATAGTTGGGTGCCAAAAGATAAGCGGACTTGAATCCCTTGTTCGTGGCGTATTGGCCAGCCGCTTCATGATAGGCGTCATTGGGCCATGCCACGGCAAAGAAATTGGCGCTGCACTCTTTGCCAGCCATTGGGGAAGGGGCGGCATTGGGGCTTAAGTAAAAGGTGCCGCTTTCATTTGTTTCTGGCAGCGCAGCAAGCATGATGTTGGAGAACACGACGCCGGTTAAAAAATCCACTTTTTCGCGCTTGACCATCTTCTCAAACTGCTCCTTGGCAACATCGGGTTTGAATTGGTCGTCGCTCACAATCACTTCAGCAGGCAGTCCCCCAAGCTTACCTCCATTGAGTTTGACCGCCAGTTGAAATGCATCTCTGATGTCCACGCCCAAAGCCGCCGAGGGTCCGGACAAGGTGCTGACAAATCCAACTTTGACTTTATCGGCAGCTTGAATGGAGGAAAGCGTCAACAATTGGCATGCACCAATGACGCTCAGAGCTAAAACTTTTTTGAATTTCATGAAAACTCCTAAAAAAAACTCAATGGCAAAAGGGTTAATTTTTAACAAATTTCAAAGTGCAAGCTCTAAAGGGTTTACCCTTTGGTTTATCAATTGCAGTCTTGCCGAATGAATCTCTTTAAAAGAAACCGATCAAAAAAGAAAAGAATCTTTGATGAAGTAAACATCATATATCATTTGCCCTGTAGAACGATTGACCTGAGTCATTTCTACAGAAATTTGGCGTCTATATTGTCCATTTTGATCGGATTTTTTTATGGCTGAGCGGTCTTTTGTTGAAGAAGTTAAAAAATTAAGACTCAAGGACGGTGAGATCTTTAGTGGAGAGGGTATTTTGGCCGTCACAAAGGCCTTGCTTGAGTCTGGGGTCTCTTACGTAGCGGGTTACCAGGGTGCACCCATTTCGCATTTGATGGATGTTTTAGCCGACGCCAATGATATTTTGGAGGAGCATGGCATTCGCTTTGAAAACAGTGCAAATGAAGCCACCGCCGCTGCAACCTTGGCTGCAAGCGTCAATTATCCTATCCGGGGTGCGGTCACATTCAAGTCAACCGTGGGAACGAATGTGGCATCAGATGCATTGGCAAACTTGGCCTCAGGTGGCGTCAAAGGCGGTGCGTTGATCATTGTTGGAGAGGACTACGGCGAGGGTTCTTCCATCATGCAAGAGCGCAGCCATGCGTTTGCCATGAAGTCACAAATATGGCTTTTAGATCCAAGACCTAATTTGCCCAGCATGGTGCGGGCTGTCAAGATGGGCTTTGAGTTGTCTGAGGCGAGTTCAACGCCTGTGATGCTAGAGCTCAGGATTAGAGCGTGCCATGTACATGGTTTTTTCACGGCCAAAGACAATCAAAGAGCTCAATATACCCTGCGTGAAGCCATGGACACGCCGCAAAGAGATGTAAGCCGAATTGTCTTGCCGCCCTCATCTTATCTGCATGAGCAAGAGAAGATCAATGATCGCTGGCCAGCAGCTGTGAAGTTTATCCAAGACAAAGGGCTTAACGAATTCTTTGCCGAGGATTCGGCCGATATCGGCATCATCGTTCAAGGTGGAATTTACAACACCTTGGTTCGATCCTTGGAGAGGTTGGGTTTGGCTGACATTTACGGACAAACGAAAATCCCACTGTATGTGATGAATGTGACATACCCTTTGGTCGATGCTGAGATTGTTCGTTTTTGTACTGGTAAAAAGGCAGTACTGATGGTCGAAGAAGGGCAACCCAATTTTATTGAGCAAAATTTAAGTTTGATTTTAAAGCAAGCCAACTCATCAACCACTTTACATGGTAAAGACTTTTTGCCAATGGGTGGTGAGTACACCAATTTGGTGGTACTCAATGGCCTCAAGTCCTTTTTTGAAAAACACGGAAAAGAATTTACCGCGTTCAATCAAAATCAAGCTGCTAATCTCAATGACGTGACAGCCATAGCCCCATTGGTTCATCCAAGACCGCCTGGCTTTTGCACGGGATGCCCCGAGCGGCCAATCTTTACAGCCATGAAGTTGATGGAAAAAGAGATTGGTCAACACCACATCAGTGCAGATATTGGTTGTCACTTGTTTTCTATTTTGCCGCCCTTTAATTTAGGCAATACAACGATGGGGTATGGCTTAGGGACGGCAGGTTCTTCAGCCCTGAATGTTAGTGCATCCAAGCGAGTCATCTCCATCATGGGAGATGGTGGGTTTTGGCACAACGGCTTGACCTCTGGGATTGCCAATGCCGTATTCAATAAAAGTGATAACTTGACGGTTGTGGTTGACAACAGCTACACCTCTGCAACGGGAGGACAAGATGTATTGTCTTCAAAAGCTTTGAATAAAAATAGAAGCACGGGTCATGAGATTGAAAAAGCAATCAAAGGTGTGGGTGTGCAGTGGGTTAAAACTGTGCATAGAACCTATGACATTGCCACCATGAAAAAACTCATGAAAGAGGCCTTGACCAATAAAGAAAAAGGTCCCAAGGTTTTAATTGCTCAATCTGAATGCATGCTCAACAAACAAAGACGAGAAAAACCACTCGTCAAAGCGGCCATCAAAAAAGGCGTGCGTGTAGTCAAAGAGAAATTTGGTGTTGACCCAGAAACTTGTACTGGAGACCATTCATGCATCAGGCTTTCGGGCTGCCCTTCATTGTCAATCAAAGAAAATCCTGATCCACTAAGGCTTGAGCCAGTAGCAACCGTCTTGGAGAGTTGTGTGGGTTGTGGCGTCTGTGGCGAAGCTTCACATGCTGCAGTTTTGTGTCCTTCATTTTACAAAGCCCAAGTCATCTCCAACCCCTCGCTGGTTGATCGTGTTTTGAGTACTTTGCGCAGATGGGTCATTGATCGATTGCAGCAAAGAATGATCAAGCGTCAAATGGCCTATCGGTTTTAGAGTCCATGAGTATTCAACCTTACAAAATAGCCATACTTGCCATGGGTGGCGAAGGTGGTGGTGTGTTGGCCGATTGGATAGTTCAATTGGGTGAAGCCAATGGTTTTGTGGCGCAAACCACTTCTGTGCCGGGAGTGGCACAAAGAACTGGTGCGACCATTTATTATGTTGAGCTTTTCGATCACTCGTTGTCCAAAATTGCCACTCAATTGCCTGTTTTGTCACTCATGCCCATGCCTGGAGATGTGGACATTGTCATGGCATCCGAGCTGATGGAGGCTGGACGAGCGGTGGTGCGTGGATTGGTCACGTCAAACCGAACAACCCTGATTGCTTCAACACACCGTGTCTATGCCATGAGTGAAAAGTCCCATATGGGCGATGGACGGGTGGACTCCAGCCAATTGCTTGATGAGATAAGGAAAGTGGCGAATCGCTTTATTGGCTTTGATATGGCAAAAGTTGCGCAAGATCATCAAAGTGTGATCAGCGCTGTGTTGTTTGGCTCCCTTGCAGCTTCTAAAACATTGCCTTTTACGAAAGCTCAATTTGAGGAAACCATTCGCCAAGGTGGCGTGGGTGTGGAGCAAAGTCTCAAGGCCTTTGATCAAGCTTATGGGTTGAGTGAGTCCTCAACGGGTAAGGAGACATCACAATTCTTTGCAACTCCAAAAGAAACATTCAAACTACCGAGCCAAAGCGGGCTACACCCTAAAATCAAAAGTTTGATTGAAAGAATTGAAAACGCATTTCCATCAAACGTTCAAGAAATTTTATTGCACGGAGTCAAACGCTTGGTGGAATACCAAGATCCTGACTATGCACATTTATTTCTTGATCGCATGCTCGCTTTGAAAAATTGCTTTTCTAGCAATGAGAGTGAATTGATTAGAGAAAGTGCCCGGCACCTAGCGCTTTGGATGTCCTATGAAGATACAGCACGGGTCGCAAGCTTAAAAATACAAGCATCTCGGTTTGATCGTGTCAAGCAAGAGTCGCAAGCAAATGTGGGTCAAATTGTGCTTATCAATGAATACATGCACCCAAGGTTGCAAGAGATTGCTGAGACGCTTCCTGCCGTGTTGGGTCGAATGATCTTAGGCTCGCAAGTTTTAAGATATGCCATCGGGGCCTTGACATCAAAGGGTCGGATTGTTCAAACATCGACCATCAGTGGTTTTTTAATTTTGACCTTGGTTGCAAGCGCTAAGCGCTGGAGACGGTCAAGCTTAAGATTCAAAGAAGAAGATGAAAGAATTGAAAAGTGGATGGGTTTGATCAAAACATGTGCTTTGCAAAATTCAGAAAAATGCCTAGAGTGGATCAAATGCCAAACTTTGGTTAAAGGCTACAGCGAGACCCATGAGCGAGGTGTTAAAAGCTTTGATTTGATTTTTGCCGTGGTTCAAAAGAATACCAATTTGCTAGACACCGATATCAGCTCTCTTCGCAACGCAGCTTTGGCTGATGAAAAAGGTGCTGCCTTGCAGGCGGCTTTATCTAAATGGCCTTCAATGTCTGTATCAATGTAGTTCATTGCGTTGACATTGATGCTTAAATGCTCATATGACTGCGGTGACTTCGATTTCAATTTTTGCACGAGGTTCAACCAAGCCGGAAACCTCTACACACGTCATGACTGGGAAATTCTTACCCATGATCTCTCTATAAACATGACCTAATTCCTTTAACCTGGCATGGTATTCATCACGGCTTGTAATGTACCAGGTCATTCTGACCATTTGCTCTGGTGTGGCCTTGGCTTCATTTAAAAGTGCGCTGATATTGAGGAGTGTTTGCTTGGCTTGGTCAATGAAGTCATCGCTTTCGAACTCGTTTTTTTCATTCCATCCAATTTGGCCGCCTAGAAATAAAATAGAACCACTCGCCAGTATGGCATTGGAGTATCCGCGAGGTTGAGCCCAATGGGGCGGATTGATTTTTTTATGCATGGGGCGAGATTTCTAAATAGGGCTCAAGCGCAGTTCTCAATTCTTCAGGCAACTTGATGGGTTTATTGCTCGCCAAATCAATATAGACAATGGTTCCTGTGGCTTTAAGTTTAAGTTCTCTTGGAATATTTTTATGCTTATTGGCGCCAAAGATTTCATATTCCATACAGATACTTGATCCTCCTAATTTTGAGAGCCCCAACTCAATTTCTACATCATCGCCTTGTCGACACATGCCACAAAACTGAGTTTTCATGTCAACGATGGGTACACCACATCCTTGATCAATCATGTCGTACAAGGAAAACCCAATGTGCGAGAAGAAATCTTCCTGCGTTTCGTGCAATAAGTAGTAGTATTGGGGGTAAAAAACTATACCAGCGGGGTCGCAATGGTGGAATCGAATGCGTTTGGGGTTGATGAATTTCATTGTCTTAATTTAAAGCGTTGAATTTTTCCTGTCTCTGTTCTTGGAAGACTTTTTACAAATTCAATTTTTCTTGGGTATTTATAGGGAGCAAGTTGAGTTTTGACGTGGTCTTGGATGGATTTTGCACTCAAGTCGTTGGCTGAAGTATCGGCTTTGAGGACGACAAATGCCTTGACAATGGCACCCCTTGCCTCATCGGGCTCACCCACTACGGCGCATTCAGCCACAATTGGGTGGGACAAGATACAAGCTTCTATCTCTGGACCTGCTATATTGTATCCAGAGGAGATGATCATGTCATCTGTTCGCGACTGATAATGGAAGTAGCCGTTCTCATCCATCAAATAGGCATCTCCAGTGACGTTCCATCCTTTTTTGATGTATTTGGCCTGTCGCTCATCGTTCAGATAGCGACAACCCGTGGGGCCTTTGACTGCCAAGTGGCCAATTGTTCCAACGGGTAGCTCATTGCCGTTGTCATCCAAAATACATGCCTTGTAGCCTTTGACGACCTTGCCAGTAGCACCAGGGATAGATTCGTGCTCGTTTGAGGATATGAAAATATGTAGCATCTCAGTTGTGCCAATGCCATCAATGATTTCGATCCCCGTTGCTTGTCTCCAAAGTGCCCTGGTTGGTCCTGGCAGCGCTTCACCCGCTGAGACACATTTCCTTAGGCTGCTGAGTGGGTCAATGAGTCCTTCGAGTGCCAATTGTCGATAGGAGGTTGGGGCAGTAAAGAGGATCGAGGCCTTGAATTTTTGAATGCCCACCACCAAGTCCTTTGGAGAGGCTTTCTCCAGCAAGGCCACACTGGCTCCAAATTTCATGGGGAAAAGAATCAATCCACCGAGTCCAAAGGTGAACGCAAGGGGCGGGCTTCCAATAAAAACATCGGATGCGAGCGGTTTCAAAACAAATTCCGGCCAACAGGTGCAAATTGACATCACATCGCGGTGATTGTGAATGGTGGCCTTGGGCACGCCTGTCGTGCCTGAGGTGAAGGCCAAAATGCAGCAATCGGTTGAGAGGGTGGAGAAATTCTCAAATGTGCTGGGTTGCGATAAAGCGGCGATATCCAACAAGTGTTGGCCCTCCTGTGTCGTATCCGTGGAGCGAAAAAAACTGATGTGTTTAAGGCACTTGGACTCGCATTCTTGTTGTGCCTTGATCAACTCTTCTCTTAATGAGTGGTCACAAATCGCATGACTGACCTGTCCTTTATCAATGATTTGTCTGAGCTCAAGAGATCTCAACAAGGGCATGGTTGCAACTGCAATGCCACCTGCTTTGACCACTGCAAACCAAGTCGCTACCATTTCAGGCGTGTTGGCTGAACGCAGTAGAACTCTGTTTCCGGCTTTTAAATGAAGCTCCTTTGTCAAGACGTTGGCCATTTGGTTGGCTTTGTCTAGAAGATCTTGATAGGTCCAAGTTAATCGATCACATTGAATACAAACACGGTTGCCAAAGCCTTTGCTGATGGCTTTATCTAAAATTTCAACTGCACAATTCATGTTTCCCGGGAACTCAAGCTCGGGTAAGTCAAAGATAAAGTCCGGTTGAAGATCGGGAGGTGGTAGGTTGTTGTGAACAAAGGTATCTAAATGAGCCGTTTTCATAAAATCAAACTCTTTATGGATGATGGTTCTGGCAAGGGAAAAATCAAGAATTTACTCTGTGATTTTCAAGGACCGACTTTGCAATGATCAACATTTGAACTTCTGTTGCGCCTTCGTAAATACGAAGCGCACGGATTTCTCTGTACAAGCGTTCAACAATGACGCCACTCACGACCCCCAAGGCACCAAACATCTGCACAGCAGCATCAATCACCCATTGCGCATTTTCAGTGGCAGTCATTTTGGCCATTGCAGCTTCTTTGGTCACGTTCTTGCCTTGGTCCTTGAGCCATGCGGCTTTGTAGGTGAGCAACTCAGCACTTTCTATGCGGGTGGCCATTTCAGCCAATTTGACTTGAGAGATCTGAAAATCTGCCAAATGCCCATTGAACATTTTTCTGGTTTTGGCTCTTTCAAGTGCTTCATGAAAAGCACGCTTGGCAAACCCCAAAGCAGCACTCGCAACTGAAGTTCGAAAAATATCAAGCGTACGCATCGCTATTTTGAAACCTTCCCCAGAGCTGCCAATTCTGTTGGAGACAGGTACAGCGCAATTGGTGAATTTAATTCTAGCCAAGGGATGTGGAGCAATGACATGGATGCGTTCAGCAATTTCAAAGCCGTCTGTATGTTTATCCACAATGAACGCGGAAATACCCCGAGAGCCTGGCGCATCTCCAGTTCTGGCAAAAACCACATACAAGTCAGCAATGCCACCATTAGAGATCCATGTTTTTTCACCATTGAGTATGTAATGCTCGCCTGAGAGCGTTGCCTCACAACTCAATGCAGCAACATCCGAGCCTGCATGCGGCTCAGACAGTGCAAAGGCAGCGATGGATTGCCCCTTGGACACTTTAGGAAGGTAGCGTTCCTTTTGCTCTTTGCTGCCAGCAATGGAGATGGCGCCAGATCCAAGGCCTTGCATGGCAAATGCAAAGTCTGCCAAGCCACTGTGTTTTGCAAGAATTTCTCGAATCAGGCAAATTGAGCGATTGTCAATTTGTGAATAGAGGCCACCATTCTCTTGACCAGCGACACAATATTTAAGCCAGTCATCGCGCCCAAGTTGACCCACGAGTTGCCTGCAGTGTGCATCTACATCAGGGCAGTCAATATCGTTTAAATGAGTTTTTGCCCAGAGGTGCAAGTTTTTTGACAAGGCCTCGTGCTTGGATTCAAAGAAGGGGAGATTCAATTGCGCGCTATCTTGCATGGCTTTGATCTTGGTTTGTTGATGGACTGGGCGGGCTCAAGAGAGATTTAAGGGCGAGAGTATATTTTTCAGGTGATCCAAGGATGCATACAAACGCTTGAGTTCAGAGGCATCTAGATCTTCCATGATTTCGCTGACCCAAGACTCATGCGCTTGTGCCATTAGAGCGAATTCGAGCTTTCCTTTTTCTGTACAAATCAGCACATACGATCTTCTGTCGCTGGGATCGTCTTGCCTGAGCACAAGCTCTTCTTTGACCAATTGATCTGTCAAGCCTGTGATATTTCCACCACTGACCATTAGTTTTTTTGATAAAACATTCATCTTCATGCCATTTGGTGCTCGAACCAACTGAGCTAAAAAGTCAAAGCGAGCCAAGCTGATTCCGAACTGGCTTCGCAGTTTTTGTTGGATTTGTTGTTCAATGAAATTGCTGCAAGCATACAGTCTAAGCCAAGTTCTGACACTCAAGTGTGTCGCAGCGTTGTCGGTTTGTGAGAGCTCTGTTGTCAAGCGTGTGTCTTTGCTGTTCATAGTGATTTTCATGAGTCAAGACATCACTTCGCCGCCTGCAATGGACAGGGCTTGCCCATTGATGCTTTGAGACAGGTCGTGACAAAGCCATAGGACTTGTTGAGCCACTTCATCTGGTGCGATGAGCCTGCGTTGAGGATTGTTTTTGACCAATTCTTGAAGGGCATCTTCACGGCTGAGATTGGTTTTTGCTGTGATGGTCTTCAAGCTCTCAGAGACAATGTCCGTGTCTGCAAAGCCTGGGCATATGGCGTTGAAAGTGATGCGACTTTTGGCAAACTCCAAAGCCAAGGATCGGGTGAGGCCAAGCACACCGTGTTTGGCTGTAACATAGGCGCTGACATAGGGGTAGCCTTTTTGTGCGGCAGTGCTTGCGATGTTGATGACGCGTGCGTAATTTAATTTCAACATTTCTTCAATGACAGCCTGTATACAAAGAAAAGCACCATTCAAATTGACATCAAGCATGGCTCTCAAATCTGCAAGGGTGGTCTTTTGAAAGGATGCACTTTGTGCTTGTCCAGCGTTATTGACGAGCACGGCAATGGGGCCAAATGAAGACGCTGCTTTTGCAAATGTGGCCTGAACAGATTTTTCAATCGTGATGTCGCATTCAAGGATTTGGACGGCACAATTTTTTTCAACAAGAGACTGAACTTCTTTCAGATTTTTTTCATTGCGCCCAATCAGGGTTAATTTTGATGCATGCTCACTCATCTCCAATGCGATGGCGCGACCGATGCCTTTTCCCGCTCCTGTGATGAGTACATGGGAAGATTTCAACTTTGAAAATGAGTGCATACTTACACCTCAGAGTTCAATCTTGCTTTAACGGCCAGTGAGGAACTGCTTTGTTGGCTCAGCATCTTCTCTCGCTCCAGATTTCTTTCGAGTTGGAATTTTCCTGATTGGTAGGGCTTGGGCCAATCAAGCGCAAAGTAACCAATTTTCGCGGCTTCATTGAGCGTCCAATGCGGATTTGCGAGGTGCGGTCTTGCAACGGCACATAAATCGGCGCGTCCTGAAGCGATGATGCTGTTGACCTGATCTGCATCCGAAATAGCTCCCACCGCAATCGTTGGAATTTGTGCCTCTTGGCGGACTCTGTCAGACATGGGGGTTTGAAACATGCGGCCATAAACAGGCTTTTCATCTTTGCTCACTTGCCCTGAGGAGCAGTCGATCAAGTCTACGCCAGCGATTTTGAAGTATTTACCAATCATGACTGCATCATCAGGCGTTATTCCGCCCTCGACCCAGTCATGGGTAGAAATTCTGACTGAAATGGGTAAGTCGACAGGCCAAACTTCCCGCATGGCTTTAAAAACCTCCAAGGGGTACTTCAGCCTGGCTTTTAAATCCCCTCCGTACTCATCCGTTCGATGATTGGTCAGGGGTGAAATAAAAGAGGAGAGTAAATACCCATGAGCGCAGTGCAACTCTAACCAATCAAAGCCTGCCTCAATGGCAAGCACAGTTGAATTCACAAATTCTTTCTTGATTTGATCCATCTGGCGCAGGGTGATCTCTTGCGCCCAGTGACTTTGTTGAGGAACGTATTGTTGTTTTGATGCAGACAGCAAGAGCCAATTGTCTTGATCCAGGGGTTGATCCATGCCATCCCATGCGAGTTTGGTTGAGCCTTTGGCGCCTGAGTGCCCAAGTTGAATGCCAATTTTTGCATCTGTATTTTCATGGACAAAGTTCACAATTTTTTGCCAAGCCTTGGCTTGTGAATCGTTCCAAATGCCTGGACAGCCTGGGGTGATCCGGGCTTGGGGAGATATACAAGTCATCTCCGTCATCACCAAAGCGGCACCGCCCATGGCTCTCGCACCCAAGTGAACCAAGTGGTAGTCCTCTGGCATGCCCTCAGTGCAGGAGTACTGTGCCATTGGCGAGACGACAATTCGGTTTTTAAGAGTCAGTTCACGCAACTTAAAGGGCGTGAACATGGGCGGGATGGACGTTTTGGATGGGCTCGTTTGCATGCCCGATTTAGATGAAAACCAAGTCTCAAATTCTCTAACATACTTGTGATCTCTAAGCTTGAGATTTTCGTGGCTGATGCGCTGGCTGCGAGTCAGCAATGAGTAGGCAAATTGTTGCATCGGCAGGTGCATGTAGCGCTCGACATTTTCAAACCACTCGGTTGAGTTTCGTGCTGCATTTTGTATTTTTAAAACTTCAACACTTCTGAGAGCTTGATAACTCTCTAAAGCCACAGTCAGATTGCCTTGGTGGTTGGCAATGCATTGGGCCAATTCAATGGAGTCCTCTAGGGCGAGTTTGGTCCCCGAGCCAATGGAGAAGTGGGCCGTATGTGCTGCATCTCCCATCAAAACGACGGGCGCATGACCATTGTGGTGTACCCAGTTTTCGCAGATGACTCTGGGGAATTTGATCCACTGGCTCGAACCCCTTAAGTGCTCTGCGTTTGAGAGCAAGGCATGCCCCTCTAAATGTTGGGCAAACAGTTTTTCACAAAAAGCGATGGACTCTTCTTTGCTGAACTTATCCAAGCCCTCTTGTAGCCAAGTCTCCTCGGTGGTCTCGACAATAAAAGTCGAGAGTTCACTGTCAAATTGATAGCAATGTGCTTGGTACCAGCCGTGGTGTGTTTTTTCGAATGCAAATGTGAAGGCCTCAAAAAGTTTGGTCGTCCCTAACCACACAAACCTGCATTTGCGAACGTCTATGTTGGGCTTGTAACTTTGCTCGTATTTTGTTCTGATGCGGCTATTGAGGCCATCGCACGCAATGATCAAGTCTGCATCTTTAAAGGCCTCGTCATCCGTCACATCTTGGTCAAACAGCAACGACACACCTTCTTCTAGGCAACGATTTTGTAAGATGTTGAGCAATCTTTTTCGACCAATTCCACAAAAACCGTGTCCGCTAGATCGACTGACCTCTCCATGGGCCCGCACCTCGATGTCATCCCAATGGTTAAAGGACGCAAGAATTTCTTTTGCACTTTTCTGATCCGCTTTCTCAAGATTACCAAGTGTTTGATCTGAAAAAACGACACCCCATCCAAATGTATCAAAGGGCTTGTTTCTCTCAATGACGGTGATGTCGTGATTCGCATTTTGTTTTTTCATCAACAGCGCGAAGTAAAGACCTGCGGGTCCTCCTCCAATGCATACGATTTTCATGAGTCGCCTTTAAATTAGATGAGCTGGTATTAATTTAATTGGAAAATATTTAGTTGTCAACTAAATATAACTCACTAAATATTACCCTTAATTTAAACCGCCTAAAACCCATCACTTCTTTTTAAATGAATACATTTTTACTACAAATTAAGTCTGTTTGATCAACTGAAACAAAAAAAGGGCGATTCCGTTTCAGGGGCGCTTGGGGAAGCTTTGAATCGATAGGTCTGCATCCATCCAAAAAAGGAGTTTCAATTGAGTTGGTGATCAAAAAAGGGGGTAGGTTATCACCTTAAGGGTATAAGCCAATATAAAGGTACGGAAAGATAAACATAATAAAAACTTCCTTTATCAAATGTTTATTGAAGTCAATTCATTGACTTCAATGGGAGAAAATTACAAATGAATAAAAAGCTTTTCTTAAAATCAGTTTCTATGGTTGCGCTTGCCTTGTCTGCTAATTTTGTAGTGGCTCAAGAAACCACTTTGAGATTGGTGAGTGCCTTTGCAGAAAACGGCATCTACGTGCAGAGATTGCAAACTTGGATGACCAAATTCAACTCAGAGGGCAAGGGCGTTTTACAAATTAATTTTTTAGGCGGTCCCAAAGCCATCCCGACCTTTGAGGTGGGAAATGCCGTCAAAACAGGTGTGGTGGATATGGCCATGAGCACGGGTGCTTTTTATACCAATGTCATGCCTGAGTCGGATTTTTTAAAATTGACTCAAATCTCTATTGCTGAGCAAAGAAAGAACGGTGCATTTGAAGCCATCAATGCCGTTTGGAATGAAAAAGCCAATATGCAATACTTGGCAAGAATGGTTGAAAACCAGCCCTTTCATATTTATCTCAACAAAAAAATTGATAAACCTGATTTGAATGGTTTAAAAATACGCATCACGCCTGTGTACAGAGACTTCTTTCTTGAGCTCAATGCCAATGTCATCACGACACCGCCTGGCGAGGTGTATAGCGCATTGGAGCGCGGTGTGGTCGACGGCTATGGTTGGCCAATTGGTGGGATCTTTGATTTGAATTGGCAAGAAAAAACAAAGTATCGAGTCGATCCTGGTTTTTACGATGCTGAGGTCTCTATCTTGATGAATTTGCCTGTATTTAAAAAATTAAACGATGCTCAAAAAACTTATCTCAATAAGCAGTTGCTGGCCTTAGAAGCGGAAAACACATTTTGGGCCAAGTTCACCACTGAGGAGATTGCCAAGCAAGCAAAGGTGGGTATTCAAACCATCTCCTTTGATGCAGCGACTTCTAAGTCGTTTAAGGACAAAGCTTATGCAGTGGGATGGGCTGCAGCTCAAAAGCAAAGTCCCGACGTTGCAACCAAGTTCAAAGCCCTCTTTAGCAAATAAGCTTGTTCTTTGATGGACCGATTGTCCCTCCTCTTTGGGCGGCTGATTGCCGGCTTGGCGTTGGTAGGTTGTGCGATTCTTTTTGCAATGATGTTCATCATTGTGGGAGACGTGCTTTTGCGTGACCTGGCCATCTCCTTCTTACCTCAAGGGCTTGCCTGGAGCAATGAGGTCTCAGAGCTCATGCTGTACTTGATCACGATGTGCGTGGCGCCATGGTTACTCAGGCAAGGTCAGCACATTCGAGTGGATATAGTTTTGCAAGCGATACCAGCCAAACTGGCTTGGTATTTGGAGTGTATAGGGGACCTTGTTGGATTTGTTTGCTGTGTCATGATCATGATTTATTCTTTCAAGGCCAGTTTAAATAGCTATCAATCTGGGGCCTTGAGCATCAAAACCCTTGTCACACCTGAGTGGTGGGGCTTAGCACCTTTGCCTTTTGTTTTTATGCTCTTAAGCATAGAGATGGTTTTTCGCATGAGGCGACTCTACCTCGGACCTAGGGGTCCCAGGCACGATGCAGTCAGTGCATCTTGAAGGCGGCCCCCTTTTTTACCGAATCAAATACATAGCGTATGAACAATTGGCAAATCGCCGCTTGGTTGATGTTGGGCGGCTCGACCGTCTTGCTCTTCATCGGCATGCCTGTTGCACTCACGTTCATCTCCATCAATATCTTGGGTGCCTGGCTTTACATGGGCGGGGAGCCGGGTTTGGTTCAACTCGCAAGAAGCAGTGTGAGCTCTGTCACGGCTTTTTCACTCACACCCATTCCTCTGTTTGTGTTGATGGGGGAAATTTTATTTCATACCGGTCTTGCACTCAAAGTCATTGAAGGCATTGAGCGACTGATTGTCAAAGTTCCGGGTCGACTTTCTGTGGTTGCCGTGGTGGCCGGAACTGTTTTTTCTGCCATCTCGGGCTCAACCATTGCCACCACCGCCATGCTTGGTTCATTGATGCTTCCTGTGATGCTGGCGCGTGGATATCACCCAACCATTGCTGCTGGCCCCATCATGGCCATCGGTGCTGTGGACATGTTGATCCCCCCTTCAGCATTGACCGTATTGCTCGGCTCACTTTCTGGCATCTCGATTTCCAAGTTGTTGATCGGTGGCGTGGTGCCTGGACTTGTGCTGTCTGTTGCCTTTGTCGTGTGGATCATTGCGCGCGTGAGCATCTCTCCCGAGTTGGCCCCTGAGGGTGAGGAGGAGGCGACCTATCACGGGTGGCAGCGCTGGCGCTTGTTCTTTGCATATGTTTTACCCACATTGTCCATATTTGGCATCGTCGTGGGTGCCTTGGCCATGGGGTGGGCGACGCCAACAGAGTGCGCTGCAGTAGGTGCATTTGCCACAATGGTGCTGGCGCTTTTATACCGGGTGTTGAGCTTTGGAGCAATTGTCAAAAGCTTAAAAGGGACAGCCAGTATCTCAGGTATGATTTTATTCATCATCTTGGGCGCGACCACGTTTGCCCAAATCTTGTCCTTCTCTGGGGCGAGCACTGGCATGGTTCAATTCATCACTGGACAAGGTTTGTCGACCGATTTCATCGTGGTTGGCATGATGTTGATGCTGATTTTTCTAGGTATTTTTGTCGATCAAGTCAGCATGATGATGATTACGTTGCCTATTTTTATGCCCCTTGTGCAGTCCCTTGGGATTGATCCGATTTGGTTTGGGGTGATGTTTTTAATCTGCATGCAACTCGGTCTCTTGCTGCCGCCTCACGGTTTGTTGCTCATGACCATGAGGGGTGTGGCTCCAGCGAGCGTCACCATGGGTCATATTTTTATCGCCGTGGTGCCCTATGTGGTGATGAGTATTTTATTGTTGGCGGCGGTCTTTTTCTTACCCGCCATCGCCACTTGGTTGCCACAATTGATTGGTTAGGCAAGAGACCGAGGTTTTTTGCAAATCTAATCTTTGGCGACTGGGTTGTCTGCTACCAATTTAGACCAATAAAGCACGTCCCTTTGAATCAATTTGCTGAAGTCTTGTGCACTGGTGTAGACAACGCTAGCGCCCATTGAATTGACCAAATTTTGAAAGTCTGAAGAGGCGGAGATCTTAGCGATGCTTGCGTTCAGTTTGGTGATGATGTCTTTAGGCGTCTGAGCAGGTGCTACAAAACCTTGCCAAATGTCTTGCGTGAAATTGGTGAATCCCAATTCGGCAAACGTAGGTGTACCCGGTATTTGAGGAGATCGCGTTGGCGACTCCACAGCCAAGGGGATGACGGAGGCATTTTTAACATAGGGAACAATGCTTGGGACCGTGACCATGGCCAGTTGGATTTGTCCCCCTAAAAGATCAGTCATTGCGGGTGCCCCACCACGGTAGGCAACGTGGGTGAGTTGGATCTGATTGACCCGTGCGAACTCGGCCATGCTCAAGTGCTGCATGGTTGCATTTCCTGGCGTACCGTAAGCCAAAGACTTGGTCTTGGTTAAAAGCAAAAGCTCTTTTAAAGAAGTGATTTTGAGAGATGGAGACGCCACCAAAACCATGGGCAAAGAGATCCCTTGAGCGATGGGTACAAAGTCTTTGATCGGGTCGTAAGGGGATTGGGTCAGCAGTGCTGGGTTGACTGCCAAACTGCCCGGTTCTGCCATCAAGAGCGTGTAGCCATCAGGGGCCGATTTTGCTACAAAACTGGCAGCCAAGGATCCACCAGCGCCTTGGCGGTTCTCTACAATCACTTGTTGGTCCAATTCAACACTTAATTTGTTGGCATATGCGCGTGCAATCACATCGGTGGGTCCGCCCGGTGCAAATCCAACCATGATCTTGATGACTTTGCTGGGCCAGTTCGATTGCGCTTGAGACCCCGTACTTGTCAGCAGCAAAAAAAGAAGCAAACCACTTAAAAAAAATGAAAAGGATTTGGAAGTTTTAAATTGAGTTTGAGTGTCCATACGCACAACCTGAATCTCCTTGATTTGCAATTCAATGCAATTTTTTTAAATTTAATTTCTCTCAATTGAATTAGTGTTGCGGCTTTTTCATCCACCTAATCGGGTGGGCGAGAATTTCTCTTGCCGGCGCGCCATACTTTTGAAGTGCTTGATCCAGCGAAGCCCCTGACTCATCGACCAAAGCAGCCTTGCGGATGGCCGCGATGGCCTCTATGCGTTGAGCAACGGGGAGTGAGGAGGTAGAGACCTGGTGCAAAATATGAAGGATATTTTTCTTGCCTCTTTCATTGGTTTTACCATATCCCTTGATCAATTGCCCGCATTGAGCAATCTCTAAACCCAAGTGCCAGTCAAGTTCTGCAGAGGACTTCACACAAGCGAGCCACTGTTCAATGAGTGCATGCTCTTCTTGATAGCGAAAGCCATGTTTGCGAAATATCTTCAAAGACGCCAAAAAGCGAAGACTTAAAAACCCCAACAGAGTGTGCGAACCCAGTTTCAAGGACAGAGACAAGTCAGGACGGCCCTTGGCAACTCGCTTACTTTCCCATTTCAACAGTTTTTTCGCTGGCCCCATGGGCAACAAAGCAGCTAATTCTGCAATACCGGGTTTGAAGTGTTCATAGACTTTGACCATGTCTTTGTCGCTCGCTTTGATTTCTTTGAGAACTCTTTGCCGTCTCGTCAAGCGGCTCTTGAGATCGGCCACTCGAATGATATCTTCAAAAGACATCCAAAGTGCAAGCCATCTGGCAACACTAGAGGTGATGGCGTAAGCATTGGATCCGTTTGGGTCTAGAGCTTGTTCCTTCTTCAAAATGAGCTGGAGTTGTTGAAGGTAGTGCTTTGCATAGCTGATGCCTTGGTAGTCAATCAATCTTTCGTAGCCCAAGGTAATCAACGAATGAGTTGCCAGAGGGAAAATGTGCTCAATGCTTGAATTGACTTTGATTGGTGTGACGTTTTTGGGGTCAGATTCATTGAGCAACGCTGAGATCATTCGGGATTGATTCACAAGCACGGACATGTTTTCCAATCCAGATTGAAATCCTCTTAAACTTGCCTTGGCATTCAAACCCGAGCGACTCACGACTTTTTCAAAGCTTGAACTGGGTATCGGAAAAAGGCCACTGCCCGCAATGACGCCCAGCATCACTGAGCTTACGATCGTGCCTTCTTTTTTCGCTAGAAATTGCATGTCAAGGAAGTAATGTGCTCGAGAGCTTTGAGACACAATGCTTCGCAGTTGCTCCTCGTCCCATCTGCCGTCTCCAAGTTCCATCCTTTCTTGGGTGGTGATTGTCCTGGCTGAGGAGCTTAGGGTCAGGGTGTGTTTTGGAGACGGTAAGCCCAAGGTGCATTGGCGGGCAGTTTCTAGCAATTCTGAGGAGAGCAAACAATCGAGCCGCCCAGGCACAGGAGATAGGCTAAAGAGTGGTTGCTTGGAATTTAGAGCCGACATAGGCTCTGAAAAAACTTCGATGTAATACGTGGTTGCCCCTGTTCTTTGTGCAACCCCAGGAATGGAGGTGCTTTGAGCTGCGTAGCCACTTTCTTTAGCCGCCTCAATGATCCACTCGGTTAGAACGCCAGCACCTTCACCGCCAAGCGCACAAATGAGCAGTGAAATTGTTTTTTGAGTCACGGTGCGTATTTCTGAAGGGTTATCGCTCAGTGCGCTTGCAAGAGCTGTATCAGGGAGGACCTCAATGAGCCCATGAATCGGTCAACAATAGTTGGGTTTTGAATCACCTCGGCCCTATAAAATGACGGGCAAAGGGTCGCAACATGTGCGTTTTCTCCACAAAGTCCACAGCCCACGCAGCCATCGATCACCGTTGCAACGGGGTCAACCTTCAACGGATCTGGGTTGTCTTTGAGGGTCAATGTAGGGCAGCCTGACAACCTGATGCAGGCATGATCTCCTGTGCAGACGTCCTCATCAACGCCGTATTTGACCCTTACAACTCGCTTGCCTTTTTTCAGCAAGCTAGAAATCCAAGGCTTGATGCGCCTTTGACGCTCTAGTTGACACTCGCCCTCGGCGATAATCACCTTAAGGCCATAAAAATCACTGGTGAGTGCTGCCTTGATGGTGTCTTTCATGAGCGCCACTTCATAGGTGTTGATCACCTTGAGCCATTGAACTCCCATGCCTTGAAGTGTTTTTTCAATGGATTGGTCTGTGTTGACTAGACTTGCGCTTTTATCGATTGCTTCTTTTTTGGCCAAGGTGCTTGGAGTGGACCAGATGTCTTGAGTGCCTGTTGCTGACGTATAGCCATTTTTAAAAATCAATAAAACCGCATCATCTTGGTTGAACAAAGCGCTTTGCACGCCCGTGAGTAGACCGTTGTGCCAAAAGCCGCCATCGCCCATGATGGACAGTGTTCTATTTTGCATCATGGGGGAGATGCCAGCACGGCTGGCCAAACTCATCCCATAGCCCAAGATGGAGTGCCCAAAAGAGAAGGGTGCAAAAGTACCAAACGCATGGCATCCTATGTCCGCAGCAATATGCACGGGCCCAATGTCCTCTTGAGCCAGTTTCAGTGCAGAAAAAACGGGCCGCTCAGGACAGCCGATACAAAATCCAGGCGGCCTAGGCGGCAAAGGCTTAGGCAACATTTGAGCCACGAATGCTTTGGTCTTGTCAAGATCACTTAGCCAAGTTGAGGCTTGCTCGGTGCAGACATCCTTTAAGTACTTCAAAGCAACCTTTATCAGTCCTTTGGTCATTTGCTCAGTGCTCATCTCTCCAGTGATGCTAAAGAAGTCCTTGCCATGTAAAACGGTGTCTAAGCCCCGGCGCCTGAGGATGAGTGAAATTTCTTGTTCGATGTACTCAGGCGTGCCTTCTTCGATGACGATCAAGGCCTCCTTGCCACTTGCAAATTGAGCAATTTGTGATGGGACCAAGGGAGACGTGACGTTTAAAATCAATGTGGGAATGTCAGTTTCCCCAAATTCATCAGCCAAGCCAAACAGTTGAAGCGACTTGATGAGGGTGTTGTAAAGCCCGCCTTGCACAATGAGCCCGAGTTGTTGGTGACGACCATCTTTCAGTTCATTGAGAGCATGGTCTTCGATGTATTTTCGAGCTGCGGGAATTCTCTCCTCAATTTTTCTTTTTTCGTGCACAAAAGTGACAGGAGGATGGGCTAATTTATCGTAGTTGAATTTTGCCGGCTCGTTGATCAAGGCCTTTGTTGAAATTTTGGGCGAGATGTTGTTTTTACAAACAAACGATCCACGCATGTGACAGGCTCGTATTCTGAGCTCAAAGATCGCGGGCATATTGGATGCCTCAGACAATTGAAATGCGTGTTCTACCATGTCGACCATGTGCGAGAGCTCTGGGCGAGGGTCAATCATCAACATGGTCGATTTAAGCGCAAAAGCATGTGTTCTTTCCTGAATCACGCTTGCTCCTTCGCCAAAATCTGCGCCAACAACAATCAACGCACCGCCCTTGACGCCTGGTGAGGAGAGGTTGGACAACGCATCGGCTGCGACATTGGTGCCCACGATGGACTTCCAAGTGACAGCCCCTCTCAAAGGGTAATGAATGGATGCTCCGAGCATGGCTGCAGCTGAGGCTTCATTGGAGCAGGCTTCAACGTGCACGCCTAGTTCGTCGACATAGTCTTTGGCCTGCACCATTACATCCAATAGATGAGAGACGGGCGCTCCTTGGTAGCCTCCAATGTATGCCACGCCGGATTGAAGCAACGCTTTTGTGATGGCCAGGATGCCTTCACCATGAAAAACTTCACCCTGTCCGAGTTTAAGCAGTTCAATTTCTTGCTCAAATGATATTTCCATCTCAAGTCCCCTTGAATTTAAATCGAGGTGAAAGTTTCTTTTATTTCATTTTGTCCGATTTTAGTCTTTGTACTTTAATCGAAAAATCAAATAAAGCAGCGACAAACCAATGATAACAAGTAAGATCAAAGACCAGGCGTTTAGTAAGCTCCAGCCTTGGGTGGTGACCAGTGCACCAGAGCCAAAAGAGGTGAGAGCCATGGTCGAAAACACAAAGAAATTGATGGCCGCTTGAGCTTTATTTTTCTCCTCAGGCCTGTATGTGGACATGGCCATGCTGGTCGCACCCGTAAAGAGGAAGTTCCATCCCACCCCTAAGCAAATCAAAGCTGCTAAAAAGTGACTTAGATCTTCTCCACTCAGAGCAATCGCCACGCACAGGGCGTTCAATAAAAGCCCAGTGACCATGATCTTTACTTTTCCAAATCTTTTGATCAAAGAGCCTGTAAAAAATCCTGGTGCAAACATGCTGATCACGTGGAACTCTAAAACCAATGCGGTACTCGAAAAGGGGTGTCCACAAACCTCCATCGCAAGGGGTGTTGCTGCCATCAGCAAGTTCATGATCCCGTAGCCCAGAGCCGCACAAATGGCTGAGACAATGAAAATTGGCTGAGCAATGATGTCTTTAATCGCACGCTGGGTTTGGGCGCCTGAGGGGTTGCTCGCCTCAGCTGGAAAGTGTATGAACTGCATCAAGACAACGCCCGTTATGGCAACCAAAGTCAAAGAGATATACGCTCCAACAAAGGGCACGAGAAATAAATTTTTCGTCCACGAGGCCAAATTCGGTCCAAGGACTGCTCCCATGATGCCTCCAGCCAATACCCAAGAGATGGCCTTCTCTTTGTGTTCCTCAGAGGTCAATTCGGCCGCTGCGAAACGATATAGCTGAGCGTTTGCGCTGTAAAAACCAGCGACCAATGTGCCAGCGGTCAAGAGCCAAAAATTTTTGCTCCAAGCGGCATAGGCACAAATCAAAGAGGAAAAGAACGCGACAACCAACCCCAGTTGAAATGAGCGCCTGCGACCATAACGAGATTGAGCTTTGGAGACCAAGGAGGTTGAAAGGGCGCTACCGACGACATATCCCATGACTGGCAGAGTGGCCATCCAAGCAACTGGGGTCAGACCCAAGCCGACCAAGCCATTGATGGCGATGAAGGTGACATTGTTGGTGAGAAACAAGCCTTGGCATGCGATCAAGATAATGAGATTTTTATTTAAAAAGGGAGATGATGGCATGAAATGCTTAATGGTTGAAATTCAAATGAGTAAAAATACGTGTGTCAGTTTAACTCCTATGGATGTTGGAAATTTAGAGATTGTTCAATGCCATCATTGGTGCAGTGTAAAGAAGCGTCTATTTGCAGGGAAGTAAATTGGGGCAAGTCATTGAAATTGGAAAAGCTTAGCAAAAGCCAAGGTATGTCAACCCAGCTGTCTCCATTGGTAAGGAGCTCACTATTTAGAGCAATTGTTTTGCTATGAAGTTTTTCACGGTTTTGCGGGCCAGATCAGTTTGGGGACTTTCTTTGGCCACCCACTCGTGCTCGCTTTGCTCGAAAATTAAAAACGTACAGTCACCCCCTGCGGTTTGGTAGCTTTGGGCAAAAAGTTTTTGCGTTTCAGGCAGTACATTGTCATCCAATTCGCCTTGCATGATCAACAAAGGAATGAGTTTTTTGGGGCCCATCTTTTTATCCAATATGGCTTGAGGGCTAGATTCGTAGATGGTTTCCCAAGGCTTGAAGTAATTCAAGTTGTTTTTGATCATGTTCTCACGCTTATGCTTGATCGCATTTTCGTAACGTGCTGGGGGATTGCTTATGGGCGAGCGAGTAGCAAGATAAGAGAAGGAAGCATCCAATTGAGGATTGGGTGCAAAAGGAATTTTTGCAAATAGAGTTTCATTGGGCTTTAAAGAGAGCAGCTCACCCACATGACCTCCACTAGAGCTTCCGTAAACACCGAGTGTGGTGACGTCGCCATTCCATTGTTTTGCGTTGTGCTTGACCCATCGAACCGCGTAATGCGCGTCTTGAACGTTGGCTGGGTAGGACCTGTCTCCAGCCAGAGTCAAATCAACCGCAATCACCAATACGCCGCTTTTTGCAATGGCCGTGTCCATCGGTTCTTCGGCAAAGCGATCTTTGTTGTTCCACGCACCGCCGTGAAAGTCGATCAAGGTCGGAAAAGGCCCGGAGCCTTTGGGTTGGTAGATCCTGGCTTTGAGAGATCTGCCGCTCTCGGTTTTGAGATATTCGACCTCTTTGATGTCAATGGCCACCAGGGCATTGGGGTCGTAGTTCAATTTGGGTTTTGAAGTTTGAGCATAAGACAGGCATAGGCTTGATAAGCTGATCAAAGCAAAAAAAAGTCTATACATCACACCAAGCATGGATGAGTTCAAGGTATTCATTGTTGGGGTCTTTCAGAGAATGTCTGTGTCAAGCCATTATGGTTGATATCTTGGTACCAATTCGCTTTGAAACTCCTTGATTTCATTGGGATTAACACCGATAGGCACTGTTTTAATTTAAAAGGAGGAGCCTTAGAAGTTCGTCGCTACTGATCGATTTGATCTTGAGTCTTTTTTGTTTGCTGCTTTGCCCGCTTAGGAGTTCTATGCAAGCGGCATTGAGCCCTAATCGTTTGGCAAACCATTTGATCAATTCTTCGTTGGCTTTGCCATCGATGGGGGAAGAGGAGATGCGCACTTTTAAGCGTTCAGCATACGGGCCTTGAATCTCGGTTTTTTTAGCGCCCGCTTGGCAATGAAGGGAGAGTTCAAGCCAATGATGCGTTTGATTGCTGTTTTCCTTCAGCCAAGGCGGATTCATATCGAGGGCTTATAAAATTAGCGAGGAATTCAGTTTAATATACAAATATATCTACGAGTCCAAGTTGCCATGGGTAAATTAATCATTTTTGCAGGCCATTCAGGCACGGGGAAGACGACGCTTGCCAAGCGGGCCATGCCCAAACTCATGGACATGTGTCAACACCCCTTTACCTTTTTAGACAAAGATACCGCCTTTGGTGCTTTCAGCTCACACCTCTTGGGCCTATTGACAGGCAACGAGCAAGATCGCGACAGTCCCTATTACTTGGATAACTTCAGAAATTGGGAATATTCAGGCTTGATCGACATTGCCAGAGAAAATTTAGAGCTTGATGTGGATGTGATTTTGGTTGGACCTTTTTCAAAAGAAATTCAATCTTTGAAATTGTTTGACGCCTCATTTCTTCGCTTGTCCAGCCCAACACTGATCAAGGTGGTTTGGGTGGATTTAGAGATCAAGGAAGCCAAGAGGCGAATTGAGAAAAGAAACGATCCAAGAGACAAATGGAAAATAGAGCATTGGGACGCGTATCAAAAGCGAAGGATTGAGCCTCCTGAGCACCCTCAATTGTTTCGGTTTGATAATTCACAGTTTAGCGAGGCACGATTTGATCTCCTCTTAAGCGCACTTTGCACTCCAACACCATGATTTTAATTGTTAGAATTTTCTTCCTTCTAGGCTTGGCGGTCAGTTTTTTGTGCTTTGCGCTATTTTTTCTGGGTCGCGGAGAAGCCTACAAGCATCTTGGCCTTAAGTGTCTTTTAATCACCTTGGTCTTGACGCTTGCATTCTTTTTGTTTGCGATGGTGCAAAGCGTTTTTCTAGAAACCCCAGGGATAATCCTGTAAACGCACAAAGGGCAGGGATCATCTCTTAAACCTTTCATGTAAGCGCGTCTTAAAAGATTTTTAAATTGACATTTTTTACCTAT
>Ga0209086_10000208_pt1 | contig 52421 bp, 42 predicted proteins | sample M_130207_XF_Meta_FD_187312 | JGI IMG/M metagenome (GOLD analysis project Ga0209086, IMG submission 187312) | Freshwater microbial communities from Lake Montjoie, Canada to study carbon cycling - M_130207_XF_MetaG (SPAdes) (version 2) | ecosystem: Environmental > Aquatic > Freshwater > Lake... | reverse complement strand
GAAATGATTTACAAGTTAAGCCAGGATATTTAGTAAAACCGGGTGGTACTTACGGATATTGGTTAGGTGACCCTGATACCTCTAAAACTTACAAATATTATATCAGAAAATTCACAACTTCAGGAACAAAATCATCTATGACCCTAAATATGGGTAAAACATTGGTGAATTGGGGTACAACAACAAATGACCAAGTAGGTGCATTAATCTTATTTGAATCATCGAAAAATACATTATATACTCCAGCAAGATTATATGACCCATCTAACTTATTAGATAACTTTACCGCAACCAAAACTGCAAACACAGATGGTCAAAACCCATTTGGTGCAAACTTTGACTTATATGGTAATACAGGTGGTTCATTATCATCTACAACTTATACAATTCCATTGAGAAGTGCAGATGGAATGTCATTGAACGCAACTTATACTAACATATATGTAATAGTAAGATACAAAGGAGACCCATCACCAGTTACTTCAATAACAACAACATTTAGTTAAAATATAGAATAAGAAATGGCAGCAATAGATAATACCAAAAAATCCGCACGATTACTCGCTAGTAGAAGATATACTCACGACACTTATACCGATGCACAAGAAGCATTTACTTCTACATTAGATATCAATGCCAATGAAATTTATATAGATGCCAATTTAATTCCATCTTCATCATTACCTTTTAGTGGCAGTGGACAAAATGGAAATACATATTCAGTTGATGGTTTATCAATAGTAAAATATTGGTATAGACAACCACTAACTAAATCAGACACAAATAATGAGGTTTGGTTTTTCTTAAACCCATCAGGTTCAAATGATGGTATAGGTGCACAATTAATAGATGCAAATCAACAAACAAACTTTGTATCACCAAAATATTCAGTATCTGCATTAACAAATGCTAATACGGAAGATGCTACACCTGGATATGGTGTTAAAGTAATTGTAGCAGGAACACAAGTTTCCACAAATAACTACGTCTTTGATTATAAAACGGGAATAGTACAATTTGCATCAACAGCATTAGCACCATCAAACGGACAAGTTGTAACCATTACTGCATATCAATATGTAGGTAGAACATTATCATCTCAAATAGGAAGTGGAACTGGTGTAATTTCGTCTAGATTAAGTAGATTAGAAGAAAGTACATCAAGCTTAAATACATTTAGTGCAAGTGTTAACGGACACATTGCTGACCTTAATATCAAAACCGGTTCATTAGAACAAAAAAATATAATCATAGCTGCATATACTGCTTCGATGAATACATTTAGTGCATCTGTGAATGGACACATTGCTGACCTTAATATTAAAACTGGTTCATTAGAACAAAAAAATATAATCATAGCTGCATACACTGCATCAATGAATACATTTACATCTTCACAAGAAGCAAAAGATGTAATTATTTCGGCGTATACTGCTTCGATGAATACATTTAGTGCATCTGTGAATGGACACATTGCTGACCTTAATACTTATACTGCATCATTAAGAACTGCATTTACTGCAAGTGGTGTTAACGTAACTTTTAATGGTGACCAAACTATTAAAGGTAACTTATATGTTCAAGGTACACAAACTCAAGTTGATTCTACAACAATCAATTTGGCAGATAATATTTTACAATTAAACGCCGCAGGAACTAACGATGGTGGTTTGGTTGTAAGAGACGCAACAGGAGGTTCAACTACATCGGGTTCTTTACTTTGGGATGTAACTAATGACCATTGGAAGGCGGGAGCATTGGGAACAGAAGAAAGAATTTTAAGAGCAGGTGGTGGAGACCATATAGTTTCAGGTTCAGTTCAAGTTGATGTTACGTCAACAACCGGATTTACAACATATAGTGGTTCAATTTCATCGTCATTAACTTCTAATTCGGCATCAATATCGGCATTGTCCGCATCGGTTGCAAGTGTAACAGGTGAATTTAGTTCAAGTGTATCAAGTACATTTGTAACTCAAAGTCAAAGAATTACTTCATTAGAAACATTTAGTGGTTCTCAAAATACAAAGAATAGTACATTAGCAAGTTATACCGCATCGGTAGATGGTCACATTGCCGACCTTAATATAAAGACTGGTTCATTAGAACAAAAAAATATAATCATTTCGGCATACACTGCTTCGATGAATACATTTACATCTTCACAACAAGCTAAAGATGTAATTATTTCGGCATACACTTCATCAATGAATACATTTAGTGCAAGTGTTAATGGCCACATTTCTGATATTAATACTAAAACTGGTTCTTTTGAAGGTAACTTTATAACATTATCGGGTTATACTGCATCGATGAATACATTTACATCTTCACAACAAGCTAAAGATGTAATCATTTCAGCATACACTTCATCAATGAATACGTTTACATCTTCACAAGAAGCAAAAGATGTAATTATTTCGGCATACACTTCATCAATGAATACATTTACCGCATCGGTGAATGGACACATTACTGACCTTAATACAAAGACTGGTTCATTAGAACAAAAAAATATAATCATAGCTGCATACACTGCATCTATGAACACATTTACATCTTCACAAGAAGCTAAAGATGTAATTATTTCGGCATACACTGCTTCGATGAATGTATTTAGTTCCTCACAAGAAGCTAAAGATGTAATCATTTCGGCATACACTGCTTCAATGAATACATTTAGTGCAAGTGTTAATGGTCATATTAGTGATATTAATACCAAAACTGGTTCATTAGAACAAAAAAATATAATCATAGCTGCATATACCGCATCAATGAATACGTTTACATCTTCACAAGAAGCTAAAGATGTAATTATTTCGGCGTATACTGCATCAATGAATACATTTAGTGCAAGTATATATTCATTTACTCAATCATTTAGTGCATCGGTATCAACATCATTTAGTGCAAGTGCAGCAAGTGTATCTGCATTATCAACTTCGGTAGATAGTAGATTAGACACATTGGAAGGAACTGGAACAATACAAGGTGTTGGAACAACGAATCAAGTAACATTTGCAAAAGTAACAACAACAGGAGATGTAGTAGTAGGTGGTGATTTGGTGGTACAAGGTAATACTGTAACATTAAATACTTCACAATTAGTAGTTGAAGATAAATTAATTTCATTAGCAAGTGGTTCTACAAACGCAGCAACTGCAAATGGTGCAGGAATTGAAATTTTAGGAGCTAACGCAACATTTACTTATGACTCAACACCAAATGCATGGACAGCAAATATTCCAATTTCAGCATCAGCAGTAACCGCATCGGTGAATGTTCCTGGATTCGGTGGTTCAAAAAGAATGGCATTTAGAAGCACAATTGGTAACTTAGATTTTGTAGATGCACCAACAACGGCAGGTGATATTCCTCAATGGGATGGTACAAATTTTGTTATGAGTAATGTGATTGATGGTGGAACATATTAATAAAAATTTATAAATAATAATAAGACCCTTCTTCGGAAGGGTTTTTTGTTTTTAATCTATATTTATTGCAGTAGTATATACTACACTGTTGTTATATAACTTTATAAAGATTCCATAGATATGGCTCAAAACATCCAACTCAAACGCTCTGCGTTACCGGGTAAGGTACCAGATACGGGTTCACTTAATTTAGGTGAGATTGCAATTAACACTTACGATGGTAAGTTGTATTTCAAAAAGTCGGGTTCACTACAATCGATTGAATCTATTGTAACAACAAATAGTATAAACACAGGGTCTATTACATTGACCAAAACTGGTTCATTCGGTGAATTAGTAATTACACAAGATGCAAATATTCAAAGAGATTTATATGTAACTAATGACATTATTGGTAATGGTGATATTGATGTATTAGGAAATATTACAGGTTCTAATTTATTAATAAAAGGAACATTAACCGCACAATCTTATATTGTAAGTTCTTCGGTTGTAAATATGACCACACAATTTGCAAGTGGTTCTACTATATTTGGTAATACATCTGACGATACACATCAATTTACAGGTTCGGTTAATATTACAGGTAGTGGTTATATAAATTCAAATAGAATTATAACCGACGCTGATACTGGTTCATTTGGAGCATCCGGTGGTAGTTATCCTGAAAGTGGTGTTGATTACAATACCGATTTGATAACTGTACAAGATTTTAATAGTGAATCTGAACAATTTTTAATAGATTATTTATATGAGGTACCGGTAGGAACTCAAGTTGGATTAAAAGGATTTTTGGGTAATACATCTGGCAGTACATTGGTCGTTCCGGCAAATGATTATATTGCATTCGTAATTGATGATGTACAAGTAGCAAGAGTTACCGCCGATGGATTTGAAGGAGTAAGTTTACCAAATGGTTTAATTAGTGGTTCATCACAATTAACATCTTCATATGATACAAGATATGTGTTAAGTGGAAGTATTACTCAAACTACATGGGACAATATTGCTTCAAAACCTGCGGGAATTGTAAGTAGTTCGGTGCAAGTTTTAGGAGGAACGGGAATTATAAGTTCATCCGCACAATTAGAAAACGCTACAATCACTAATTTAACTATTACAAATTTGACAACCGTTAATGAAACGGCATCTGTTTTATTCAGTAGTGGTTCTAATAGATTTGGAGATTTTGGAAACGACACACATTCATTCACAGGTTCAGTTCAAGTAAGTGGTTCTCAAACAATAGTAGGTACATTAACTGCAACTACATTGAATGGTACAATAAATGCAACCAATGGTGTTGTATCGGGTTCATCACAAGTTACCGCATCTTTGGATATTAGATATTCATTGAGTGGAAGTTCAGGAGCAGTATTGGATAGTAGAAGTAGATATCTTTCACAATCATCCGCAGCAACTACGTGGTCATTTACACATAATATAGGTTCTGACCACCCAATGGTAACTGTATATGGTTCTAATAATGAAATCATACAACCCGAATATGTTAAAACTTTAAGTTCAAATCAAACTGAAATTGGATTTGGTACACCTGTTAGTGGTATTGCAGTTGCATCTTTAGGAAGTTTAACGGAAGTAACTGGTAGAACAATAAGACAAGATTTTACAGCATCAGTTTCTTGGTCATTTGTACATAATGTGGGTGACAAATATGTAATGGTTCAAGCATTCGATACATCTGACCAAATGATACTACCTGCCGAAATTAAATTGGCAAGTACGACATCATCTATATTAACATTTCCGGAAGCAGTTAGTGGATATGCATTGGCAACGATAGGTGGTGACTTACCTTCAATTAGTTCGTCATATGAAGGATATACTTTACAAGTTCAAAGTGGATTACCAACTTGGACACCAATTGTAAGTGCAAGTGTTTCAAATGCAGTAACCGCATCGTATATTTTACCTAGTGCACTACCAACTGGAGTTATTAGTGGTTCATCACAAGTAACGTATACAAACATTAGTTCTATCCCTGCAGGAATTGTTAGTGGTTCATCACAAATAGTTAGTATATTAAGTTCTCTAAATACTTATACAGCATCAGTATCAACTGCAAGTTTAGTAACATCAATTGGAAATCTAACATCAAAAACTGGAAGTTACGCAACAACGGGTTCTAATACATTTGTAGGAACACAAACAATGAGTGGTTCAATTATACCCGCAATTGACAATCTATACGATTTAGGTTCAGCAACTTATCAATGGAGAGACATATATGTTTCTTCTGGTTCACTTTATATAGATGGAACAAAGGTATTGGGTTCAACTGGAAATGAATTACAAATTACAACCGATGTAGGTCAATCAATTAAGATTTTAGAAGCAGGAAGTGATAGTATTATTTTACAATCAGCAGATGGTAATATTGAATTAAAATCTTCAGGTGGTGGTAATTTATTATTTGACCCAACAAATGGTTTAATAGATGTTAGAGGAACATTCCAAATACAAGATGGCCATAAAGTAACATCATCCGGAGGTAATTCAATTCAATTTGGAAACAATTTAGGAATTACAGGTTCTATCAATACAACTGGAAATGTGAATGGAATAAATCTTACAACATTTAGTTCTTCGGTTTCAAATACTATATTAAATCAAAATGCAGCAACATCATCTTACGAAACAAAAGGTAGTGGTATAGTAAGTGGTTCATCACAATTAACATCTTCATATGATACAAGATATGTGTTAAGTGGAAGTATTACTCAAACTACATGGGACAATATTGCTTCAAAACCTGCGGGAATTGTAAGTAGTTCAGCTCAAACTATTGCAAACTTACCAACGGGTACAGTTTCAGGTTCAATACAAGTTTTAGGAGGAACTAATATAGTATCAGGTTCATCTCAAATAGTTAGTATATTAAATGCATTAAACACATTCAGTGCTTCGGCTTCATCATCATTAGGTGATATTCAAAATTACACATCATCATTAAGAGCAGCATTTACTGCAAGTGGTACAAACGTAATATTTGGTGGAAATGTAACTATTCCTGGCAATTTAACGATATCAGGTACTCAAACTATTGTAAATTCGACAACCATTCAATTGGGTGATAATATTATTGAACTAAATGGTAATGGTGTTGCAAATGGTGGATTATTAGTTAAAGACCCAACTGCACCTAATACGGTAAGTGGTTCTTTACTTTGGGATTCTACAAATGACTATTGGAAAGCAGGAGCATTAGGAGCTGAAAGTAAATTATTAAGAGCAGAAGGTGATTCAATAGTTAGTGGAAGTTCACAAATTAACTTTACACAATTAAGTGGAATTAGTAATGGTATAGTTTCAGGGTCAACTCAAACAATTGCAAACCTACCAACAGGTACAGTAAGTGGTTCATCACAAATTAACTTTACACAATTAAGTGGAATTAGTAATGGTATAGTATCGGGTTCAACTCAAACTATTGCAAACTTACCAACAGGTACAGTTTCGGGTTCTTCTCAAATAGTGAGTATATTGAGTTCATTAAACACTTATACGGGTTCTAATGATACAACCAATACTGCACAAAATACAAGATTAACAACAATAGAAAGTGTTACCGGTAGTTATGAAACAAAAGGTAGAAGTATTGTATCGGGTTCATCACAAGTAAACTTTACACAATTAAGTGGAATTAGTAATGGTATTGTAAGTGGTTCTTCTCAAATTACCTACACAAATGTATCTTCTATACCTGCAGGAATTGTTAGTGGTTCATCTCAAATAACTTACGCAAATATATCTTCTATTCCGGGTGGTATAGTATCGGGTTCATCACAAATAGATGTAATGTCTACAACAAACATTGCAAGATTGGCAACAACGGGTTCAAATTCATTCACAGGAAATCAGACAATAACAGGAACAATAAACACAATTTCAATACCAAACGATTTATTCGCATTCCAATTTTTATTAATGGGAGGATAAAAAATATAAACTATGGCAGCAACTTATAAAGTATTAGGTCAATCAGCACCTTCGGCAACAACGGCAACAACATTGTATACAGTACCATCAAGTACATCAACAATTGTATCGACATTAACAATTTGTAATAGAGATACTACATCGGGTTCTTTTAGAATTGCAGTTAGACCTGCAGGAGCAACTTTGGCAAATCAACACTATATTGTGTATGATTCGTCAATTGCAGCAAATGATACTATAACATTTACATTAGGAATAACATTAGCAACGACAGATATAATAACAATATATGCAAGTAGTGCAAATATGTCTTTTAACGCATTTGGTTCAGAATTAACATAATAAAACATGGCAATAAAATCATCACAACAATCTGGTTTATCAGGTATAGATAATACTTTACTAAAATCACAAGGTAGACGTGCTATTGGTGGAACTGTTACCGAATCGGGTGGTTATATTATTCATACGTTTACGGCAACGGGTCAATTTACAGTTTTAGACCAAAAATTAAATGTAGAATATCTAATGGTTGGTGGAGGAGGTGCGGGTGGAGCTGCTTTTAATAAAGATGCGGCCGGTGGTGGTGGAGGAGCAGGTGCATATATAAATAATAATACAACTGTAAATGTTGGAAATTATACAGTAACCATAGGTAATGGAGGAGCCGGTATTAGTGGTGCGGAAACAAGAGGTGCTAATGGTGGAGATACATCGGTTTTTTCAATAACTGCAAATGGTGGAGCGGGTGCAGGAACATATGTTGGTTCATCCCCAAATACAATGGGAGGAATTTCAAATGGTAATGCATCTGCAAGTGGAGCGGGTGGAGCAGGAACTAATACTGCAAATGGCGGACAAGCTGGACAATTTGGAAATGATGGTGGTATACACACAGGAACAGGACAAAGTAATGTTTCTACTTCGTGTGGAGGAGGAGGTGGTGCCGGATTTGCCGGTGGAAATGGTGTTGCAAACGCAACAGGTGGAAATGGTGGTGATGGTTTACAAAACTCAATATCAGGAACTCCAACATTTTATGCAGGAGGTGGTGCCGGTGGTTCATCACAAGGAAGTGCAGGTGGTGGTGGAGCCGGTGGTGGAGGTAGCAGAGGAACACCAACAGGTAATACTGGTGGTAATCCGGGTGGAAATGGTACAGCAAACACAGGTGGAGGTGGCGGTGGTGCATCCGCAGGAACGGTATCAGGAGCAGGTGGAAATGGCGGCTCAGGTATTGTTATAATTAGATATAAAAAAGATAATACACCAACTCAAATATTAAAACCAACAACGTCAGGTTTAGTTTTAGATTTAGACACAACAAATAATTATTCTATTCCTCTTTCAGTTGAATGTTTAGTTGTAGCAGGTGGCGGTGGTGGAGGAACATCCGGTGCAAACTATTGTGGAGGTGGAGGTGCAGGAGGTGTAATACAAAAAACAATTAATACATTAGTAATTGGTGCATATACAGTAACTGTTGGTGCAGCAGGTGCAGCAGCTTCTAATGGTGGAGACTCAATATTTGCTACCATTTCGGGTTCAGGTGGTGGAGCCGGTGCATCCGCATACGCAACAACGGGTAATAGTGGAGGTTCAGGTGGTGGTGGTGGCCCAATTAACGCAGTTGGTGGCTCAGGTATATATGGTCAAGGTTTCAAAGGTGGAAATGCATCATCAGCAAACCAAGGTGGTAGTGATTCAGGAGCTGGAGGAGGTGGTGGAGCCGGTGGCCCTGCTTCACATTTAGATTCATTTCCATTTACAAATTCACCTGGACAAGGTGGCCCGTGTATAATATCAGCAATTAGTGGAACACCAACATTTTATGCAGCGGGAGGTAATGGTTCGGGTTATTATTGGTCAGAATCACAAAATGGTATAGGTGGAGGAACTCCAGGTACAGGTGGAACACCAGCTAGAACTACCGGTGCAACCAATACAGGTTCAGGCGGAGGAGGCGGTAGAAGTGGAACGGGTAACGCAGGAGGTTCAGGAGTTGTTATCATTAGATATAAAGGTTCACAAAAAGCAACAGGAGGAACAATCACATCATCAACTGGTTATACAATACATACATTCACAAGTTCAGGAACTTTTACAGTTACATCATATATGGTAAATGATTTAAGTGGAAATAATTTTGACGGAACATTAACCAATGGTGCATTTTATGATGATTCAAATGGTGGTTCAATTTATTTAGATGGTTCTAACGATTATATAAGTGTACCATATTCAGCAGGAAAATTAAATAATAGTAATTTCACAATAAGTTTGTGGTGGAAATCCAATGGTGCTCAATCAAATTACGCAACCATCATCGGACAAGGATTTACTGGCGGCCCATCAAATGGTGCATGGGCATATAAAATACAAGCTACTACTAGTATTGTAAACTTTAGTTATTATTATGGAGGCATATCCGATAATACAACATCAACAAATCCAAATGATGGTGTATGGCATAATATAGTTGCAATTAGAAATGGAGCAACGGTTACAATGTATATGGACACAACCTCAATTGGTTCGTTTACATTAAATAGTTATTTTGTATTTGGTACAAGTGACACTATTTATATTGGTTATAACCCAAGAGACGCAGCATATGCGAAAGGATGGGTTGCAAATGTTCAAATATATAATAGAGCAATGTCAACATCCGAACTATTACAAAATTATAACATTAAAAAAACAAAATACGGATTATAAAATTAAAAATTAAAATATGGCACATTTTGCAAAAATAGACGAAAACAATTTAGTACAACAAGTTATAGTTGTAAGTAATGAAGACTGTGGAAACTTAGAATTTCCAGAAAGTGAAACAATTGGTCAAACATTTATCAATTCTATTGGTTTGGCAGGAAATTGGAAACAAACATCATATAACAATAACTTTAGAAAAAATTATGCAGGAATTGGATATAGTTTTGATGAAATTAAAAATGCATTTATACCTGTAAAAGTATATACATCTTGGATATTAAATGAAGATAGTTGTCAATGGGAACCACCGATTGAAAGACCTAACGATGGTAAATCATATATGTGGGATGAGGAAACTATAAATTGGATAGAAATTGTAGAAACTCCTATTGATTAAAGCAAGATTCGGATTATAACGAAATTAAATATTTATAAGTATTATGAAAATATACGCACCACAAATATCGGGAAGCTTAGCAATAAATGGAACATCAATAGGAAACTTTAATAATTTAGTTTCTACATCTTCATTCAACCAATATACATCAAGTACTTCAACTGGAAGTTTAGCAACAACTGGAAGTAATACTTTTGTCGGAAATCAAACGATGAGTGGTTCTATTATTCCTGCGGTTACTAATATATACGATTTAGGGGATGTTTCACACCAATTTAGACACTTATATTTGTCAAGTGGGTCTTTGTATATAAATGGAACAAAGGTATTAGGAGCAACAGGACAAGAGTTACAAATCACAACCGATAACGGACAATCATTAAAGATTTTAGAAGCAGGTAGTGATACAATAACTTTACAATCTGCAGACGGAAATATTACATTAGCAACATCCGGAGGTGGAGACGTTATATTAGACCCAACATCTGGAATTATTGCATTAAAAGGTACAACCACTTTATATTCCGGAAATAAATTATTATCTTCCGATGGAGGTGCAATACAAGTTGGAAATGATTTGGGTATTACAGGTTCATTAGTAACAACTGGAAATATAAACGGATTAAATCTTTCAACATTCAGTTCTTCCGTTGCAACACAAATATTAACAATACAAACTAAAACAGGAAGTTTTGCAACAACAGGTTCAAATTCATTTATAGGCAATCAAAATATTAGTGGTACAGTTTATTTAACCGGTTCTTTAATTCCAAGTGGTAGTTTTGTATACGATTTAGGTTCAGAAACAAATTCTTTTAGAGATTTATTTATTTCAACTGGTTCTATTAGATTTCATAACCCAGATGGAACTGAACAAGGTAGAATTACAGTTGATGCAAGAAGTGGTGATATATCACTATTAAAAACTGCAGGTTTAACAAATGAACAAAAAGCAACAATTAGTCAAGGAAATATTAATCCTACTTTTTTAAGTGCAATATCGGCATCAAATTTATTTGTTCAAACTAAAATAGTAATGCCAGCCGGGGGAACGGTAAATGGTATAAATTTAACTGCATTTAGTTCTTCGGTTTCAAATACTATATTAAATCAAAATAGTGCAACAAGTTCATACGAAACAAAAGGTAGTGGTATAGTAAGTGGTTCTTCACAAATTACTACATTATTACCAACGGGTACAATAAGTGGTTCATCTCAATTAAATAACGCATCTATTGAAAACTTAACTGTAATAAATTTGACAACTGTTAATGAAACTGCAAGTGTTTTATTTAGTAGTGGTTCTAATAGGTTTGGAGATTTTGGAAACGATATACATGACTTTACCGGGTCAGTCAAAATTAGTGGTTCATTTACTTTAGTAGGTTCTTCAACTGCAACATCTTATAATGGAACAATAAATGCAACAAACGGAGTAGTTAGTGGTTCATCACAAATTACATACACAAACATATCTTCAATTCCGGGTGGTATAGTTTCGGGGTCATCTCAAACTATTACAAACCTACCAACAGGTACAGTTTCGGGTTCATCACAAGTAGTGAGTATATTGAGTTCGGTAAACACATATACAGGTTCAAATGATACATTAAATTCTTTACAAACAACTAGAATTGACCAACTTGCTGCAGGAACAGCATCAGTAAATTCATTCACCGCAAGTAATGGTAATACATCATTAAATAGTTATACTGCAAGTAACGATACAACTAATACTGCACAAAGTGCAAGATTAACAACAATAGAAAGTGTTACAGGAAGTTACGAAACAAAAGGTAGAAGTATTGTATCGGGTTCATCACAAATAACTTATACTGGTATTTCTTCTATTCCGGGTGGTATAGTATCGGGTTCTTCTCAAATTACTTACACAAATGTATCTTCTATACCTGCAGGAATTGTTAGTGGGTCATCTCAAATAACTTACGCAAATATATCATCTATTCCGAATGGTATAGTTTCGGGTTCATCACAAATTACTTTATCATCAACGACTGGATATGGGTCAGTATTAAACCAAGCAGTATTAACAACTTCATCCCCCACATTCGCAGGAGTAACAATGAATGGAAGTATTGGAAAAACACATGATTTAATGTCAGAAGGTACATTTGGGTATTCTGCAACATATAAGACATTAAAATTGGGTAGTACATCTGCATCAAATCCACAATCAATTGCATTTGGAGTTGATTTAAGTGGAAACGCCGGAAGTTCTTTTAGTGGATATGGAACTGAATATTATTTCAGAAATGTTGGTTCATTCAAAACACCAAACTCAGCAAATAATGAATATAATACATTATTTGGTTGGAATTCTAGTGGTCAAATAACGTTTAATCAAAATGCTACATTTTCAGGAACCATCACAGGTAACGCATCAACTGCTACATCTGCGGCTACATTAACAACCGCAAGAACAATCAACGGAACTTCATTTAATGGTTCTGCAGACATAACAATAGCAAATTTAGTATCGGGGTCAGCTCAAGTATCATTGGCATCGACAACCGGATTTGGAACTTATATAAATCAAGCAGTATTAACAACATCTTCACCAACATTCGCAGCAGTATCTGCGACAACATTTACAGGAGCATTAAGTGGAAATGCTACTACGGTTACCAATGGTGTATATACATCCGGTGACCAATCTATAAGTGGTGTAAAAACATTTGCAGTCATAAAAGGAGACTCTGGTGCGGCTTATCCACACTCATTTACAAATACCCACGCGGGAAACACTCATTGGACAAATAGAAGTGGTAGATTATTAACATCAAATGGTTCTAACTGGGCAGCTGATGGCAAAGACCCAATAATGGCATTGGTGGGAAGTACCGCATCTACTGTAAGAGGTCAGATGATTGGATTGGCGCTACATAATGAGAATAATACTACTAATGCATTTTCTCCAATAATAGCATTCAGTGCATTAAGTAATAGTAGTGGATATAATTCTATGTATGCTTCCATAATGGGTAAAAAAACTGGAACAGGTTCTGGTTTAGATACTAACTGGAATAAAGGAGAACTTCATTTCTATGCACACGGTGATTCATATGTAGCGGATACCCCAAACCTTTTATTATCAGGCACAGCCGCAACATTTTCAGGAACAATAACAGAAAGTTCATCATTAAGATATAAAGAAAATGTTAAAACTATAAAATATGGTTTAGATAAAGTTCTTCAAATGAGAGGAGTTACTTATAATAAAAAAGATAATGGAGTAAAAGAAATTGGTGTAATAGCTGAAGAAATATATGATGTTTTACCTGAAGTAGTTTTGAAAAATGAAGAAGGTGAAATAGATTCGGTTTCATATGGTAGAATAACCGCAATTTTAATTGAAGCAATAAAAGAACAACAAAAACAAATTGAAGAACTTAAAGCTTTAATTAAATAATGGCATACTTAACATCAAATTTATCGTTTGGAACATATGGTGTTCAATATGATTTTTACCAACATAGATTTTATGGTGGAGATACATATTTTCATTATAAAACAAACATACCTATGAATAATATTATGTGTATGATTGAAGCAATTGGATATGCGTATGGTGCAAATGCTGCGATTAGAAGTAGTTGGTCATTTTACGCATACTCCGCAGGTGATACTACAATTTCAATTGGGTTACATAATTATTATAGTGCAATGACTGCACATGGTGTATATAGGTCATCGGACGGATATGCATGTATTAGAGCAAATGTGGCATCCTATTTTAGTGGTTGGGCATTTAATGCATATTGTCTAAATCCAACCGGTGCAGGATTTCAAGTATCAATGTTGGCAGCAGTTCAAACTACAAATTCAGGAAATTATTATTAATGGCAAATTTATCATCAAATACATATTTAGAAAGTGGGATGCATCAGTATGGTATCTTTACATTAAATAATACCAATGGTGCAAATGGAACATATATTCATATGGAAACCAATATAACTCAACCATCTTCAAATATTATGGTTATGATTGAAGCAGTTGGATATAATTATGGAACATCTCTACCAATTAGATGTGCATGGAATTTTTATTCATATGCATATGTAATAGGTAATGTAAATAATTCATCATATACCGGATTGAGTGCAGATGGTGTATATTACGCTACGTCGGGGTATGTAGCAATTAGAGCGTATGCAAGTAATTTACATTATTGTGGATTTACATTAAATGCATATCAAGTAGCAGGGAATGGATACCAACAACCAATATCAATAAGAAGAGCATCACAAAACACAACATCAGGAACATATTATTAATTATGGCAACACTACAAGCACCTTTAAGAATTTATCCAAATAGTACATGGTCACTCCAACAAAGATATATTGGTGCATTTAATACTGGTTCCGGCAGTCCAACTTATATTCATATCAAAACAAATTTAAGTACGGGTGGTGATGTTATGTATATGTTTGAAGCAGTCGGTTATAATTATGGAAATGGAAATAGTGTAAGATGTGCATGGGGATTGTATGCTTATCAAAATGTTTTATATCATACAGGTGTACAAACCGCATATGGTGGATTATCTGCAGACGGAATATATGTATCATCGGATAATTATGTATGTTTAAGGGGATATATGAACTCACATTATTATCAAGGATTTATAATAAATGCATATCCAACCAGAACCGATACTACACACTACAATGTTTCAATAACGGCAATATCGCAAAATTCAACATCGGGAAATTATTATTAAAATTATATATTATGCATAGACAATTTAGAGACAACAACGGAGACATTCATTTTTTAATACAAGGTGAACCACAAGAAGATTGGGTAGAAATAATTATTGACCCAAATCAATTACCTGACCCTAACTATCAAATACCATATGATGCACAAAGAATGCATTCATATCCATCATTGGGAAATCAATTAGATATGTTATGGCATGAACTAAACAATAGTGGAAGTTTGACAACAAATGGTGAGTGGTTTAACAAAATTAAAGAAGTTAAAGACAATAATCCAAAACCTTAATTTATTTGATATTTATACAAAACAAAGTTAAGGATGATTCAATATAACCCCACCGTATCAGGAAGTTTAGTTGTTACAGGTTCGTTAATAACAACTGGTAATATTAACGGAATAAATCTTTCAACATTTAGTGCATCTATAAATAATGCCCTAACGGAAAGTAAAGTAACACATATTGTTTCAGCATCGGCTGGAATTTATTATATAGATGGTACTTCAAAACCATCCATGTCAGTTGTACCTGGTTTAACTTATAGATTTGAAACAGCTATTGTAGATATTTCTCATCCATTCAAATTTTCAACATCACAAAACGGCCCTATACAATATGTCAATGGTGTAACAAGTGGTTCTAATTTTATTCAATTAGAAGTTAATTATGATACTCCAGACGTATTATATTATTATTGTACAATTCATAATAATATGGGTAATGCAATAAATGTATTAAAAATTGATAAATTATTAACTGTAGTTAGTTCTTCATTTGATTCAAGATATGTAATTAGTGGAAGTATTACTCAAACTACATGGGACAACATCGCATCAAAACCTGCGGGAATTGTAAGTAGTTCAGTACAAGTTTTAGGAGGAACAGGTACAGTATCGGGTTCTTCACAACTAACCGCATCAGCATTAGCAACAACAGGTTCAAATACATTTATAGGTAATCAAAATATTAGTGGTACACTTTATTTAACCGGTTCTTTAATTCCAAGTGGTAGTTTTGTATACGATTTAGGTTCAGAAACAAATTCTTTTAGAGATTTATTTATTTCAACTGGTTCTATTAGATTTCATAACCCAGATGGAACTGAACAAGGTAGAATTACAGTTGATGCAAGAAGTGGTGATATATCACTATTAAAAACTGCAGGTTTAACAAATGAACAAAAAGCAACAATTAGTCAAGGAAATATTAATCCTACTTTTTTAAGTGCAATATCGGCATCAAATTTATTTGTTCAAACTAAAATAGTAATGCCAGCCGGGGGAACGGTAAATGGTATAAATTTAACTGCATTTAGTTCTTCGGTTTCAAATACTATATTAAATCAAAATAGTGCAACAAGTTCATACGAAACAAAGGGTAGAGGAATTATTAGTGGAAGTTCTCAATTAGACGGAACTACGATTACAAATTTAACAGTAACAAATTTGACAACTGTTAATGAAACTGCAAGTGTTATTTTTAGTAGTGGTTCAAATAGATTCGGAGATTTTGGTGATGACATACATAATTTTACCGGGTCAGTTCAAATAACAGGTTCATTTACTTTAGTAGGTTCTTCAACTGCGACATCTTATAATGGTATAATAAACGCAACTAATGGTGTTGTATCAGGTTCTTCACAAGTAGTGAGTATATTAAGTTCTCTAAATACCTATACGGGTTCACAAGATACTAAAAACTCAACTCTTGCAACTTATACTGCAAGTTTAGATACAAAGAATTCAACCCTTGCAACTTATACTGCAAGTTTAGAAACAAAAAATTTAACTCTTGCAACTTATACTGCAAGTTTAGAAACAAAAAATTTAACTCTTGCAACTTATACTGCAAGTTTAGATACTAAAAACTCAACCCTTGCAACTTATACTGCAAGTTTAGAAACAAAAAATTTAACTCTTGCAACTTACACTAGTTCAGTAGATACAAAATTTACATCAGTAGGAATAAGTACAGCATCATTAAACACATACACATCTTCTCTTAAAACCGCGTTACAGTTAACAGGTTCAAATGTGGTTGTATTAGGTGATTTAACTGTATTAGGAACAACATCAACTGCAAATTCAACAACATTAAATGTTAGTGACAAATTTATAACTTTAGCATCCGGTTCAACAACATCGGCACTAGCAAACGGAGCAGGTTTCCGTATAGCAGGTGCAAATGTTACTATGAGTTGGGAGTCTGCAAATTCACAATTAAAATTTAATACGGACATTTCTGCATCAAAATTTTATGGTGATGGTACAGGTTTAACATTTAACGGAAGTGGAATTGTATCAGGTTCATCTCAAATAGTGAGTATATTGAGTTCGGTAAATACCTATACAGGTTCAAATGATACAACTAATACTGCACAAAATGCAAGATTGACAACAATAGAAAGTGTTACAGGAAGTTATGAAACAAAGGGTAGAGGCATAGTATCAGGTTCTTCACAAGTAACCGGAATTGGAAATGCACAATTAACTAATAGTTCAACTACTATTGGTACAACTACAATCTCTTTAGGTGCAAGTTCAACTACATTAGCAGGTTTAACATCAGTAACCTCAACTGCATTTGTAGGAGCATTGACAGGTAACGCTTCAACAGTAACAACAAACGCAAACTTAACGGGTGATGTAACTTCAGTAGGTAATGCAACAACGATAGGTGCAGCAAAAGTAACAAACGCAATGTTAGCAGGTTCAATATCAAATGCTAATTTAGCAAATAGTTCAACTACTATTGGTACAACTGCAATTTCATTGGGTGGAACTGCAACAACAATAGCAGGTTTAACATCGGTAACATCAACTGGATTTACAGGAGCATTGACAGGTAACGCATCAACCGCAACAACTGCAGCCGCATTAACAACTGCAAGAACAATCAACGGAACATCTTTTGATGGTTCTGCTAATATTACTATTCCAAGTTTAGTTTCAGGGTCAGCTCAAATAACAATGGCATCAACTACCGGATTTGGAACATATATAAATCAGGCAGTATTAACTACATCAACACCAACATTTGCAAGAGTAACAACACCAAAAATAGCATTTGAGCGTAATGCAAATACTGCACATGGTATAAGTTGGTATAATATTAGTACATATACTGCTTGGTGTGATTATATGGCTAATGGTGGAGCAACAAGTACGGGACCAACGGGTAATATAACCGCATCAACGGGAACTTATGTAACGTCTTGGGCTCGTCGTTTCTTTGTTGAAGATTCAAGCACATATGGGTGGATATTTGAGAAGGGTGGGGTTGCCGGAACTTCCCCAACAGTTGTTGCTGAGCTACGTTCATCAGATGGTTTATTCAGTACGGCGGGAGAAATATATTCAGCAGGTAGTTTAGTTAAAACATCTGCAAACTCATCATACTCAACAACATTTACATCGGTATCATCCGTATCAGTAACACATAGTTTGGGTACTAAAAATGTAATGGTAATGTGTTATGATAGTAGTGATGAGATGTTTTGGCCAGCAACGATTAAAACAACTTCGACATCCGTAGTAGACATTACATTCACAACAGCTAGAACAGGAAGAGTAGTTATAATAAGATAATATATGATAAGAGAATCAATGACGGTAACCGGTTCCGTAGACGTAAGTAGTGAATTTGTCTTACCATATGGAACAAGAGAAAATAGACCATCATCTCCGGATAGTGGTTCTTTATATTTACAAACATCTCAAACGGGTAGTGCAATTTGGGTTTATAGTGGTGTAGCAAATAGAGAATTAGGTTGGGAAGTATTGGGTGAACAAAATGATTATGCTCCAACGTTTTTTTATAGACAAATTATAAATTATGCATATACGGCGGGTGGATATATAAATTCATCTCCGTGGAAAACTGTTCATAAAACAGTAGCAGCAACTGACCAAACAACAAATATAGGAGACCTATTAGATTATCCATCGTCATATTCATCAGGAGCATGTAGTAAGAGTATTTTATTTATGTGGTCGGTAAATACAAGTGGTGCATGGAGGTCGGCAACCGATGTTGCAGATACATATACATCGGCAGTTAATATGGTTAATGAAACAAATTATGCACATCAATCTAAATTTGATATGACATATGCAAGAGATAACTTAGGAACGGTGTGGCAAGAAACTGAATTTGCATGGATGTTTGGTGGTAGTGTATCTAATGTTGAAAAATTCAATTTAACAAATGAATCAATGTATGTCCGTTCAGGCTGGACTTCATTAACATCTACATTGGGTTGTGCAGGAATGTCTGACCAAGATTGGGGATATGTTTATGGTTCGGAGAGTGGTATTAAAGTTGCATACGCAACCGATAGTGTATATACAACCACACAATGGGGCCCATCAGGACAACAAAAAGGTATTAGTTCTAAAATAGGAAGAGGATATTGTGGTAATGAGGGAACATATAATGGTGGATATAACTTAAGAAGATGGCAATTAAAAAACGAAACTAATTTGGGAACCGTTCCAAAACCACATCCAAATTGTGGAGAAGAAAACTTTACACTAGGACAAGATTGGCAATATATGGTAGGCAATTATGATGGTACTGGACAAAATAACACTAGCTGGAAATTTTATTATACAACCGAAAGTGGAACTGTAAACCCATCTGGATTAGCACCAACTGCACATGGTGGCCAATCATCAGGACATTGCGGATGGAGAAACTAAAAATTTACAATATTTATAAAAAAGATATTAAGATATGATATACGAAAATTTGGTAGTTACCGGTTCACTTAAAGTAACATCAGGATTAGTGGGTGTTCCAAAAAACACAAAGGCAAATAGACCGGGTAGTCCTACTTCGGGGTCTTTATTTTTTCAACAATCTCCAAGTTCTAGTTTGTTATATGTTTATACGGGTATACCTAATAACGATAGTGGTTGGGAAGCAGTGGGTAACCAAGCTGCACCTTATAATTCATTCAAATATCGTCAAATTATTAACTATGGATATGTTGCCGGTGGTTATAAAGATTCATCTCCATGGAAAAATGTTCATAAAGCAGTATCCGCAACCGACCAAACATCACATTTAGGACAATTAATGGATTATCCCGCGAACTATACAAAAGGTGCATGTAGCAAAACAATTCTTTGGATATTTTCCTCAAATACAGGCAATGCATTCACAGGCCCCTCTACAGTTTCGGACACATATACTACGGCAGTTAATATGGTAACCGAAACAGGATATACACACCAAACTAAATGGGATATCACAACAGCAAGAGCAGATTGTGGTGTAATGTTTCAAGAAACAGAGTTTGCATTTATATTCGGTGGATATGCTTCAACTGTAGATGTTTTTAATATGACAACCGAAATATGTTTAACAGGACAAGGATTATCATCGGTTGGTGGTGCAGAGACCTCTACCGCATTTTCCGATGAAAATAGTGGATATGGTTATACCGATAGTGTAGGAATAAAAATGAATTATGCAAATAGAACATTTACTTCAACAACACAATGGGGAGCACATGGTCAACAAAAAGGAATTAGTAGTAAAAATGGTAAGGGATATGCTGGAAATGAAGGTTCTTATAATGGTGGAAACAATTTAAGAAGATGGCAATTTTCAACAGATACTAATGCCGGTAATGTAACTAAACCAGAAACTAATACGGGAGAAGAAAACTTTACAATGGGACAAGATTGGCAATATATGTTGGGTAATTATAATGGTTTACAAAATAATAATAACTGGAAGTTTTATTACGCAACCGACAGTGGAACTGCAGGAGTTAGTGGTTTATCACCAACCGCACAGGCAGGCCAATCATCAGCAATTTGTGGATGGAGACAATAATATTTGGAAAATTGAAAAAAATTAAGTATATTTAGAATTAATAAAAACAAAAGTTATAAAATGCAAAACGAATTAAAATACGAACAAACAAGATTTTTAGAAGATGAATTAGATGTAAAACTAATTTCAGTAGCACAAGATTTATCATTCTCCACACCAAAATACAAACTTGATAACTTTGTAGGTGGTGCACAAATTACACCATATGCCAAAATTAAACAATGGTTTATGGAATTAAGAGCAAGAGAAGATGCGGTTGAACATTTGGAATATCTGGTTAAGAAAAAAGAAATTGAATTAGAAATTGAAGCAGAGAAATTAGAATTTGTAACCGATGAAAAGAAAAAGAAATTAATTCAATTAGAAATTTTTGACGGTAATATTGATTTAAGAAAATATAAAAGAAGTCTAAACGATGCCTATAAAGAAAGAAAATCAATTATAGATTTAATCAAAAGTTTTTTAGATAGTGAAGATGGAAAATTACCAAATGGTGAATCTTTTATGGAAGTATTTAAGCAACCAGAATTAGAAGCACATTATGAACATGAATATTGGACGGTAAGAATGGCAAAACAGGCAATGTTAGATATGGTTTCTTATGGTAGATTGGGAACAGGTAATTTAGATTCAATTTTAATGATGAAACCTGAACAACAACAGCAAGTATTATCATTAACTGCACAATATGCTATTACAATGGAAAGAAATGTAAATGAGTTAATGGGAAGAGCGGCAACAGGAGAACCATTACCATTATTAGAACAAAAATTGAAAGAACAATTAAAATTAGGTTCCGTTAGTAATCAAATAAACGAACAATTATTATAATGATACACATTTTATTCAAACCAGTAAACACACCGGGTTATATTAAAGTAATAGGAACATATTTGAATTATTCAGTAGGTAGAATACCTGATGAATATTGTGATAATAGAGTTGAACTACATAAAATAGATGCAATTGTAATTCCAGAAAATATTGCACCTGGATATAAATTTGCAGACATATATGGAGATTATGTATCCGTTAAAAAGAATACACAACTTGCCGAAGACTTTTCTTTATTACAATCCGATGAAGACCAGACAATAAAAGTTAGATACTTCTTAACGGAAGAAGATAGACAATTGGCTGTAACTTTTAATAAAATTGTAATGAAAAAAATTATAAGTGATAGATTTACCGAAAGATTGAAAGAATTGATGTTTGACGCATCACTATTAGAAAAAGCAACTTGGGAAGAACAAAAAAGAGAAGCATTATTATATCAATCGGACAATACGGCAAATACTCCTTTAATTGATATTTTAGCAATCGGAAGAGAATTAACAAAAGTTGAATTGGTAACAAAAATTATCAATAATGTAAACACATATAATACAGCATTAGCAAACTTATTAGTTGAACAACAACAATTGGAGCAAAGAGTAAAAGCATGTGTAACTATTGCAGATTGTCATAGATTAAGACATGAGAAATTTGGATTTAGTGTTAGTTATCAACAACAAATGGATGAAAATATTCCAACAACCCCATTGACACTTCAAATGGATTTCTAAATTTTATGGAAAATAGTTATTTAGATACTTACGAATATGGTTTAATTGCAACCGATATGGTGGATATTACTATTCTACCAACTTTATGTGAAAAAATATTAGGAAAGGAAGAATATATAAAAAATCTAAATGACAAATCCAGAGTTCCATTCAAATATGTAAATAAAGATAGTATCACCCAATATCACTATTATTATAGTTTAATGGAATTAGGTATTGAAGAAGTTGATATAATTGTTGTAAAAATAAAAGAACTGGTTTTCAAATTATTTGGTTGGGAAACATTTTATCTTAAAATGTGGGGAAACATATATCGCAAAGGAGACTATATAGGATTACACAAACATATGGATAATAAAAGTCATACAAAATATCCATACGCAATAAGTGGACATTGTTTTGTACATTCCACACAACCAACTGCAACTACATTCTTTTTTAGAAATCATAAAAAAAGCCCACACGACTCTACTTTCAAAGAGCTGGATGTTCCAAATATTCCTGGTGAAATTACATTATTTTCATCTTATATAGAACACGAATTCAAACAATGGGATGGTGATTTGAGAATTAGCTTGGCATTTGATATTAATAACCAACCGGATGCTGATATTGAATTATTAGAAAAATGGAAATTTATAAAAGTATAATATGAATTTTGCAATAAATGGTTCCTGTTCTAAAGGTTGTTCATTTTGTTTCACCAAAGAAGATGCTAGATTAAAACATACATTGGGTGAAATGAGTATTGATATGGCTGAAAAGTTAATAACTCATTACAAAATAAAAGATAATAGGGAAGAAATTACAATATTAGGTGGAGAACCTACTCAACATTCAAACTTTTCAGGTTTAATTGATTATATATTTTCCAAAGGCCTTAAAGTTAATTTAGTTAGTAATTTATTATTTGGAAATATTATAAAAGATTATCTAATTAATAATATTAGAAATATCAAATGGATGTTACCAAATGCAGCAGAATTGGATGAGAAAAATAGATTACCAATATTCAAAAAGAATTATTTAGAATTATATCATGCATACCAAAATACATGGGGATTTGAAGAAAGTCCAAGATTGTATTTAGCATTAACCATTTCATCGGATTGGGAAAAACGAAACATATATGAATATATTAAATGGTTATATTTGGCATTAGATGGTAAAGTAAATGCAATTCGTTTAGGAATAGATTTGACAGGAACATACTTACTTAATAATAAAGAATTGGGTAAAGAAATAACAAAGATTTTGAAATTTGGAGAATACAATGATATTTTAATTACATCGGATTGTCAAGTTCCACCCTGTTTATGGGAAGGAAAAACAAAAGAAGCTGTATACGAAAATTCGTTGGGATTTGCAACTTTCAAAATAGCAAACTATGATACGATTTGTGGATATATGCCATTGGATGTTTTTCCGGATGGTAGTTCTATTCATTGTTATCCGTTACAAGACAAAGTAAAAATAGATAATGTATTAAATATTGTGGGTGAAGATAGACCACAAAGTTTAAGAGATACATTTGATAATTTATATATTGAAAACCATAAAAATTATACACTACCTACAATATGTCAGGAGTGTACATTCTACCCAAATGATTGTAATGGAATTTGTGGTGGATGTTTAGAAGGAAATTAGTTATGAAAAAAATATTCTCAGTCCCACTTAATCCAATGATTTCCGAAAAAGATTTCTTTGAAAAGTTTTACCCATTCTTACACAAATATAAAGATTGGATTTATGACATTTATTTTACTTGTAGAGTACCACCATTTGGACAAGATGCAATGGGTTCTGTATTTGTATCGGAAGATAAAACGACTTTATTTGATAATGCATTAATGATACAAAAATCTTTAGGTATTAGAATCAGTGCAACTTTCAATAATGTAAATATATCACCAAAGTATGACAATTATAAATTATTTGTTGACAACTTAAAACCTTTATACGATAGAGGATTGAGATGCATTACTATTCCACATGCACATTGGGTATCAATGGGTTTACACAATGAGTTTCCTGAAATGGAAATTAAAAATACAATTCTTAGAAAGGTTGCAACTGGACAAGATTTTATCTATGCAGCAGAACAAGGATTTGACTATGTTAATTTGGATAGAATATTAATGAGAGACATTGAAGAATTAAAAAATATCAAAAGAGCACAAACTCACTTCTACGAAAAAACAGGTAAATATGTTAAAATATCTTTACTTACAAACGAAGGATGTTTGGGCAGATGTCCTATGATGGATGAACATTACTCTTATAATAATTTAAGAGAAGATAATGAACTTCCATATTTTAGACATGAAATATCAAAACATACTTGTGAATATAAATGGGAAGATGAGATTAACGCATTCTTCTTTAAGACGGGAGTAATTCCACCATTTAAGAAAGAGTATGATGAGTTTTTGGAGTATATTGATGTCTTTAAGATGCATGGTAGGGATAGTTTGAACAGATTGGATGAAACCATTGAAATCGTATCAAACTACGCAGAAGGTAACGAAATACTTGCTAATGCATCGGAGATTTATTTGGATGGAATACCTTCGGAAGAATTGAGAGGTTGGAGAAATAAAATTAAAAAATGTAAATTTCAATGTTGGGATTGTAATTATTGTGAAATTGTTGCAGAACATAAAAAGAAAAAATAATGGACTTAATTGAACATATAGAAAAATCATTACATTGGTCTGATTTGGAAGTATCTAAATTAAGACAAGATGTATTAGACATTCCAGGAATTAGTAGTAACAAAGTTAAAATGTTTTTGAATAACCTTTGTAGTTTGCCCAATTCAACATATTTGGAAATTGGAGTATATAGAGGTTCAACATTTTGTTCAGCAATTTATGGTAATGATATAACAGCAATTGGAATTGATAATTGGAGTGCACCATTCATAACACCATCTAACCCAACACATAAAATGAATTCAATATTTAAGCAAAGGGCTGAAAACCCAAAGGATGAATTTTTGAATAATGTAAAAAAGTATGGTAAGGTAGAAAACATAAAAGTATTTAGAGCAAATTATTTGGATTTTGATTATACAACAATTCCACAAGTTGATATTATTTTTTATGATGGTGAGACTAAATTTTTTGACAGATATAATATAATAAAAAAATTATTACCTGCAATGAAAAATGAATGTATTATAATATTTGATGATTGGAATTGGGAAAATGATAAAGCACTACAATCAATAAAAGATAGTGGTTTATTTATAAAATACCAAAAAAACATATATACAAAAGGTGAAGATGCAACCGATTATTGGAATGGATTGGGTATCTTTATCTTACAAAAATAATTTCTTAACAACAAAAACAAACAACAATGAAAAAACAGCTATCGCTTTTGTTAGCAACATTGTTTATTGTAATTGCTTCATTTAGTCAATATAGTAGCAGTGCAATAAAACAGGGAGTTGGTGAGGTTAAAAAGGACACAATAGAAAACACTTTGGAAGAAGTGATTGTATCTGCAAAACCTTATCCTCAATTTAAGTTAGTTGGTGACTACAAACAACCAGCATGGACATTAGTCCGCAAGTTTCCATCTACAAGAGTATATGTAATGACACCTCCGGGTACTATTATGTATGAAAAGTGGTTTGATGTTAGAACTCCAAGAGATGGGTCACCTTCCGAAGTTAGAATGAGAGATGAATTTGCATTTGGACTTGGTAAAAGATTGGAATTAGATTTTTATATGCATACGGTCTATAAAAACAACAACGAAGCTTTATCTACATTTGGATTTAGAGGATTTAGTTGGGAAGTTAGATATGCATTGGCAGATTGGGGTAAAATTCCAGGCAATCCAACACTTTATTTTGAACACAAACTATTAAACCAAAAAAGACAAGGCATAGAACCTAAGATTTTATTGGGAGATAGAATTGGTAAAAAAGGTATTTGGGGTTTGAATTTAATTTTAGAAGCAGATGTTGCAAAATTAAGAAAAGACCAAAATAGAGAGTGGGCATACACAGCATCTTATGGAAACATCGTTAATGATGATTTAACAATGGGAATTTCTCATATGTTTAGATATAATGATGTAAAACAAACACAAGAGTGGTATGTCGGCCCATTGGTTCAGTATCGTTTTAACGGACATGGTTATTTGAATGTCGAACATATGCCAGGTTTGAATGACGCTGCAAAAAAATCTAGAACCATAATAATATTTGGATGGAGATTTTAATTAAAGGACAAGAATTTCTTATCTATTTAATGTTAATAATGTTCATAACAGGTATCCTCAAAGAAAGAGGGTACCTGATGGACGTTTTTAAGTTATTGGAACAAAGGGTAAAGTCAAAAAGATTAGTAGTATTTTTAGTATCACTATTTGGAGGTATCTTACCAATTCCAGGTAGAGTTGCAATTTCGGCAAGTATGTTGAATACCATTGCACCTATCGATAGACAGAAAAGAAAGAAATTTGGTGTGATTGATTATTTAGCAACACATCATTATTACCTGTGGTCTCCCTTAGAAAAAACAGTTATTATTCCTATGGCAGTTTTGGGATTGACTTATATGCAATTTATGTCATACATTTGGCCACTATTACTAATATCGGGTTTATACATTGGATATTATATTACATCATTAAAAGAAGATGAGATTGAAATTGATACAAAAGATGAACCTATAAATTGGAAGAACATTGGATTGGTAGTTTTACCCTTCCTTTTGACAATATTAATAAGTTGTGTTACGGATTATTACTTTGCAGCATTTACTGCATTTACGACTTATTTAATAACATATTCAAATAGTTGGAAAAAACTATTAAGTTATATCAACTGGCAATTGGTTTTTATTGTTGCCGGTATAATTATATTAGGTAATTTTATCAACTCATACTATTCATTAATGGAATCTTATATAAAAACATATAATAATCCAAAAAATATATTAGTAGTATCAGTTATTTCATTTTTAGTATCGTTTTTATTGGGGTCATCAACTAAGTATGCAAGCATAGTTAGTTTGTTGACAAGTGTGTTTGGAATGCATTATTTTGTATTATTTTTTACATTAGAATATTCGGCATATTTGATATCACCATCCCATAAATGCTTGCCAATAGGTCAAAAATATTTCCACACCGGATTTATGACATACTTAAAGGCATTGATAATTTGGATAAGTATTATGATAACATATGCTATCACAACTATTTTGTAAAAATAAAATATTTATAAACGATATTTATAACAAACATAAAGAATTAAATGGCAGCAATATTTCAAATTAGAAGGGGTACATCTAACGAAACATTAACGGATGGTGAATTATATCTACATAAAGGTATTGGTTCTATTCAATTTGGTAGTGGTTCTAGTAACGTAATTACATTATTACCATTAAATGCACCTGTAAATGGTAATATCAATTTAATTGGTAATATATCTGCTTCCGGTGATGTTAGAATCGGTGGAAACATTTATTTAGGAGATAATTTGGCAAATGATAGTGTAAATGTAAACTCACCTTTTAGTGGTTCACTTATCCCATCTGGTTCGAACATATTTGATTTAGGTAGTAACACATATAAATATAAAAATGTATACGCAACATCTATATCAGGAGCAATAGCATCAACAAACGGAGTAGTTTCGGGTTCATCTCAAATAACTTATGTAAACATCTCTTCTATACCAGCAGGAATAGTAAGTGGCAGCTCACAAGTTTTAGGAGGAACAGGAATACTTTCGGGTTCTTCACAAGTAACACCATTATTACCAACAGGTACAGTAAGTGGTTCTTCACAAATTACATACGCAAGTATTAGTTCTATCCCATCAGGTATAGTAAGTGGAGCTGCACAAGTAACACCATTATTACCAACGGGTGTAATTTCTGGTTCATCTCAATTGAATAATACAACAATTACAAATTTAACAGTAACAAATTTGACAACTGTTAATGAAACTGCAAGTGTTTTATTCAGTAGTGGTTCAAATAGATTCGGAGATTTTGGTGATGACATACATAGTTTTACCGGGTCAGTCAAAATTAGTGGTTCAACTATAATAACAGGTAGTGTATCAGCAACATCATTTAATGGTACAATAAACGCAACCAATGGTGTAGTTTCAGGTTCATCTCAAATTACATACGCAAATATTTCTTCTATTCCAGTTGGTATTGTAAGTGGTTCATCTCAAATAACTTACGCAAATATATCTTCTATACCTGCAGGAATTGTAAGTGGTTCATCACAAACTATTGCAAACTTACCAACGGGTACAGTTTCGGGTTCTTCTCAAATAACTTACGCAAATATATCTTCTATACCTGCAGGAATTGTAAGTGGTTCATCACAAACTATTGCAAACTTACCAACGGGTACAGTTTCGGGTTCTTCTCAACTCACATCATCATACGATACAAGATACTCTTTGAGTGGAAGTATATTAACGTCATTCTCAACATCGGTAGATTATAGATTGGATGAGGTTGAATACACAGCATCTTTATTTGGAGGAGGAATCACAGCCCAATTGGATAAAATAAACCAAGCTACTGCATCTTTACAATCTAAAACAGGCTCATACGCAACAACTGGTTCAAATTCATTTAACGGAAGTCAACAAATTACGGGTTCATTATTGGTATCACAAAATATTACCGGTTCTGCATCAGCATCATTTGTATCATTAGCAGTTAACACAACAACACCTGCACAAAAAATACATTTGAAAGGTATAGTTGGTATTGAAGCCGGAACTACCGGAGGTAATACCGCTGACCAAATTGTATTTGGTTATAATGGTAGTGGTCTTAGTCAATATAATCATAAAATCCAAACCGGACACGATGCACAAGCTGCATTGAATAAATTGGATTTCCTTATTGCAGATGGTGCACAAACACAAAAAAATATTTTACAATTAAGACATGATAGAGTAATCACAAATGGTAGTGCATATATTACGGGTTCTCTTATTGTAACGGGTTCAATTATAGGTACAATTGCAGCAACAAATGGTGTAGTAAGTGGTTCATCTCAAATTAACTTTACACAATTAAGTGGAATTAGTAATGGTATTGTATCGGGTTCATCTCAAACCATTGCAAACTTACCAACGGGTACAGTAAGTGGTTCAATACAAGTATTGGGTGGTTCTACAATTCATAGTGGTTCATCTGGTGATTATCAATTTAATTCAATTGGAGTTGGAACTGCGGCAACTACGGTAGCAGGTGAAATTAGAGCAATGAATGATATTACTGCATTCTATTCATCGGATATTCGTTTGAAAGAAAATATACACCCAATTCAAAACGCATTAGAAAAAGTTGAATCTATTAGTGGTAACACATATGATTGGAAAGTGGGATATGAAGAATTCCATTCTCATAAAGGAAATGATATTGGAGTAATTGCACAAGAAATTGAACAAATATTACCACAAATTGTAACAAATAGAGACAATGGATACAAAGCAGTTCAATACGAAAAGATTGTACCATTACTAATTGAAGCAATAAAAGAATTATCAGCTAAAGTTAAGGAATTGGAAAGCAAATAGATATTTATACATATTATATAACAACGGACTAAAAAGAAGGTAAACTAAATGGCACTTAAATTTAGACGTGGGACAGCCGCACAAAAATCAGGCTCATTGGCTTTTGGAGAACCATATGTGAATACCACATTGGGAACATTACAAGTTGGTTTAGACACAGGAGATGTAACACTTACAGCAGTAGGCCCTACAACTCAATTAGAAATACAATCAATTTCAGCTTCTGCATTTATTTCAGCATCAAGTATACGCTCTACAAATGGAATAACCGGTTCAATTGCAGCAACAAACGGAGTAGTTTCGGGTTCTTCACAAATAACTTATACAAGTATTAGTTCTATTCCAGGTGGTATAGTAAGTAGTTCAGTACAAGTTTTAGGAGGAACGGGAATAGTTTCGGGTTCTTCACAAATAACTCCATTATTACCAACGGGTGTAATTTCTGGGTCATCACAATTAAGTGGAACTACAATTACAAATTTAACAGTAACAAATTTGACAACTGTTAATGAAACGGCATCTGTTATATTTAGTAGTGGTTCAAATACATTTGGTGACTTTGGTAATGATACACATAATTTTACAGGTTCAGTTAAAATAAGTGGCTCAATTACAACAATAGGTGCCTCAACTGCAACTACATTCAATGGTACAATAAATTCGACTAATGGTGTAGTTTCGGGTTCATCACAAATTACTTATACGGGAATTTCTTCTATTCCAGGTGGCATAGTATCGGGTTCTTCTCAAATCACATACGCAAATATTTCTTCTATTCCAGGTGGCATAGTATCGGGTTCATCACAAACAATTGCAAACTTACCAACGGGTACAGTAAGTGGTTCTATACAAGTATTGGGTGGAACGGGAATTGTTTCCGGTTCTTCACAAATAACTTATACAAGTATTAGTTCTATTCCAGGTGGTATAGTAAGTGGTTCTACACAAGTAACACCATTATTACCAACAGGTACAGTAAGTGGTTCTTCACAAGTATTAGGTGGAACAACAATTCACAGTGGTTCATTTTTCAATGGTATTAGTGTAGTTTCAGGTTCAGCACAAATAGATGGTTCTTTATTAGGTTCAAATAAAACAATAACAATTGGTTCAACATCGACTACATTAGGTGGAACTTCAACAACAATAGCAGGTTTAACATCTGTAACTTCAACTACATTTGTAGGAGCATTGACCGGTAATGTAACAGGTAATGTGAGTGGAACGGCCGCTACAGTTACAACTGCAGCACAATCAGCTATCACATCAGTTGGTACGTTGACTACTTTGACGGTAAGTGGAGCAACCGCAACGGGAGCATTAACAGTAACCGGAGCAGTAACCGCAACTGGTGATATTACGGCATTCTTTACTTCGGATAAAAGACATAAGAATAATATTCAAACTATTCCAAACGCTTTAGAAAAAGTAACTAAATTGAATGGTGTAACTTGGGAATGGAATGATGATGTGAATGAAGTAACAAAATCAACTCCTAAAACAGGTTTGATAGCACAAGAAGTACAAGAAGTATTACCAGAAGTAGTTAAAACTAGAGATGATGGTTTCTTAGCATTAGACTATTCAAAAATGATGGGTTTAATGGTAGAAGCAATGAAAGAACAACAAACACAAATCGAAAAATTAAGAATGGATTTAGATAATTACGAATGTAAATGTGATAATTGCAAATCTAAATAAAAATTCAAAAGGTTTATAATAAATGTATGATGTTTACTACACTACCGCAGGAGGACCCTGGTTCAATAGCGGAGCTGATATATGGGTAACTAATTGGATAAAAGAAGTGGCACCTGATTTAGAAGTCAAGCCACTTCTTATTTTCCATAGAAAAAAGCCTACAAATTACGAAGAATTTCCAATTGATATTGACCATGTTTGGGAAACCAACGAAGATAAAATTATTGAAATCTTTGAAGGTGCAAGAAGGATACATATATTACATGGTCATTATACTCCAACCAGAGCTATTCATCAAAACCTGGAAAAGATTGATTCAATAATTTTTCACAATTTAACCAAAGTGTCTTTAATGGCACAAATGGGAAAAGATGAATACTTACATTGGTATGGTAATTGGGAATATGAATCGGAATTAATTGATAAAATAAAAAATAAAATTTGGGTAGGATTGTATCATTTTCCATATCAAACGGAAAACTTACATCACATACCAAATAATTATACATTTATACAAAATAACGAACTTTCAAACTCAATAGAATTAGGATACGCAGCAAGAGTTGAAGGTAGAAAAAATGTTGAATATATGGATGGGTTAGGTGGATACATTTCTACCAATTCAGAAACATTCAACAAATATTATAAAAAAAAATATGGATATAAATTTGAGAAATCAAAAATTTACAAGTTTGATTACAAATATAAAGAAAGGTTCTACGGACTTGATTGGGGAATATCTCATTCTTGTTTTGAATATGAACCATTCGGATATGGAATTTTTGAAGCAGTGGATTGGGGTAAACTTCCAATACTACATGAAAAATGGTACGTTCCACTTGATTATAAGTACAAAGCGAATAGTAAGGAAACATTTAAGGAAACCTACGAGACAATTTGTAAAGATGATTGGGAAACGAAGAAAAATGAATTTGAAAAACTTAAAAATTGGATGATAGAACACTTCTCTAATAAGGATGTGTGGAAAGATAAACTTTTAGATATTTATAACGGAGAATAACACTTTATACTATGGCAAGAACAAATTTATCGTTAGGGAATTTACACAGAGCAGTAAGCGGTTCAACAAGAAGTGGACAAGCATCTATGGGACAATTGGGTGGTAACACAGTAAATGGTTCGTTGATAGGATTTGCAACTGATGGTATTACAGTAACAGTTCCAACTTATACTTACATAGTAGAAAGCACCGAAGAAACGGCACAATTTTCATTTAGTTTAACAGGTTCTTTATTTTATTCCAAAGTTCAACAACAATATAACAATTATACTTGTTCATTTGACAATGCAAATTTTACAACAGGTAGTAAGGCAGTAACATCCGGCCCTACTATATTTCCAATGACACCTGCAGCAGTTGCAGCTGCAAACTATTCGGAAGCTAGTTCAATTTTAACAATGAAATATCAAGATGGATATAATATTAATGCAACTAATTATGGTACAGTAACTACTAAAACATTATACGCAGTAGATGTTTATAATACAATTAACCAACCTGATTTCTGTCTATTATTTGGTACAAAAATACAATTAGCAAATGGTACGGAAATAAATGTTGAAGATTTGAATATTGGTGATGAAATAAAAGCCTGGGTTCCAACTGGATTACCTGATGAAACTTTGGATGGTGCCGACTCCGGTGAAACTGAATGGAGATTTTTTCAACAAACGGAAATATCAGGCAATGCACAAAATGTAACCGTTTCCGATTTAACATTCAATTTTGCATCTGGATATTTCTCTCTTAATAATGGTTTAATAAAAGCAACCGAAACTCACCCATTATATGTTTGGGATAATGAAATTGAAAAATATAAATTCAAAAATGTAGGTGAAATTTTACCTGGAGATAAAGTAATAATGCAAGATGAAACAGAAGTGGTTGTATTTAATATTCAATTGATAACTGCGGATGTAGAAATTGTAACTGTAAATGTAGAAAATGCGGATGTATATATTTCAAATGGTTTAATATCACATAACAAAGGGCAAGCGACTCAACCTCACATTCCATCATCTGGTTTAAGAATGTATTTAGAACCTGCAAAAACTGCATCATTTGCAGGGGCAACACTACCATCAACAGGAACACCAACGGAAGATTTATTAGATATGAGTGGGTATGGTACAGGTGTTAGACCTGGAGCACAATCACCATTAGCATTAGCAAGTAGTAATCCATCTTATAATAATGGTGCAAGTAGAAAAGAAAGATATTATTCTTTTGATGGTGGTGACTTATTTTATAAAGATACAGCATCAAATATCAATGGTGGTATTTCTCAATTCAATACTAATACCGGAACTATTCATATGTGGATAAGACCTACTACAACATTAGGTACAACTACAAGACACATTTTTGACTATGCGGGTTTTTATGGTTTAGCAATTGAATCATCGGATAGTTCTACTTTAAATAGAGTAAAATTCTATGGTAGTACATTAGGAAATAGTGCACAATTAACGACTTCATTGCCATCAAACGTTTGGTATATGATTTCAGCAACATTCCAACCATCTGGAACTGTAACAGTTTATGTAGATAAAACATCGGTAGGAACATTTACCGCATCAGCATTTACGGCACCATCATCTACGAACTATTTAACAATTGGTAGTAATAGTGCAAGAACAACATTCTGGAACGGACAAATTGGACCTGTATTATTCTACAATACATTACAATCAGCAGCATCAGTAGGACAAGTATATGATTATTTCTCTCCAACATACAAATAAGAATTGTTGTTTTGATTGAAAATTTTATATTTATATTGAGAATTAATAAATTTAAAAACTAGTATATAAAATGGCAGAAAAATTAGTATCACCAGGCGTTTTCACAAGAGAAAATGACCTTTCATTCTTACAACAAGGTGTTGGAGAAATAGGAGCAGCATTCATCGGCCCTTTCAAAGAAGGCCCATTGGTTCCAACAATTGTAAATTCACAAGCTGAGTTTGAAACTTTGTTTGGAGTAGTAGATGACACTTACTATACTCCTTTAGCAGTTCAATCTTATTTAAGAGAAGCTGGAACCGCAACGATTGCAAGAGTAGCAGGTATTGGTGGATATACTGCACAAAATCCTTTATTATTAACTGCAACATCTGGAGCAGTAAGTGCATCGGTTGGTATACTTTTTCCTACTGATAAAAATACATTAACAACTGGATTGAGTGCTTCTACATATCAAACGGCAAGTAATGGTGATTTTGCTATTTTCATTAGTGGTTCTACTTCATTTACAGGAAGTACATCACTTGACCCAGAAGATGTGAATGATATCGAATCCACATTTGGTACATCTCCATTTGGAAGTAAAGGTGCATATGTATATGCATTTTTCCAAAATCATAACATAAATTTTACAGCTAACACATCGGCATCGGTTAATGTTTTGGATGACCAACCATTTACGTTTGATGCACAAGAAGCTTTGACTCCATTGATTAAATCTCAGTTAATTTCAGGTCAAAGATTTAATGTATTAAGATTTGTTACATTAGGTGCAGGTAACGCAGCTAATAGCAAAATTAAAATCGGTATTTCAAATATCAAACCAGCAGGTTCGGTAAGTGGAACTGATTATGGTACATTCTCAGTAGTTGTTAGAGGATATTCTGACACAAACAAAAAGAAAACAATTTTAGAAACTTATAACAATGTGAATTTAGACCCTAATTCTCCTAACTATATCTCAAGAGTAATTGGTGATAGAAATAGAACAATCAACTCTGAAGGTAAAATTACAGAGCATGGTGATTGGGTAGTTAATTCAAGATATGTTAGAGTTTGGAATAATAATGATGCAGACTATGTTGCACCTGAAGGAATACCGGTACAAGCCGTTCCTTATGGTCACGCTGCATATAAATTACCTGTTTTAGCAAATGCAACTTTATCTGCACGAATTCCAGCAGTAACTTTTGTAACTGCAACTGCTACACAATATGGTGGTATTGATTTAGATAATAATACGGATAACGCAATTTATATCAAACCAATCCCAACAGGAGCATTAACAGGTTCTAACGCAGTTTATTCTTTAGATGTAACTGATAGTTTAACATTAACTGGTTCAGTTTCAACCGATGTTGCAAAAAGACAATTTATTGTAGCATTCCAAGAAGGATTTGATGGTTTAAACCCAACAACTCCAATCTACAAAGGTTCGGACATTCTTCCTGGAAACACACAAGGATTTAACTTATCAACATCAACCGCAAGTGGTTCGGTAGCATATAGCAAAATGATTGCAGCTTTATCTAACACAGATGAGTATGATATCAATATGATTGTAGCACCTGGTGTTAATAGAGCAGACCACTCTTCAGTATTCACATCTATATTAGATATGGTTGAAGAAAGAAGTGACGCATTCTTTATTGCAGACGCAGGTAACGCAAACACATCATTATCAGCAACGGTAACACAAGCACAGTCAGTTGATTCTAACTACGCAGCAGTTTACTACCCATGGATTAAGACTATCGACATCAATACAAACAAATTAATCACAGTTCCACCATCAGTATTATTACCAGGTGTATTCGCAGCAAACGATAACGTAGCTGGAGAATGGTTCGCACCAGCAGGTTTAAATAGAGGTGGTTTGACTGGAGCAGTTGCAGTATTGGATAGATTATCTCAAGCTGAAAAAGATACATTATATGAAAATAAAGTTAACCCAATCGTTCAATTCCCAGGACAAGGAATTGTAGTATTCGGACAAAAGACTTTACAAGATAAACCATCAGCATTGGATAGAATTAATGTAAGAAGATTATTATTAACAGTTAGAAAGTATATCGCTTCATCAAGCAGATACTTAGTATTCGAACAAAACTCAGCAGAGACTAGAACTAAGTTCTTGAATATTGTTAATCCTTACTTAAATTCAATTCAAAGTAGACAAGGTTTATACGCATTCAGAGTTATAATGGATGAGTCAAACAACACACCTGATGTAATTGATAGAAACATCCTTAAAGGAGCTATCTACTTACAACCAACTAAGACAGCTGAATTCATTCAAATTGATTTCAACATCTTACCAACAGGTGCAAGTTTTAACGGATAATTTTAAAAACAAATATTTATAATAGAACAACAAAAATATAAACGAAGATGCCAACAATATTAGGATTTGACAAGATGTTTTATAAAGAGTTTGAACCAAAACTTCAGAATAGATTTATTATGACAGTAGATGGTATTGAATCTTACATCATCAAAACAGCAAGTAGACCAACTTTCACTTCAGAAGTGGTTGAATTAGACCATATCAATGTGAAAAGAAAGATTAAAGGTAAATCAACTTGGGATGATATCAATATCACTCTATATGACCCAATCGTTCCGTCTGGTGCACAACAAGTAATGGAGTGGATTAGACAATCACATGAGTCATTAACAGGTAGAGATGGATACGCAGCTTTTTATAAGAAGCAACTTACATTCCAATTGTTGGGACCAGTAGGTGATATCGTAGAAGAATGGTCATTAGTTGGTGCTTTCATCACTCAAGCTAACTTTGGTGATTTAGATTGGTCAAACACAACAGACCCAGTTTCAATTGAATTACAATTAACTTACGATTACGCAATCTTAGAGTTCTAATTTAATAAAAATAGTAAAAAAGAAAGGGAGACAGAAATGTTCTCCCTTTTTTTATTTTTGAAAAATATAATATATATAATAAACACAAAAGTTATATTATGAACGAAAACATAGAACAAGAAGTTACTAGAGGTGGATTAGGAGCAGTGCAAATGCCAAAGTCTTATCCATTCGCAACCGAAGTTATAACATTACCATCTGAGGGTTTATGTTATCCGGAATCATCTCCATTATCAAAAGGACAACTTACAATCAAATTATTAACTGCAAAAGAAGAAGATATTCTAACTTCGGTTAATTTAATTAGAAAAGGACAACACATTAATAAGATGTTGGAGTCGGTAGTGGTTGAACCAGGAGTTAGTATAGATGATATTTTAGTTGGTGACAAAAATGCAATATTAGTTGCAACCCGTATGTTAGCATTTGGTGCTGATTATGATGTCAATGTTGATGACCCTGAAACAGGAGAACCTGTATCGGTTACCGTTGACCTTTCTCAAATACAAACAAAAGATATTGATAGAGATTTGTTAAATAGAAAAAATGAATATGATTTCACTTTACCACAATCTAAAAAACAAATTAAGTTTAAATTACTTACACATGGTGATGAGATGGCAATAAACAAAGATGTTGAAGCAATCGAAAAACTTACAAAGAATTCGGGTGAAATTACGGCTAGATATAGGAGACAAATTGTAGAAGTAGATGGCGTAAGAGATTTTGGTCATATTAGTAATTTTGTTACAAATGGATTATTAGCAGGAGACTCAAAAGCTCTTAGAAAATATGCAAACTCAATTACTCCCGACTTAGATTTGAAATTTAAGTATACAACGGCTAGTGGTGAGGAGGAGGCACTTCGTATCCCGTTTGGGGTTGACTTTTTTTATCCTGTCGACTGATTATAGTATAGCAATACATCAAAAGATTTTTCAAATGATATATAACTCCAATGGTGGTTTTACATGGGGTGATGTATATCATATGCCTATTAAATTAAGAGATTTTTATTGGAATGAATTGGTTAAATCTAAAAAATCCGAAACGGAACAAATAGAAGCAGCTAATAGAGGAAAATCTGCAGCTCCATCAAAAGTGAGAAGAAAATAGTATTATTTATATTTATATACAAACGTAGAACATGGCAAAACAAAAATTAGTAGAAATAAATATGTTTTCTAAATTACTGGACTTATTTTTTACTGCAAAGTCTAAAAATAAAGAAACTCAATTTTTGAATAAAATAAAAAATTCAGATGAAGATGTATGGAAAGCTTTCGATGATATTAATTCTAAAATAGACGCATCTACACAAAGACTTAATAAATACAATTCTAAATTCAAAGATATTGATTTCTCCGATTTAAATTAATTTTAATAAATGGCAAAGGGGAAAAATACAAAAAACAATATTGTAAAAGGAAAACAAAAAGGTGCATCTACACCACAAACTCCTGCTGCGGATAATCCATCAAACATACCTGTTAGTGATAAAGGAACTAAAAATGCAGAAAAATTAGCTGAATCTTTAAAAGAAGCTAGAAAAGAAGCAAAAGGAATGTTGGAGGATACATCAGAAATGGATGATGCCGTTCGTAGCATTGGTGAAGGAATTGATAAAAATAATAAAGGATATAAAACTTTTTCAAAATTTGTAGAAACCATTAAAGCAAGTAGTCAAAGTATCGCAGGTACACTTGGTAAACAAAATGACTTAACTCTAAATGAGGTAAAGTATATTAAAAAAGTAAACTCTGCAAAAAATAAATTCTTTTCAGAAGAAAAAAGATTAGGAAAATTACTTAAAAATAAAGTAATTACCGAAGAACAATTTAACAAATATAGTGAGGCAGCTGCTAAAAACTATGCAAAAGTAACCGAAGGATTTGAAGCAACATCTGTCGCAGGTAAAGAGATAAAAAAATCAATGGAGGCAACTTCCGATGGAACTGTTGATTTTACTAAGAACATGCAAAAAGCGGATGGATTTATGGAGTCATTCCTAAGTAATATGGCAGGAACGGTTCCATTAGCAAATGAAGTTGGAAATGTATTTAAATCATTGTCAAGTGGCACTGGTATAAAAGCAGCAATCGGTGCATTAGCAGGTGCAGCTACATATCTTGCATATAAACAAGGTATGTTGGGTGATTATTTTGGAAAGGTTGCATCTTTCAATATGAAAGACCAAGTTGTTGAAAATGAAATAGCACTTAAAAAGGCACAAAATTCAGCAAGTTTTGCAATACAAGAAGCGGGAGTTCAGTTTGCAGCACAAATGTCTACCGCACTTTCAAATTTCAAACAAGATTTACGAAATGCATTTTTTGGTGATACATTAACCGGTTTAGGTAAAAACGCCGTATCACTATTAGCAAAAGCAGGATTTTCGGCAAAAGATATATCGGATGCAAGTTTAAGTGTTTCAGGAAATTTAGGTACAGGTGCAGATAGTTCACAAAGATTGGGTAAAGAAGTTGCAGTATTCTCAAAATATATGGGAATAGGCGCAGACCAAGCTACCGATTTAGCATCAAATTTTCGTATAATAGATGATTCAACCGGAGAGCAGGCTCTTAATATGTTAGAAGGAACTCGTCAGATGGCCAAAATGATGGGATTAAATCCTGGTGATGTAATGAGAGATATGGCAGATTCTACAAAAGAAATTGCACAATATAACTTTAGGTCGGGTAAAGAATTACAAAAACAAGTTATCGCCGTTAAAGCAATGGGTGGTAATTTTAATAAGGTTGCCGCAGCAGGTAGAAATATGGTAATGAACTATAAAGATAGTATCAAAGCCGAAATGGAATTATCTGCAATGTTGGGCAAATCTATAAACCTATCAGAAGTAAGGGCTAAGTTTGCATCATCAGATATACCTGGTGCAGTAAAAGCTTTGCAAGATGAATTGGGTGGCATGGATTTATCTCAATTAGATTTTTTCAGTAAAGATGCAATATCACAAACATTAGGTGGTATGGATTTTGAAGAGATTGCAAGAATTAGTAGTGGTAATTATGGTGAAATAGCTAAAAATACAAAAGACTTAGATGCTGGAATAGATAAATCATCAAAGGCGGTTATTAACGCCAGTATGGAGCAAACTAACAATCAAAGATTAAATATTGAATATAGTATTGCAGAAACAAAAGCAATGAATGCAGCAGCAATACAGGCCCAAGCTTCAATTGCACAACAACAAATTCAAAATCAAAAATCACTAAATGATGTGATGATTGATAATGATTATTTACAACTTAAAGCAAATTTACAATTTTTAAGAAGTATGGGAACAGAACTTCCTGGAATGTTAATGAGTGGAATAGTTGGTGGGTTGGCATCATTTTTACCACAAATTTTAAGTGGAGCTTGGAAGATGCTTTCGGGAGGTGGAGTAGCAGGAGCAGGTGGAATTACCGCAGCAGGTGCCGGAACCGCAGCTGCAGGAGCAGCCGGTTTTTGGTCAATAGGAAAGGGTATATATAATGTTGCGTCAAATGATGCACAAAGTGGTGGCAAAGGTGGAGGATGGCAAACTTTTGGAAATGTTATAGCAGGTATTGGTGCAGAATTTGTAAATGCAGCGGATTATGTATCAGGTGGATTAATACAAAAAGGGTCAGATGCATTGGGTATGTCATTGAAAGGCATTGATTTCTCCGATTTAGAAAAATTTAGAGCATCATATCGTTCAAAAGAAGGTGAACAAATTGGTCTGGGTCGCGAAGGTAATCAAAAATTAGCCAATTGGATTGCATCTAATGTGGATTATTTATCAGGAGCTGGATTAGCAGAGGAAGTAAAAGATTTCCAAAAAGCGGTTCAATCTGGTTTAATAAAAACAAATGGTTCAATAACAGAGCAAGTAGTTGCAAATTCAGCTCAAACCACACAGGCCATTGAAAATACTACAGTATCATCATTAGACAGTATTGAAAAACAGGCAACGGATGCATATAACAAATCAAAAGCGGCCAATAACAAAATAATGACCGATACGTCAAAATCAATAGTAGATATGACAAAAACGGCCGTAACATCTGTTGCTACGGCTTCAACAACGGCAGGTGGTGGAAATACTAATACAGGAACAAATGCAGGTATACCCACACCAACCGCAGCAAGTATAAGAGCAACACCTGTATATGATGTAAATACGGAAATTGGAGCAAATATGAGTATGAAAATATTTGCATTATTACAAACATGGTCTACTCAAGCAACTGGAGGAACAAAAGTTTATTTAGATTCGGAAGTAATTAATAACACACTCAGAGAATCGGTTAAATCTAGAAGAGCTACATTTGTAGTTCAATAGATATTTATGTATATAAAATAATAAAATGGCATCATTATTGGATTTATTGGGTAGAGCAACAAAAGATAAGAAAGTGGCCTATGGTGATACTACATACTTGCCTATAACTGATACACAATCATTAAATAGTCAAGTTAGTAAATATGAAGCCAGACCCACATCTTTAGAAAAGGTATTAAAAAAAGAATTAAAAAAACCAATAAATGGTATTGATGATTTATTTTTTAAAGCTGACAGATTAATAATTGATACAAGAGGTGTAATAAATCCATATAGAACTAAAATACTCACAGAGAAATATCAAGCAAATACAACAGCAGGTGAAATTTTAAGACAAGCTGCAAATTTAGCAGGTGCAATTCTTAAACAAAGAAGAAGAATACCTGATACTATATTTCCAAATATGACTAAACCTGGTCCTATAAGTAATACACTACTTCAACCTCAACGTGCAGGACGAGGTGAAAGGGATATAGAAAGTGATAAACCATATTATGTTCAAACTCAATTTAAACCTGGAGCAGAAATATTAGCATCAGCAGCAAGAGCAGCAATTGCAGGAGATATGAGAGCAGCAAAGCAAGAATTGCTGCAAGCCGGATTAAACGCAGGTAGAGGTTTGGGTAGAAGTAATAGACAAAACTATAATGAGAATTTTATACAATCGTCATACCATCCAGCTGCATTTGATGTAAATTTAGATGGTCGAGTTGGTGGTAAAAAAGGTGCAGATAATGGTGAAGATGGTGCAAAAACATTTATCGGATTTAAAGAACACTATTTGGCAAAAAAAGATGCACTTTCTTTTAATGGGGTTCCTACTACAAATGGTTTTATGAAGGTTCTTAAAGAAAGAAAAGTGGAAGAGGCATCTTATACAATGGATGATTATATTAATTCATTGGTATATGGTAAATTTCCATCTGGTGCAGAGGAAGATGAATCATTAGTTCCGTGGGTTAAAATGCACCCAATTGGATATAACGCTATGTATTTTCCTGGAACAATTTCAGGATTAAATGAAAATGTACAAGGCACTTGGGAAAATTTTAAATATATTGGTTCACCATTTTCTGCATATAAATATAATGGTGTAGAACGAACCTTAAATTTTACTTTAAATTTATATTGGACCGAAAGACTACAAATATTTAGAATAAAAGAGCAAATAGAATTTATAAAACAATTATGTTTTCCTGCACAAGATGTTTCCGTTGCTAGGTATAGTAAAAACCAAAGTGCACTTAAAGCACCAACATTTGGTATGAAAATGAAAAATGGAAAAGAACCATATTGGAAACAATTTGCAGAAGCTGAAGCTTATAATCCAGAATTACAAGATTCTGACCAATTATTTTATAGACCTCAATTTTTAGAATTAACTATTCATGGATATGCTAAAAAAATATTTGGTTTTATGGAAAGTATAAATGTAAATATACCAGATACCTCAACTTGGCCATCAACAAATATAAATTCGGAATATTCAAATATCGCACAAGTTGAACCTGGAGTATCTAGAGAAGATTTAAGAGCTGGTTTAAAAAATACAATATATCCATCAAATTTGAGTATAGAAGTTGCATTTAAAATTATTGAAAATCCACACGCAAAAATAGATGCTAGAGAAAACAAAGTATCATATAGATATAATTTGGATGGAATGGGTGCCGATACAAATGTAAAATACCCAACTAGACGTGCATTTGTGTTTGTTCCAGAAGAAGATGTTACAAAGCACGATGAAACACCGCGCTTTGATGAGAAACCTGTTGAGAAAATAAATACACCAAAACCGATAAACAGCACTAAAAATAAACCAAAAGTAAAAAAAGCTGCGGACACACCAACTACAAAGCCTGATGTAAAACCTGCACAAAATACCGATGGTGCATCAGAAAATCTTCGTAATTCATTTAAAGTAACCACCTATCCAATGGCACAAGATAATACTTACAACATTGCACTGTCCAATACTAAAAGCTTTATAAAAAATGCAGCTAAAAAGGCAGAAACTAAAAAGAATGCTGGCGCATTGGATAACCCATAATAATTCAAAATGTCAAGTAGATACCAAAATAGAAAAACTTTATTAAAAAAAGATACTAAAAAAAGATATTTAGAATCAACTATATATCCAAAAATAAAAGCATCTAATAATGACACCTATCTAATAACCGAAGCGGGTGATAGATTAGATTTACTTGCCGATGTTTACTATGGTGATGTTGGTTATTGGTGGATTATTGCAATTGCAAATAATTTACATGACGCTTCATTATCTATGCAACCTGGAATACAAATTAGAATACCATCGAATTTATCAACAATATTAAATGATTTTGATAAAATAAATTCATAAGTTATGCCCGCATTATTTATATCTGATTTAAAACCTTGGGTAAAAGAAATTTTTAGAAATAGAGAAAGAGTAACAGAAAGTTCCATATTTAAAGTTCCATTTGTTATACTAACATCCCCCGCATTGGTTACAAAACAATCTAGTGATACAAAACTGACATTAAAAGAAAGAGCGGAAAAATTCCAAGATATAATAAATAATACATTTGCGGCCTCATCTATGGATTCATATAAAGGTTGTATAATAACAAATAAAATACAAAATAAAGATAATTCATATCAATTAGGCCCATCACATATTGGAGTTGATTTTCGTGGTAACAGAATTAATGTAGATGGTGAAACTAATAGAGCAATACCAAATCCAATAATAGAATCATTACAAATAGATACGGATGGTACGGGAAATACTTTAAAGATTGCAACTGTGGGTGTAAGATTATTCAGTTTAAAACAACTTGAAATGTTTGAACTATTTTATTTAAAACCTGGTATGAATCTTTTATTAGAATTTGGTAATAACCAATCGGTATTTGCAGATATTAGACGAGATTATATTAAAAATAGATATGGTGAGAATAGTGAAAAAACACAAACAGAAGGTGCACAAAACGTTATAAATTTACAAAAAGTTTTAGTAGATAAATCCAATTACGACAGTTTTTGTTCAAATTTTTCAGAATTATCTATTGGAGATATGAAGGCCTTACAAAAATACTACAAAAGAGTAGAAGATTCCAGAGGAACATATGAACAAGTAGCTGGTAAAGTTTTGGATTATACATATTCTATTGAAGAAAATGGAACATATGTTGTAGTTTTAAAAATTACTGCAGGTAATGAAGTATCTAGAGCAATTCCAAAATCAACAACAACGGCTAGTGGAAAAACTAAAGGAACAACTGTAAAGCCTGACGATTTTAATACTTGGATTAATCAAATTGAAGTTGACTTTGGGTTACCACAATTGAGTGAAGTAGTAACAAAATCCGATGATTCAAAATATTTTTTTAACTGGGGGGTTGCAAATGCCGATAAAGGTTATGAATCTTTATCAAAAAAACCATATATTACATTGGGATTTGTAATTGATAAAATATTAAATCATAATGTTTTAGTAAATGCCGGATTTATTGATGATGCATTGGTTGGTATTGGAAAACAAAAATTTTATACCGATGCAAATGGTGGTGGTGAGATGGAGATGATTTTAGCAAATTCAGCAGAAGCTTTGATATCCTCAAATGAAAATGTTATTTTTCCAGGACAATTACCATCTTTTATTAAAGACAAAACCGAAAATACAATAGTTTTAAAAACCGATAAAAATGGAAATATTGAAACAACGGATTGTAATATAAATGATTTAGAGTATACGATAAAAAATTCTACATTATTTGTAGAAAATGAAAAAAAACATGATACATCTCCTGATGAAGTTAAAGATTACATTCAGGTATATTCTAAAGATGGCGACGATATAAAATTAGGTAATGCATTAAATATATTCATAAACTATGAAGCTGTTTTAAGTTTATGGAGAAAGGCATACACTATGTTAGACTTTTTGGAAGGAATTTTAGATATGGTAAATGATAATTCATATGGTTTAATAAAATTAATATTAGGAACAATAGAAGGTGGAAAATTCCCAGCATTTATAGTCGACGGTAAACTTAGACAAGATAAAAAAACATTACAGGGAATAATGACAAGTGTAGACCCAACATATAGATTTAGACCAACAACCATTTCATCTATTGTAAAAGAATTTACATATGATTTTAATATGAGTGAAAATGTTGCTGGTAGAACTTTATTTAATTCATATGCATATATTGCACAAACCAAAGCGGGTAAAAATCCGGACAATGAACAATTGTTGGGTATTCAAAAAGATGCATACGAAAGTGTTGATTTTTATAGAACACAAAATGCAGATGGTTGGTATAGTTTAAATTATGTAGATATTAAGTCGATAGAAAAACAACAAGCAAAAGCACAAAATAATAATGGATTAGAGCAATCAACTGGAACTAAATCAAAAACACAAGAAGATGTTTCTAAAGTAATTGACGCATCATCTAAAAAATTTAAAACAAATAACGGAACAAAGATATTAATATTTCAAAATGAAAAAGTGGTTTCAAGATATGTAGCAAAATCTTTTTATGAAAAAAATAAAAGTTTATTAACACCAATTGAAATTAGTATAACAATTGATGGAATAAGTGGTATTAGTTGTGGTGAATATTTTAAATGTGATGGTGTTCCCGAAATACATAATGTAATCGGTGCATTTCAAATTGAAAACGTAAAACATTCAGTTACTCCTGATGGGTGGTATACAACATTGGACGCAAGGTGGCGAGTATTAGATATTGATAAATAAAGATAAAAATGGCATATAACGATTTAATAAAAGATAAAAAAATTGATAAAATTATACTTCCTGAAACAATTGTTCCAGTTCCAACACAATTGGACTATGATAATGGATATATGATACGATATTTTATTCAAAAAGCAAATGATTTCAACGGCCATATTTTTGAATTAAACAATAGTGTATATACCACATATTTAAATAACGCATATTGGAAAGGTGTTGAATTAAAATGGAGAATTGCTGGCCCTAAAGAAATGGTTTATAAAAATGACGGAACCATCGATGACATCGGCCTAATTAATTCAAATAAAGCATCTATTGGTTTGGCGTCGGTAAGATTAAAAAACATAGGTTTATATTTACCAAACCTATTACAATTCCACAAATAACTTTGTAATCTCAAATATTTTTCGTATATTAGAGTTCTATGAACCTAATTGAAGATAAGCAATCACTACAATCATTTTTAGGAGGCAATGTAAATATTGACCTTATCATTCCTGTATGGAGTTCTCATAGAGCACATCCATTAGGAAATCGTTTGTCATTCCTTTATTATAGACAAAGTGACGGAAGTGATGGTATAATTAATTTTAATCACATAGACGCAAAGAAGTTAGACAAATTTGACATATCTAAAATAGTTCATGTCAATACCTTAGTTTTAGACAATAGGTATCTAAAGACCATAGGATTGGATTATGAGTGGGTATACTTTGAAGAGAATGGGAAACCATTTATCTTTAATGAGGTCGTAGAATCGGTTTATAAGGGGTATAGAAACGACTTTAAGGAGTTGAATGATTGTGTACCTTTAATGAAATGGTATGAAGTTCTAAAAACAATCCCAAATATCAGTACAAGAGGAGATTGGTATAGAAAATATACATCAGCAATCAACATATTGGGAAGGTTGGAAGGGGCTGGGGTAAAAGTCGATAGAGAAAAATTTATTGATAGTTTTAACTTCAACGAGCAATACCTGCGAAAAAATGATATCGTCTACACACAATACAATCCATATACAACAACGGGTAGACCATCCAATAGACATCTTAACGTCAACTACTCTGCGTTAAACAAATCCGATGGTACAAGAGAAATGTTTATTAGTCGTCATCCACATGGTACATTGATTCAATTTGACTATGAGTCTTATCACATTCGTTTGATTGCGAAAATGGTTGGGTATGAGTTTCCAACGGGTACAACGGCTCACCAACACCTTGCAAACCTTTATGGGTGTGATTTAGAGACGGCAAAGAAAATAACCTTTACATACCTTTATGGGGGATTAGACGACAATGCAAGAGGAATTCCGTTTTTCCAATTGGTAGATAAATACATTAAGAAATTATACCAATCGTTCGTCATTTCGGGAAAACTTACGACACTCTTATATAAAAGAGAAATACCATTCCATAGAATCGAAGGTGCAAACGAACAAAAGGTATTTAACTATTTGTTACAATCATTAGAAACTGAAATCAATTATATGAAGATTGGTGAGGTCATAGAGTATTTGGATGGGAGAATGTCAAAAATGATACTTTATACCTATGATGCATTTCTTATAGACACACATCCTATTGAAAGAGAAATACTTTTAAACGACATTAGAGAGATAATGGAGAGAGGTGGTTTCCCGGTTAAAGTTGAAGAAGGTGAGAATTATAACAATTTAGAGGTTATAAGTTAAAATTTTTATATTTATATCATATAATTATATCAGTATGAGATTAGTAGATTTGATTCCATTAAAAGAAATGTATAACCCAGCCGATGCTTTTAATAAGAAGGTAAGTAGAATGACCGATAATAACGACCATTCCGCTGCGGCAGTTGAATTAGCAATTTATATGGATGATAGAGATGCCGTTCATAAGTTACAACAAATCAAAAAGCAGCACGATAAGGATGGTAGTATATCTCCAGAAGCTGCAAAGAAAAGAGATAAGATGGTAGACGATTTGTTAAAGAAAGCAAAAGAAACCCTAACTAATAAAGATTACACATTATTAAGTAATTCATTTTAATAAAACAACAATATGAGATTAATAAACCTTATTCCATTACAAGAAATCGACTTTGCATCACAAGGAGCATTCGACACTTATAATAAAGCACATAAATTAAGACCTGATACAAAAGTAAAAATTGCAGGTAAAACTACAACTGCAGGACAAGCTTCCAAAGTTAAAGGTACATCGGTATTTAGTAAAGACAATACTAAAAATATATTTCATAAACAAGATAAACCAAAAGATTTAGAGTCATCGGTTACAAATCATTTAAATAAAGTATCTGGTGGTGAAGGATATGCACAAAAAGATGAAGGTGGTGCAATTGCATATAATATGGGTACGGGTGATGAACCAACTTATACTTTATATATGGGTAAAGAAGGTAGTAAACATCGTATTACATTAGAACCTACTTATGGTAATGACCCTGCAAAATTACAAGGTAAAATTGATAAGAGTTTTGATAAAGCAGAAGATGCTATAAAATTTATGGGTGATGTTGCAAAGAAACATAGAAGAGAATTAGAAATGCAAGATAAATAATATAAAAAATGTCAATAAATTTCCAAGAAATCCTTAAAGAATTAGAATATCGTGTAGAGCATGGTATTATTGATTTGACAAAAGAGGAACAAGTTACAAAATTAACACAAATTCTAAAAGAGAATGGTGTTTCTGATGCAAACGAAATGGCACAAAAAGCAAGAGTATATTTTTCTTATATCAATGAAGATGATGTAGTTAAAAATAGAAAGACAGGTAATGTATATGTGGTAAAAAACTTTGACCCAGAAAAACACGACAAACCAACCCCTGCTGAAATTAACAAAGCAAAAGCAGCAAATGGTGGTCAATTACCTTCGGGTGAAACCCCAGCAAAACCTGCTACAAAAGTCGGTGCACAAAAAACAGCACCCGCTGCGGATATTGGAGTAAGTGATGCTGAAAAGAGTGTAGATGCCAAAGCAGCAAAAGGTAGAAACCCTCAACAAATTAAAAAGGAAATAGATAGAATTAGTATTCAAGCCGGCCAAAGTAGAGATTTGTTCTACAAAAAAGGATATCATAAAGCAGAGGGTGACGATGACGCGGGTTCCGCTCCAGGTAATGCCGGTTCAATGTTAAATGAAAATGGTTCATGTGATGTAGCTGAGTGGGCAATGGAGAATGATAAAGATGATTTAGTATCAGCGGTATCACACTTATACGATAACTTAAAAGGTGGTGCATTATTAGAAGCAACCGATAAAACAGGTATTGCAGGACAAGAAAAATCAGTTCCAAGTGTAAATGCTAAACAATTAAGAGATTTTAGAGCAGCGGGTAAAGGTAAGTTTGATAAATTATCAGACGGACAATTATCTAGATTAATGATGGCTGCGAATGGTGGTTTGATTAAGGCTAGAAAAATAAGAGAAGGAATTAAAGCAAATGGTTGGAAAGAAGAAGATTGTACTGTTAATGGTTTCTTTGGAGATGAGGGTGGTAAGTCACAACAAATGGATATGATTAAGCAATCCAATAAAATATTTGGGCCAGACGGAACCGAAATACCAAAAGATGTTGCATTAAAATTGACTGCAGCAGGTGGTGGAGGTGCAAATCCATCCGATACATCTCAATTTATATATAATTCAAAGACTGGTGATTTGATGATTAAATTTACATCAGACAAAGATTCATTTGATGCAATTGTTGCACAATCGTCATTCCAAAAAGAGGGACAAAACAAAAAGGTTGAAATAGACAAATTAGTTAAAGATGGTAGAATGAAACCAGCGGATGGTGAACGTTTGAAAAAAGTAATAGATAAACAAACTGCAAATTTAAATAAAATTGAAAATGAATTAAAAAGTGTAGTTGCTGAACCAGCAAAGGCTTTGTCTAAAAAATCTCCAAAAGAACTTTCAAAAGTTGCAATGGGATTGAGTACATCAAATAGTGGTAAAGCAAGAATGGCAGCAATAGAAAAAAAATATGGTAAACTACCTGCCGGTATGGCAAATTTAATGAAAGTTGCACAAACCAATCCTGAATCGTTATCGAGTGGTGATAGAAGAGTTGTAGACGATTTGAAAAATCATTATGGTTTAGACTATTTAGTTGCAAAAAAGATTGATGACATCAGAAAGCGTTCAGTTGCAGTTGAAAGAAAATTATTAAAAGAAATGGATAAAGTTCCAGTTAAACTTTCCGATGGTTCAAAAGTAGGTTTGGGAACATATTTAGATGCACAAAACTTTATAGAAAAATTCCATATGGGAGGTTCAATGGGTGATAAGCATGGAGTGTTTGCATATAAAGGGTTATTTGAAGTTGTATGTGGTGTTGGTGTTATTAATGATGATATTATATCAAGTTGTATGAATACAAACAACCCCAATGATTTTATTAAAAAGTTTGGCTCTACTGCAGAACAATTCCAGTTATCAAAAGAAAATCAAATCACAGGTTCAGTTAGAATTGCATATTTCTTAAATGACAAAGGTCAAAAAATTAGAATAGGTGAAAAAAGACAAAGAAGTAAAACAGGTGCAACGGGTAGATTCAATACTGTTTATAAGTGGGATAAGGATACGATAGATTGTTTCAAAAGAAAAAATGGAGTAGCATAAAATGAATACACAACTACTTTGCCTTTTTACGACAAAGGAGGAATTGGATAAGTCGGTTGATTTTATATTAACAAACTATACTCTGACTAATCCAAATGTTTTCATTTTAGAAAGTAAGATAAGACCTGAAGAAGCATTTATTACTTTTAATGTAGAAAAAGGTTCTAATGCAATCCCTTCGGAATGGAAAACTATTTTAGTTCATAGAAAGAAACAATCTAATTCAATATACACTATTAATGCACTTAATGAAGTAGTTAAGTCAAAAACGGGTGGTATGTTGGATAATTCTTATATGATTGATTGGGAAGAATTTAGAAATTGTATCTTAACCACATCCAATACAGGATACAAAATGATACCTACAAAAGTATTCAAAAGTTTTAATACACAAAATTTGGAGAATTAAGATATTTTTCTTATATTTGTTTCATGACAAAGAGAAATAGATACACTCCAATTCAAATTCACGCAAACGAACCTTCGGACATTTTTGAACTTAATAGACGAGAACTTGCAAAAGCAATCGTAGATGGTATTGCATTCGGAATAAGAAATAAAAAGAAGAGAGTTGATTTCGCAAAAGTCTTAATTAAAGAGATTATAGTTATTACATTATCCATTGATAGTAGAGAATTTACAGAATTATTAGACGAACAATTACAAATCCTTATTGACTTTGAGGAATATGAAACTTGTGCTCTTGCAGTAAAATTGAAAAACAAATTAGAAACAATAAAAGAATAAGTTATGGGTGAACAACATGTACCACTTACAATTGATGAAAACGGATTAGTTACATCAGTAGGAAAACAAAACAATGAATTAGAGATTTACGAAACCTGTGTTATGTGTGGAAAGAAAACCACAACACTTAAAACTGCTCATGTCGATTTTAGATATGGTTATGTAGAGGGAGCAGGACAATTATGTAGAGAATGTTATTTAGGTGAGGATAGAAATCTTATCACTGTAAATAGTAGAACAATTTTAGATACACCCAACGATGCCGAATTAGGAGCAAAGGTTAGAGAATTATATTGGGAAAGTAAAAAATAAGTTATGGCAGAAAAGAAAAAAGATTCGGAGTTATTTTTAGGTGGAGGAC
>Ga0209086_10000206_pt1 | contig 52588 bp, 43 predicted proteins | sample M_130207_XF_Meta_FD_187312 | JGI IMG/M metagenome (GOLD analysis project Ga0209086, IMG submission 187312) | Freshwater microbial communities from Lake Montjoie, Canada to study carbon cycling - M_130207_XF_MetaG (SPAdes) (version 2) | ecosystem: Environmental > Aquatic > Freshwater > Lake... | reverse complement strand
ATATCCTGGTATCATTTGACATTTTGTTATCATTTGACATTTTGTTATCAAATACTTTTTTAATATGGTCGCCGATTTTGAATTCTGTTGTTGTCATTTTAATAAATTGTAAATATATTAAAGTTATACAATTGTCTTTAATATGTTTTCCCCATATTATTCTTCACACATGTTTATTTGACTTCCGCCTAACCAATTTTGTTCGATGTTTCACCGTTCTTTTTCCATTAGACGAAACATTATAGTTATTTGTTTCCGTAAATGTCGTCCATGGTTGCTGAGGTCTGTCTTCCAAATAGGGCCTCAAATAATCCCATTCTCGATGCTCGTCGCAGAATTTATTTTTGTCGAACGGAGTGCCGCACGAATTCCCCCATCGCAAGCTAAACGACATCGCATTGGCCATAGTTGTGTCACAAACATTGCCGTCGAGCGCGCCTCGAGGTTGAAACGGCTTTGGTCTCGAAGGGTCGGACATATATTCGCGCGCATCTAGCTCGTAATGTGAGCAACAAGTGCGCGAACACGCGTTTTCCTTTTTAAGATAGGTATCATAATGGTCTGCTATTATTTCTTGAGCGGCTTTAATATCTAGTTTGCCTTTATGCTTGTCCATTAAATCGGCTAATCTGACACGACGCGCTCCTTGATGTCGCCGCAAATCGTCGAACCCAGTATTCACGCATTCCAGATTGCGGATTCTCGGGTCATATGGCGCGTTAAATCCGATGAAATAACCATTTTTAGTCCGCTCTACATTGTGATATTTGAGACCTAATTCAATGCGCAAAATTTCATTGGTTTTCGTGTCGCCAAACAGCCAGGAATTCGCATAATCGCCTGAATTGCCATCTAGCAATATTTTCACATAGTCATCCAATGTGTCGCCATACTGCATTGCCTGTCTTATTCGACAAGAAATGGGAATATTATTTTCATACGCGATGAACCCCCCAATCGTGGTTTCGGTGCCAATAATGCCTTTTGAGGTGACGAAAAAATCAGTACCGGACCAAATCCAGCCCGGAAACCCCATCATAATAAATCGATTCCCCTTGGTTGGTTTCAAATCGACAACTACTCTGGCAAATTGACCATCTACAAAATTGGAGAAATTATTATGCGCCACGACGATTTTACCATCCGCCGTCCAAGAACCGTTGGCTATAAATGCGCTACAACGGTCTGTCGAACCGCCTCCTTCTCTAGACCCCATGCTTGATTTAGAAGTGCCTTTGATAGCGATGGATTCTTCTTCTGGCATATTTGCCCACCAACTTTCTGTTAATGTGAAATAGTTGTTCCATGCGACTACTTCATCAATCGTCATTTTGGTTCCACCGGCAGAACATCCTTCCGCGAAGCCCGCCATTTCTTCGTAAAATTCGGGAAATCCATCTATGATTTTCTGTTTGTAATATTTGTTAGATGCTTCAATGAAAAATTCCCATTTAACGCCATAATCGTTGTAAATAATGAAGTCTAGTGTCTCTTTTACCTTTTTAAGTTTCCCGTAAGCGTATCCCCGTTCCCTCGGAGACCCCTTAATAGAAACATATAACCAGCCATTTTGCTCATAAGATATGCCATTTTTAACCTTGTTTATATTAGCCTTGTTTATATTAGACATTTATCGTATACTATATTATATTATTTTATAATGTAATATAGAATTGTAATATAGAATTGTAATATAGAATTGTAATAATAATAGATTTATAATATAAGATTATTTATTTTTCTTCTATATTCGAATACTCGATATCTCCGGCAGTTTTTGTAACAACATTGTATCGCATTGATTTCAGAGTTGCCGATGCTTCGTCAGGGTCTTTAGATTCGATATGTTCGGGAATAGGAATATTAAAAGCTTTAGAAACAAGGTGAAGGAAACTAACAAAAAATCCGGTTAAAATAATGAAAAACGCAATAATATCACTTCTATAAACCTTTTCCTTTAAATAATATTGATTGATTATCAAAATTAAGCAGAATTGTATAATAATAAGCAAAAAAGTATCCTGCGTTGGAGTTACCAGATCATATTTATGTCCAATCATTACCGTAAGCGTCATAACAATCCAATCTAACCACGCAAACGGAATCGCCATTTTATATGCTTCCCACATGGACAAAGATTTGTATGGAAGCGTGACGAATTGTCCCCACATAGATAAACTTTGAGCGACAATGAATAAAAATAAGAATAAAGCATAATATGGTAATTTAGAATAATCCATTATATATTATAAGCGTATTATATAATGAATTTTATATTATTAGTCATATTGTGGATATTTCTAAATATAATGATTGGATTGACAATGGATTTTGCTTTATTTACTCAAACCACTCCGGAAATGGCGGACGCCAGTATCGGAACGAAAATATTATCGTCTGAATTTTGGGCATCCATTGAATGGATGTTTTTGATTCCGGCCAATCGATTAGGGGTTCAATTTCTAAGCCCTGCTCAAATTTCGTTGTCTTCCTATGTTTTTGACTTTTTAGCTCAGCTGTGGTCAAATGCGTTTTGGTTAAAGTTGCCGACAACAATCGACGATTATGTCGGCATGGTTTTAATATTATTCGGCATGTATGCTGCTAAATTTAAGCTATTTAATTAAGCTATTTAATTAATTTGACGCTTATGCGTAATAACTCGTTGCTGCTTTGTGGGATTTTGGTTTCTTTTTCTTCTCTTCGTCTTTCTGATATAACATAATGGTGCCTAGAATCACGAAAAGTAGAATAAACGGCAGCATAACAAGCAACCAAGCAATCGTTTCTTCGCCGTCTTTACACATCAAATTCAGAATCCAAGTCCAGAATAAAATATATACTAATTTAAGTATAAAAATCGCAATAGTGCTAGGAACTCGGCATGAAAAATTGCCTAAACAATATCTCTGGGTATTTCCTAGATTTTGAATTGCTGCAACCGCAAGACCAAGTATGGAAATAATAAAGTAGATATATGAAGGGGAACATAATTGATTTAAACTTTTTGGAAAGGGCATATTATGTATTATAACCAGAAAAAAATCCCCTTTACAAGAGTCATTTAAATCATTATTTAAATAATTATTCTATTAGCCGATATAGAACTTGATAATTGATCTTTATAAGGAAGCGGGCTTGTCGGCGCACTATATCCATTTAATGAATTGTAAGCACTTTTGAAATTAAATGACGCGTCTCTTCCTAAATTAACCAAATCTTGGGGTATAAATCCGGCACCACCTTTAAGACTCCTTCTTTTTCCTTTTCCTTTTCTAGAACCACCTAATTTCATCATGGTTTGAGGATCCCCGGCCGCATATAAATTATTAGCAAGATAATTACGATTATCGCTTATACCATCGGTTCCTGGCCATCCTGAAATAGATGGAGTCCAGGATTGACCTACAAATGGACCAGGCATATCAGACGCTGGTTTGTAAAAAGAACCGCCGTTTTGTCCGCATGATTGACAAAAGCCACCACTTTGAGTTTCTCCACCACTTTGAGTTTCTCCACCACTTTGAGTTTCTCCACCACTTTGCTGCATTTGCTTCCAAGAAAAGGGCGCAATTGGACATGATCCGGATCCGGATCCGCAACCATATCCCCCGACAAGTTTCCTTTGACCAGATTTAGACATCCTTTGACCAGATCTAGACATCCTTTGACCAGACCTAGATTTAGACTTGGAACACCCCCTCATATTGTAAAGCCGTTGTTTTTTTGATTTGCTTTTACCTCCCCTTTTCCTTCTTAAACTTCTTTTGGCCATGTTTATACATTATAATAAGAGTAAAAATTCCACCTTTAAAAAAGGGTGGAAAAAAGATGAAAGTTATTTTTGTTTTACACATTTTCTATGAAGTAACATGTGCAAATAGATGAAGTTATTCGATATCGACATGTGTCAACATGTGTCGGCGGCAGCACATTTTCTTCAAATTTAACTCGTCCATAACTTCACCTTCCGGAGTTTTTTGGCTGTATTCTTCAGTCAAATAAATAACTCTTTCGACATGCAAGTCTCTGGCTAATTTTCGTTTTCTTACCTCTTCACAATAATACGCATATTTGTCAGCAAGCACAGTGCCGCATGTAAAGCATTTAATAGGAATAATCATTATTGGTTGTATATATTAATAGGAATATATTTCTATATATTAATAATAATAAATTCAATTTTTTGTATTTGTATTTGTATTTGTATTTGTATTTGTATTTGTATTTGTATTTGTATTTGTATTTGTATTTGTATTTGTATTTAGACAATTGAAACAAATTAAAAACAAATTATCAAATAAAGCAAGAAAAAATGTTTTCAAAAATAGAAGAACTAACAAAGTCAATCAAAGACAATCGTTTGGATTGGGACGAATATTTTATGTCCATTGCGCTCCTCGCGGCATGTCGTAGTCCCTGCGACAGGCTACATGTTGGTTCCGTCATCGTCAAAGACAATCGTCTAATATCGATGGGATATAATGGCTTCATTTGTGGTGCGCCGCATACCAGTCGAGTCCAATATGGTCATGAACAATCCATCATTCACAGTGAAATCAACGCTATCACCGATTGCGCCAAACGCGGCGCTTCGCTAAATGGCGCCAAAATATATGTGACACATTATCCATGTATTAACTGTTTTCGATCCATTGCCGCGTCCAATATACAGGAAATCGTGTATCTGAATGATTATAATAATGACCCAATTATTGCGCTTTTGGCGGGCGATGCGTCCATTAAAATATGGCACCTACATGGCCCTACATGATGTGTTTTTCTAGCGATTTGTCGCCCTACATGCCATGTAATGAGGAGCCTACTACTCATATCATCGTCATGTAGGCCTGGAAAATGTCGGCCCATTTTTCGCATTACCTGCCACACACTTGCCTTCTAATAAAAGACAACAGCTGGTCTCTTGGCATGCGTCTTGCGTTAATTGGCCGCACGATTCTTCTAATTTAGCGGAATTTCCTAAATGGCTTTGGCAAAAGCTGTCGACCGGACTCAGCTTTAAACCTTGTAACTCTTTTACGGCCTCTTTATTTAGATTGGAACTCAGAGGTATTTCGTTTGTTCCTGGTTCTCTGTTTGCTGACCCTTCTTCTCCTATGGTAAAAGTCTCAACGGTTACGCTCTGAACCAATTTAGAGTCGGGTTTAGGGGGATTTAAATCCCATTCTCTTATACTGATAATTATTAATAACGCAAAAATAATAGACACAATTACAGCTATGCTAATGTAATTTTCTTTGAAAAATAGAATTATCTGATTCATAATAAAATATGATATATTATATTTTATTATTATATATTATAATGCCAAGAAGATATTCGCGTAAACATTCGCGTAAACATTCGCGTAAACATTCGCGTAAACATTCGCGTAAAAATAATAGGTTTAAACGAACATTTAAACATGGGTTTCGCGCAGTAAAATCAACCTCCAAAAAAGGATTTAATAAAGGATTTAATACAATGAAAACTACTTCTAAAAAATATATGCCTCGAGTCAAATCGGGTCTAGAAGGAGTCGGGTCAAAAGTTACAAAAACCGCGACAAAATCGGTCCCCGCTTTACAAAAAGCGAGCCGCGATTTGTTTGGTATGTTTGGAATTAAAAAGAAAAGCAAACGCTAGGTTCTATATAAAAGTGCCCTATAAAAGTTCCCTTATAATAGTGCCCTTGGTTGTCTTCACCTTCTTATATCTTTTATCGTTTTTTTCTTCACTGTGAAAGTCGTCATGGCATTTTTGACACAGATTCAATAAATTCGCCGCATGATTTTTATGTAACCGAAGGCCATTGTTTGGTAATTGTATAATTCCATTTTGACCCGCATCCTGTTGATGAATCAAATGATGGACATCTTCCGCTGGCCTCTCCCCACAATTCTCACACATTCCTTTTAAAATCGCGGCATTATAATGCGACTGCTTATGCTCTAAAATGCTTGCCGATTGTGGATGATATTTCATTCGAATACTTAACGCCGCTTCCAAGAAGTCCTGTGGCAAACTCAGCGATTTACATACTTCCAAGCCATACATGTTCGTTCCCGGACCATCCTTCAGTTTTCTATCATATATTAAACAATCGCGCTCTTTGTCATATATTACAGACATGTGTTTCAACGCTATATTTTTCAAAGTCTTTATCTCCTCATAATCGATAATCTCGTGTAAGTGTGTGGCAAAAATAAACGAACATTGTTTTTTCTCCAGAGCCTGTATTCCGGCAACAAAAATACTCGTTGCGCTAATACTCTCCGTTCCAGAGCATAATTCGTCACCCAGAACCAGGCTATTCTTATCTGCTAGGCGCAGAATGGTTCTAAGCTCGGACATTTCCACCGCAAATGTGGAAAGACCTTTGAATAAATTATCGTTACCTAAAATGCGCGTAAAAATGTATTTATAAGGGCTGAAAATGTAACTGGATGCCGGCACATAAAGCCCTGCTTGTGCCATTATTACGGAAATACCTAGCGCTCGGATGAAGCTGGTTTTGCCTACTGCGTTGGTGCCGTATAGGAGTAGACCGTCGATAGACTTAGTAGAGTCGATAGACTTAGTAGAGTCGATAGACTTAGTAGAGTTGATAGACTTAGTAGAGTCGATAGACTTAGTAGAGTCGATAGACCTAGTACCAAGACTAATATCATTCGCGACATATAGCTCTGATTGCTGTATTTTTTCGATTAAACAGTGTCGCAATCCGGTGACTTTGACAAACGATTTATTATCTTTTTCTTTTTCTTTATGATTCGATTCAATGGTCGGTTTACAATAGTTGTATTTGCTGGCAACAAATGCTTTTGAATGAACTACATCGACAAAGGTTATTAATTCGCAAACACTGATGATTTTTGATTGATATACATCTAGACTTTTAATTATTTTATTGTAAATTTCAGACACATATTCGATAAAGGTAGTTTTAATCGAACTAACAGCCTTGCAAAGTTGATTTATTTGATTATTTTCAATGGTTTTGTTAGTTGCCGTTTGCTTATTGAATATAAGCGAATCATTTTCTAAATCCAATTTAAATTCCATCTCCTTGGCGTAGAACCGGGATTTATATTTTAAAATGATATTCAGGCCTCCTTTTTCTTTTTCCTTTTCCTTCCCTTTTGTTAGTATTTCTTCCAGTATTTTACAGCGTCTGTCCGTAGCAAATAGACTATAATTGTTTTTCTCTGTTTCATGGATTTTGACATATTCGCTACTACTACCAGATTCCGAGTCTTCAGTCAGATTTACCTTCGGTTTTATTTTCTTCGGCTTGGTTTCATAATTTGAAATAATGGTACTAAAATAAGCACGACAGCATTCTAATTGATCCTGTGATTCTGTTAAAATTCGGATTTTGTCATCCAGTATTTGGTTTATTCCTGGTTTAATGAAACTCCTTTCGATCTTGTGTATATTCTCAATATCCTTACAATCTTCCATAATAAAAGTAGAATCTAATTTGGAAATAAGTTCTTCCATATAACCTAACAAATGGTCTTGTTCTGGTATGCGTAAATTCAAATACTTGTGTAAAATAGGTCGTTCTATAACAAATTTATATATTGTTTTCGATATTATTATTCCGCTATACAACTGATACAATGTTTTAGGTGATATTTTCTCTAATAAAATTTGCCTACTAATTTTGACTAAATCCTTAATAGGAACTAACAAATTTTTAACAATGTAATAGGATTTATCAAAATCAGCGGTCAACACATGTTCAATTATATCATATTCCTGCTGTAAATAGATTTTATCTGTAACAGGATTCAGAAATTGATGTGCGAATTTGCGCTTTCCCATGGAAGTAATACATTCATTCAACATCTTACTTACAGACGAAAATTTGCCTTTATAGTCTCTATCCGAATCATCGATAATATTTAGCTGTTTTAGAGAGTGATTTGCCAGCACTAATCGGTCATTTTTGTTTTCAATTATAGGTTCCGCAATCTTGTAAACTAAATTCGGATTATGCTGATAAATGAAATCTAACAAATAACAAAACGACTGTATCGACCACGCCTGATTGCTGAAAATGCCGAAAAACGCCGTTATATCATCGAATTTATAGAAACGGCACATGAGTTGGGTTTGAAATGTCTGTTTTTCACAGTTGAGCGCCCGGAATGTATTTCTATTCTTCGTTTCGTCTGCTAGCAAGTTCACATAATGAATTGATTTGCTTTTAATATTGATATAACTAACAATCTCGTCGAGCTCGTGCTGTTCTACATTAGAAATGATTATTGTCTCGCTTGGATTATAAATGGAGACAAACTGCTCCAGCTCATCAAATGTAGTAGGATTCTTAATATACGCTTCAGAGTATTCCATGATACTGGTTTTTCCAGTGTAAATATCGATGGTCGATACGCCAATATATACTTTCAAATGCTTTTTTGACGAAGACTTGAATTTTAGAAGCTGTATCGGGTCCGTTTTTATTTCAATCCATATACAACAGGTTATGTTAGTTATGTTTTCATTATCAGATGAAAAATAGGTTCCTGGGGAAAACACACCTAACAAACTCCGCGTCGTATTAGCGCACTGCTCATCTTGCGCATATACCGCGGTAGTGTAACCGGCAGTCTGTAGTTTTTTAACATATTTATCCAGAAATTGTTGCGTAAATCCGGCCATAACTACCTGTTCTTGACCAATACAGACGCGCTTTTCGGCAATATTTAGGTCACAAATGCGTGAAAACTCGATAATATTAGAACCGTAAATATTATCGGATGTATCTTTTAACCCATAACACTCGAAAAAGGAGCCGACCTGAATCAAAAATACTGTATTTTTACCATATTCTTCTTCGTATTTTTGGGTCAGTTCAAAGAATTCTTTAATTAATGCCATAATTTGTTAGTGTATATATTAACTATACTAACAAATCTTTAAATAGTTTGAAATTATTATTCTGTATCGAGAACCAAAAATTTAGTATCACTGTCTCTTCCAATAGCAGTATTTAATGTAAATCGCTTAATATTAGCAAATGTTTTTTTATCAAATAATGGTATCTGATAATAAAAAAATTTAAGGCCACATAGTATCATAGTAATGTAAAACGGTAACACAAATTTTGATTTGTGTTCGTTTGTTACAATTTCTTTAAATTTTTCATTATAAATAGAAAATTCGGCGTAAATATTCTTGTTTTCATTTTCATATTTTAATTTGTAACCATAAATGGGAACATCGTCGATAATCCAAGCCACCTTCTTAAAGTCGGTTTTAGAAACATGTAAGTAATGCTGCATTTTATTCATTAAACTGTATTCATTTTCAGTAAATACATCGACATCGATATCGCTTTTTCCTGGAACATAATCGGAGCGCTGGACGCTGCCAAAATAGTAGAATTTAGTATCTAAATAATCGCTAAGTTTATAGAAAAACTCACTTACATTTTTTGGCAATTTGTTTTTAGTGGTTTCCATTTACAGTAGGAGAAGAAAAGATTGTTTACTCAGAAATTTCTCGGAAATTTCCTTATCATCGGAAATTTCCTTATCATCGGAAATTTCCTTATCATCGGATTTATCCTTATCCTAAGATTTCTCCGTTAAATCTTCATTCAAGAAATTATGTAACAAAGTATCCTTGTTAGTGTTTGTTATTTCTCCGGTCAACATCGCAGTCTCAAATGTTTTCCTTAGTATATCATTTGGCGCAATACTTCCTATCTTTATAATCCCATGTTGTCTCAAATATTTGCGCACATCCACCATACTAGTTTTCTTCAGTTCTTGCTGAACATCCATCACCTTTTTTCTAGTTTGCTTATCCTTTAATAAAACAGCAACTCGTCTTAATTTATCCGATTTACCAAGTGTGAATTTTCGACGAATCGTTCTCTTTACATATTTCTTCGGCACGCTTTCCTCTTTCTCTCGTATTTCTTTAATCACCTCCGAAACATCCAACGCGCTCTCCGTATCGATCTTGGGCATTTCATTTATACCCGGTAATATATCCAATGTGGGTTCCGGATCAATCGCATTTAATATTTTTAAATTATCACTTAATTTTATAGCCTCAGGACTTGCCTGTATTTCTTGTTCCTGAATCTTCTTTAATTTCTGCTTTATTTGTTCCAAACGCTGTTCCCTCGACAAAGAAGTGGAAACCTTTGTAACACTAGGCGTCAACACAGAAGATAAAGGCACAATCGGCGTCGCATCCTCTAAAAAAGTATTTCTTTTGGGAGGCGTAGGCGGTCTCGCGTTTAATTCCGGGAATTCGTGGTTTTTTCTTGTTTTTATCCAATCTCGGTATGTCGGCTTTAAACCATTTTTTAAACAACCATACGGACTCTCATTCGTTAAAGCGAAAGCTGGTCTGGATTCTGGGACAAAATAGTTTGTCAGCGGCTCTTGTAATTCAGGCGGCAATTCTAGCGAAATATCATAAGAAGGAGTTGATGCGGGTTTTAAAGCAGTATATGATTTTAATGTTTTATTATTTAGCGTGGTTCGTTCGGCTTCCCTCTTTTGTTTTTTCGATAAATCAGATAAGTAATTCATAGCGCCATAAAATTCGTCTGTATAACTATTTACAACCGCACTGGAAGACGCGGTAGAACGACTCCCCTTAGGACTGATTGTCGTAGCATTCTCCTTAGTTTTATGTTCCTTTATTCTTTTCAATAATTTATTTTTCAAATTATTCGGACTAATTATGGGAGCAATCACCATCTCCTTTTTTTCCCTGTTTTTCCTAGTTTTCGCACCACCAGGTAATCTAAATAATTCCGGATTAATTTGAATTGTTTTTTTCGTATTATTTGACATATGTATTATACGAAAAAAACAATTTTATAAATGAAACCCATGTATTACAAATATTACAAATATTACAAATATTATGAATACATATAAGACAAACTTTTCTGAATATGCTCGTTGTCTTCCTTTTTTATGTTATTCTTTAGATATATTTCTAGACCCTTATCAATATCAACAATTGTTAATTGTCTTTTCATATTTTCATCTAAACAAAATACTCTTCTACTATGCGCTATCTTTGTTTTTGCGAATAATGTCTCTATATCTCTTCCGTAATATTTAAATAACCCCTTGTTTTTCTCAAACCATTTCACATTCACATTTGTATTTGTATTTGTATCATCGATCGCCCAATTACTGTCATTGATTTTTTTGATAAATATATTATATAAATCTAATGAACTATACTCGTCTATTTTAAATCTCCAAGTGAATCTCGAATGTAGACCCTGATTATATTTGAAAAAACATTCATTTAAATCAGTCTCGTATCCGGCAATTATAACCATCAAATTATCTTTATGGTCACTTAATGCTTCGCATAATGTGTCTATACATTCTTTTGAAAAAGAATCCCGCTTCTCTTGATTGCCCAATGAATATGCTTCATCGATAAACAAAACTCCTCCTAAACTTTCCTTTATCACTTCCTTGGTTTTTAATGCGGTTTGACCTAAAAATCCGGCCACCAAATCGCTTCGCGTTACCTTCTTAAAGGTGCCTTTGGTTAAAATGCCCAGATTCGCAAAAATAGAACCAATAATTTTGGCGATTTCGGTTTTCCCGGTTCCAGGAGGGCCGTATATTACAGTGTGCATAAAATCATTAGAGACCCGTTGTTTTTTGCTATCTTTGTCGAGACCCTTGTGTAAATGTTGAATATAAAACAATATTTGGTCCACTATATTTTCCTTTAAATTTCGCATCCCAATCATCGAATTTAACTCCTCCAACGGTCCCTTTATTTTATTTAAAGAATGAATGTCAATGTTATATTCAATATCTTTGTCGTCAGGATATTGCTCCATCATTTGTAGTAAATCGCCAATATTATTAATCTCAAACTGAATATTCACCCTTTTTCTATTCTTTATTCTTTCTAGTTCTATTTTTTCCAGTCTTTCTATTTCTTCCTCCTTCTTCTTTTCATTGGCTATCTTTCGTTGCTTTTGACAAAGAAACTCCAGTCTATCTGTATCTACTGTGGATAGATTCGGATCGATGCCAGTTAATCTCGGTTTCATAGGTGATGAATTATATAATTCACATACTTTATTCAGGGTTATCAAATAATTATTCATATTCGCGTCTTCTTTTGTATCATTATCCAAGTTCATATTTGTATTTGTATTTGTATTTGTATTATCAAGGTCTGTTAATAATTTATTATAATTATTCACATCCGAAGATGACCTAAATGCTTTGCTTTTATTTCCTTTGTTCATCGTGGTTATCGTATGATATTATATCGTATAATATTGTATGGCGGTTATTGTTTAAATCATTTTCATTTACACATAGTATAAATATAATTATATACTATATAAAAACGATTTAAAAATAAATTGAAATATAAAATAACCGTAACTATGAGTTCATCATCATCTATAAAACAAAAGTCTAAACCTACAATGTCCACTGATAACTCATCCACTAATACTACTAATACTACTAATACTACTAAAAAAGCAGCTAATACTAAAAAAGCGGCTAAAAAATTACCAGTTGATTTCGAAATTGAAGATACGAAATGCGCCATTAGCACAGAACCATCTCCTAAATGCGTTCCTGTTGTTACTGGTTTAAATACCAAATTCGATCCTTCCAAAGACACTTATATCGAAACTCCCTGGACCCTTATCGGAGCTTATTTCCAAGATAAGCACTTGGACCGCCTAGTAAGGCATCAATTGGAATCTTACAATAACTTTGTCGGACTTCAATTGCCGCAAACAATCGATATGTTCAACGAAGTTCATATAAAATCTGAAAACGATTTCGACAAAGAATCAGGCAAATACGCGCTCGAAATATTTATTAATTTTGAAAATTTCCACATTTATCGTCCACAAATTCATGAAAACAACGGGGCTATCAAGGTGATGTTCCCTCACGAGGCTCGTCTGCGAAATTTCACCTACGCATCTGCTATGACAATCGATATAAAAGTTCGCTACCTTGTTCGTAACGGAGAAAATCTCGGTAATACCAGCACCTTTTATAAAACACTGTCTAAAATCCACATTGGAAAATTGCCAATCATGTTGAAGTCGAATATTTGCGTTCTCAGCCAATATAAATATGTCGATAATGAACACACTGGAGAATGTAGACACGACGCCGGCGGATATTTCATTATTAATGGTTCTGAAAAAACAGTTCTTGGACAAGAGCGCGCCGCAGAAAATCGAGTTTATTGCTTCAATATCAGCAAAAACAACACCAAATACGATTGGTCCGCCGAAGTTAGATCGGTGCCTGACTTCAAATGTATATCTCCAAAGCAAATCAGTCTGATGATCAGTTCTAAAAATAATGGTTTTGGCAAACCAATTGTCGTTCAAATTCCGCGCGTAAAACAACCCATCCCGCTCTTCATCGTGTTTCGAGCACTAGGTATCATGTCCGACAAGGAAATTTGCGAATACATTTTGCTCAATTTAGAGCATGACAGGTGCGGAGAAATGCTGGGAAATCTACAGGCTTCGATAATAGAAGCGCATAAATACAATAACAAGGAAGACGCTATTCGCTTTATCATGGGCTTTGTCATTTATACGCCAATCAATATGGACAAGGAAACCGGTGCCAGAAAAAAATACGAATTCACTCTGGATGTATTGAATAACGATTTGTTTCCGCATTGTAATTCTATGCAGCAGAAAATCTACTTTCTTGGTTACATGGCGCAGAAGCTAATGAAAGCCAACTTTGAACTAATTAAAGCGGATGACCGCGACTCTTATCTTAACAAACGAGTCGATTTGACCGGCACTTCGCTGAATAATTTGTTCCGCAATTACTTCAATAAGCTGGTAAAAGACATGGAGAAACAAATCGTCAAGGAAGTGAACAATGGCAGCTGGCGCTCTACGGAGGATTATTTGAATATCATTAATCTGACCAATATTTATAAAATCGTTAAATCTACCACCATTGAGAATGGGTTTAAGCGTGCTTTAGCGACTGGCGATTTTGGTATCAAACATGCCAATTCTAATAAGGTCGGTGTCGCTCAAGTGCTAAATCGGCTAACCTATGTTTCCAGTCTGAGTCACTTGCGAAGAATTTCGACGCCTACAGATAAAAGCGGCAAATTAGTGGCACCTCGCAAGTTACACAATACTTCTTTCGGCTTCTTATGTCCAGCGGAATGTTTTGACCCTGAAACTCCGATTTTAATGTGGGATGGCTCTGTTAAGCGTGCTGGAGACATAATGGTCGACGATATCCTTGTAGATGACCTTGGAAATCCAACAAAGGTGCGCACTACATGTTCGGGGTTTAAAAATATGTATGATGTTATTCCAGATAAAGACAACTTTTTGAAACATCGTGTTACAGACAATCATATTTTATGTCTTCGTATTAGACAGCATAAAAATATTTTAAATTGTGAGCGTAAAGATAGAAATTATAAGCATTCTGTGAAATTTCTTAACCGCAAAGAAGTAAAAATTCAAGAAAGGTATTTTGATTCTCTAGAAGAAGCAGAAGATTTTGTAAGCACTTTCGATGATGATGATACCCTAGATATAACAATCGAAAATTATTTAAAACTGAACAAAACGACAAAGGATCATCTGGTTTTATTCAAAGTAGAATGCATTCATTGGCCGAAAAAGAAGGTGGAAATGGATCCGTATTTGCTTGGGCTATGGCTAGGCGATGGCCTTAGTGTTGGAACCGGGTTTGCTTTAAATTATAAAACAGACTTTGAGACCTTGGCTTATTGGGAAAATTGGGCAGAAGAAAATGAAGCGACAATTACAAAAGGTCAAAGATATGGATTCTCCATTGCTTCTAAGAAAAATAAAGAAGCAGGTGTCGCCGGACTATGTAACAGAGTAGAAGAAGCGCCTCTTAAAAAATATCTTCGCAAATACAATCTTTTGAATAATAAACACATTCCAAATGAATATCTTATAAATGACCGAGACACACGCTTAAAAGTGTTAGCGGGATTGATAGATACAGATGGTTCCGTTCGCGCGGAAGGTCGTGAAATACGCATTTGCCAAGGGCCCGTTAATTATAGAATAATTGAAGACGCATATACGCTAGCAATGTCTCTTGGATTTTCATGTGGAGTAAAAGAAGGAACAAGTCAATGGACTGACGAAAAGAGCGGCGATAAAAAGTTTAGCACTTACAAAGAACTCTCCATTACCGGACACAAAATTTATGAAATTCCCACACTTCTCCCTCGCAAAAAATTGGCTACTATTGAAAACAAAACACAGCTTTTAAGGAGTAAATCATTTATGTCTAGTAAATTTAATTTAATAAAAGCAGGAATCGGTCCTTATGTCGGTTGGCAACTTCACGATAAGCGCGGAAGATTCTGCTCTAAAGATGGTCTCGTTTTGCATAATACCCCTGAAGGATCTTCCGTTGGCATCGTAAAGAACCTGAGCTACATGACTCACATAACTATTCATTCCAATAGCAAGTCCCTTTACGAGTATATTCTCCCTCAGCTCAAATGTTTGGAACAATTGTCGCCAATCGAAGTATTTGGCCAAGTGAAAGTGTTCATCAATGGAGCCTGGGTCGGAATCACAGAGAATCCCGTCCCTCTATACACGATGCTGAAAGAAATGAAGTGTAAGGGGATTATCAATATTTACACTTCCATCATTTTCGATTATAAGCTCAGTGAAATTCGCGTTTGTAATGATAGCGGTCGCGTGACGCGACCTTTGTTGCGAGTCAAAGACAAAAATATTTTGATAACTCATCAAATTCTGAATGATTTGGCAAATAATGTCATCTCTTGGGACGATTTGTTCACCGACTGTAAAATCGACCAAGCAATCTTAGAATACATTGACCCGGAAGAACAGAGCTTTTCAATGATTGCTACCAAACCAAAAGACATTCTTGGAAAACTTGGCTCTGATCAGATTTTCAAATTCACGCACTGCGAAATACATCCTAGCACCATGTTCGGAGTGGTGTCTTCGTGTATCCCTTTCCCAGAACACAATCAGTCGCCTAGGAACACCTATCAGTGTGCGCAGGCCAAGCAAGCAATGGGAGTATATGCTACAAACTACAACGAGCGGATGGACAAGACCGCATATGTTTTGAATTATCCTTGTCGGCCGCTCGTCGACACGCGCGTGATGAACCTGATACAGTTGAATAAAATCCCTTCTGGCTGTAATATCAATGTCGCCATCATGACGCATACTGGTTACAATCAGGAAGACTCTGTGTTAATCAACCAAGGGTCCATTGACAGAGGCCTATTTCAGACAACCATTTATCACACAGAGAAGGACGAAGACAAGCAGAAAATCAATGGCGATGAAGAAATCAGATGTAAACCAGACCAGACGAAAACCAAGGGAATGAAGTTCGCTAATTACGGCAAAGTGAATACAAAGGGCGTGATGCCAGAGAATTCTTTGGTAGAAAATCGCGATGTTATCATCGCCAAAGTGACACCCATTAAAGAGAATCGAAATGATCACACCAAGGTGATTAAATACGAGGACCAGAGCAAGATTTACAAGACAGGAGAGGAGACCTATATTGATAAGAATTATATTGATCGCAATGGTGACGGATATAGCTTCGCAAAAGTCAGACTGAGAACCACTAGAAAGCCCGTGATTGGTGACAAGTTCTGTGCTCTACCAACTCAACAAGTACTTACTGATAAGGGTTGGGTAGAAATCAAAGACATTGATATTCGAGTTCACAGAGTGGCGACTTTAGATGTAAATGGAAACATGTGTTATGAAGCCCCGGTCGCAAAATACGAATACGAACATGACGATAAAATGTATTACATTAAAAACAAACAGGTTCATATTGTATGCACATTGAACCACAAGTTGTATATCAAGCGTAGAGCTGGTAAAAAATATGAGCTAATGGAAGCGCAAGAGGTGATGGGAAAAATGGTTCGGTTCCAGAAAACGATGACAAATGTGTATCCAGATGTAGAGTTTATTCAGTTAGGCGACGATCAATACAAGATGGACGATTGGCTTCAGATGCTGGGTATGTTTATTGCGGATGGGTCGAGTGATTCTCATAATTCAGGCATATTTATTAGCGCTTTAAAAGAGAGAAAGACTACGTTCATTAATGCGTTTTTAGAAAGATTAAATTTAATTAACTCTTATCATAAATGTGGAAATTATTTCATATCTGGTTGTAAATATCCTGGAATATACAATGAGTTAGTTACATTGAGCGTTGGTGCTCTAAATAAATATTTGCCAGAATATGTTTGGAATTTATCCCAAAGACAATCGAGAATTTTACTGGAAGCATTACTACAAGGTGATGGCTCAAGCATGGAATACAAAGGCGAAGCATTTGAGAGATATGGAACAATTAGCGTTCAACTTGCCGACGATATTACTCGATTGGCGCTCCATTGCGGTTATTCCGGTATCGTAAAAATTTCAGAAGAGCCTACCGGGATTGCTAGAATTGGCAAGCGAACTTTAGGATCCAGAGCGGGTCAAGAAATTTCAGTTACTCAGCAGCATACTTACTACAAAGTCAGTATCATTACGAAGCAGAATGAACCCTGGATAAACAAGAAGGTAAATGATAGCAACGAAGAGAAGTTAATTGATTATCAAGGGAAAGTTTACTGCATTGAAGTTCCCAGTTCACATACATATTATATGAGGGAAAATGCTCACAGTCCATGCTTAATAATTGGGAATTCTAGCCGGCATGGACAAAAAGGCACCGTCGGCAACATCATCCCCGAAGAAGACATGCCATTCACCAGCAACGGCGACAGACCCGACATCATTATCAATCCACATGCGATTCCATCTCGTATGACAATTGGCCAGCTAAAAGAGACACTACTAGGCAAAGTGCTGATTGAGCTCGGTCTATTTGGCGACGGAACTAGCTTTGGTGAGTTACAGGTTGAAGACATATCGACGAAATTGCTGGAACTAGGTTACGAGGCTCGCGGCAATGTGCTGATGTATAATGGTTTAACTGGGGAACAATTGGAAGCGGATATCTTTATGGGGCCGGTATTTTATCAACGACTGAAGCACATGGTGAATGACAAGCAACATAGTCGTGCTATTGGCCCAATGGTGAATCTAACTAGACAGCCGGCAGAAGGTCGCAGCAGAGATGGTGGTTTGCGATTCGGGGAGATGGAGAAGGACGCAATGGTTTCGCATGGGGCGGCGAAATTCACTAGAGGCCGGATGTATGATGCTTCGGATAAATATTCGGTTCATATTTGTAAGCGATGTGGTCTGGTGGCGTCATATAATAATGAGATGCATATCCACCATTGTAGAACATGCGATAATAGAGCGGACTTTGCTTATGTAGAGATACCTTATGCTTGTAAACTGCTGTTCCAAGAACTCACGACAATGAATGTGGTTCCTAGAGTCATTACGGATCATTAAACCTTGAGTCGATTTGTTCAGATATTGATTGATTGCTTGGTTTAGTCAATATATAATAAAATATTTTTTATTTTATTATATGGATAATATAGAATATAAATATTATGTCTAAGATGAACCCGATGAACCCGATGAACCCGATGGGCCTGATGACTAGAAGAAACAGTGTAAAACCAAAAATCGTCGTTGCCGATGCCGATCCTTCTTTAGTCAAAGGCAACCCCAAACGTTCTAGCGACAATACCGACAATACACTAATTGTAGCTGCAAACAGACCAAATACAGCTGCACTCAGTCCAATAGAAATAAGACAAGCAAAAAATGTTATGGCAAAGGCAATACTAAATGACCAGTTAAAAAGGGTCGAAGAACTCCAAGAACCAGAACAAAAATTAACAAATATTCCAATAGAAGCTTTCGACCTTTCTCAGCCTGTTTATAATAAAGCAAGTTTTACTGCCTATATTCGGCCTCATCATATGATATTTCCTTGGTTTAAAGATGATATTAAATCTTATGATCTTAATAGAAAAAAAAAAGATGAACCTTACAGAAATAATTCTTGGGGACAACCTTCTTATCCAAACAACACAGTAATTGATAAAGACCCTTTACTCGCGACTATTTTCATGCCAATACCAGAACATATAGCAATATTCGGTGTCGAAATAGAAGGCATTGATGGTCAATATTTATTTTATATGTTATCTAAATTTGTTCTTTTTGACAGAAGATATATAAATTATAATGTTTATAAAAAACCAGCAATTGTTGCCGCTGCTGATGATGCTATGGTTGCTGATGCTGCTTGGGAATTTCAATACAGTTTAGTCGCCTATACTTCCTCCAGTCAAGTCGGGTCGTGGCGCTTGTGCTTAACTGAAGCAGGAAATCGATTAAATAAATTTGACGACTATGTTCAGTCAACTACCTTACATTATAAAATTTGTAAAAAAATGGCTGAATTATATTATGCAACTGACCTTTTATGGGCAGATGAACCAGAAAATAATCAAGCTCTAGGTGCCGAACCTCCTGGAATTGTTAGTGCTAGAAATTTAGCAAGAAATAACTTAAATGTTCAAGGTGCTGTTCCAAGTGCTATGCCATACGACCCATTTGTGATGGAAGGCGGCACTCATCAATATTTCGCGTATCCAAAAATTTATAAAAAGACTGACCCAAATTTAGTAATGACCAACATTATTTTGAACCGAGGTATACCTGATATGTTTAATTTTTGGACAGAAGCTAGAGGTAGAGGTAAATGTGGTGATAACACATTCTATGAGGATGGTATTTTAAAACATTTAAATGAGTTTTCAAATTTATTAAATCAAAATTATCAACCAATAAGCCATACATTTTTATACGACGATCACATGGTATATGTAACGCACTCTAATAAAAAATTGTTTAGATCTGAAGCAAAAGTTTTTTTAATTAGATCGAAAAAAAGAGTTGGTGTTATCCTGGATTTACCAGAATATATTGATCAGATATGTGTATTTTATACAATGAAACAGTGGGAATTTTATGATTTGTATAACGCTTCTACTAAAAAACCTGTTAGCCCTGACAGACTCCCAGATCTAGATGTCGCTGGATCATATGTTCAATCTATGCCCTTACCATATTATATTGTAAATCAATTAGGTCTTTATTTATTTTATTATAAATGTGGATTTTATGTATGTAAGCCATTGGAATATACTACACAGTGTCGTGTCCTTGAGTATATTAGAGCTTTGGGCAAAACTCTGATACCAATTGAAATAATTGAAAATTATAAATTTGTTGGATTTAGAAATAGCGCAAACTATCCTTTTTTTTGCCCCGAGTTATATAACTATAGTCCTGATGATATAGAGGCTATATCTCATTATTATCAGCACAATAGTGATATACAACACGCATTAACACGAACAATGCCGATAAATAATGATGCTGATTTGGCCTCGATACAGCCAGAACCGGTAGCAGGAGTTCCGATACCAGCAGCAGGAGTAGCAGCAGGAGTTCCACGCGTATTAACCATCGATTATCCTTTTTTAAAAGAAGAATTCGAAGCCGCGAGAATACTTCCTTTGCCATCCGATTTTGTGTCGAATCCAGGACAATCCGCAACTCTTTCTGAATCTGGTAAGCAAAAATATTTAATGAAATCTTTTAGTAATCGCAATCGTGATAAGGATAGCTATATTGGTCAGCCGCAAAACGCTGCGTCTCCATCTTTAAATAAAGCATACACCTTTCTTCGAGATGTGGTTCATGTTGCTGTAGGTCGGCTTAGAAGAGTGATGAGTTTTTACCAAAAAGATGTTCCTACTGCTCGATCCGCCGGCGTTCCCGTCATACCAATATCAGGAGGGTATTATAGGAAAATAAAAACAGCAAAGAAATGTAATCGGAGAAAAAGAAAAACACTAAAGAACCAATACAAAAAAAGAAAAACCAAAAAGAACCAATACAAGAAAAGGAAAACCAAAAAAGGCCGGTCTAGAACTTAAATCCTCTGACGATAAATGTAGTCAATCCAAATAAAATCCCGCCCCATAATGTGTCCATAATAACACTAATTGGCGACCAGTTCTTAAAAATCGCCCAATTAGTTGTTTCATAGACACCGTAAATCACGATTCCAAGAAGAAACGCATCGTTGACGCTACGGCGCGGCCGAATAATGAAATAATTTAATCCGATGATTAAAAATATATAACAAATAATAGCAGCTAACAAATTAAATTCTATTTTGGAGCCCTGGACGGCTTGGACTTGCTTGCCAAAGTAATCTTTAAATAAATGTAAATATACAGCATCCAAACAAACGAAAATAATGGCGCTAATAAGTAATCGAAAATCGAACATCTGTTATATAAATAATAAATATTTGTTTTTGGTTTTAATTTGTTTTTGGGTTTGGTTTTAATTTGTTAGTTCAAACGATTTATAGAGTAATTGGATTTAGACATGTTTTAAATTTTATTTTTATTATTATATAATATAAATGTCTAATAGCGTTGGAGTAGGATTTTCACCATCATCAACAGGAAGGTCTGGGTGGTCGACGGGTGGCTTAGGCGACCTTGTTCGCATCATTCCCGGTCTCGGATATAATATAAATAATAAAGCAGGCAACCCAAATTTAGGCGGAGGAATTAGAGGAATTATGCCGCAGCCAATCGTAGATCATGATAATTCAGATGAGTTTGCTAGAACTCGGTTTCTATTGAAGGATGCCTGGAATACTTCTAGTTCATCTGGTAGCTCATACCCTAAGCGTATAATTGGACCTTTTAGAGCGGTTAACAATGCCGGAGACATTCTGAGCCGACAAGATTATTCATGCGGAGGCTGTACGCAGAGCTACCAAAGCCGTCCCGGATTAAGTGGACTAGGAGGCCGATTTGGAGCTAATTCGAATTCATGTAGCCCATCCGTGCTTTACAGCGCAAATCAAGTGGACCCGACAGTGCCCGCATCTACTTGTAACGGAAAATTCGTGTATGATAGCTCTGATTATATTAATTTTAAAAAGAAACAGGCGATTAATCGAAACTTTAACGACCGATCATTTGGAGGCAATGACTCGTCCGGAGCTCAGTCGGCGATGAGGGCGATACGAAGATATTAAGGCATCTTTGAAAAGTAGTTCGTCTCTTTAAATTATAATTTATTATTATCTTAATAAATTATATAATGGAACCAGAAATGAAAAAGGTGCTTATGATTGCGGCTATTGTTATCCTCACTGTTATTTTAATTAAACACATTACGAATGCTTCATCGGGGTCGTCAGGGTCGTCGGGGTCTACCACAAAAACGGCTAGCAAAACAGTTTTCGTCGACAATGATCCTCACCGGCATTACTACGGATATGGGACGCCGGCGGTAAACAACTATAACGGTTACAAGGCGCAGTATTATAACTAAATCTTCCACCTTTAGTTTTGCTTAGCAAAACCAAACCTGGAGGGAAAATATAGTTCCACCTTTAGTTTTGCTTAGCAAAACCAAACCTTCAAAGACGCAAGTCCATGACTTTATGGGAGGGAAAATATAGTTCCACCTTTCCCTCCAACTAATTTAGATAACCTACGGGTTTTCAAAGTAGTAAGATTCTTTCCCTTTCAACAATATGTTAACATATATCTTTCTACAGTTTACTGAGTAGAAATATTTTCGTATTATATATTAAATGACAACACCATATGGTATTTCTACTTCAATTGGCTCTCAATCATTTCAAGGCTTCGTAAATGCGCCTGTTACCGGTCCTTTAACAACTAACAACTATCCATTTTCCATGGCATATCACAGTTACGGGACATTAACTGGTCAGAGACCCACTCCACAGCAATTTCATCCATCTCAAGTTCCAGTTAATTCCGATATGAACACCAATGCTCGAAGACATTATTTAAGAGCTACCGCTATATCAGCAATAGAAAAGGCGAAACAGGATATTTTAGGTAAATTATCTACTCCTGTAATGAAAGTTATCAGTTCCTCTCAGCGCCAAGTTGCCGTGTCGACGCATGTCAATTATATTGAACCAAAAGCGTCTTCCATGTATACGGACATTAAAAAGAGTGTCGCGATTGGAAAATCTGTATACAAAGTCGGTTTGCCGCTAAATGCGCCGATTTCTACAAAAAACTATTACCCCAGCGGAACTAGGTCCGCATTACAGCGCGCGCGGTCGGGTGGTTGCTCGGCGCCGAAAAAAAAGGGCTCCATCTATAATACGAGTTTAACGCAGCCCGGAATCAACGGTTACGGGTCTTTGCCCAGGCAAGGATATTAAGCACATAGGTCTAAGCATAATAATGAATATAACTATTTATAATAAACATGACATTGTCGTCTAATTTGAACTGGGATTTAATAAATAACCAATTCGCGTATCTAATTTTTTCGTATGTTTTGCGGAATTTTTTAGCCGAATTTTGTAAATTTGCTAGGTAATCGTGGTCTAGATCACTCACCTCTTTAATCCAGACAAATAATTTTTTGTATAACATCTCGCAAAATCTCTCTACATGTTTATTCTGTGTAAAACGGGACTCGTATTTTAAACAGAATGCGAAATTGCGCCTCATTAAATTGGTCAATGTTATTATACTCTTGATTTTATACTCTGGAGTTACTGAGTTTGAAAAGGGTCCTATACATGTTGACCCGATTGTTTGTATAATTTTTTCGATATTTAGATATTCGTCTAAATATCTTGCGTGTAATTTAGTTGCTAATCTGTCGCTTCGTCTAAGTGCCATTTATTGATAATAGTATTGATAAATATTTAGTAATACTTATTTCTCCTTACTTCAAATATATTTCAATTTTATATTATCTTTTTTTAAATACATAATATATAAAATGATGATGAACAAGTATATCGTTGAATTTTTAGGAACTATGTTTCTTGTCTTTGTGATTTTTGCTACCGGCAATTATTTAGCAATTGGCGCGGCTTTAGCGACAGCTGTTTTGTTAGGTGGTGCTATTAGCGGCGGCGCGTTTAACCCTGCGGTCTCTATCGCGATGATGTATGCTGGCAAAATGCCTCGTTCCGATTTGATTCCTTATATTGTCGCTCAAGTTGCGGGAGGTTTAGCTGGGTTCGAAGCCTTTAAAATGGTAATGGCGCGTAAATCCACCTTTTAAAAAAAGCTGGAGGCAAAACAATATTTCATTTATATTATTTCTTGTATTATAATATAAATGAATCAAGAACAAAAAAGCATGAATTCTAAAGGCGTTGCTGGGTCTGAATCCCCTGGATTTTTGGATAACGCACTGTCATTTATTAAACCTTTTACAGATGAGGCAAAACAACAAAAAGAAGCCTTAAATACAGAAAGTAGTTCTATGTTAGATTCAATTAAATCATTCAGTCCTTTTGGAAGTTCTGAAAAAGAAGTCCCAGTAGCCCAAGCCCAAGGAGCCCAAACCCAAGGAGCCCAAACCCAAGGAGCCCAAACCCAAGGATCTCAAGCCCCAGTAACAGTGCCTCAGGGCGGAAGACGAAGCTCCAAGTCCAAATCTATGAGAATGAAAGGAGGTCTAAACCCCGCTTTTGGATATTATGCGGCGCCGGTAACGGATTCTGTTACAGCACAGCCGACCTACATGATGAAATCTACGGGAGGAAAACGACGAAGAACTTGTAAACGAAGAACTTGTAAACGAAGAAGTTGTAAACGAAGAACTTGTCGAAGAAAAAGAAGTTGTCGAAGAAAAAGAAGTAAAAGACATTAAGCAATTATGCTAATTCCGGCACCATTTTCGTCTTAATCATGAATCGATACATTAAATAAATGCCAAATGCGCCCAATGAAGCGAAATATGCTTGAACAATTGGATCATTCGGTATCTTAAAATGATGCTCGACGGAATTATAGGGGCTCGAAGTTAGCTGATTTGTCTTCCCCATGTTGGTAAATGTCTCGCGGCATTTAATATTTGTTACTGGGTTCACTTTTTTTTGAAACTGACATGCTGGCATCATTTTAATATCGGCCAAAGAAACAAAATGACTCTCGGTTGATTTATTATTGTAGGTATCGATTACTTCCATTGTGATTTCTTGACATTCGGGAACCGGTCCGGCTAAAAATGCTTGCATCAAGCCAATCGGATTAAATGCGTTTAAATTACTTATTGTGCCGGGAATTAAGCCCGACATGGTGCTAAAACTAACACCACTAGCGGATGTTAAAAAGGGAATATTGCCCATTGGAACATTATTGATGTATATATATCTGGGTGTTTCTTCTCCATTTGCGCCCTCGGAAGTGGCGCTACATTTACCACCGGTTTGCAAGAAAAATTTGTTCCCCAAGGGTCTCCCTGTAATGGATGCTTTGGATTTGCCAGTAACTAAAACATCTGTATATGCGATTAGGCCATCTACATTTTTTCCTAATTGTTTTAAGGTCCCCTTATCTGACATACCGAGAGCGGCCGGTTCTTTTATGTAGTTATAATAGGGGTAATCTGGTCCCAAAAACGAGGCCTTGCTTGAATCTTCAAATATAGTAGACATTATATATTTACTTTATATAAATATATAATTATAACTAACAAAAGTATAGATAAACTAACAAAGTATTTCATATTTATATTCATATTAGGTCGTTTTCGCCGTATCTTCTTCTTCCACATCTTTTGCTGTATATTCTTCTGTGCCTTCGAGTGACGGTCCCTCTGTCCCCATTACATCTTTTGCGTAATCGGCCTGTTGCTGAACTAATCCGTCGATCTGGGTTTGCATGGAATCGATACTTTGCTGTAGCGTATCTACTCTTTCCTTTACTCCATCTAATTTGTTCATGCGACCATTTATAACTTCTATATTTCCAGCATTCTGTTGTGCCAAAATTAGAGAATTATTGGGATCATTGGTATTGTATGGCTTGTATTCGCCGGTTTCAGAAGCGGTTCCAGAAGCAGAATCAGTTGTATTATTTTCCAACCCCTCGTATAAATCAGAATCTTTATTTTCAAACGATTTATAAAAGGTGGTAATAATTATTTGATACCCTATTAAACATATAAAAAACCCTATTAGAATTTTGATTAACATTATTATATATACTAACATTTATTTTCTTTTTATAATTTATAATGTCTTCCGCATTCTATCCTCAAGGTATGAATTCATGGAATAATAGATTGCCGCAAGGTGGTTATAAAACATGGAAGGGTGCCGGAATTTATAGTAATCCAGTTATAAATACTTCTACTCATATTAGACCATTAACTAACAATGATCCAGGCAATGTTTTTCCGACTGGATTCGGTTTGCCGCGCCCTATCAAGCATTACAGAAAAGGAACGGTTATCCCTGTCCCGATTCCGGTCCTCGTCCAGGATCCTTCAAATCCTGCCCAATACATTGAGCAAAGTCAGATTAATTATAATATAAATCGCGCAGTAAAATCCTCTCTAGGTTCTTCACTTGGCGGCGGCAATGGAGGCACTGGTCTAATCGCTCAACTAAATGACATGCCCGGTTCCTTTACAGTAAAAGAAAATCAACTAAATATAGATGGCATCGAACCCGATAGCTTCAGTAAAATCGACAAAGACTGTTCTACATGTCAAGGAGTCGGAGGCGTATCTAGCTGGTATCCTATTAATAATTTGACAGAAAAACCGCAACCCAATGTCACCAATCCGCTACTGTGCTGTAATCAACAAAGAAAGGCAAGAAAGCGCGTGTTAGGTGCTAATACTAATGTCAAAAAGAATTATTATCAAACAACCGACATGTATTTATATAATCGCTGCCAGACATTTCGACAGCGGCAATTCAACTTCATCCGCGGCCCAATTGATCAGAATATTCTGGATCTATTTCTTACATACCCTTTTGTAACTGCGAAAATTCTCGAATATTCCAAACCAGGAGACCCGCTTTCCATTGTGAACTACTATGTCGCGCAATGTAATCCAAATTTCACCATCGAGACCGCCGTAGAAATCGCAGTCATCAACGAATTATCTAAATCCTTATTGGCCGCAGGATATATTACACAACCCGTCTATTTGGCATTAATCGGCCGAAGCCCTTCGCAATTCATCGCAATGTTACAAGGCGTTTTAACCACAGACCAATACAAATTAGTAATTGAATATATGTATCAATTAGCAGCGGATCCTTACAATGGGTCGATTGTTTCAGGTCCGAGTAATCCTAAGGGCTGCGCGCAGGTCATTTACAAGCCCAATAATCCCCAATTCGCCCAGCAAGGCGGTGTTTCTAGCAGCACGCGCATTCTGAAGCTCAATGTAGATACCATTAGCACGGCCGCGGCTGGCGTTAGGAAGCTAAAAGGAGCAAATTTAGAGGCACAATTATCAAGCGGTCAATCAGTGAATGTTCCATTCATCTACAAATTTAAAACCCCGGCGTGCCAAGCATCGACCTATTCGGGAAACCCGTTCTTCTTTCAAGGTCAATCTCAAAATAAACAAATATGCTCTAAAAAGACAGGAGCTGAGATAAATACTTATGTTACTGTATTTCAACATTCCGCAGGAAATTATGTCGGTTCTACTTTACCTTAAATAACCTTAAATAACCTTAAATAACCTTAAATAACCTTAAATAACCTTAAATAACCTTAGATAAAACTATGGTGAAGCGGAAACAAACAATCCTCACATTCCTTGCGCCTTGTATTTAAAAAAATGTTTATTTTGTCGGTAAATTTATTGTGAGGTATTTGATTTTTCTCACACCATTGAATACATTTTTGTATGTGATTGCGCTTCAGACTCTCTATCTTGTCCTCCTTATTTTTATTTTTAAAAATATTAATGATTTGGTCATATGATTCCAATTGCTGCTGACCAATTACCGCATTAGACTCTTCTATTTTATTTAAAAAATAATATGGAATCTCATTTTTCAAAAAGGAATGAATATTTACAGGGCCACTGTTAAGCAAAACCCCTTTTATTTTTTCTTCCAATTGCTCAAGTATATTTGTTCTAGTTATTAAATCATAATCGAGATCATTACAAATAATATATCGCTCCCCCTTTGTTATTCTGCTAATAGATGGTTTAATTAAATACACCTTTTTATATATACTAGACAATGATAAAATAATATCTACTATTACCTTGTAAAATATATTTTCCAGTTTGATGATTGCGCTCCCATTAGCGGCCTGATATTTTATAATTAGATAAAAAGTTAACAACACATTTTTGATGTATTGATTTATATCCATATAATCTTCGTCTTTAAATTCAAAAATCATTAAATCTATTTTCATTACCACGGCCCCTTTTATGTATTTTTCGCATAAAACATCGAAATCAAATGATTCGTTCACCGTGATATCTTCATTGTCTTCGCGCAACATATTTAACAGGTAGTTGGTCGAAGTAAAATTGGGCGTAAAATTCGCTATGTTTATTTTAGACATTTCGGATAAAAATTCGGTTATATTACAAATTTGGAATATTTCCATTAAATCAAAAAATAGGCTGGATTCTGGCTTGACTTTGCTGACGGATAAAATGGTTCCTGGTACATTAGTGTGTATAAATTCGAATGGATTCACTATTTTATTTATATATTCGATGGTTATATGTGGCTTTTGTTCTGTATCTAATTGGGGTTCTAATTTTAATATATTTGAATATATGTCGTTTAAATGGTAAATTAAACTGTATGAAACGAATGGCATGACTTGTTTCGAATTTGTCGATAAAAAAATGTTGGGAGCTAGATTATTTTTTGGTAATATGTAATAATTCATTATTATATAATACTTACAATTATTTATATCTTTTTTTTACAACTATAAGTTTATTCTTTGGTTATTCGATGTCAATGTCACCAGATAATACTTTTTTCTTTCTCGTTGTCTTCTTTTTATCCTTATCCTTATCCTTATCCTTATCTTTATCGTTTGATTCCATTATATCTAGTTCAATCTTCTTTGTCTTTTTAACTTTTTTATCCTTTGCTACTTCTACTTCTTTTGTCACTTCTTTTGTCACTTCTTTTGCTTCTACTGCTGATGTCGCGGCGGCTTCCTCTTCAATATTAAGTTCCACATCTTGCCCTTGTAACAAAAGTTTCTTCTTCAGTTTTTTCACCTTTGGCTTTAATTCCTCATCCACTTTTTTCACCACATTCTGAGCAATAGAGGTATGCTTTTCTTCGAACTCTATTTCATCCGGCAATTGCTCTAAAATAGATTTTGTTAGTTTCTCCACATTGCGCGTTGCTATTTTTTGAAACACAAAATATCTATTTAGAAACGAGATTCGCTTCTCATAATCCATCATAGTAGGCGCCATCCCGTATTCCTTCTCCATCTTGGGAAATTTCCGGATTTCATCCATCATTTTATTATACATTTCAACAAATAGACCGCTGCCCTCTGGCAGGCCAATCTTTTTTGCGTCATCTCGTGGAAGCAGTCGAAACCCGTAATTAGACATCGTTTCTACCAAGAAATCGAAATTCACTAAATACTCTGGAATCGTCTGGTTGATTGATTCCTGGTATACCGAAATTTTGTAACCCAATGAGCTAATGTTATTTTCAAATGAAATCGCATCATAATCTTTCCTCATCGACCACACCTTTTTCTCATTATGATAAATAGTGTCCCCATCCCCCTGTTGCTTTGTTTTCAGTTTATTGAAAATCGTTTTGCCATCATAACAGGTGCCGATAAAATACCCGCCTTCTCTCGTACATTCCGCCACATTTCTCATAAAATTGTAAAAAGTGTGCTTGGTTTCAAACATATAATGGATCGAGAATTGACATGATGATATGTCAAATCCCGGTTCGCCCTTCGCGTATTGCCGCTTAACAGCCGGCCCTAGACTCTTATCCGGCGCATTTTGGCCAAAGACCGATTGCGTAATCGCATTTCCCTTATCTGTCGCCATCGCTTTGCCCGAACGCACATTTAATGCGCTATTTCCGACAACAAATAAAGCATAAGGCATCGTCTGAAAATCCTTTCTAAATGACAAATAGCGAGCACATGCGCCGCTAACACGATTCTCAATATTATTTTTGGAAATATCGATACCGAATACAAAGGATAGGTTCGCCGCAATCCATTTCGGCAGATCGCCGCCTTGGCCGCAAGCAAAATCAATCAAGATATTCCCATTTCTCGACGCATTGCGAATCAGAATTTTCTTGACAAACAAATTGTGAAAATCGCGGAGACCCATAGTCAGCTTCTCGCTAGTGACACGATTGTAATAGATTTCATCTGACAAAATTTCTTCAGGAATATCTTGACCGGTCGCAATCATTCTTTCACTAATCGGATTATGAATCGAATACCAATTATCGTTTGCTGTATCATAGTCATTGCAGCTAATTTTGCCATTTCTGAATTCCGTTGTTTTGTCGTATCTGACGCGCAATGGAATCCACTTCCACAAACCTTCTCTGCTCAAGTCGTAACGAAATTCTACAACGGTCTCGTCGCCAATTATCTCACGCTCTTCCGTAAACATTTGCGGATTACCGTTAGCGTCAGTTTCGAGCATTATATTACATAGTCCCGCATTGACATCAAATGGGTCTGATGGAAAGAATTGTTTTCTTTTATAGGTTTCTTCATTTTCTTCGTTAGATACTTCTGGCAATTTATCGTCCAATACATCTTGGCATGGATTTATGTAGCCGTGTCGTTTTTCATCGAATCCAACTTGTAGAATTAATGTCTTGTATTGATTGAATTGAACCGACTGCTTTACATTGAACCCATTTTCAAATATAGGGGTTGTAATATCTTGACTATTCGCCCCCTTTTTCGTCGTTACCAGAAAATCTATAGTATTGTATTTTGACGGTTTCCACTTAAACGAATAATCCAATCTTACCTTTTTCAATGGACCCGCTTCTAGAACATTATTCCCTCCTACACCAAACAATGTATGGGTAAATATAAGACCATCCGTATTATATTCATATAAATTATCCGCTACTCGCCGAAGAATAAAGTTACAGGCGGCAAATATATTATAACTGGCGTCTCTTTCTGCTTCTGCTTCTGCTTCTGCTAAGCCCGAGTCCTTTTCTGTGCTCTTTTTCTTCGATACAGCCACCTCAAACGAGGGGTAGAAATTCTTTGTAATGAAATTCATCGGACTTTTGCTAGTAGTATTATTTTTATATTCTCCTATTACTGCTTCCCCAATGCTGATTCGCTGAGCCAAAATAGAGCTAGGTTTCAAAATCGACATAAACTCCTTCAAAACAGGTAATCTACAACTTTGTTCAAATATCTTTTTATTTTTATATGGGACTTCGACGAATGGTCGAGACCTTAAATTGGTTGATGACGCAAAGTATATGTCAAATGCCGCAAATGTGTTGATAAATGCGCGATTTTTATCATGTAAAATTAACTCTCCATCAATAATAGAATTAAAGCACCGTTGTTCTTCGGTTTTCGCGCCAGTGAATATAACCTCCATCAGCATATTAATTAAATATATTTTGCCCTTACTATTAATAAACATGAGATGTCTGTCTCCGTCTGCTTTGTCTGTCACGCAATACGAAAATGGCGCAGTAATATTTGGCACAACCATGTCCGGATTCACCGGCCCTATGTTTTTAATTTGTAAGGTTTTTGAACTGGGACCGATAAAATCGTTTGGATATGCGCGATCCTTTGAGACATATTCTTGTCCTCGTTTTTTCGCTTCTTCTTCGTGAAGCAATTTCATATAGTCGGCGATTGCTTGTTTTTGCTCTGGATAAGAAATGGGATAGTTGGTTTTTTGTAGACCACATAACACAAATTTAGATATCTTTTGTATATCCGCAATCAAAAGTTCAGCCTTTATGTATTTTTGCTTCGCCTCGTCGTTATTTACCTCAATTTCGATTTCATATGATTCTTGATTATTGAAAACATTGGACTCGATGGCATTATAAGTCTTTATTAGTTGCCCTTTATCGTCCCTTGTCGATGAACGAACTATACTGAGATCGACTGAAAACGGCAAATCTGGATGCGCAAATGTCACACGATTTAAGTATCGAAATTGCTTTTTAGTTTTGTCCCAATTTGACATCAATTCTTTGGCAAGTTTACTATATATGCCTACATTTTCTTCCGTTTTATAGGTGACTCTGAAGTTGAAATCATTGAAATCTGCTGACTGAACTGGTTCTTCGTTTTCTATAACATCCATTTTTTTCATGATGGAAATGATGTTGGGTATGGCGCCTTCCAGCATTTTTTGGATATTTCCATTTTTACAATATTCTTGTATATTATTGATGCCATTTATTTCAACTCGTAATCTATCAAAATCTCTGGCTATTTTAAACATGCCTGATTTCATATCTAAAAACTCTGGTTGGATTTTTAGCGTGTAGGTTCCTTCTGGATTGACGGTTTTAAATCCAAGTGAACTCAGTTTTTTAATCACGTTGTCGTAATCGGTCTTGGTGATGCGTTTAATGCCGCGTGTCCCAAATTTAACCTCCATTTCAACATCTTTATATTTTCCCGGTTCGGTTTTTAGCAGTAAATTTGTAATTTTTACAATTTGAATCTTTGGATCCGCCGGTTTTCTTTTTTCATATCGGTCTTTTCTTCCCTTTTCTATTCCTTTTTCCCCTTCTATTCCTTTTTTTCCTTCTACTCCTTCTATCCCTTTTTTTCCTTCTATAATAAGGACTTCATCTGGGTTTCCTTTTAAATCGCCTTCAAACCACCCTGTTTGATTTTTTTTTGGATCATATAAATCGGGATTATAATCATCCCATGCCCCTGGTTTGACGGCTTCTATTTTTTCGACTTCTGATGCTTTCAATTTTATACCCTTGTTAATTGGCAAATCTGAAGAAGATGACCGAATTTTTATATCTTCAAATGATGATTTTTCGAGCGTGGTTGCAGGCGCTTGGTTTTTCTTTCTATCCTTTGGCGGAATATAAGGCTTGTTTTTCTCTTCCAGAAGCCGCTCTTTTTTTTCCCTTATAACTTGTTCGTCATAATTAGCAGCGTTTTGCTTTGATTCTGCTAGCCTTTTTTTAGCATATTCGATGTCTTCTTTAGTAGGTTTCTTTTTAGTATCCATGATTATATATATTAATAAACATATTTTTATATTATTATTATTATTCAATTTTTTGTCATAATTCTAAAATTTTTGTCATAATTCTAAAATTTTTGTACCAATAATTCTAAAATTTTTGTACCAATAATTCATAAATATCTTTTTTCAAGTATTTCTTTTTAGAGGGTTCTAAATCTACACTTAATTTTTTACATAATTCTATAAGTTCTTCGACCTTATATGATGCCATTGACTTCAAACTAACATCAAAAGATGACATTTTGTAGTAGGTCTCTTTATATACATTTATCGCCGAGGCGGTAATATCTAATTCGATATGATGCTCATATGAGACGCTATTTCTGTGAACAACATGTATTTTCGGGTCATCTGACATTATTATTTCATATACCTTTCGTTTGTCGATTAATAGTATATTTATGTTTTCTATTATACACAGGGCAAAAAATGTCTTGATTGAGATGCGTTCTTGATTCGCTAAATCATCTTCTAATAAACTGAATGGTTTAATTTTATGTGTTTTTAATAAATCTTTGTTAGTAGTCTTTCGTATTTCGTCAATATATTTGAATTTTTCTTGTTTTTCGATTGTAAAATGCTGGTTCCCTACTTCCATTTCATATTTAGATAATCCATATTTCAAAATATAAAAGCACCAAAAAAGGGAATCTCTCTTGCCATGTTTATCTGATTTACCAGGTTTGTATATGGTGTCTTTTGGTTTTAAGGGGGTTACATCCTTACTTTCACGAGTCAATGTTTTTTTTATAGTACCCGGTTCTTGTGTGGATTTTAAAGGTCCTTCAAAATCAATGAGATGCTTTACCGACTGTCGTAAATTTTTACTGGTAAACATGAATTTAGCGTAGCGTCCATCCGGATTAGAAATCATTTTTAGTTCATTCATCTGCTCGGATGTTAATGAGGATGTATTATGATGCATGTTTGTTATTATTATTTCCGAAATTATCTTTATTATCTTTTAAGAAATATGTATTCTTATAGCTCTCCTTTTGCTTCTCAATATTATTCAATTCTAACTCTTGGGTAGCTACATAATTAGTATAAACTAACAACTCATCCAATATTTCATTTTTAATATCACTTAGATTGATATGAATGCCGTATTTGTTTTCATTAATAATAATCTCTTTGTGTCTAGTTATGATCCTAAGAATTTCTATCTGATTGAACTTTGACATACTTTCAATAATTTCTCGAATATTGTTCGTTTTATTATAGCCGTAATCCATTTATATATTATGAATAGATGCTTTTAATATTATTTTAATAATAACATTAAAATTTACTTTATTCTACAACTTCTACCTTTAGTTCAATAACTTCTACTTCTACCTTTAGTTCAATAACTTCCTCTACCTTTAGATCAAGAACATCCTCTACCTTTAGCTCAGAAACTTCCTCTACCTTTAGTTCAATAACTTCTACTTCTACCTTTAGTTCAGGAACATCCTCTACCTTTAGTTCAGGAACATCCTCTACCTTTAGCTCAGGAACTTCCTCTACCTTTGGCTCAGGAACTTCCTCTACCTTTGGCTCAAGAACTTCCTCTACCTTTAGCTCAAGAACATCCTCTACCTTTGGCTCGCGCGCAAAAAATTTCAATGATCTAAACCACTTAAGCATCTTATATAATATTTAATATAAAAAATTATATAAACTAACTAACAAACTAACAAATAAACTAACAAATAAACTAACTAACAAACAAACAAACACCTAATAACAAACATAATTATTCCTCAAAATCTAATCTAGGTTTAAAATTCGGATTCGGATTCGATTGCTCCCTCTTTTTAGGCGTCACCAATTCAGCAATAATAGACACATATTTGTCATTTAGCTCGAAGCGCTGTGCGATAACCTTGGCCGTAAATTTCTCATTTTCCTCAATCGAATTGAAATAATCGCTAGCATAATAATGATCTCGGGCTACAAACAATACAAACGGTGACGGTATTTCATCCCCGCTCTCTGCTCGAATGCCGGCCTTGGTGATATTTTTCGCAACACAATTGAATAACATGCCTGCTACTGGAAAACAAACTTCGCATTCAAATACGACATCGAAAACTGCGTCTGTTCCTTTTATAAGTCCACTCGAATAGGTGATTACTCTGACACTATGTAGTTTCACATAGCCTTCAACGATGCACCGCCCTTCTACCATTGCCGCAATGGTTTCTTCTATAGTTTGCTGTAAATTTCGCCCGATCGAACCTATTGGCAGTGCTATTTTTTTAGTAATTTGAGATAAACTGTAAACAGTTCGAATCTCTCTTTGTTTATATTGTTGATTTCTGGGTCTATTTGCTTTAGCTTGTGGATTCATTATACTTCTATTAGATAATATACATATTAATATTTAAATAATTTTCAATTTTATTATATAAGAATTTATTTATTTGTTAGTTTAGCATAAGTCTATATCCTTATTTTTTATCCTTCTTTTCAAATTCATTATAAATAGCAGTTTCTGTATTTAAGAACCAAATCGCATCCTCCTCTTCCTTTTGTTTATGTCTTAAAATTAACTCTTGTCTCACACATAACTCGACTGCGCTATCTTTTGTTTCCTTGTTTAAAAACCTATCGGTTCCTTCTATGTCATTTAAAACGCCAATAACCTTGTCTTTAGCGGCCTGGTCGCATCGATATCCATTACTTCTTTCATTTGCGGTATCTTTTACCTTGTAAACCATGTATTTTTTAGCACTTTCGAATCCGATAAATCCTACATATTTATTCAAAAATTCTTTCCCCTTAAGTTTACCCTTGCCATTAAGTTTATATCTTCGATCTATTTCAGAGCCTAAAGTTCGCCTGTCTTCTGGTTCAGCGGGTAACCAAACATTATCGCTGTTTAATGTAAAAATCTGGAGATTTTCTATACTAGATGGACCATCATAGATAACCACCGCCTTTATTTTTTTATAGTCTATTATTTTTGAATGTAAATATTTCTGAACATTTTTAGAGAAGAATTTGAAATTCGCATCCGATATAATATTATTAAAATCTGAACTGGACCACACATAATTCATCAAATATATTCTATCATTTAACATGAGGGTATCTACAATATGCTCAATCACATATTTAACTAATGCGTTTTTATCAATACCGTCTTCTTCAACCAGTTTTCTCATAACGATTCCACAAAGCTCATACCAATTTTTATTACCTCTTTCAATTACTTTTGTGCTTGTTGCTAAAATAAAATTCGAAAACATCGTCGTTAGTATTTCCTTTCCTTTTGAGAAATCCTCGACTTCGCCAATGTCTTTTTCATTCAATAATCGTTTATCGATAACCGGTTTTACGGCCGCATTTTTCATTTCAAACTGTATCATGTCGTGTTTATAATCTAAAGGCACGGAACGATCATAAATAGATATATTTTTGAAATTAAGTTCGCTAGGCTGGAACAAATAATAGTCTCCAATATTTACTAAATATCCGGTTCTTCCATATTTATCAGAAATATATTCTGTATTATCATTTATGATTTGGGTTAATGCCGCGTAAATCTGAACCGTGGGATATTTTTTGTTTTTATTAATAAGTTGAAGCAACTCCAGCTTTTTATAGAAAAATTTCTCCTTCATTAGTGCCTTTATTCTCTGAATGATTTTGTCAGAGTTAACTAACATAAATGCTTCGTTATAGGTGTCGTAATTTAGTTTGAAACCCGACTCTTCTCCTTTAATTCCTTTAATTCCTTCTATTCCTTCTATTCCTTCCAAATCACTTGCGCCGGATTCCTCGTCTTTTACAGGTAAGCATTTGAATTCACATGTAGACATATAATCGCAATTCGCGGAATTAGGCATATCCCCAATTTGGAAATCTTCGATTTCTAGCCCAGTAGAAAGCATTTGAGCAATATGATTATTCTCCGGAATTTCCTTGAAATTTTCCGGAGTGAATTCTGTTTGGTCGTGATTAATGATACAATCTACCGCGGTTTCCTTAAGAAGTCTCGTAACTTTACCAATTTTAACCGCTTTAATTTCAGAAATGCGGTAAACATATAAATCCGCCGTTTCTTCAAGCGCGTTTTTAAGTATCGACCCATACAAGAATATCTGAACATTCCGTTTTTCAAACGGCAAATCCTTGTGCGAAAAATTACGCACCCCTCTGCCTATGATTTGTTCATTCCGATTCATGTTATACCATGGTTCTAATATATGTATCTGCCGAATAGCCTTGAAGTCCAAACCTTCTGATCCTGCTTGGGATATTAAAACCACCTTGATTTTGTTTCCACTGATGTCGATTTTGTTGCCATTTTCATCCTTTAAAAAAATATTATCGTCGCTTGTGATTGCTTTTACATCCGCGTCATTGTCCGGCGATATGCGCGGATCTCCAGTAATCATGACATATCTAGCAGGCTTGAAATCTTTTTTTACAGAAGGAACTCGCATTGTTCTGACATCTACGACAGGGGTTGTTAAAGATTTAAATAATGGTTTTGCTTTATTGCTGCTGTTATATCGAGTAAATCCCATTTCTTCCAGGGCTAAAGCCATTGGCAATATACCAGAATCGATATAGGCTGAATAAATTAGAATAATACCTTCGGCGACATCTTTTGTAGCAGAGTTGTAAATCGAGTCGCATACATTTTTAATTTTAGCGCTGTATTTACCGATTTCATCTGGTTCGAAAATATGCGGGGCTCCTGCTTTGTATTCAAATGCGCCTTTTGCGGCTGGCGTTTTTGAATCCGTGTAATCCATTATGCGCTTTAAGCCTTCTGTTCCAGTTAATTCCTTGGGATTTATAAATAACTTTTTTTTAGCGCCACCCTTGGATGATAAAGAACCAACGGAACTTAAATAACTTTCTAGGGATTTTTGTGTGGAATCGGAATCGGAATTGGATTTTGATTTCGCGACGCTCAGACCAGATACAGAGCTGGTTTTTACTGGGTTAAGTTCGGTAGGGGCTTTTGATTCTGTTTCTCCTTCAATTATGTGTAAATTGCTGCTACTTTTGCTGCTACTTTTGCTGCTACTATTGCTGCTGCTACTTCTGCTACTACTTCTTCTACTGCTGCTAGGAATAATAGACTTTGAAAAAGATGTTGCTGCTGGTGCTTCAGCTTCAGGTTCAGGTTCAACGATTTCATCAAAAACTAGCTCTTCCTTTGTTTTATCTGATTTATCTGATTTATCCGTTTTATTCGCCTTTTTAAATTTAGAAACACTATTATCATCAATCTCAAAAACTTCGTCGAATAAGTCAGGATCGGCATCTAACCCCTCTGTTACTGCTGGTTCAGATTCTAGTTCTCCGTTGCCGTTGCTTATTGTCGCGCTGCTTATTACTTTAACGCTCTTTTCCGGCTTAGGTCCCTCTGATAAAACCTCCTCTATCTCTTCCACGATATCCAGTTCTATCCCCTGTAGAACTGGGGAGATGTCAATAATATCTTCTTCTTCCTCCTCTTGACATTCTATGTCCTTTATGTCCTTTGTTAGTTCTTCTAATTCTCCATCTAACAAAGGGAAAACTATATTTAATGCTTCAATTGGGAGCATCAAATCGGTGTAGCCGAATGAAGCTAAACTATTAAAGCTAGGCATATTTTTAATTTTACCCGTTCTTGTCGGTTTCGCAGTCGAAGGTCTTGCTCTTAATCGATCTACAATATATCTATAACCCAACTCCTGATATTCGCCGATTTTCGTCAGGAACAAACTAAGTTTTTGAATTTTCCTATCCTCCGGAATTTTCTTTCCGTTTATCTGACATTTCGGATATTCGGAATCCACTTTGAATGTATGTTCAGGAGCGAATTGCTCTGGATAAACTCTAAAAGGGAATGAATATGGATTTTCACCTCTAACATACGAGACATATCCCGTTATCTTTCGAATCAGCATATCTCTCCCCGTTTCTTGCCCATCCGCGCCCTTTTTAAATTCGCCATTCTTGTCAAAAATATCCGCGATCCCTACAATTCCTCTTCTGTCATTCATGTTCATCAAATTAATTAACCATATGATTTCCTTGTAACTATTAAACATCGGCGTAGCAGATAACAGCAAAAGACGCAAATTGTCTACTACATTTACCAAGTAGGTCAAATTCTTCGCCACATTTTTATTCTCATTGTCGTCGGCAATGCGTATATTGTGAACCTCGTCGATCACAATTAAGCTATTGTTGTATATGTGCTGTAAATTGCGTATTCTGGTTTCTTGGCTAACTTCTAGATTATCTAAATCAGCATATCTCGCAATCTCATTGGAAAATTGTAAATAACCAGCAAACTGATAAGACGCATTGATAAGACTTTTTGCTTGCTGTATTATTTTATCCTTTTTCAACCCTTTCATGCCAGTAGGATTAATTTCTTTGAGCAATTTGTTTCCTAAACATCCCTTTATAGTCCACAGCCCGTCCACTTCTTTTAATTTGCGTTCATCGAACAACTGTAGTTTAAAATTGTCCTGGACATTGGGACTGGCTACAATAATGATCTGCTTATTGATTCCCATTTGTCTCAAATAATCGCGCATCTCTTCGCATACTCCGATGGCGCTACATGTTTTACCGGACCCCAGACCATGAAACAATAGCAAGCTATTATATGGTGTCTGAAATGACATGAAATTGCGAACGAATGCTTGCTGTGGTAGAAGTTCGAATTCGGCTTTACTTAAAATATCGGCATATTCCTTGACATTATAAATGGTTCCGTCATATTTGGTATCGCTAAACTCTTTTTTTTCGGCAATTTTCTTGTTGAAATTTGGGTCATTTAATGTTGGGTATAGAAATGCGTTGTCGTCGGGATGTTCTGCTAAGTCTAGTCTGTTTTCATTTTCATTTTCTAGCAATCGGCTATTAGTATTACATTTTTTACTGTATTTTTGACTAGGGTTTTTACATTCTTTGTCTTCTAATTCCTTGTCTTTTTCCTTTTTCTTTTTATCCTTTTTAATTGAAAAACTCATTACTTATATATAATCTATATTTTCTAATATTTTGTCAATATAAATATTTTGTCAATATAAATATTTTGTCAATATAAATATTTTGTCAATAGATTCGATATTCTTGTAATACTTTATTGATATTAATAATCAATTGTTTTTTCTCTAAATTATAAGGCCTAATAGACTCCAAGCACTCGTCTAAACTTTTCCATTCTATTTTGCTCACCTCCGATTGCTGATAATTATATAATGAAATTGGTTTTGCCTGGTTAGTATCCATAAATGCTAAAAAATATTTATGCTTGTATGATTTATGGTTTGAACCTATAAATATTTCCTCAAAGGGAATAATGTTTTCAATTATGGTTAAATCTTTTTTTTGAATCCCAGTTTCTTCTTCAAATTCTCTTAGAGCACAATCTAGATCCTTTTCTAAAAAATTGCGCCTGCCTTTAGGAAATTCCCATTCGGTTTCTAACCAAGCGGTGCTACATCCATTTATTAATGTTTCTAAAGAAACTTCTGAACAATTTTCATTACTATAAATCTGAATGCCGTTTCTCAGGGTATCGAATTTCTTTTGGCTCGCCAATTCTTCGCTCCTATATTGAGCGCTTTGAGGAATATTGCCCCACATTTGTTTCCATAATGTTTCGAAATTGTTCAATCGGACCTTTTCTCTTTCCCCGAGCGACATTTCGTTGAAAATGTTTTGCAGCTGTTCTACATTGTGCTGGATATATTTGCCTCTTAATAGGTCGATATATCCGAAGCTATCTTTGCGCCGTATCATTAAAAATTTTAGGCCTTGGTCAGACGAACTAAATAAGATAATACCATAACTAGTAATAGGCAATTTACACTGATGAAATAGATGACCTAGTTTTCCACAATTATTACATACATTATTTTTAATCATATTTAAACTATGTTTAATATAGTATTATATGTTTAAACACATTTGTTTTTATATTAAATTATTGATTTAATATATGTATACAGGATTTAGAACTACTGGAAATTTAAATGCTTATGGTGGAAGAAATCGTTATTCAGTCGGACTAGGTAAAATCAGAAACACAGTTGGATCTATTAATCGACCATATAATTATTGCGCTAGAACATCAGCGGATCCTCTTTATTGTTTATTTCAATTTGTTCCTCCTTCTCCTCCTACTCCTCCTATTTGTAATAATTATCAACAAAGCAGTCCATGGCCATTTTACAGAGGTATTAATTATGATGGTATATCAGCATTTAAAGGTCCTTTAACAAATAATGTAAAATGGGTTTTATCATTACCCCACGATCCTACAGGAAATTCACCTGTTATTGATAAAAATGGAAATATTTATATATGTTTTAATAAAAATTTTGGTAATAATGGTGGATTATATTCTATTAACTCTAATTGCACTATAAATTGGACTTATGAAGTATCAGAAAATACACAGTATTCTAATCCTACAATTGGTTCAGATGGCACAATTTATTTTACAAGTGAAGTAGGAATGTATGCAATAAATCCTGATGGATCTCTAAAATGGAATAACACTATAGGAAATGGCGATGACGCTTCTATTGTAATCGACTGTAACGGAATTATTTATACCGGAACAAAAGAAAATGGGTTTTTTGCTATTAATCCAAGTGACGGTTCAATAAAATGGTCCATATTACTTAAAGTTTCATTTGATGAAATTGCAGTTTTAAATGGTTGGTGCTTTTCAATTAACAATAATACAATTTATTGTGGTTCTGATGATGGATTATTTTCTATAAATTTTAATGGCGAAATTAATTGGTGGAGTGAACTTGTAAAGGCTTGTATATATTCTACACCAGCTTTTGATAAAACAGGTAATATTTATATAGGGTCTTCAGTAGGATTACAATATGTAAATTATAAAACTGGTGTCATTATACAAACAATTTCAAATGGAGATTGTTCAGGTTGCAGTCCAATTATTGATAAAAATGGTAATATTTTTATTGGAACAACTACTGGATTTTATGTTTATTATCCAAATAGAAATCTAAAATATGTTTATAGCGGTGATTTTAGTTTTATTAGTCCTGTTATTGATAATAATGAAAATATATATATATATAATAATATAAATTATACTTTTTCTTGTATTAAAATAGAAACTGGTTTTACTTTGTGGTCTTATATAATTAGTTTCAATCCTAACAATATATATTCAACTCCTGCTATTGATCCAAATGGAGTTCTATATATTAGTTATACTGCAGACAGATCTCCTCAACCTACTGAATTTGGAATAGTAGCCTTTGGAAATTAAGTTTAACAATAATAATAATTTTAAAATATAATATAATAATGCCTAATTTAGCAACACATCATTTTAAAAAAGTCGATTCTTTTCAGTTAGATCCAGATATATGGGGTCCCCACTTTTGGTTTGTTTTACATACAATGGCGATGACATATCCGCATCACCCCAATGATGTAACAAAGAAGAAATATTATGATTTTGTCCAGAATTTGCCGCTATTTTTGCCGGTGGAAGCGATTGGAAACAATTTTAGCAAATTGTTGGACCAATATCCGGTAACCGCTTATTTAGATGATCGCAGCTCGTTCATTCGTTGGATGCACTTTATTCACAATAAAATAAACGATAAATTGGAAAAACCTCGTATATCTTTGAATGATTTTTTTGTTAGTTATTATGAGCAATATAAGCCAAAAGATACGCAGGTAAAGGAATATAATAAGTGGCGGGAGAAAATCATTTATATTATATTTGTTTTGTTTACGACGGGTCTAATTACTTATTTGTATAATAAATAATATGGGTGATATATAAAGATGGATGAAGCTATAAAGATGAATGATGAAGCTATAAAGATGAATAATGAAGCTATAAAGATGGATGAAACTATAAAGATGGATGAAACTACACAAAATCAAATATTAACCCCTGAAATCGAAAAGCTGACATCCCGTATAGCATCAAAAATAATAGGTTATTTTGATGTTATTATTTTAATTTTAAACAAAATGTTAGTTTCTTCAAAAGAAGAAGACAAAAATAACATAACAAAATTTATCGCATCTATCGAAGATTTGAAAGCTAACTTAACTACATTTTTTCAGAAAGAACTGATTAACCTAGTCGAAATTAATCAAGCCACAACATCAGAACAACTGGAAATGCTAAGTATTTTATCAGGAATTATTGTATCGGCATCGGCAATTCTTGGTGGAAAAAAGTACAAATTATATAGACAAAGAGGTGGAGAAACAACAGAAGAAATTTTAACCTACTTAAATTCAGACGAGTGGAATACCGTTGAAGGGATGCAAAAATTAACAGAAATGATGAACGAAAAAATTGATGGCGCTACTAACGGATGGAAATCCTATTTCAAATTTGATTCAACTCAAAAAAGTAATCTTATTAAATACAATGATGCGTTGGATAAAATAGTAGATAAATTAATTAAAAAAATTTTAATTTTTATCGAACCTTATATATTACGGAATGACGACACTGGTGAGTTAGCGAACACTGCTCGTAAAGAAATGTTACAAAACGCATTATTCATGTTTAAAATGAATGAAACAAGATTACAAACTGAAATTGATAAAATTGATAAAAATACTGATAATTCAAAAATTATAAGTTTAAAAAATAAAATACGCCAGATGAGCGAACTAGAAACTATTTTAAATATACTTCCTAAATTATCTACTTTTAATGCCGATAAGGAAGCAGACGCAAAAAAATACATAAAAGTATTATATGATAAAATATCAAATCAAACGACTAATCCTGATACAACTAGTCCTGATATTGATATTGGTTCAAATACAGGTAATAATACTGAAACACCAGATATTGAAAAAAAAAATTTAAATAAATTATTGTCTCAAGTTGTAGCAGAATTAAATAGTTATTTAATGCTATTTACTAAATTTTTAACAAATAAAAATAAAAATACGGTGGATGAAGCTTTAAAAAAAGAAACAAAACAATCTATCTTGGAAATTTCTAGGATGCCAGAAAAAAACATTGCTAGCTTAAAATCTATAGGATTAGATATTGAAGAAAGAACATCATCATCTATGGATATGGAGTTAGATACCAAATTGTCTATGTTGGCAGGTAGAAAAACAAAGGGAAGAAAACGAAGGTCAAAGAAGAGTCGAAATAAGAAGGGGAAGACAAAGAAGGGGAAGTCAAAGAAGGGGAAGACAAAGAAGAGTCGAAAGAAAAAGCTTCTAAGAAGAAAATGATAAATAAATGATAAATAAATGATAAATAAAATAACAAAAAATAACAAAAAATGATTAATTATTATATCCATATTATATAAGAATTAATGAAACGAACTAACAAAAAGACCCGTAAAAAGATAAGGACAAAAGGATGGAAACCATGTAAGTTTGACGATGCTAATAAGTTTGACGGAGGTAAAGTCCTAACCTCCGGAGGTTTCGGTTGCCTTTTTAAGCCCGCGTTAAAATGTAAAAATACGCTGAATTACGACAAAACATCTAAAAATTTGGTGACCAAATTAATGACAACTCGGCATGCTAAAGACGAATACAAACAAATCCGCGTGTTCAAGGCCATACTAGATAAGATTCCTAATTATCAAAACTATTTTCTAGTAGACAATTTTAGCATTTGCGACCCCGCAGAACTAACAAAGGAGGATTTAGAAGCATTTGATGATAAATGTAGCGCGTTAAAAAAGAAAAAGTATACTGCGGCCAATATCAACCAAAATTTGGGCAAGATTATGGCGCTAAATATGCCAGATGGCGGTGTCGATGTGGACGATTATGTGTTTTCTATTACAGACTCTAAAAGGGTCCAAAAAGATTACACGGAACTAAATAATTCTCTGATTGACTTGTTAGTTAATGGCATTGAGCCCATGAATAGAGCACAGCTATATCATTGTGATGTCAAGGGATCGAATATATTGGTTCAAGGTGAGGGGTCTAGCGACGCCAATCCTACTTCTCGTCTCATCGACTGGGGTTTGTCTATATACAAAAAAGACACGACCGGTATACCAGATAAGTTGGATCGGCGCCCTTTTCAGTTCAATGTGCCGTTTTCTGTCATCCTATTTAACAAGAAATTTCTGGAAAAATATGGGAAATTTCTGGAAAATTCCGAGAACCAGGAACTTAATTACTACGCGATTAGAGAATTCGTAATTAATTACATCTTTTATTGGAATAAAATCAGAGGTGCAGGACATCTAAAGACAATCAATTCCATTGTTAAGCACCTATCTTTTAACAAATTGTATGCGATTGAAAACAAAAGGGTAAAGGATCATGTGATTGAATATGAGTTTACCTATTATTATATTGTCGAATATATTTCGAAGATTTTGTTTAAATATACTACCAAAGATAATAATAATAATAAAAACAAGTTAAATTTGTTAGCATATTTCAATGAAATCTTCTTGAAAAATATCGATGTATGGGGTCTTACTATGCTTTACATGGTATTTTTAGATCATATACAACAAGTATTTGAAAACAAAGAAAAAGAAAAAGAAAAAGAGAATACAGGTTATAGCCAATTTATTCAAAAAATAAAATATATTATAATACATTTTTTATTCGAAACGCCAACAGAGGTCATTAATATCAATAAATTGGCCACCGAATTACAGTCTTTAAATGGAATAATTGCGAATTTTAATAAACCTGGACAATCTAACACTTCGGTAAATTATTTCGAATCATTGAAAAAAATCGACACATCTCATATAAAAGAAGTGGGTATAAAAGAAGTGGGTGGGTCTATTAACAAGAGCATTAAGAAAAGAAGTCTCAAGAAAAGAAGTCTCAAAAAAAGATAATATAATCGCAATATATACTAACATATCAATGAAGCTAGAATTACTTATTTTCGGCATCGCTGGATTTCTACTATATAACATATACCATGACGGAAAATACAGCAAAGTATTCGTTTCCTATAAGAAATATTATCAAATGGGGATGGTCGCACTATTCGCCATTTCATTGTATGTAATGATTAAAAGAAATCCAGGACAAACTAAAAATATGTTATTATGTACTAACAATTTGATTAAATATATGCCAATCGATAAATCTTCTATGGACATGATTTCGCCTATTTTCGATCTAACAAATAACGCGGACGCAAGAAACAGCTTCATGTCTTCTTTAAATAAAGGATTGAATCCGGATTTCGCATATAATCCAGTTTTAGCAACGCAACAGCAGCGAAATACTTTATCAGGACCTAAGCCAACTAAACGCTCTGTTAGCGAAACAAAAAAGAAATATGTTGCTTCCATACAGGATTGGAAATGTGGGCAATGTAACACAAAGCTGAAACACACCTTTGAAGTAGACCACAAAATCCGATTAGAGCATGGCGGCGGCAACGATGCCACGAATTTGGTAGCACTTTGCCGCGATTGTCATGGTGATAAAACAGCTATGGAGAATATGTAAAATATTATTGTATTTGTAATATATATATTAATACAATGAGTACAATAAGGAATCCGATAGCAAGCGCAAACGCAAGTACAAACGCAAGTACAAGCGCAAACGCAATGCCAATGGGCGCAGCAGAAGTTAAAAGGATATTAAATTTAGAAACCGGCTTAAATGATATCAAGTATATCATTGGGTATCTGATATTGTCATTGATTGTTGTCATTGTTTTATATGTTAAATTTCCAACCGTTTTTGTCAAACAATTCGGATATAGTCTCTTTTTAACCGCCATATTAGCATCCGTAATTTTTGGAGCATGGACCTTTTATGGCAATTTTAAATTAACAAATAAAGGCGCGACATTTGAGAATTTTACAGACCAATATAGTAAGATAAAAACATGGGGCGCAATCATAGTTATTGCCGCAATTATAATAGGATTATTTTTTGGAATTTTAATTATGTTGGGAGCGCTCTCAAATTCAGGTTCCGGCTCTAGCTCCACTGCTGGAACCTATATTACTTATATCATTTTTCTCGGGTTATTAGCAGGCTCCTTTTTCGTTTATACAATGTCATTAACAAAAGACGCGACTATTCTGCCACAGCTACCTAGGAATGTCCAATATTTTTACGATAAACGGAAAAGGTTTTCAATGATATTAATCGCGTTTATTATTTTAATATCCATTTTATATGCTATCGACCCTGGCGGGTTTATGAGCAAATATGGCAGCGTGACCATATTTTTAACTGTATTTATTGGCCTAGCATTGCTATTAACAGTGGTCGTTTATGATTATTATTTCACTAATCCGGAAAAAAGCGCTCTATTTAAGGATCCGGTAAAAGAATCACCCAATCTAATGACCTTTTTAAGAGGTGCTTACATTGTTTTCGGATTAGGTCTTTCTGCTCTGTTTTTATATTGGATTATTAGTGCTCTAGGGCTACTAAATGAACATGACGATAAAAGCAGTAAGGATAAAATAGGGAAAATAATTGTAAATATTATTGTTTTAATAATGGTATTCGCGATACTGTATAAGTTAGTTAATGCTGGTGGATATTTTACCAATACCCCATTATTCCGGCTAATTTTTAATACTATTTTATACATTCCTTGTTTGTTAGTTATTATGGTAGATTTCATGGTAGATTTATTTAACCAAAAGCCTCATGCTGCCGCGACTGCGGTAACGGCGGCGACAACGCTTCATGGCGCGACAACTAGTACAATTATGCCGCCGCCAAGTGGCAAATCGCCTATTTTATTTGGAATTACAACCAAAAACGATATGATGTTTTTAGGCATATCTGTTTCTTTATGCGGATTATATTTGTTATTCAATTATGCGATTATCCCATTTGGGATGACCAAATATTATAAACAAGGAGGGAAACAATTAATTAATAATCCGGTCGCAACAGATGTTTTGACAAATGTAGCGACCTCTGAGAATTTAAATGGCAATGGGAGAAGTTACCGATATGCTATATCATTTTGGTTTTACATAGACTCTTTTCCACCCAGCACCAGAACATCGTATTTAAAAACAGTCCCGATATTATCTTATGGTGACAATCCGTGCGTCAAGTATCATGGTCCGAGCAATAGTATAATTATAACTGTAAAACAAAAGACAGCGGATGCGGACATTGTGGATTCGATACAAAAACTAGAAACCAATATCAAGAAGGAAAATATAGACCAGTGGAATAAAATACAGGATAAAATCAAAACGGGTATAGAAATGGTAAAGGCGCTACCTATTGGAAACGAGCATGACGAAACCGGCAATAGGATTATTTACAAGCGGCCGGATATTTTATTACAAAAATGGAACAATATTGTTCTCAATTATAGCGGCGGAACTTTAGATGTATTTTATAATGGAGAGTTAGTCAAATCGTCGATCGAAGTGGTGCCAAAATTAAGTTTCGACATGCTAACTGTCGGGTCTGTAAATGGCATTAGTGGAAATATCGCGAATTTAATGTATTTCGACCATCCGCTAAATTATTTAACAGTGAATAGGCTATACACGATGCTTAAAACCAAAAACCCACCGACTATTTCAACTATAGATGAGACATTAATTCCGTTACCGAGTGAATATTAAGAATGATATAAAAAGCAAAGGAAAAATTTCTTAAGGTATAATATAATGGAACCCAAAAATATTATATTATTTGTTGTAATTATTATTTTATTAATAATCGTAGTCGGATACATTTCACAAGATGTCAATACGCTTACGGGATTGACCGAGGCTACCACTTTACAGAAAATCGAGGCCACGGATCTCGATACAACTAATCCCAATAGTAGCAATTTTTCCTATTCTATTTGGTTTTATATTGACGACTGGAATTATAATTATGGGAAACCAAAGATCATTTTTGGCAGAATGACTACTGGAACCGAGAAGAAAGAGCCTTGTCCATCGGTTGTTTTAGGTGCCACTCAAAACAATATTGCGGTTTCTTTAGCAGTATACCCGGGAGCCGATACAATACCCGATGATGGCTCCAATTTCATTGTCCACAGTTGCGCCGTTGCGAATATTCCTATACAAAAATGGGTTAATTTATTTATTAGCGTATATGGTCGCACATTAGATATTTATATCGACGGCAAGTTAGTCCGAACATGTGTATTACCGGGCGTCGCGAAGATAGACTCTTTGGCTCCTGTTTATATCACACCTTACGGAGGGTTCTCTGGCTGGACTTCTAATTTCCAATATTGGAGCGAAGCATCGGACCCTCAGAAGGTGTGGAATATTTATAAAAAGGGATATGGTAGTAGTATGTTAGGCGGTATATTTGGAAAATATACTATTAAGGTTTCGTTAATGGAAGGGGATACGGAAGACCAGAGTGTTTCTATTTAGAATTTGGATTTGGATTTGGATTTGGATTTTAAAATTCAATAGTGGTTTTTCTTTTATAATATATATATAAGATGAATGCTCCAAATGCTTTAGGAATGGGTTCTAGCTCTGGCTCTGGCTCTGGTTCAGGCTCTCCATTTAATCAATTTAGTTCCAGTTCTAATTCTACTAAAGAATTTTTCGAATCTAATAGCACGGTTGCTAAAATCGCCTTTTTATTATTGGTTCTGTTTGTCTTTTCTATTTTGCTCCGTTTAGGAATCGGATTGTTAGGTCATTTTTTAGGTCCAGATGATTCGCCCAAATTAATTAAAGGGATGGTAGACGCATCCGTACAATTAACTATTCCTCAAGATCCCCAGGATAGCACCGCGGTTACGATTTCTCGTTCCGCAAACGCGACGGACGGGATCGAATTCACTTGGTCTTGTTGGATATTTATTAAGGACCTTAATACTGAAAATAACTCTTCCTATAAATGCGTGTTTTACAAAGGCAATGATTATTTAAGTAATCCGGACCGAGATAATGCGAATGGTCTCAATTTTCCTAATAATGCGCCTGGGTTGTATATCGCGCCCAATAGCAACAATTTAGTTGTCTTTATGAATACATTCAGAGTGATTAATGAACAAGTTACCATTACAGATATTCCTATTGGTAAGTGGGTGAATGTCATTATTCGCTGCCAAAATACTACATTGGATGTATATATTAACGGGACTATCGCCAAAAGTCTTCAATTGCATGGAGTCCCGAAGCAAAACTACGGGAATGTATTTGTTGCCGCAAATGGTGGATTTTCAGGCTATATTTCGAATCTATGGTATTACAATTATGCGCTAGGAACCGCGGAGATTAATACATTAGTAGAAAAGGGTCCGGATACTACGATGACGGGAAGTGACGCGATTAACTCGAATAATACTAATTATTTGTCATTGAGATGGTTCTTTTACGGCGGATCGGATGCGTATAATCCTTAAATAGGCAATAAGGCAAGAGATAAGCAAGAGAATCGAACAAGCAAATAAGCAAATAATATAATATTCGTATATTATATTATGAATTTAGCTAAGTCTATGATTGCGTTATACCGCAAATATAAAAAACAATTGACCTTGTTAGTTCTACTATTTTTTGGATATAAAATTATAAAGCATTTTTTTCCTTCCTTTCCTTCCTTTCCTTCCTTTTCATTTAAGGAGGGTCTTGTTGGCGCGACAAATTGTACCCAATTTACCAATTGTAACCAATGTGTTAATGGACAAGTAAATAATAGCAACAGCCCTTGTTATTGGAATAATCAAAATAAAAAATGCGGCTCTTTTAAAGAACCAGGATATTCTGAAACCTGTACGGAACCTAAACCGACGCCGACAAAATGCGATGCTGTTTCCAATTGTAACACTTGTATTGCGTCCGATTGTTTCTGGGGAGACACCGACCAAAAATGTAGTTCCACTTTTAAATCCGGTTATGGTAAAATATGCTCTGGTTCTAATCCTAATCCTAATCCTAATTGTCCCAAGTGCGATGTATGTCCCGAGCTAACAATGTTAAAAATACCTACTTTTATTACCACGCAACAATAATAAGGAATAAATATCTTATCTTATAAATTTAAAAAATATAAATATATAAAATATGTCTTGTAATAGTAATTGTTACCTGCCAATTCCGCCAAGGGCCTGGTCGAGAGTTCAAAATAAATGTTCTCTTTTTGACGAAACGAATTTTAACGGCAACAATCTGGTTTCCACGCCCTATTCTCGAAAACAGGTCCCGGCATCTACGCTTTATTTAGAATACGCCATGTTAAATAAAGGCAATGTTCTACAATACAAGAAAAATAGCAGTAGCCTAACAAAACAACAACGCTACGCCCAGATTGCCAAAGGACTCTGGACAAATAGAAACACCACTTGGGCCACGCAGTCGACGCGCGGATACACGAATCCCAATAATCAAAGCTTACAGCGTGTAAACAATATAAATATAACTTTAGCAGGTCTTCCGACGACAGCGCCGGTAACTTGCCCAAAACCGATTGTTCCCGTGAACCAGCCTTTGCCTCCTCCCAGTTCTGGCGGGTCATCAAATCCAGAAACAATTCCACCGCCGCCACCGCCGCCAACCGCCAGTTCTTATACGGAGTTGCCTCCTACTATTATCGAACCACCTGTCGAACCAATTGTTATACAAGACCTAGGTAATTTGGTCTGCGGAACCCAAGAAAATGTCTGTACCGGAGAGATTATCAAGCAACCGACAGATATAATATGTCACCCTACCTCTGATTCTGATGTGCCGGGTTCAATTATGGAACTATGTTGGAACGACGGTAACCCTACCTGGTATCCAAGGCAGCGATATGTCATGTCAAATAGCGCGAATAAATGGCCCACGAATGCGGTTTTGTTAAGTGCGGTAAATATGCCGCCACCGGTCATCGCCTCTGTTACCAATGTAGATAATACAGTTAGTCTAATATGGACTCAGAATGAAAAATGTATTCCTGTAAACAATTTTACAATTTATGAAGATGGAATTCCGGTGAAAATAGTATCGGGAAATACATTTACTACTAGTATTTTTATATCATCTGGAAATGGAGAATATGTATTTTATATCGTTGCTAGTAATTCTACTATTGTATCCGACCCATCGAATATCGTTACCATTATTATCAATATTTAGGCTCTCAAATTTGGATTCATACAAATTTCATGTGAAGGGAATATGTCGCCGCTCATACACTTATCATTCTCTCCTATTTCAGAGCATGTTCTGAAACCGCGGTCTTCGCCGATAAAGCACCATCCAGATTTACCTGAGTTGCCCGATTGGATTCGACTCAATGAGTCGTCTGGTTTTACTTTTTCACCCTTGGATGCGTCTTCTAGCGCCTTTTGAAGATTTTGCTCTTGCATGTCTTCCAGTTCATTGATTTGCTTTTCCAGCTTCAATTGGTCTCGAATTGGTTGCGTAGATTTCATATTTAATGAGGTTTGTGCTTGGTTTCCTGTAACTACATTTTTGTTGCTTTGATTATTGTTGCTTTGATTATTGTTGCTTTGATTATTGTTGCTTTGATTATTGTTGCTTTGATTATTGTTGCTTTGATTATTGTTGCTTTGATTATTGTTGCTTTGATTATTGTTGCTTTGATTATTGTTGC
>Ga0209086_10000205_pt1 | contig 52749 bp, 51 predicted proteins | sample M_130207_XF_Meta_FD_187312 | JGI IMG/M metagenome (GOLD analysis project Ga0209086, IMG submission 187312) | Freshwater microbial communities from Lake Montjoie, Canada to study carbon cycling - M_130207_XF_MetaG (SPAdes) (version 2) | ecosystem: Environmental > Aquatic > Freshwater > Lake... | reverse complement strand
CCCAGTTCTACTTCCGCACGACGGACGTGACGGGTGTGGCGAAATTGCCGGAAGGCACCGAGATGGTGATGCCGGGTGATAATGTCTCGCTTTCGATCGAGCTGATCACTCCCGTCGCCATGGACAAAGGCCTACGGTTTGCAATCCGTGAAGGTGGCCGCACCGTCGGCGCCGGCACCGTAACAGAAATCGGCGTCTAATCAGATCGGGGTTTTGGCACTCGGCCTTAACCCCATACTCTACGAAGTAACCCGTAAATAACATGTCTCTAAGAGAAAGCATTCGCATCCGACTCAAGGCTTACGACCACCGTATCCTTGATCAATCAACGCAGGAAATCGTCGAGACGGCGAAGCGTAGCGGCGCACAAGTAGCCGGCCCAATCCCGCTTCCCACTATTCGCAATCGGTACACCGTGAATCGGTCGCCTCACGTTGATAAGAAGTCGCGGGAACAGTTCGAAATCCGTACGCACAAGCGACTGCTCGATATTCTGGCTCCGACCCAGGAAACTGTGGACGCCCTTATGAAACTCGATCTGCCGGCTGGCGTCGACGTCGAAATCAAAGCGTTCGGAAAGAAGTAAGATCCGCCGACAGGTTGAGGTAGCGGTTCACTCGAACCGAACGGCTCCCTGGTAAGGCAAACGAAAGAGATTGAACCTGTGGTAACAGCGCAAGACCTGACGGTCCGGGCGGTTACCCAAGCCGAAGGAAATATATGAGCCCTGGAATACTAGGCAAAAAAATCGGAATGACACAGGTCTTCCGCCCCGATGGGCAGGTAGTCCCTGTGACCTTGGTCAAGGCCGGCCCCTGCGTCGTAGTGCAGCGAAAGACGTCCGCCACGGACGGCTACGACGCTGTGCAGCTCGGCTTCATGGAATATGTGAAGGCAGCGCGGATCAATAAACCCGAGACTGGCCACTTGAAGAAGGCCGGAGCTGAAGGTGTCCGCCATCTGAAAGAACTTCGGTTGGGTTCCGGCTTTAGCGATCTGAAAGCTGGCGACCGCGTTCTGGCTAGCGACTTCAAACCCACCGAAAAAATCGACGTAATCGGAATCAGTAAGGGCCGTGGTTTCGCCTCGGTTATCAAGCGGCATAACTTCCGCGGCGGACCGGGCGGACACGGATCGATGTTCCATCGCGCCCCTGGTTCCATCGGCGGATCCAGTTTCCCAAGCCGGGTCTTCCCAGGTACCCGAATGGGTGGCCACATGGGAACCGATCAGGTTACGGTTCGGAATCTGGAGATTGTTCAGATTGACGCCGAAGAGAATGTAATCGCGATCAAAGGCGCAGTTCCCGGGCCCAACGGCAGCTACGTACTCTTGCGTCGCTCCAAGAAGGGGCAAGGCCGTTAGGCTGGAAAGAACATGCCGAAAGTAAACGTACTGGATCTAAATAACAAAATCGTCGGCGAAATCGAACTCTCCGACAGTGTATTCGCTGCCGACGTCAACGAAGCTCTTCTTTACGAGGCAGTCAGAAACTATCTTGCCAATCAACGGCGCGGTACCGCGTCGACCAAGACTCGGCACGAAGTGGCGGGTTCGGGCAAGAAACTTTGGAAACAAAAAGGGACTGGACGCGCTCGTATGGGTTCCATCCGGTCGCCGTTGTGGCGTCACGGCGGCACGACCCACGGACCGCAGCCCCGCGACTACTCCTATAAACTGCCGGCAAAGATGTTGAAAGGTGCCATGCGGTCGGCTCTCAGCGCCAAACTGCGGGACGGCGAATTACAGATAGTCAACGAATTTACTCTCACCGACCACAAGACCAAGACCATGGAAGGCGTGTTGGGGAAATTTTCCTCGCCTAAAACAATTCTCTTGATCGACAACATCGAGAACCGTAATCTCAAGCTCGGTTCCCGCAACATTCCCGGCGTTACCCTGCTCGAAAGCAAAGATGTGAATCCCTACCACCTTCTCGGTGCGCGGAAGGTTCTCATCTCCGAAGTGGCCGCCAAGCGACTGTCGGAAGGTCTCTCCAAATGAATCTTTATCAAGTAGTCCGTCGCCCAATCGTTACTGAAAAAGGCTTGACCAAGAAAGAAGACGAGAACACGTTGACCTTTGAAGTCCACCCGGAAGCAAACAAGGTACAAGTTCGTCAGGCCATCGAAAAAATCTTTAAAGTGAAAGTGGCTGATATCCGATCGATGAACATCGAAGGGAAGTTACGCCGCCGGGGTAAGTTCGCTGGTTACCGGTCGGACTGGAAAAAAGTATACGTGAAGCTCAGAGCCGGTGAAAAAATGCCGGAGTACGCGGAGATCTAAACCATGCCGATGAAAACATTCCGTCCGTTTACGCCTAGTCGCCGTTTTATGACGGTGGTTACTCGTGAAGAGATCACCAAACAAACTCCGGAAAAGTCCCTTACTGCTATTCATCAAAAAACGGGTGGCCGTAATAGCTCCGGTCGAGTCACCTCACGGTTCATTGGTGGCGGCCATAAGCAGTCTTATCGTCTAATCGATTTCAAGCGCGACAAAGCTGGCATCCCTGCGAAAGTGGCGTCTATCGAATACGATCCTAATCGTACGGCGCGAATCGCTCTGTTGAACTACGCCGACGGTGAAAAGCGCTACATCATTGCTCCACTCGGCCTCGAAGTGGGGAAAACCGTAACCAGTGGGCCCAACGCCGATATCTTAGTCGGTAACTCGTTGCCGCTCAAAAATATCCCGGCTGGTACGTTTGTCCATAACATTGAACTGAAGCCCGGAAAGGGCGGCCAAATGGCTCGTTCCGCCGGCACTCTGGCTCAGTTGGTTTCGAAGGAGGGTGGCATCGCTCTCATTAAACTTCCTTCTGGCGAGGTGCGCAAAGTTCAGTTGGAATGTGCGGCAACGATCGGTCAGGTCGGTAATACCGATCATGAAAACGAGTCGCTCGGCAAGGCCGGACGCACGCGGTGGTTGGGTAAAACTCCTCATAATCGTGGTGTTGTCATGAATCCGGTCGATCATCCCCATGGTGGTGGTGAAGGCCGTACCTCTGGCGGACGTCATCCGGTCAGTCCCTGGGGACAACCGACGCGCGGATTCAAGACGCGTAACAATAAGCGGACCGATCAGTTCATCGTTACCCGCAAGAGCAAGAAGCGCTAGGAAGGAAACCAGACATGGGTCGTTCACTTAAAAAAGGGCCGTTTATCGACGACCACCTCCTCGCGAAGGTGGATGCGATGAACGCCAAGAACGAGAAGAAGGTCATCAAGACCTGGTCGCGCCGGTCCACCATTCTGCCCCTTTTCATCGGGCACACGCTTGCCGTGCACAATGGTCGGAAGTTCATCCCGGTGTACGTAACCGAAAACATGGTGGGACATAAGCTAGGCGAGTTTTCGCCGACGCGCACCTTTAAGGGCCACCAAGCCAAGACGAATGAAAAGTCGAGTCGGTAGGGAGAAAGAGATGCAAGCAAGAGCAGAAGCCCGATACATCCACGTCTCTCCGCAGAAAGCCCGTCTAGTCGTGGATCTCATCCGCGGTGTCAAGGCTGGTGACGCTATCAACATTCTTCGGACTACCAACAAACGAATCGCTCCGACCATCGAAAAGGTTCTGCGTAGTGCGATCGCCAACGCCGAGAACAAGACCGCGTCGGTCGACGTGGATAAACTTTACGTCAGTGAAGCTTACGTAAATGATGGCCCTCGCATGAAGCGCATTCGCCCTGCCCCGATGGGCCGTGCGTATCGTTACCAGCGGCGGATTTCCCACATTGTCGTTACGGTTGCTGAAAAGCAATAAGCGGCGATGCCAAACATACACATAGAGCCAAACGAGAAATCGAGTTAGCATGGGTCAGAAAACACATCCATATGGATTCCGACTAGGGGTCACCAAAACGTGGCGTTCGCGCTGGTTCGCGAAGCAAGATTACGCCAAGTTATTGCACGAAGACCTCAACCTCCGGGAATCCCTCACCAATCGCCTTAAGGCGGCTGGCATCAGTTCGATTGAAGTCGATCGTCCAGGGAACAAGTTGCGAATTACGATTCGCACCTCACGCCCTGGCATCATCATCGGACGCAAGGGTGCCGAAATTGAAAAACTGAAGTCGGATCTCGCGCAGAAAACCAACCGGGAAGTCTTTATCGACATCCAGGAAGTTTCGAAGCCCGATCATGACGCTCAACTCGTCTCTGAATCGATTGCGATGCAACTCGAAAAGCGCGTCGCTTTTCGGAGGGCTATGCGAAAGGCCGTCGACAATGCCAAACGCCTCGGCTGCAAGGGAATCAAGGTTCGGGTGTCTGGGCGTCTAAACGGAGCCGAAATTGCCCGTAGTGAATGGTACCTCGACGGACAACTGCCTCTGCATACTCTCCGGGCGGATATCGATTACGGCTTTAGTGAAGCGTTTACCACGTACGGAGTAATCGGCGTTAAGGTGTGGATCTATAAAGGCGAGATTCTCGGTGATTTCCGCAAGGGCACCGAGCCCGAACCCCGCCGCGCGCCCCGTCGAGAACGTAATGATCGCAACGACCGGCCGGATCGGGGGGATCGCGGTGGTGAGCGAGGGAGTCGGAGTGCGGACGGCCGTGCCCCTCAGGGCCCACCGGCTGGTCCCCCGGTCCAGCTCGCCCCAGCGGCTGGCGAGACGGCTGTCCGACCCATAGCCCCGCCGTTGGCTCCGGTGCAACCCACTTGGAAACCCGACCCCTCGGTCGAAATCGCGACCGATGTCGTCGACGGTCAGTAACCCCAAATAGAAGTCAGATTCAATTTCGATACGGAGAATTATCGCCATGCTGATGCCCAAAAAAGTCAAGTACAGAAAGCAACAGCGCGGCCGCATTACGGGCAAAGCCTGGCGCGGCAGCACTTTGGCTTTCGGTGACTACGGCTTGAAGGCCATGGAGTGCGGCTTGATCACGGACCGGCAAATTGAAGCCGCTCGTATTGCGATGACGCGGTACATCAAGCGCGGTGGCAAAGTCTGGATCCGGATCTTCCCGGACAAACCAATCACCAAGAAGCCCGCCGAAGTCCGAATGGGCTCGGGTAAGGGTCCTTTGGATCACTGGGCGTGTGTGATTCGCCCGGGTAAGATCCTGTTTGAAATGGAAGGCGTGACGCTCGACATTGCAACGGAGGCTATGCGGCTCGCCGCCCAGAAGCTTCCGATGCTCACGAAAGTTGTCAGCCGCGATATGCAAGCCTAAGCGCTAGCGCAACTAGAGAAACGAAGCAGGAATAACGATATGAAAGCCGAGAAAATCCGGGGGCTCGAAGCAAGCGAGCTGGAAAAGCAGGCCAAGGCGAACGAAGAGCAGATGTTTCAATTGCGCTTCCGGATGTCCATGGGCCAAGCGGACGGTTTGAAGAAGTACCGCGAACTCAGGAAGGACCGGGCACGGATTTTGACGATCCTGCGCGAGAGGCAAGGACAGTAATCATGGCGGCTGAAACCAATCAATTAGCGGTCCCGGAGAAGGCTGGCCAGGCGAAAGTCGGCGAAGTCGTATCGACCAAAATGACCAAGACCATTGTGGTCGAGGTTACCCGACGGGTAAAACACCCGCTTTACAAACGGGTTATCACGAAGCGGCGGAAATTTTACGCCCATGACGAGAACGAGACTGCCCGCACCGGCGACGTCGTACGCATCACGGAGCACAGGCCCCTGAGCCACCTGAAGCGTTGGGCTCTGGCGGACATCATCCGAAAAGCAGTCATCGTGGAAGACGCCATCGTTGCCCCGATTGTACAACCCAAGAAAAAGACCACTGCCAAAAAGTCTGGCAAGTCGTAGACCGAACACACATAAGGAGGCTGGAAAAACTACATGATCGGAATGAGAACAATCCTCGAGGTCGCTGACAATAGCGGCGCTCGACGTTTGCAATGTATCCTGCCCCGCGGTGGAGACCTCGGTGCGCATGCTGGATTGGGCGATATCATCACGGCGTCGGTGAAAGAAGCTGCGCCTGACTCCAACATCAAAAAAGGGAAGGTTGTACGCTGTGTCATCGTCCGGATGCGGAAAGAAGCTCGCCGGAAAGACGGTACTTACATCCGCTTCGATAACAACGCGGCGGTACTGATCAACGACCTCGGAGAACCCATTGGCACTCGTGTCTTTGGCCCCGTCGCTCGGGAGCTTCGGGAAAAGAAGTATATGAAGATCGTCAGTCTTGCTCCGGAGGTGCTGTAATGGCCACCCCAAATCAGCCGATGAAAATCAAACTCCGGAAAAACGACCTTGTTAAGGTGATCGCCGGGAAAGACAAGGGCAAATCCGGGCGTATCCTCGAAATCAATAAGGAGACCGGCCGCTTAATCGTTGAGGGCGTGATGATGCTCAAGCGTCACACGAAGGCTAATCCCTCCAAACAGATCAAGGGTGGTATCGCCGAGAAGGAAGGTACGATCCACGTGTCTAACTTAATGATTCTGACGAGCGACGGCCAGCCCACTCGGATCGGTATCAGGATGGAAGGCGAGGGAGCCTCGGCCAAACGCGTACGCGTGGCCAAGAAGACCGGCGAAGTCCTCGCGGCGAGGAAGTAAGGAATCAGTATGAAGGCCAGGCTCAGAGAACACTACCTCAAGAACGTCGTTCCGGCGCTCACCAAAGAATTTGGTTATGAAAACGTGATGGCCGTGCCGAAGATCGAGAAGATCTCGATCAACGTAGGCCTCGGCGAAGCAACCTCTAATCCCAAGATCATGGACGGCGCCGCCAATGAACTCGGGTCAATCGCCGGCCAAAAGCCGGTTGTGACGCGGGCTAAGAAATCCATCGCCGCTTTCAAACTCCGCGAAAACATGCCGATTGGCTGCATGGTGACGCTCCGCGGCGATCGGATGTTCGAATTCCTCGATCGTCTGGTCAATATTTCGCTACCGCGTGTTCGCGACTTCCGGGGCGTTTCTTCGAAGGCGTTCGACGGGCGGGGCAACTATACGCTGGGTATTAAGGACCAGCTGATCTTCCCTGAAATCGACTACAACAAAGTCGACAAGACTCGCGGCATGAACATTAGTATTACAACCACGGCGAAGACGGATGCAGAGGGTGTCTCTCTGCTAAAGTTGATGGGTATGCCGTTCCGGCCGCAGTAACTAAATAAGGACCCTTGATTCATGGCAACCACCGCTAAAATCGCTAAAGACATCAAGCTAAAAAAGTTAGCTGATGCCAACACACCAAAGTTCGGTGTTCGGCACCGGAATCGCTGTTTCCGTTGCGGCCGTCCACGTGGCTTTATGCGCAAGTTTGGACTATGCCGTATTTGCTTCCGCCAGCTGGCGCTGTCAGGGCAAATCCCCGGTGTAACAAAATCGAGCTGGTAACCCCAGTTCCCTCCCCAGTATTTCACTAAATAAGGAAACCCGAACGGACCATGACCAGCGATCCTATCGCCGATATGCTTACGCGGATCCGCAACGCGATGGCCGCCCGACATCCCAAAGTAGATGTCCCGGGATCGAATTTGAAGTTAGAGATTGCCCGCATTCTTCGTGAAGAAGGGTACATTCTGAACTTCAAGCTCGCCGAGGAAGGGGCCAAGAAAGTGATCAAGATCTATCTGAAGTACACCCCCGCGAACGCGCCGGTGATTTCAAAGATCGAAAGAGTTTCCAAGCCCGGCTGCCGGGTGTACGTCGGTTCTAAGGACGTTCCGCGCGTCCTCGGCGGTATGGGAATTAATATTCTAACGACTCCGAAAGGTGTCATGACCGGCCGCACCGCTCGTAAAGAGGGTGTGGGTGGCGAACTGCTCTGCCAAGTTTGGTAGGCCCGCAAACCGATTGAGAGAGAACGAAATATGTCGAGAGTAGGAAAAAAACCGATCCCGCTCCCAGCTGGGGTGACCGTTAACATCGGCTCTGACCTTGCGGTCCATGGACCCAAGGGCAAGTTGATTGTGCCGATTCCCAGTGGGGTCCGGATCGAACAGAACGCGAATGTACTGGAAGTGAAGCGAGACAGCGACGCCCAAGCTGCCCTTCACGGACTGACCCGCGCGCTGGCAGCGAATGCCGTCACCGGCGTTTCCACCGGCTTCACTCGGGAGTTGGATATTGTCGGCACCGGCTATCGCTCGGAGCTCAAAGGGCGAGTGATCGTGTTCACTCTCGGATATTCGCACCCGATCGAATTCCTTCTTCCTGCGGGCGTTGACGCGAAAATCGAGAAGCTGACCCACGTCGTTTTGACCAGCCATGATCGGCAACTTATTGGGCAGGTAGCGGCCAACATGCGTTTCCTGCGCCCGCCAGATCCGTACAAGAATAAGGGTGTCCGATATACGGGCGAAGTACTCCGCAAGAAGGCTGGTAAGTCTGGCGCTGGCGGCAAGAAGTAGCAGCGCGAGGAAATAAGAAGCATGATCTCCAAAATCAACAAAGACGCTGTTCGTCGCCGTATTCATACCCGTATTCGGAAGCGGGTCGAGGGGAGCCCGACAAGGCCTCGCCTGGCTGTTTTTCGCAGCATCAAGCACATTTACGTTCAACTCATCGATGACTTGGCGGGTTCGACGCTCGTGTCGGCCTCCTCTGCCGAGAAGGGTTCTCTTGACGGCGGTAACGTCGCCGGCGCGGCTGCCATCGGGAAATTGGTCGCCGAGCGAGCCAAAGAAAAGGGTGTAACCAAGGTCGTTTTCGACCGCGGTGGCTTCCTCTATCACGGCCGGATTAAAGCGTTGGCCGAGGCCGCGCGTGAAGCCGGGTTGGAATTTTAAAAGGTCGAGGAGAAATAACGCATGCCAGCCACCGTAGTCAAGCGCGTCGAAGCGACCGCCAATCTTAAAGAACAGGTCGTCTCGATAAACCGTGTTACGAAAGTTGTTAAGGGCGGTAAAAACCTGAGCTTCTCGGCTCTTGTTGTCGTCGGTGATCCACAGGCCAAAATTGTGGGATTCGGCACCGGAAAGGCCAAGGAAGTTCCGGCCGCGATTAAGAAGGGGATTGAGGCGGCTAAGAAGAACTTACGTCGGATCAACGTTCTCGAGACGACCATCGCTCATGCCGCTACCGGCCGTTTTGGCGCCGGTCTCGTTCTCATCAAGCCAGCTCCGGAAGGTACCGGTGTGATTGCTGGAAGTGCGGTCCGGGCGGTCATTCAGGCCGTCGGTATCCCAAATGTTTTAACCAAATGTCTCGGCTCCCGCAATCCCCACAACATGGTCAAGGCGACCATGGCCGCTCTGGTGCAGTTGCGTGAGAAGAGTGAAGTGGCAGATCTCCGCGGCATTCCGCTGGAGAAGATGTAAGGAATGGCGGACATGACAACTGCTAAAATGATTAAGATCCAACTTTACCGGAGCCCAATTAGCACTCCGGAACCGCATAAAGCCATTGTGCGGTCGTTGGGTTTGAAAAAGATGAATCGAATTGTTGAGAGGCCCGACACTCCATCCTTCCGCGGAATGGTGGCTAAGGTGCCTCACTTGCTCCGTATCGTGGAATAGCAAGTTTCCGTGGAGACCACCTCAAATGAATCTCAGTGACATTAAGCCGCCAGTCGGACAAGTAAAGAAGAAGCAACGTGTGGGCCAAGGTATGGGTACCGGCCGCGGGAAGTTTTCCGGTCGAGGTGCCAAGGGCGCCAAATCGATCAGTGGTTACTCCCGGATGCGCGGATTCGAGGGTGGACAGATGCCTCTGCATCGTCGCTTGCCGAAACGCGGATTTACCAATATCTTCCGGAAAGAGTACGCGATTGTAAACCTTTCGACCCTAGACAAGCTCTCCGGAGACACGTTTGGGCCGGATCGCGTGGTCGAACTCGGTGTAATCAAAAAAATGCTCGACGGCTTGAAAATTTTGGCCAACGGTGAAATCACCCGCGCGATCCATGTGACCGCCCATATCTTTTCGAAGACCGCTGAAGAAAAGATAAAGGCTGCTGGCGGCTCGGTCACCGTCATCGAAAAGAAGTCCCGCATCCAACCAAAGGCGTAGCTGCATGAAGTTCTTCGAAGCACTGGCGAATGCATTCAAAATTCCGGACCTGCGGAATCGCATCCTCTTTACCCTTGGCATGCTCGCCATCTATCGTTTGGGCGGGCATATTCCCACCCCGGGAATAGATGCCGAACGGCTGGAAGAGTTCTTCCAACAGAATCAGGGCACCCTCTTGGGCTTCATCGATCTGTTCTCCGGCGGAATGTTCCGCCGGTTAACGGTGTTTGCGCTCGGGATCATGCCGTATATTACGGCTTCAATCATCTTGCAATTGATGACGATTGTCGTCCCTACGCTCGAGAAACTCTCGAAAGAAGGTGAGCTTGGTCGGCGAAAAATCACCCAATGGACCCGTTATTTGACAGTTGGTCTCGCCCTGGTCCAGTCGTTCACCATCGCTTCGGCCCTACAGTCGCAGGGAAACTTCGTGGTTAACCCCGGCATCGGCTTCATCTTGATGACGATGATCTCGCTGACGACCGGCACCGCATTCATTATGTGGCTGGGCGAACAGATTACCGAACGGGGAATCGGGAATGGGATGTCGCTGATCATCTTTACCGGTATTGTTGTCGGTCTCCCGCAAGCGATCGGTAATATCTACCAGAAAGCCTTTCAAACGCGGGAGTGGAACATTGTACAGCTGTTGATCATCGTCGCGATTATGATAGCGGTGGTTGGTCTTATCGTTCTGGTTGAGCGCGGCGAACGCCGCATCCCTGTTCAATACGCGAGGCGCGTGGTAGGGCGGCGCATGATGGGCGGCCAGTCGACCCACTTGCCTCTGAAAGTCAATGCTGGTGGCGTGATCCCCGTCATCTTTGCGAGCTCTCTTCTTACCTTTCCCCAGACTCTAACCCAAGTGGCTTGGGTGCGGGATAACTCCTATCTAAGCGCGATGTTACGCAGCATCCAACACTCGGAGCCACTCTACATTATTCTGTTCATCGCGCTCATCGTGTTTTTCTGCTTCTTCTACGTCTCGATCATCTTCAACCCGAACGAGGCGGCAGATAACATGCGAAAGTATGGTGGGTTTATCCCGGGTATTCGTCCTGGTAAGAACACTGCCGATTACATGAACAATATTCTGACGAAAATCACAGTCGTCGGCGGTCTTTATCTGGCAGTCCTTTGCCTCCTTCCCGAAATCATGATTTCGGGAATTAAACTTCAGCATCTTCCGTTGATTGGAAATTGGGTCGACGCCTATTTCCCGCGTTTCATTCTGGACGGCCTCAACGTCAACTTTTATTTCGGTGGGACTTCGCTGCTGATCGTAGTTGGTGTCGCCATGGACACCATTAACCAAATCGAAGCACAGCTCATCATGCGCCACTATGAGGGCTTCACGCCTCGTGCGGGCCGGATTCGGGGTCGCCGTTCTTCGTCCTAAACCTGATCTTTCACAATTGAATACCGCCGTGTCCGTCAGCTTCCGTGCACTTAAACCTCTAGCGGTTATGCTGTACGGTGCGCCGGGATCGGGAAAGGGAACTTTCGGGAAGTTTTTGAGCCAACTTACCGGTTGGCCTCACATATCCACGGGTGACTTGCTTCGACGGCATATTAGTGCCGATACCAAGTTAGGCCAAGCATCGATTGCTATCCTTGATGGGCAATATGCACCCGACGGGATAGCTAATCAACTAGTTTCAGAGCGGCTTCAATTGGCGGATTGTCATGATAGCTTTATTTTGGATGGGTATCCGCGAACTCTTCCCCAATGTTTAGCTTTTCTCCCAGTGCTCCAGCGGTTGCAAATTGAGCCCATTATTGTTCGACTTCAACTCGATCGCCAGGTAGTCCGGTCTCGACTGTTGGCCAGGGTAACCTGTTCCGGTTGCGGTGCCAGTTTTAATTTAATTTCTCTTCCCCCCAGCCAAGCTGGTCAGTGTGATGAATGCGGTTCGCCGTTGGCTACTCGCACAGACGACCACGCTGTGCTAATTGACAAACGAATTGAATTTTATAACGAACTCACAGGTCCGGTGGAGCAGTTTCTTCTCCAGCGTTCGCTGCGTTATCATCTCTTGGACGCTTCGCGCGAGCCGAGACTTATATTGTCCGAATTTTTAGATGAGTTGTCCGGCGATTACTTAGTCGCCAAATCTTATACTTCCGCTTCATGATCATCCGCAAAAGCCCCGCCGAACTCGAAAAAATGCGCCGAAGCGGGCTACTGGTATATGAGATTTTGCAGACCGTTGCCGCCTTAGTCAAAGAGGGTGTTTCAACGCTGGAGTTGGAGACGGTGGCCGAGCGGCTCATCCTCGAGGCCGGAGCGAGGCCCGCATTCAAGGGTTATTATTCTGCTTCCGCAGGAAATCGTTATCCTTACGTCCTTTGCACATCCGTCAACGATGAGATTGTGCATGGTATGCCGTCCAAACACAAAATCCTCAAAAAAGGCGATATCATATCAATTGACACTGGTGTTCAGCTCGATGGCTATTACGGCGATTCGGCAATCACGGTCGGTGTGGGGGAGATCACTCCTCAGTTGGCAAGGCTTTTGACGGTGACCAAAGAATCCCTGGAGCGAGCAATCGATCAGGTGAGAGAAGGGAATCGTTTGTTTGATATTTGCGCGTGTGTGCAGAAGCATGTGGAATCTAACGGTTTCACGATTGTACGGGAATTCGTGGGTCACGGGATCGGCACTGAGTTACATGAAGAGCCGCAAGTCCCCAACTACGTCGACCGAAACAATGAAAATCCGCGGTTGAAGGAAGGCATGGTTCTCGCAATTGAGCCGATGGTAAATGCCGGCAAACCGCAATCTAAAGTTTTATCCGATCGCTGGACCGCTGTAAGTCAGGATGGTTCGGCGTCGGCCCATTTCGAGCATTGCGTGGCCGTGACCAAGAACGGGCCGTGGGTGCTAACGCGTCCGTAAAGAGTTTGTCCGCATGGAAATCCACATCGCGACAGTCGTCGAGCTAATGCCAAACGGCATCGTGAAAGTGGAGTTGGAAAATCGGCGCCAGGTTTTGGCACACGCCGCCGGTAAAAAAGAAATTGCGTTTGTCCGGCTTCGGCCGGGAGACCAAGTGGAAGTGACGCTCTCGCTGCAAGACAACACGCGAGGTCGGATCACGGGGGCACCAAGGAAGTCATGAAAGTACGAGCATCCGTTAAGAAAATTTGCGATAAGTGCAAGGTGATTCATCGTTATGGAACGGTGCGGGTCATCTGCACGAATCCTAAGCACAAGCAGCGGCAGGGCTAGGCGTTTCGCCTAGTCAGTCCCTTTAACAGCCAACTAAAAAGAGAACCAGGAGAACCCAGCCAATGGCACGTATAGCCGGCGTCGATCTTCCCCCGAAAAAACGGGCTGAGATCGGTCTCACTTACATTTACGGCATCGGCCGCACGCGCGCTAAGTCGATCCTTTACCGGGTCGGAGTAGACTTTAACCGCAAGATATCGGACCTAACCGAAGACGAGGTTAACCAGATCCGTACTCTCCTCGAAAACGAGGGAGCGGTGGAAGGTGACCTGCGGAAAGAAGTTTCCCTCAATATTAAGCGGCTCATCGAGATGGGCTCTTATCGAGGGTTGCGGCATCGTCGAGGCCTTCCGGCCCGCGGTCAGCGCACGCACACGAACGCCCGCACGCGGAAAGGACCGCGCAAGGGAACAGTCACAAATAAGAAGAAGCCGGGCCAAAAGTAACGGTCCGATCCAGTAAACGAACATGGCCAAAGCACCCGCAAAAAACGCTAAGAAGAAGGCCTTCAAGAAGAAGGAAAGAAAAAACGTACCGATTGGGCTCTGCCATGTGCAGGCTACGTTTAACAACACGATCGTTACGTTCACCGACCCCACCGGTAACGTCATCGCATGGTCGAGCTCTGGTTCGTTGGGCTTTCGCGGTTCCCGCAAGGGAACCCCGTTCGCCGCTCAACAGGCCTCTCTAACGGCCGCCAACAAAGCGAAAGAGTCTGGTCTCCGCACTGTCGAGGTCCGCGTCAGCGGCCCCGGGGCTGGGCGGGAATCTGCAATCCGTGCGTTATCCACTGCTGGCATTGAGGTTCGGTCCATCAAAGACCGGACGCCGATCCCGCACAATGGTTGTCGCCCACCGAAAAAACGCCGCGTTTGATGGCTTTGGTCCGGCCGAGGTGCCTCCTGGGGCCTGCTTCGGCCGCGGTCCCGGTCCTCTGCCCGACTGAGTCACTCGTGTGATAGTTGGCGGAGTAGCGTTGATCGGTCGAATTGTGTAATACTGTTTAGTGAAGCGTTTTGGATTATAGACCAAACGCTACCGCAAGCAGGAAGAAGATCTAGCGGTGATGCAATCACGCGAGAAGATCGTAAACTGCACCCTGAGTTTAAGCTCAGAGGTTTAGGAGAAAGAATGGCCCGTTATATTGGCCCCGTGTGCCGCCTCTGTCGGCGCGAGGGAACGAAGCTCTACTTGAAGGGCGAACGCTGTTATGGCCCAAAGTGCGCCGTCAGCGATGAGAAGAAGCGCAACTTCCCCCCTGGCCAACATGGCCAAGCCCGCAAGCCCAAAATCGTTGGGTACGGTTTGCAGCTGCGTGAGAAGCAGAAGACGAAGCGTTATTTCGGCCTACTCGAAGGCCAGTTTCGCAACATCTTCGAAAAGGCTAGCCGCACAAAGGGTATCACTGGTGAGGTGATGTTGCAGATGCTTGAAAAGCGTCTGGACAACGTCGCATTTCGTGTCGGGTTCTCCACCTCCCGCGCCGGTGCTCGGCAAGTCGTCCGACACGGTCACCTGCTCGTGAACGGGAAAAAAGTGAATATCCCCTCATATCAGGTTCGTCCTGGCGACGTCGTCTCTGTTCGTGACAAAAGCAAGGCGAACCCTGCTATTCTTTCGTCGCGCGACGCGACGGCTCATCTGCCGTCCCCCACGTGGCTGGAAGTCGATCGTGAAAATCTGAAGGCGACCATTGCCTCGAACCCGAAACGTGAAGAGCTTGTTCAGATTCAAGTCAACGAACAGTTGATCGTCGAACTGTACTCGAAGTAAGCGACCTAAGTCCCCCCAACCCTACAAGGAGAGCTATGTTCAAGGGCTTTCAGAAACCGAAGCGGCTAGTTGCAAACACCGAAACGCTCACGGAACGTTATGGCATGTTCACCGCACAGCCATTTGAGCGCGGATTTGGCACGACCATTGGCAACAGCCTTCGTCGCGTGCTGCTCAGTTCGATTGAAGGCGCGGCGATCACCGCCGTCCGGATCGAAGGGGTGGCCCACGAGTTCAGTCCCATCCCGGGCGTTACCGAAGACGCCACCGATATCATACTGAACCTGAAGCAGGTGCCCTTCAAGATGATGGCGGATGGAGTTCACACCGCCAGAATTATTGTTGATCAGCCGGGCGAGGTTTTCTCCGGGCAGATTCAAACCGATGCCGACGTTGAGGTTCTCGACCCGCATCTTCACATCGCTACCGTTGGTGAAGGCGGTAAGTTGAATATTGAGCTCCGGCTGAAGCAGGGTCGTGGCTATGTCGCGGCTGATCGGAATTTTGACGAAGACCTGCCGATTGGGTTCATTCCCATCGACTCGGTTCACTCGCCGGTCCGCAAGGTCAATTATTCGGTCGAGGCGGCTCGTCTCGGGCAGATGACGGACTATGACAAGCTCACGCTTGAAGTGGTGACGAACGGTGCTATTTCACCGCAAGATTCAATCGGCATGGCTTCCAAGCTGCTGAAAGACCACATGAGCATCTTCATTAACTTTGAAGAGGTTTCTGAGGCGATTGAAGAGCCAACCGAGCGTGTCACGGGTCAAGCCAATGAAGTATTGAATCGGTCAGTTGAGGAACTCGAGCTTTCGGTTCGCTCCTACAATTGCTTGAAGAATGCTAATATCCAGACGATTGGTGATCTAGTTCAGAAATCCGAAGCCGAAATGCTCCGGACTAAGAACTTTGGTCGCAAGTCTCTCAACGAAATCAAAGAGATCCTTTCCGGCCTCGGGCTCGGCTTCGGTATGAAGTTCGATTCGCAGGGCCGTCTAGTTTCGCCCGCTGGTTCCTCCTCGATGAGCGACAGCGCCGAACTCGACGATTAGGTCTCGTCCCCGAAAAATCCGAAGTTAGAGAAAGAGCATGAGACATCAGCGAGCAGGTTTTAAACTCAAGCGTGACGTTAGCGCCCGTCGGGCGCTGTTACGTAGCTTGGTTACGAGCGCCATTCTAGAAGAGCGCATTGTTACAACGGTGCCGAAGGCAAAGGCGGCAAAGCCGATTGTCGAGAAAATGATTACCTTGGCCAAGCGGGACACCCTCCATTCCCGTCGTCAAGCCGCCCAATTCTTGCTCACCCCGGCTGCGGTGCAGAAGCTGTTTGAGAAGATTGGTCCAAGATTCACCCAGCGCAATGGCGGATACACCCGGATCGTTCGGGTCGGCATTCGAAAGGGCGATGGAGCGGAAACGGCGATGCTGGAACTGGTCGGTTCTGAGCTAGTCCGTCGCGCGGCCGATCGGGCCAAACGTCGCGAAGACCGCCTGAAGCAGCTGCAACAGGGCGAAGGCGCCGAAGTCGAGCAGGATTCGAAGTAACTTCCTTGTACCTAGACCCGGCGCAAGAGTCATATCCTGATTCTTGCGCCTGTTTTTTTTGCCCCAATCTCAGCAACCAATATGGAAGTGACCCCCGCAGTCGTACCGATTAGAGTTTCTGTCCTTTGCGTCGCCCGCAACCAGGATCAAAACTTGCGTCGCTGCTTAGCTGCGTTATCCATCTCCTCTCTGGCGAAGGAGATTGAGATCATCGTGGTCGACTTGGCATCCACGGACCAGACTTCTCTGGTGGTGGAGGGGAATCCAAATCTCTCCTATTTGAGGCTGCCAAAAAACTTTGGCTGGACGAAGGCCGCAAACATCGGTCTCCGGTCGACTCAGGGTGAGAGTATCCTCTTTCTCGATCCTCGGGTTGAACTCGCCCCAGGGGCGGTGGAGATCCTGGCCGACGCAGTGGAGGAAAATGGTGCCGTTGCTGCGGCAATACCGACCCTTACGGGTCCCGACGCTCGTCCCGCATCCTACCTCCGGCAACTCCCTTCGCCCCAGAATCTTCGACCGGATCTGACCTCTCCGGCTGATCCGACTACTGCTGAGTCCGTCGAGTACCCCGGCTCCTTTGCCCTGCTAATTCGTAAATCTTTTCTCAAGGGAATGAACTTCCTCGATCAGCGGTACGGGGAACTCTGGGCTGACGCCGAAATTGCCGCTCAAGTGAAAAGTGCGGGACGCCGGATCCTTCGTTGTCCCGGCGCCGGCGGAATCCTTCACCCCGAACAACCGAAGCAATTGGACGCGGGTCTCCTTGAGTCCGATTGGCATGCCGGCGCTGCCGTATATCTGAAAAAGCACCACGGCAGTGGCTTTGGCCACAGCGTCGGTGCCACCTTCAGCTCTCTTTTTTCTGGTCGCCTCAGTTTGACACGCCGGATCGTATCCGGTGACAAATTCGATGGAACCCAGGAGTAATCGAAACCGTTAGTTTTGCGCCGACTCGGCGTGATGTGCTATCCTTGGTCTTTGCGCGCACACTCTTTGTGTGCCCTGCCGACCCCAAATTTTCGGAGTCTTCTTATGGAATGTCCTGTAACTGGTATCAAGACGCGATTCGGAAATCGTGTTTCGCACGCGAATAACAAAACCCGCCGCACCTGGCAGCCGAATATGCAGCGTAAGCGCTTTTGGTATCCGGCCGAGAATCGCTTCATCCGCCTCACGATCAGCGTCCAAGGTATCAAGCATATCGACAAGGTCGGTATCGACGTAGTCGTCAAGGACCTTCGGGCGAAGGGCGTTAAATTCTAGAGGTTTTGACACACGGGGCAGAAGTGAGTTCCCCGTTGCGCCAAAAAGATTTTTTGAATGGGGGAGCCGCACACGAGACATGGCTCCCCGCCTCTGCCGTATACTCGGTGTTCGCGCTGGAAGCTCCCCTTCCGCCCCGACGTGTCGACGTAGTCAGAGATCGAAGAACCCCCGTGCCCGATAGCCTCTTCGAGAAGCCTTCTCATCTCCTCCCACATGTGGGTCAACTGCTTCTGTGACAGGCCAGCGCTGCTGCGCGCGGGATTCACGCGGGCGCGAAACAATAGTTCGTCAACGTAGATGTTCCCTAGTCCCCGCACGAAAGTTTGCGTGAGCAGCAGTGGCTTGATTCCAGTTCGATGGCTCCAGGCCCGATTCACAAACTCTTGCAACGAAATCTCCAGCGGGTCCGGGCCCAACAGACGTAACCCCTCCGGTATCTCCTCGCCCCAGATTACTCGACCAAATTGACGAATATCTTCCAAGCTTAAAAGTACACCGTCGAAGAGCCATTTCGCCCGCGTGTACTTGCTGTCCGGTACGTCGAACAGTAGCTTGCCGGTCATTCCGAGGTGGATCGCCAGATAGCCCCGATTTAATTCGATTAAGACGTATTTGCCGTGGCGACGAACCTCCTTGACGAATGCCCCATCCAGCGCGGGAGGCGTCACCCCGCGAAAAACCCGCGATGGCCAATACGTTGCTGAGCCGACAGTCGCGCCCTGTAAGCGAACCGCCAGCGCCCGGACGATTGTCTCTACCTCCGGAAGTTCGGGCATCGTCTACGGGAGCTCCAGTCGGATTTCATCGCCCACTATCTCCACCTTGTAGGTGCGCAACACTATGGCTTCATTGAAGTCGCACTTTCCAGTCGTGCAGTCAAATTCCCACCCATGCCAAGGGCACACCAAAATGTTGTCGTGCAGGGCCCCCATGGCGAGCGGGCCCCCCAGATGCGGGCACCGATTATCCACCGCATACAACGTTCCACCCCGATTGCACACCGCTACTTCGGTCGCCCCAGACTTCACCAACAGCACCCCGCCGGGCTTTACATCACCCGCCGAGCCTACACGTACAAAAGACATATAGAATTAACCTACCATGCGCACTCTTCTGTTCCTCTGCTCCGTTTTAGCTCTCACTCCTAGTTGCAACCGGTCGATGGAGAACATCATCGGGGTCGTGCCCAAAGGCGCCGGTCACGTCTTCTGGCTTACCGTTAAAGCCGGAGCGGAAAAGGCGGCGCAGGAATCTGGGTACACGGTCGAATGGAACGCTCCAACGTTGGAAGTCGATTCCAGCCGACAGAAGGACATCATCGACTCCATGATCAACCGACGTCTAGCCGGTATCGCCCTTGCCCCCGTAGACCGCAAAGCCCTCGCCGGTACGGTGGATAGGGGCACCGCTGCCGGCATTCCCATCGCCGTCTTCGACTCCGACGTCGATACGCCCAATCGGCTCACCTACGTCGCCACGGATAATCGCGCGGGCGGTCGCCTCGCCGCCCGCCGCATGGGTGAAAGTCTCCACGGCAAGGGAAAGGTCGCAGTCATCGGATTCATGCCCGGCTCCGCCTCCACCATGGACCGTGAGGACGGCTTTCGCGACGAGATCCTCGCTTCTTTCCCGGGCATCCAAATCGTCGTCATGACTTACGGCATGGCGGATCGTGCCAAGTCAATGGCCGTCACCGAAAATGCTCTCACGGCCCATCCCGACCTCGCCGGTGTCTTTGCCGACAACGAATCCAGCGCGGTCGGTGCCTTGCAGGCCATTAAAGGCCGCCAAGCCAGACAGGTCAAGTTCATCGCCTTCGACGCCAACGAACAGTTCATCGTTGATCTCCGCGCGGGTTGGATTGATGCCCTCGTCCTCCAGGACCCCTACCGAATGGGATACGACGCCGTAAAAGCGATCACCACCAAGTTAAAGGGCGGGACCCCCGCTCCTCGCACTGACCTCCCAGCGACTCTCGTCACCCTGGCCAACATCGATTCGTCGCAGATCCCACCACAAATTCTACCCGCCTTTCAGCGTCAGATTAGCCAGACAAGCCACTAGTCGCGCCGGAATCCGCCCGGCTTTGGAAAGCGCGGTCGAAACGGTCGATCGCCCGGACCGTCACTCGACGGACGCGGCCGAAACGGTCGATCGCCTCCCTGGGGTCGCGCCCCCCCCTGCGGCCGGTCCCCACCGTACGGAGGACGCGACGGCCGATCTCCCCCGCCACCATACGGCGGTCTGGACGGCCGGTCCCCGCCAAAGGGCGGACGCGACGGCCGATCCCCCCCATAAGGAGGCCGCGCAGGCCGGTCGCCATAGGACGGCCGATCCCGATCCCCACCACCACGGTACGGCGGCCGATCCCCGCCCTGCGGCCGATCCCCGCCCTGCGGCCGATCCCCGCCATACGGCGGACGCGAAGGCCGATCTCCGTAACTCGGACGTTGCGGCCGGTCTCCGCCCCCACCGCCAAAAGAAGGCCGATCTCCGCCATACGAAGACCGCTGCGGGCGATCTCCGCCCCCACCGCCATAGGACGGCCGATCCCGATCGCCACCGCCGCGATAAGGAGGCCGATCCCCCCCTTGCGGACGATCGCCTCCGTAGGACGGTCGCTTCACATAGGGTCGGTCGCCTCCCCCGCCCCCTTGATAGGGCGGCCGCTCGCCGCCACGGTCTGCACCACCTTGATACGGAGGCCGTTCCCCGTAAAGTGGGCGCTTCATATAAGGCCGATCGCCTCCGCCCCGATCTTCGCGCGAAGGTCTGTCATCGCGTACGGGCCGATCGTCAAACGACCGCTCCTCCGCCGCCGGCGAGGCGTCCGTCGTAGCCGTTGCCGCCGGTCGAAACTCCCGTGGGCCGCGCACATCAGACGCTTCGCCCGGACCATAAGGCCGCCGTTCGGAAGGTCGCACAAACAGCCGCTTTTCCTTGTGGTCTATGATCTCTTCCGGACCATTCCGCAGCAGCGCATCGGCGGTCTGCACCGCGCACAAAAGAGCCGCCACCTTGTGCACCCGCACCATGTGCGCACCCTGCAAAATCGCCCCGGTAATCGCCGCCGCCGTCGCAAAATCCTGCTGTAAACTGTCGTTCAGCTTCTGACCCAGAAACGCCTTCCGCGACGCGCCCACCATGATCGGCATGTCGAGCTCGCGCAACTTGCCCAGCCGCGCCAAAATCTCGTAGTTCTGGTCTCCGCGCTTCCCGAAGCCCAAGCCCGGGTCGATGATAATCTTTGCCCGATCGACCAGCCCCTTCTGCGCCCGATTCACGCTGTTTTCGAGATCACTCAGCACCGATTCGCTCGGATGCGTCATGTTCCCCAGCTTGGCCCAAGTCTCCGGCGTGCCCCGCATATGGTTCAGAATCAAACCCGCATCCTGCGATGCCACCACGTTCGCCACTTTCGGATCCAGCGTCAGATTCGACGGATCGTTGATAAATGCAACCCCGTATTCGAGCGCCTTCTCCGCAACACTGCTCTTGTACGTGTCGACTGAAATCGGAATCGTCAGCTTCCCTTCTAGCTTTTTCAACACCGGAATCAAACGCCGCAACTCCTCTGCTTCGCTCACCGGCACCGCGCCCGGCTTGGTCGACTCCGCGCCGATGTCGATGATATCGGCGCCCTGCGCCTCCAACTCGAGCGCGCGGGCCACCGCCCGATCCGGATCGCTGAACCGCCCCCCATCGGAGAAGCTATCGGGCGTGACGTTCAGCACCCCCATAATCAACGTGCGGTCGCCAAACTGCAACTCGTAACCGCGAACTTTCATCAAATACCGTTTTGGGCGGATCATCCTTGTACCTTCTTCCACTTCTTACCTAAGCGCAATACATAACTACCCGGGAACTCCAGCGTGACCATTTCCGATACTCGAGCGCCGTCCACTTCGAGCGCCCCCTCTTTGATCTTCCGCTGTGCTTCGCTCCCTGAAGCCGCCAGCCCGCACCGCACGAGTAGCTTGTCTACCCGCAATCCTGTCTCTGTCACTCCGTAAACTTCGAGTTCCGTCGGCACCGAGCCTTGCGAAACCACGCGAGTCCACTCTTCCGCCGCTCGTTCGGCGTCGGCTCGAGAATGGAAATCAGACACGATCAGCCGTGCCAGTTCCATCTTCGTCCCTTTCGGGTGTGCCAGCCGGAGTTTTTGAATCTCACTGACCGTCTTATCGGTGAGCAACTCGTAGTATCGGAACATTAGATCGTCTGAAATCGACATCAACTTCTGGAACATCACCGGAGCCGACTCGGTAATCCCAACATAGTTGTTCTTCGATTTCGACATCTTTTCAACGCCGTCTAAGCCTTCCAGCAGCGGCACCGTCCCCACGATCTGCGGAGGTTGCCCGTAGGCCCGTTGCAACTCCCGGCCAACCAGCAGGTTGAATTTTTGATCGTTGCCTCCCAACTCCACGTCGCACCGCATCATCACGGAGTCGTATCCCTGCGCCAGCGGATACAAAAACTCATGCACCGAAATCGGCGTATTTGAAGCGTAGCGTTTGGCGAAATCGTCTCGTTCCAAAATCCGCGCCACCGTGTAGTGAGAGCAAAGTCTCACCATCTCTTCGAACGACAACGGTTCCAGCCATTTGCTGTTGAACTCGATCAACGTTTTTTCCGGGTCGAGAATCTTAAACACCTGAGTCTTGTAAGTCTCGGCGTTGGCCTTGATCTCGTCCCGCGTCATAGCTGGGCGCATGGCGTTCCGGCCCGATGGATCCCCGATCAAGCCGGTCATGTCTCCAATCAGAAACGTCACAGTATGGCCTAAGTCCTGAAAATGCTTCATCTTACGAATCAGCACGGTGTGGCCGAGGTGCAGATCTGGCGCTGTCGGATCAAAGCCGGTTTTTACGCGTAAAGGGCGACCCAGTTTGAGCCGTTCGCGGAGATCCTCTTCTCGGATCAGTTCCGCCATGCCTTTTCTCAGATAGGCGATCTGCTCTTCAATTGTCAAAGCCATTCCAATCCTCTAGGATTCGCGTATTCGCGAAATAGAAGCCTTCATTAACAATGGCACTCGCGCCCGGCGTTGTCCACCCCGATCCCCTCGGAAAACAGAAGTCCATCCACCATGAAAGGAGCCGCATCTCGAAACGCCGCGCGCAGCACGGGCCCTGCACCACTCACCGCAATCTAAACGCAAGGCCAACCTCGGGTTACACCATGTCATTGCCACCGTCCTAAACAACCAAGTAATTGGTGGCACGCGACTGTAACGTTCCAAACGCACTCCGGCTGCGGTTCCCGATTCGCCCACAATTATTGGCGATTGCCAATCCTAGTCCCACCAAAGCGATCCCCCGTTCGACCACCGTGAAAAGCAGCCTACTGTCAGTATCCTTCACCAAAACACCGGCACCCGAGTAAGCAATTCCGCCGACGCCGACGAAAAACGCGAAACCCGTTTACTCCCCCCACCCTAAGCCCTATGCGTCACCGGGCTTCCGCATGGTCAATCAAGTGAACGCAAGCGATCCGCCGCAATCTGCCGTCGCCGGTACCTGCGGCTGGGGCGAGGTGATGCCGGAAACGTTTTCGATTCGGTGGATCGGGCCAAACCCAAGCACGCAGAGTAGGGGGATAAAAACCATTACCTGCGATCCCGTTTGACCGACGGCGACCCGTCGGTGCTCTGGCGCGGCACGCACAATTGACGCAGCTCGATGCGGTGTTCCGATCGTTGAAGAGTGCCCCGGGGATTCGCCCGATTTGCCCTCCGTTCGAGCGCTGCGTGGCTGCTCACATTTTGCAGGCGATTTTAGCGCATTCGTCACACGTGACCTTGAAACACCGACAGGTGGGCGATGCTAAACGTGCCGAGGTCGGATGGCTATTGCTCTATGGTTGCCTCGCTACAAGCAGCCGGAAGAAACGAAAGTGAAGGGCCGCGGCAGTGAAGTAGGTGCTGGAGCAATTTCGCCGGGCACGGCCACCGCCGGAAAAATCGGATTGTGGTGAAGACCGAGGGCCTGCCCGTTCTTTGGCTCACCGGTAAAAATCGGGTGAGCTGCCGAGACCGCCGACGATCCATCCCCTAACGTCATGCGAGTCGCGTGCGGCCAGCCGATCAGCCATCCCGACTACGCGCCGCGGAACCGTGATCAGGGAGAGGCCGAAAAACGAAGGGGCTGGGCGTCCCGCGACCCACCATTCAGTGGGGTGCGTGTCGGCGGGCGAGACTGTCCGGGGCGGCTGGCTGGTTATGGCGCACATTCATATCTGGGCGGTTATATGTTTTTTCCAAAGGTGCATCGACCGGTGAGAGTGACGGAGAATGGAAGGGGAACCCTAACCATGAGGACTTACTGCTTGCTGTTTCTGACGGTGTTGACGGCGGGGGCGCAGAAGGCTCCAGAGACGCGGATGGATAATGTGGCGGAGACGCTGCATGGGGTAACGGTCGTCGATCCGTATCGATGGCTGGAAGACCAGGAGGCGCCAGAAACCCGGAAGTGGATCAGCGAGCAGGACAAGTACGCGCGGAGTTTCATCGATAAGGCTCCTCGGCGGGCGGCGATTGAAGAAAGACTCGGTGAGTTGATGCGGGTGGAGACCGTGGCGTTCCCCACTGTTCGGGGGAACCGGTTCTTCTACACTCGGCGGGCCGCGGAACAGAGTCAGCCGGTACTCTATGTGCGGGAGGGGCTAACGGGGGTCGAGCGGCTGTTGGTGGATACGAACGGGATGGGCGGGAGTGTTTCGGTGACGCTGCTGGCGGTGAGCGCTGATGGGTCGGTGATCGCTTACGGGTTGCGGAAGGGGGGCGAGGACGAGACGGAAGTACAGTTACTTGACGTGGCGACGGGGAAGGACGTGGGGAGTAAGCTGGCGCGGGGCCGGTATATGGGGGTGGAGATCGGGCTGGATAACAAAACCCTGTATTTGTCTAAGTTTGAAGACCCGGGGCCGCGGGTTTATCGGTACCGGGAGGGGGCGGCGATGGAGACGCTGTTCGGCGAAGGCTATACGGCTCAGAATATTGTGGGGATTGAGCTGTCGCCGGAGGGGAAGTGGCTACTGCTGACGGTGATGTTGGGGTCGGCGGGCAGCAAGGACGAGGTGTATCTTCTGGAGACGGAGAGTAAAAAGATAGTCACGATTAATAAGGACATAAATGCGAGGTTTCGGGGGTCGTTTGCGGGGGAAGGGACGATTGTCTTTACGACCGATTGGAAGGCTCCGAAGCAGCGGGTGTTGACCGTGCCAACGGGGGCGCCGGAGTTGGCAAAAGCGCGGGAGATTGTGCCGCAAGGGCAGTGGCATTTGGAGAGCACGTCGCTGGTAGGCGGGTTGATTGGATTGCAGTATTTGGAGAACGTCCAGTCGAAAGTGAAGTTCATTGATTTGGAGGGCAAGCTCAAGCGGGAGATGGCGGCTCCGGGATTGGGGACGGCGTCGAACGTATATGGCGAGTGGACGAATGATACGGCGTTTTTAAGTTATAACTCGTTCTATCAGCCGAATACCATTTACTCTTATTCAGTGAGTAAGGGTACACAGGCGGAGTTTGCGCGGGAGCGGGTGCCGGTAGAGAAGATCGATGTGAAAGTGGAGCAAGTTTCGTATTCCTCTAAAGACGGCACGAAGGTGCCAATGTTTTTGGTGCATCGGAAGGATCGGAAGTTGGATGGGAAAAACCCGACCCTGCTGACGGGATATGGTGGGTTTCAGGTGACGATGACGCCGGGGTTTTCGGCGCTGTCGGCTTGGTGGGTGGAGCATGGGGGCGTGATTGCGCTGCCGAACTTGCGGGGGGGCAGCGAGTTTGGGGAGGCTTGGCATGAAGGGGGGATGCAGGCGAAGAAACAGAACACGTTTGACGATTTTGTGGGGGCGGCAGAGTGGTTGATTGCGAAGAAGTATACGCGGCCGGAGAAGTTGGCGATTCGGGGGGGATCGAATGGGGGCTTGTTGGTGGGGGCGGCGATGACCCAGCGGCCGGAGTTGTTTGGCGTGGTGAGTTGCGCGGTGCCGTTGCTCGATATGGTTCGGTATCACCTATTCAAGGTGGCGCGGTTTTGGGTGCCGGAGTACGGGTCCGCCGAGGATGCGGGGCAGTTTAAAACCATCATGGGCTACTCGCCGTACCAGAATGTGAAGGACGGGGTTAAGTATCCGGCGACAATTTTGATCACGGGGGACGCGGATACGCGGGTGGATCCGTTGCATGCGCGGAAGTTTGCGGCGCGGTTGCAGAAGGCGACGGGGTCGGGACGTCCGGTGATTCTGCATTACGACACGGAGGGGGGGCACTCGCAGGGGTTGCCGATTGGGAAGCGGATCGGGAATTTAGCGGATGAGTTGGCGTTTGTGACGGCACAGTTGGGGTGGAAGTAGGGCGGGCTACCAACCTGTCAGGCGCTTCTCGGAGGGGGAGGCAACCGCGCCGTTCGTTTGTTAAGCCATGCGGGTCGGCGCGGCATCTAACCGATTTGGGTCTGCCGCGGTCAGGAATCCGGAAGGAATGCCTATGGGTGCTATAGCCCCCAAACCAGGCATCCCCGCCCTATACTTGGGGCGGAACCAAGTTTCGATCAAATAAGGAGAATTTCATGAAAATGAATTTTAAGACGCTGCTTGCCGGTTTTGCCGTCTCATTGGCCGCTTTCGCCCAGCAGGGCAAGCCTAACCTCAACTGGTGGCCCGACCAGCTTGACCTTTCCCCCCTACGCCAGCACTCGGTCGAATCCAATCCACTCGGCACCGATTTCAACTACGCCAAAGCCTTTGCCAGCCTCGACCTCAAAATCGTCAAGCAAGACATCCAGAAGGTGCTCACCACCAAGCAGGCATGGTGGCCCGCCGACTACGGCAACTACGGACCGTTCTTTATTCGCATGGCCTGGCATAGCGCCGGCACCTACCGCACCACCGACGGACGCGGCGGCGGTGCCGGCGGCCAAATGCGCTTCGACCCGCTCAATAGCTGGCCCGACAACGGCAACCTCGACAAGGCTCGGCGCCTGCTGTGGCCCGTGAAACAGAAATACGGACAAAAGCTCTCCTGGGGCGACCTCATGGTCCTGGCCGGCAACGTATCGCTCGAATCCATGGGCTTCAAAACCTTCGGCTTTGCTGGCGGTCGCCGCGACGATTGGGAACCGGATCTTACCTACTGGGGACCAGAAAAAAAGTTCATGGCCGATGAACGCTATAGCGGCGATAGGAAGCTGGCCAACCCCCTAGCCGCCGTACAGATGGGCCTGATCTACGTGAATCCGGAAGGCCCGAACGGCAAGCCGGATCCGATGGCCGCGGCGCGTGACATCCGCGAAACCTTTGGCCGCATGGCCATGAACGACGAAGAGACCCTGGCCCTGATCGCCGGTGGCCACACGTTTGGTAAGGCCCATGGCGCTCATGCTCCAAGCAAGTGCGTCGGCGCCGAGCCCGCCGCGGCGGGCATCGAACAGCAGGGCTTGGGATGGAAGAACGCCTGCGGCAGCGGCAATGCCGGCGATACCGTTACCAGCGGACTGGAAGGCGCTTGGACCTCCCGGCCGACGCAATGGACCTCGGAATACCTCGAAAACCTGTTCGCTTATGAGTGGGTGATGACCAAGAGCCCCGCCGGGGCGACGCAGTGGATGCCAGCCGACGGCAAGGCGTCGAACCTCGTACCGGACGCGCATGACCCATCCAAACGGCATGCGCCGATGATGTTCACGACGGACATAGCGTTGAAAGTCGACCCGGCGTACCGCAAAATTGCAATGCGCTTTCGGGAAAACCCCGCCGAGTTCCAGCTTGCCTTTTCAAAGGCTTGGTTCAAGCTGACCCATCGCGACATGGGCCCGAAGTCCCGCTACGTCGGGACGGAAATCCCGAAGGAAGACCTGATTTGGCAGGATCCAATCCCGAAAATGGAATCGGCACCGATGACCCCGAAAGATGTTGCTGCGTTGAAGGCTAAAATCCTGGCTTCTGGTTTGACGGCGTCGGAGTTGGTCCGGACGGCTTGGGCATCGGCGGCTTCGTTCCGTGGCACCGACAATCGTGGTGGCGCCAACGGAGCGCGCATTCGCTTGGCTCCCCAAAAAGACTGGGCGGCGAACAATCCGGCCGAACTCGCCAAAGTGCTGCCGAAGTTAGAAGCGATTCAGCAGCAGTTCAACGCCACAGGCGGCAAGAAGAAGGTCTCGATGGCCGATCTGATTGTCCTGGCTGGCAACGCGGCGATTGAGCAGGCCGCGAAGAAGGCCGGCGTGACCGTGACGGTACCGTTCGCTCCCGGTCGGGGAGATGCTACCCAAGCGCAGACAGACGCGGCGACCTTCGCGACGCTTGAACCGACCGCGGACGGCTTCCGGAACTACTATGCCAGCGGGCAGCGGTTGTCGCCGGCAGAGTTGCTCGTCGATCGGGCCAAGCTGCTGACGCTGACGGTGCCGGAGATGACCGCGCTTGTGGGCGGTATGCGGGCGCTGAACGCCAATGTGGGCCAAGGGGCGCACGGAGTGTTCACCGATCGGCCGGGTACGCTCAGCAACGACTTCTTCGTCAATCTGCTGGATATGTCGACGCAGTGGAACAAATCGGCGAAGACCGAGGGCCTTTACGAAGGTGTCGATCGGGCAACCTCCAAGGCTAAGTGGACGGCAACGCCGGTGGATCTAATCTTCGGGTCGAGCACGGAACTGCGGGCAATTGCCGAGGTTTATGCTTCGTCCGATGGCCAGGAGAAGTTTGTAAAAGACTTCGTGAGGACCTGGGCGAAGGTGATGAATCTGGACCGCTTCGAGACGAATAGAGAGTAGAAAAAAAGGCTCAGTCTCTGAATCGTGGCCGACTCTTAATACGGATGACATCAGTGTGGCTTAGCTTGGAGGACGGGTACACTGATGTCGCTCCGTCCAATCCTCCTGCCGCTATTCGTATTCGCCTGCGCTGCACTTCCGGCGACCGCCCAGTTTGAAACGGCTACCGTCCTGGGAACGATAGTTGACTCCTCCTCTGCGTCGTTACCAAGGGCGCGTGTGCAGTTGAAGAACCTCGCTACCGGAGTGGATACGACCACCGTTTCCGACGACAGCGGCAACTTCGAATTCTTCAATGTTCGTATTGGCCGGTATGTGGTTCGGTCCGAGAAGCAGGGCTTTGCGTCAACCGTCTCCCCTGCATTTCCTGTAGTCGTCGGGGCTCGACAACGTCTCGATCTTCGGATGAACGTGGGCGCGATATCGGAAACCGTTACCGTGACCGACGCGGTTCGGACCCTGGAGACCGACTCCAGCGACCGCGGCCAAGTGATTTCGTCCGAGAAGATCGTAAATCTCCCGCTGAACGGCCGCTCCTACGCTGACCTTGCCTTACTCTCGCCCGGCGTACGGCCCAGTGTGCTCTCGTTCACGGGCGAAGGTGGTCGGCCGCGCAACGCCTCATTCAACGTGAACGGTCTGCGCTCCTCCTTGAATAACTTCATTATCGACGGCGTGGACAATAACTCCTATGGGACCTCCAACCAAGGCTTCTCCAATCAAGTGGTGCAGGTTTCGCCGGACGCGGTCGCCGAGTTCAAGGTGGTTACCAACAACTACTCGGCCGAGTATGGTCGCGCCGGCGGGGCCATTATCAACGCCTCCGTGAAGAGCGGCACGAACGAGGTTCACGGGGCGGCTTGGGAGTTTCTGCGCAATACACAATTGAACGCGATCGGGTTTTTCCAGCCTCGCGAGGGCAAGAAACCCACCCTGGTTCAGAATCAGTTCGGTGCCGCGTTAGGTGGCCCGATCAGAAAGGACAAGCTGTTTGTCTTTGGCAATTACGAGGGCTTTCGCCGGATTACGACGCAGTTTGCCCTTTCTTCGGTCGCGACGCTGGAACAAAGAGCGGGGATCTTTACCGACGCCGCCGGAAGGGCCATTCCGCTGCAGAATCCGGTCACCGGTGCGACCTATACAGACGGCCGAATCCCTGCCTCGGCCATCACGACGTTCGGCCGCAAAGTATTCGGCGAACTGCCCGTACCGAATCGGCCCGGCTTTGCCAACAACTATGAGTCGCTGCCGCGCTCAACGCAGAACGACGATAAGGGCGATATCAAAATCGACTATTACCTGAACAGCCGGTTGAATGTGTTTGGCCGCTATAGCCATCGGGAGGCCAATGCGTTGGAGCAAGCCGGGCTGCCGACCCCATCGGGCGGGGGCGGCAATGGGTTCGTTTCGGAATACAACCGCCAAATCGTGTTTGGGGGCACTTACACGCTGAGCCCCACTTCCCTGCTCGACGTGCGGTTCGGCGCGTCGCGCAGCAAGGGTGGCCGGTTGCCGCTGGACATTGGTAAGGGCAACATGTTGTCGCTGTATGGCATTCCAGGCCTGACGGAAGATCCCGAGTACGCTGGGGGATTGAATACGCAGAACATTGGGGGTTACACGAGCTTGGGCCGCCAAGCGAGCAATCCACAGTTCCAGAACCCGTCGGTGTACAACCCGAAGGTGAATTACTCGCGGTTTCTGGGCAAACTCAGCTTGAAAGCCGGCTACGAGTATCAACGGATCCACACCGAAATCCAAGACTTCACGCCACAATACGGCCGGGATTCTTACAGCGGGCAGTTTTCGCGCCCAACGACCGTGGCCGCGAACAGCGTTTACAACCTGGCCGACTTCCTGCTGGGGCTGCGTGGCAACTACGACGCCGCCAATGTGTTGGTGGCGCAATACCGCCAACAGATGCACTTTATGTACTTGCAAGCGGACTGGAAGTTTAGCTCGAAGCTGACGCTGAATCTCGGGGCTCGCTATGAGTTCGCAACGCCGCAGTACGAAGCGCAGAATCGGCTCTCGAACTTCGATCCGCAGACGAAAACATTGGTGCCTGCGACGGACGGTTCCTTCCGCAACCGAAGCGGCGTTGAGCCGGACACGAATAACTGGTCGCCCCGGATCGGCCTGGCTTATTCGGTGAGCCCGAAGTTCGTGCTGCGCAGCGGGTTCGGGGTGAGCTATATCCACTTCAATCGCCTGGGAGGCGAGAACATTCTGAGCGGCAATATTCCGTGGGTGCTGCGGCCCAGCATCGCGCAACTGCCGTCGCAGGGCCCGTGCCGGGCAGGGCAAGCGCCGCAGACCTGCTTCCGCACGACTCCCGAGGGCTACCCCGTCGGCTTCCTGAATCCCGCCAATGTGTCGACGGCGACGACTCGGTCGCTCCATATCCCGGTGGACACGCGTACGGCGTACACGTCGAGTTGGCATTTTTCGCTACAGCGCGATTTAGGTAAAGACCTGGTGCTGGACTTGGCGTATGTCGGCAACCGGACGAGCAAGCTCGTGATTCTGGGCGACCTGAATCAGGCGCGCTTCAACGGCCCGACTGAGAATCTGACGGTGGACCAACGTCGCCCGATCACCGGATACACGACCATTCAGACGGCCCCGCCGCTAGGCTGGGCGAACTACCACTCGCTGCAGGTTCGGCTGGAACGCCGCTTCTCCAGCGGCTTGTATCTGCTCAACTCGTTTACCTATTCGAAGGCACTCGACAACGCGGCGGGTCATCTCGAAACTTTCTTCGGGGACGACTCCCGGACCAACGTGTTCAACCTCTCCAAGGAGAAGGGCGTTTCCAGCTACGACCAGACCCTGAACAATACGACGTCGGTCGTTTGGGATCTGCCGTTTGGTAAAGGAATGCGCTTCGGGACGGCGATGGCTGCCCCGTTCGACTACCTTGTCGGCGGCTGGCGCGTCACTCTCATCAATACAATGGGCAGCGGTTTACCAGGCACGCTGCGCTACAACACGGTGGCTCGCCAGGGGATCGGCGGGGCGGGGGTGTCGATTCGTCCGAACGTGACGGGGGCGAGTCTCTACTTCCCGAATGACCAGCGGGAATGGTTCCGTTGGCTTGACCCCGCGGCTGTGCAGCCGGTCGCGGCGAACGAGAGCAATCCGTTTGGCAATGCCGGCCGCGGCACCGTTCGCGGCGAGGCGCTCTATCAGGCGGACCTCGGTCTCCACAAGACCTTCCCGATCACGGAGCGCTTTCGGCTGGAGTTCCGCGGCGAAGCGTTCAATCTTTTCAACTCGACCAACTTCCTGGTCCCGGATACCAACCGATCGAACGTCACCTACGGGACGGTCACCTCCACCCGCGCGGCCCGGCAACTACAGTTCGCCCTCAAGCTTGTCTTCTAGTCATCGATTATCACTCACAATGAAAAATATCTTCGTTTCCTTCTTCGTTCTTGGACTTCCGCTCTCCGCCTTGGCGCAACTGGACCAAGGACAAATTGCTGGCACGGTCACCGATCCTTCGAAAGAGCTCATCGTTGCCGCCAAGGTGTCAGTGGTGAGCGAACAGACCGGCCGGCGTGTGGCCGCCGCCACTGGGCCGAACGGCGGGTATGTCGTCCCCAATCTGGCAATTGGCCTCTATTCCGTCGAAATAGAAGCTCCAGGGTTTCGGAAGTTTGTTCGCGAAAAGGTGAAAGTAGACGTCGCTACGAGGACGTCGGTCGACGCCCAGATGACGCTGGGTGCGACGACCGAGACCGTGACGATTACCGATCAAATCGCGCCGCTCCAGGATTCCAGCGCGCAGTTGGGACGGGTCGTCGAGTCGCGCCAGATCTCCGACCTTGCGTTGAATGGCCGCAATCCGATCAATCTCGCCCTCATCAAAGCCGGAGTGGTGGGCAGCAACTTCAACGCGTTTAACCCGACGGGCTTCGGGACAGGGCTTTCGATCAATGGAGGTCAGTTGGATGGAAACAATGTGACGATGGACGGGGTATCGGCCGTCCGGACCAGGGGTGACGGTCAAAGCAGCCCGGCTTTGCTGGGCGTCTTCAACGCGGATGCGTTGCAGGAGGTGCAGATTCTGACATCGAGCTATCCCGCTGAGTACGGTCGCGCTTCCGACGGACAAATCCGTTTTGTCACCAAAAGCGGCTCGCGTGATTTTCACGGTACGGCCTGGCACTTTTTGCGAAATTCCGCCTTCGACTCCAACAGCTGGGTCCGCAACTCCAGTAACACGTTCGACGCGACCCGGCCCGCCCCATTCCGTTTCAATCAGCCTGGCTTTTCGATCGGCGGCCCGGTGTTCGTGCCGCGTCGGTTGAATGCCAAGCGGAACAATATCTTCTTTTTTGTGGCCGAGGAGTGGATCAGCTACCGGCAGGAGAAAACCGGCTCGGCGACGGTTCCTAGCGCGCCGATGCGGCAGGGTGATTTCAGCGAACTGCTCAACGCGGCGAATCCGTTCTTCCGGCGGGCGATCTCATTGCGAGATCCGCTGAGCGGTGCCCCGTTTCCAAACAATGTGATTCCCAACAATCGCCTGAGCCCCAACGGCATCGGTCTGTTGCGGGCATATCCGATGCCTACCGCAGGTTTTCAACAGGGGACGGCTAACTGGATTGATTCCCAACCCAATCCGCGAGATATCCGAAAAGATACGGTCCGCGTCGACGTGCTATTCGGATCGAGCCGCCTTTCCTTTACGGGCACCAACTTCTACTTCGCCGAGGACGACCCCTTCCGCGGCAGCTTCACGGTAGCGAACACCCGTTGGCGCCGTCCAAATCAGACGGGTGCGTTGAGTCTTTCCTCCACCGTCTCCTCCCGCATGGTGAACGAGTTTACCGCCACCGCCGCCAACGACGTGGTGCAAATGAGTCTCTACCCCTTCGACGGCGTAAACCGCTATGAGCGGTCGCGCTACAACATCAATTTCCCCTACGTCATCCCCGGTGCCAAGCGCCTGGAGAATCGGATCCCGACGATCGACATTACTGGTCTCACTTCGCTGGACGGATCATCCAAGCCGGGCACCAGCTCCGGGCCGATGGTATCGCTTTCGGATAATTTCACTTGGATTTTCAATTCTGGACACACTCTAAAATTCGGAGCCTTTTTCGGACGGGATACCCAGATCAACGCCGACCAGGTCGCGTTCAACCAGAACGGCTGGTTCACCTTCCGCGACTCGGGTAACCCCTCGACCACCGGTAACGCGCTCGCCAATGCGGCACTCGGCAACTTCGACACCTACTTTGAAATTGGTCCGGCCGCCGATACCCATGTGCGCAGCAACGCCGTCGAGGCTTTCGTACAGGACACCTGGAAGCTTCGCCCCAACCTGACGCTTGAACTTGGCCTGCGCTACTCCTACTTCGCACCGTGGACCGCTAAATGGAACGATATCTCTAACTTTGACCCGCGATACTATACCGCGGCGAACCGCGCGACGCTGGATCCGCGCACCGGCGCCATTCTCAGCGGAGACCCCTACAACGGCATCGTACAAGGCGGCACCAGCTATCCGGAGTCGGCCCAAGGCCGGGCGCTGGGCGCCCTGGTTCCCAACGTACAGCGACTCTTCCGTGGGGTGCCAGAGGGGTTCGTCAATAGCTACTATGCCAATTTCGCTCCGCGTTTCGGCTTGGCTTGGCGCTTAAATCCGAAGTCCGTGCTCCGCCTCGGCGGCGGGTCGTTCAAAGCGCGCGACTTCCTCAACAACGGTTCGTTGTTCCGCAATGCCCCCAACCAAAATCGCGTCGACGTGGTTAACGGTTTGGTGGATACGCCTGGCGGTCGGGGCGGCTCGCAGTTCCCGTTTAGTCTGGGCGCTCTCGCCCTGGAGTACAACTACCCTACCGCTTATCAGTACAGCTTTTCCGTGCAACGCGAGATCCCGTTTGGCTTTGTTCTGGACGCCGCGTACGTCGGGAAGTCGGCGGTCGATCTGTACCGGGTTCGCAATCTGAATCAGTTACGCGCGGGCACGGTGCAGGCCAATCCCGGCATCAACGTCAACGCCTTGCGTCCCTACTACGGCCTCGCGATCATCAACTACAGCGAACAGAGCGGACGCTCCAGCTATAACTCCGCCCAGCTTAGCCTGGACCGCCGTTTCCGCAATGGCCTGGGTTTTGGGCTCGCCTACACTTTCTCAAAGAACATCGACAACGTCAGCACCCCGTTTGATGCCGCCGTCTATCCTCGCGCCTTATCCGGAAACGACCGCCCACACGTCTTGTCCATCAACTACATCTATCAACTGCCCTTTCTCCGCGATGCAAAAACACTCACCGGTAAGTTGCTCGGGAATTGGCAGCTTTCAGGGGTAACCTTCTTCCGCAGCGGCGCCCCGCTGTCGGTGGTCGATGCAACCGATATCGCCGGAGTCGGCACCGGCAGCGCGTCTCAACCCTGGAATTTAGTCGGCCCCACGGCCGTCAGCGGGGAGACCGGAGTGCGTCGCTCGTGGTTCGATCCGGGCGCCTTCTCTTTGCCGATGGCGGGTACGTTTGGCAATGCGGGCCTGAACATCCTCCGGGGCCCGGCTTTCCAAAACTGGGATATCGCGTTATTCAAAAACTTTCGGTATTCAGAGCGGATCAGTGTCCAACTTCGTGGCGAGGCCTTCAACTTCTTGAACCATCCGCTGCTGAGCAATCCAAACACGAACCCGCGCTCGGGCGACTTCAGCCGCGTAGTTACGAAATTCGGCGAACGGAACTTGCAGATCGGCCTTAAGTTACTCTTCTAATCCCATGAGAATCTTCCTCGTCCTCTTAGTATTGAGCGCTCCCTTACTGGCGCAGCCCACGAAATCGTTTCTTTCCTCTCCCCGCCGGGCGTATACCGCGCCGGAATTGAAGGATGCACCGGACGAATGGATTGAACGTTCGTTTGCCTGGGCCGACGATATGTTCCGGACCTATCCTCCGGCGGTGCCCGAACATCCGGCCCGCCGATCGGCCCTGATCCGTCTAGACGACGTACTGCACATTCAATCCGCTCCAGAAAAGCCGATCGTCCAACGCTTTTTCCGGGACCAAGTGACGCGCGGAATTGAAGACATCGAGCGGACCCGTCTTTCGGCCGGGGCACGGCTATGGAAGATCTACAGCCATAGCTGGATTGTTCGGACGCCGACCGTCACGATCGCTTTTGACTTGGTGCCGGGGCCGCCTCGCAACGCGGGGTTCGCTCTGCCGCCCGCGCTGCTGGAACGGCTGGTGGCGCAAACCGACATCCTCTTCATCAGCCACCTCCATTCCGATCACGCGAACAAAGACGTGGCCCGGATGTTCCTCGAAAAGGGTAAGAAAGTGGTGGCCGCCGAGGGCCTGTGGAAGGATGACGCCTACTTCGCTTCTCGCCTTACCTATCCAAAGCGAAGCGCCGAAACCGTGCATTCGATCCAACTCCGGGATGCGGGCCCGGCTCTACGCTACGTCGCCTACCCCGGGCACCAAGGCAAGGCTCCGATCAATAACAATCACCTTGTGATCACTCCGGAATCCTTTGTCGTCATGCAGACCGGCGATCAGTCGTCGGACGACAATGACTGGTCGGACTTCGCATGGATCATGAACGTCGGCTTTCAGCATAAGGTAGATGTGTTGCTGCCCAATTGCTGGACGACCGACATTCAGAGGATGGCCCGCGGCGTGAACCCCAAGTTGATAATAACCGGCCACGAAAACGAGATGTCCCACACCGTCGACCATCGGGAAGACTACACGCAGACCTACAACCATTTGTTCGGCACGCCTTACCCGTTCGTTGTAATGTCGTGGGGCGAAGGCTTCACGGTAGCGCCGTAACGCGCACGAAGCATCCTATTCATCCAACCCCAACACATCGGGCGCAAAATAAAGAGAGTAACTTTCCCTATGAAACGCATCTTCCTGACCCTCTCGTTAATCGGCGTAGTCGGCGTGGCCGCCTGGACCGCCGTGGAGCAATACCGCATGAAGCATCCCGCTTCCGGCCAGTCGATCACCGTACCCGGCCGTAGCGGCGTGAATGCCATGCTCGTGAGCGGGTGGAAGACCACCCCGGCCGGTCGGCACTTGCCTTCCGGGGACATGATTCTGAGCGGTGAGGTGAGCCCGGACGGCAAGCTGTTCGCCTTCACGAACACCGGCTACACCCGGCACCAGTTGCACATCGTCGACCTCGGAACCGAGAAGGAAGTCGCGACGTTCCCGATGGAGCAGGCCTGGAGCGGCTTAGCGTGGGCGCCCAATGGCAAGCGGCTGTATGTATCGAGCGGCGCGGGATATGTGGGCAGCGACATCCTGGTCTATGACCGCTGGGACAAAGAAGGTTGGCAGGAAGCCCGCGGGGGCCTCAACCTGCTCGGCGCGAAGAAGGAAAACTCGGCAATTTCATCGCTGCTGACCTCCGCCGACGGCAAACTGATCTACGCCATCAACAACTCGGACGGCTTCGTGTACATTCTCGAAACCCACGGCGGCCGGGCGGTCGGACGCGTTAAGGCTGGCGATCACCCCTGGGACGGGGTGCTCTCCAAAGACGGAAAGACGCTCTATATCGCCAATATCGGCAGCAGCGACGTTTCGATTTTGAACGTCTCGACCCCGGAGCAGCCCACTCTCCTCGGCATGATGACGACCGACGCCCATCCAAATGATTTGGCTCTGCGCGACGACGGCGTCTTGTTTGTCTCTTGCGGCCATACGAATAACGTGCTCGCTTTCGACGTGAACACGAAGCAACGGCTCGAAGTGATCAACATGGCGCTGGGCCCGAAGGCTCCGGCGGGGACAACGCCGAACTCGCTGATTCTTTCCCCGAACGGCAAGACGCTTTATGTCGCCAACGCGGACAACAACACGGTGGCGGTGGTCGATGTCGCGGCGCGGGGCAAGGCCGAAGTGGAGGGCTTCGTCCCGACAGGTTGGTATCCCACGCTCGTCCGGACGAGTGCGGACGGCAAGCGGCTGTTGGTCGCCAGCGGCAAGGGTGTGGGCACGGGTCCGAACAAAGTGAAGCGGCCGATCGACACCATCGCGCCGGCGGCTAGCTTCCAACATCATGGCAACAATTTGAACGGCCTGCTTTCCTTCGTCGACGTTCCCGACAAGGCCAAGCTCTCGGCGTACTCCAAGCAAGTTTATGAGAACACCCCCTACAAAGACGCCCTGCTGGCTTCGGCGGCGATCCCCGCGGGGACGGTAATTCCGACGCGGGTCGGCGAGCGTTCGCCGATTCAGCACGTGCTCTACATCATGAAAGAGAACCGTACCTATGACCAGGTGTACGGTGACCTGAAGCAAGGCAACGGCGACCCAAGCCTGACGCTGTTCGGCCGCGACGTGACGCCGAATCAGCATGCGCTGGCCGAGCAGTTTGTGCTGCTCGACAACCTGTATTGCAGCGGCGAAGTGTCGCAGGATGGTCAGCCTTGGACAACCTCTGCTTATGTCAACGAATTCACGCAGCGCGCCTGGACCCTGAGCTATTCGCGGCACGGCAGGGTGAATACCGGCGGCGGAGTGGCGGCCCAGTCGACCCCGTACATCTGGGAGTTGGCGGCGAAGAGCGGTCTGTCGGTCCGTACTTATGGCATGGGCAACCGGCGGGGCATCGAGGACGTCCGCAGTGAGAAGTTCGACCAGCAGCCGAATGGCATGCCGGACCGCCGCGCCCGGGATTATCAGCGTGCCGAGCGCTTCATTGCAGACTTCCAGGAGATGGACCAGGCGGGCAAGGTGCCGAACTTCATGATGATGTCGCTGGGCGAGAATCACACGAGCGGCACGGCGCCGGGGGCGTTTACGCCGAAGGCCCAAGTGGCGTCGAACGACGTGGCCGTGGGCAAAATTGTCGAAGCCATCACGAAGAGCAAGGTGTGGGACAAGTTCGCAATCTTCATCATCGAAGACGACGCGCAGAACGGACCCGACCACGTCGATTCGCATCGGACGGCGGCCCTGGTGATCAGCCCTTACACGAAACGGAAGCATGTGGACAGCACGATGTACTCGACGATTTCGATGCTGCGCACGATGGAGCTGATGCTGGGTTTGCCTCCGATGACACAGCATGATGCGTCGGCCACCCCGATGGCGGCGAGCTTCATGGCCAAACCCGATCTCTCCGGCTTCACGGCATTGCCGGCGCGAATCGATCTGATGACGAAGAACTCGCCGCACGCTTATGGCGCCGCAGAATCGGCCCGGCTCGATTGGAGCGACTACGATCGCGCTGACGAGGCGACGCTCAACCGCATTTTGTGGCACAGCATTAAGGGCGAAAACGTTCCTATGCCGGCTCCCGTCCGCCGAGCCTTGCCGACGGCCTTTGGGCTGCTTCGCTTCCCGGACGCCGAGGAATAGCCCCCTGGGAATGGAGCCTTCGCCCTCGTTCACAATAGGCTAATGAACGATCTCACCCAAGGCTCCATTTCGAAGCACCTGCTGAAACTGGCTAGCTTCATTGCCGTCACGATGACGTTTCAGACTCTCTACTACCTAGTGGATCTGTACTTCGTCGCGCGACTCGGGGAGGCCAGCGTGGCCGGGGTAAGCCTCTGCGGTAACCTTGCTATCGCCGTGCTGGCGCTGACGCAAATGCTGAGCGTGGGCACTGCAAGCCTGATAGCGCAGGCCGCGGGCCGGAAGGATCAACCCGCGGCCCAACTGCTTTTTAACCAATCGTTCGTCCTCTCGCTGTTGGTCGGCTCCCTCGTGTTGGCGCTGGGCTTTGCCCTGCGGGTGCCTTACTTGCGAACGCTTAGTTCGGATCCCGCCACGATTCGCGAAGGCGGCGCTTACCTGCTTTGGTTCGCCCCTGCCCTATCGCTGCAATTCGCGTTCGTGGCCATGGGTGCGGCCCTGCGCGGTACCGGCATCGCCAAGCCTTCGATGATCGTGCAGATGATTACGGTGGTCTTGAACTGCGTGCTCGCACCGGTGCTGATTGCCGGATGGGGCACCGGAAAACCGATGGGCGCCGAAGGCGCGGGGCTGGCTACCCTGATCGCTATCGCGGCGGGCGTGGTGGCACTGACCGTTTACTTCATTCGCCTCGAAACGTTTGTCTCCTTTGAACGCGCGCTGTGGAAACCGAATTTCGCGGTGTGGCGGAAGGTGCTGAACCTCGGCGTTCCGTCGGGCGGCGAGTTCCTGATCATGGCGCTGAGCATGGCCACCATCTACTGGATTATCCGCGATTTCGGACCGACCGCGCAGGCCGGCTACGGCATCGGCAGCCGGGTGATGCAGGCGATCTTTCTGCCGGTGATGGCGATCAGCTTCGCCGTCGCACCCTTGGCCGCGCAGAATTTTGGCGCGCGGTTGGGCGACCGGGTGCGGGGGACGCTGCGATCGGCGGCCTTGATGGGAACGGCGCTGATGGCCACCGTGACGTTGCTGTGCCAGATCTCGCCGGGCAGCTTGATTCGGATCTTTTCGACCGACCCGGCGGTGGTGAGCGCGGGGGCGGACTACCTGCGGACGATCGCCTGGACGTTCGTCAGCGGCGGCTTGGTGTTCACGTTCTCCGGCATGTTCCAGGCGCTGGGGAACACCTGGCCGGCGCTCGGGAGTTCCTTTGCCCGCTTTTTTCTGTTTGCCCTGCCGGCGGTGTTTCTGGCGCGAGCACCCGGGTTCCAACTGACTCACCTTTGGTATCTGAGTATTGCAACGAGCGTGGCGCATGCCACGGTTTCGTACTTCCTGTTGCGGCTCGAGATGAATCGGAAGCTGGAGACGTTGAGTTGCTATCCTGAAGGCGCATGATCAATTGGAGTGGAGTGGCGGCGGTGCTGATGGCGTTGGCGGTGGGGTTGGGGGCGTTCGGAGCGCATGCCTTGCGCGATCGGTTGGACGCTTACTCGATGGGGGTTTATGAGAAGGCCGTTTTTTACCACTTTGTGCATGCTTTGGGGTTACTGATCGTCTCCGTGTTGGCGCGGGTGGGGGCGTTGACCGAGGGCGCGGCCGGACGGGTAGGCTGGCTCCTATTTGTGGGGATCCTCGTGTTTTCAGGCTCGCTGTATCTGCTGGCCGTGACCGGAGTGCGGACGCTGGGAGCGATCACTCCTTTGGGCGGCGTCGCGTTCATCTCCGCCTGGTTGCTGCTCGCGTTTTCAGTGAAGCGCGGTTGAGATTACTGGACGCGGACCGCGCCCAGGATTTGCCAGCCGGAGTTGGCCCCGGATATGGTCTGGGTGCCCCCAAAGATAATGCGGCGACCGACGATGCGACTCTCGAACTCTAGCTGGAGGGTCAAGGTAAGCGTATTGCCGATGTCCGAGGCCAATATCCCAGGTCAATATCCGAAAATATGGAGCCCCCAGCTCTGTTGACGCGGACGGGGGGATCGGTGGAAAGCTCGATAAAGTGACTACCCTCGAACGTAGCGCCGAAGCCCTGGCCGATAAGGCCGGGGACGGACCGGGGAATGACGGAGTTACAATAACCATCGCGGTGCGGTGGATTCAGGAACTTTCCACCGTGGCCCGGGCGGCGTCGCGGAAAAGCTGGATGTCCACCTCGCCGACCGTGGTGCTCATGCGCACGGTGGGGCCGGAGTTAGTTTGACCCAGCAGCTTGGTGGCGGCGGGCAATCCCCAGAGGATGCCTACGCGGGTCAATTTGCGCATTCGGCTTAGGGTAACGTGGCCGCCTGCCGACCGACCCCGCAAGAGGGCCGATCGGCAGGCGGATCCAACTACCAAAGCAGCTTGAGAGCAAACTGGGTTTGGCGGGGGGCGTTGGCGGTGCCGGTGACCCGGCCGAACTGCGCATTGCCGACTGTCGTGTTCGGCGAACCGAAGACCGGGTGGTTTAAGGCGTTGAAGCTTTCCCCGCGCAGTTCAAGAGCGACGCGCTCGCCGACGATGTTGAAGCGCTTAAATACGGACATATCCAGCGTTTCGACGAAGTCGCTGCGGAGGTTGGGATGCATACGGCCCATGTTGCCGAAGGTGTACTGAGCCGGGAGCTTGAAAGCACCGGTGTCGAACCAACGGTCGAGGGTCGGGCTGTCGAGGCGGGCGTCTTGGCCGGTCGAATCCGGTCGCTGGCCACCGCCGAAGGAAAAGCTGGTGTTCCCGGTCGTGAGCATCTGGAGCGGTGAGCCGCTGCTGAGCGTCAGGACTCCGTTCACTTGCCACTGGCCGAGCACGGCGTTGACGAGGCGGTTCCACTGGCTGCCGAACTGTTTACCTTTGCCGAAGGGTAATTCGTACGTGGACGTCATCACGAGCCGATGGGGGTAGTGGTAGGGTGAGACGGAACGTTCGCACGCGCGGCAGTTGAAGTTGCGGAAGCCGGAGGAGTCCCATGCGTTGTCGCCGCCGTCGGCGATTAACTTGGACCAGGTATAAGCGGTCACAATCGTTCCGCTCTGCGAGAAGCGTTTTTTGAAGGTGGCCTGGAAGCTGTGGAAGTTTGAGTTTCCCCAGGAAGTGCCGGCGAAAGAGACGCCCGGATACTGCGGATAGGGCGTAAGGAGTTCGCCCCGCTGGACGGTACGGGTGGAGAGCGGGCCGACCGGAATGATTCCGAAGAACGGATTCGGAACCGTTTCCAGCAGGCCGGCGTCCGGCCGGATCTGCGAGTCCGCGAGTTGGTCCATTTGCCAGGGGAGGGGCAGATGGGTGCCTTTGTTGCCAGCGTAAGCGAGGTCCAGGACCATGCCCTTCCCTAGATCCTGGCCGATGGAGAAGTTCCATTGGGAGTTATAGGGGGTGGTCATGGTAGATGGGATGGGCGATCCGACGCCTTGCCCCAGTGCGGCATTGAGCCCATTGACCGAGCCTTCAGGTTGCAGGACGCCGTTCGGGAACGGGTTCCGCAGAAGGTCGGTGGGGGTAACCCCATCGATGGAAGGAACCCAGGGGGTCGCGGCCGAGAATGGGGCGGTTGGATAGTGGTTCGCTCCATACGTGGCCATGGTGTAGAAGATCCCAGCGCCGACTCGGATGACCGTATTGGGACGGAGTTGGTAAGCGAGGCCGATGCGGGGCGCGATTTTGCCCCACTCGATTCCTTTGAGCGTTCTACCTCGGTCACCCTTATTCGCGAATGTCCAGCCCCCCTTCAGGTTCAGGCCGGTCCGTTGGCTGAGCGGGTTCACTGCGGCCGTGTCAAACACCGCATAGCGATCATATCGCTCGGTCAATCCGGTCTCGAAGTCCCACCGTAGACCCAGGTTCAAGGTCAACTTCCGGTTCACTTTCCAGTCGTCCTGCAGATAGTAACCGAAGCTCCTGCTCTCGAGGGCTGGCCGAATACTGTGGACTTCTCGACCGCTCGCCCCAGTGCCGAGCAAGAACGACGCAAACCCGAATCCACCGTTGGCGGACACGGCGCGCGGGTCTGGGCCTTGCGTCATGGCCCGGTTGAAGGAAAACGTCAATTGCCACGGCTGTTGCATGTGGTTGATCAAATTTTTTCGCATCTCGGTCCCAACCTTGAGCGAGTGGCTGCCGTAAACTTTTGATAGCGTTCCCACGAACGTGTGGGATTGATTGGCCGAGCGGAAGTTCCAGTGATGGAGCAATCCTGGCATGGTCATTTCTTCCACGGCGAATTCCGGAAACAAAAGCAAGTCCGCTCCAGTCTCGGTACTGGAGGGTAAGCCGAGAGAGGTGGGTTTAAAGCCCTTGAACCAACTGCCGCGATCCAGGATCGACCGGGCGAAGCCGTAGCGGAGGCTGAGGAGCGTGGTGGGATTGATGGTCCAGCTATAGTCGAGAGCGGCGTTCTGCATACGCTCGTAGTTCGAGTAGCAGCCGCCGTCCGGGCAGCCCGGGCCGGGCCATAGTTCAGGTTGCGAGTTCTCGTTCTGGAAAATGGAGTAGCGGAAGAAGATGCGCTGATTCTCGTTGAAATTGTGATCCACTTTCGACGTGGCCCGGTTGACGTTGGTCGGTGCTTTGCCTTGGAAGAAAAAATTGTTCTGTCCGGTGTTTGCCTGGCCGGCCAAGTTGGGGCCGGGTCCGAAGTACTTCAGGACGTTGCCCGCAACCGGGTCGATCCGGTTAGCCGGGATGCGATTTCCTGGAAAAACGGTGCGCGTGAACTGCCCGGGGCGCGCAGGATCCGGGGCGGTGGAGAACGGATCATAGATGTTCCGGAGTTGGCCGGCGGCGGTCAACGTCTTCGAGAAGTCGCCGACCATTTGGTCGTTGGTTGGCAGCGTGGAGAAGCGGGTCGACGCGGAGCGTTGCCGACGGCCTTCATAAACGGCGAACCAGAAAGTTTTATTTCGCCCATCATAGACTTTCGGAATGACCAGCGGCCCGCCGGAGCTGGCACCGAATTCGTTGCGCTGGAAGGTCGCCAGCTTCTGGCCGCTCGCGTTGGCGAACCAGTTATTGGCGTCCATTTTGCTGTTCCGGACGAACTCGAAGAGGCTGCCGTGAGGCGTATTGGTTCCAGACTTGGTGGCGATCGTCAGCACGCCGCCGCCGCTGCGGCCATACTCGGCGCTATAGGAGTTAGTTTGGATCCGAAACTCTTCGACGCCTTCGACCGAGGGTACGGCGCTGTTGGCGTTCATGTTCGCGGTGTTCGAATTCATGGTGACCGGTACGCCATCCATGAGGATGGCGTTGGACGAATCGCGCCCGCCGTTCACGGTGAAGATGCCGATAGAATGGAACCCTTCGTTGGCGCTGCCTGCGGCCGGGCGCTGGGGGAAGACTCCGGCCGTGGCCCAAGCCAGCGAGTAGATGTTGCGGCCGTTCAAAGGCAGGTCGATGATGCGCTTGTTCTCAACGACTCCGCTCAGCGTTGCGCTCGTCGTATCGACGAGTTGCGCGCCGCTGGTAACGGTGACGCTTTCCGAGACCGCGCCCACCTGCAGGGCGATGTTCGTTTCCGCTTTCTGTTGCGTTGCAATTGGTATCAGCTCAATAATATAGGCGCGGAAGCCGGCTTTTTCGGCGCGCAGCTTGTAGCGGCCCGGTGGCAGGGGCGAGACGAGGAAGAACCCGCTTTCGTTCGAGGATGAGCGCACGTTGACGCTGCGGTCGATATCCGTGACCACCACGCTGGCACCCGCAATCGCGGCGCCCGACGGGTCGGTGACGAGGCCCGATAGCTGGCCGGCGACCGTCTGCGCGGGCAGGTTGTGAACGAATAGATCTTGCGCTAACAGCGCCAAAACGATTGGCAAGGCCAAACGGAATGTGGACGTACTGAGTCTCATAAGCACCCTCCAGAGTTTGAAGCCCGAAAGCAACACCACGGAGGCTATTCGATCTCGATTCCAAACGCAAGCCCTTAAGCGCTCAGCCCTCAAGCGATCAAACACTCAATTTAGGCAAGCTGACTTTAGAAGCTAAGGCGGAGTCCAACCTGTACTACCCGCGAATTGGAAGCCGCGGTAATCGCTCCGAAGTTAGTCGCGGTCACGCTACCCTGCGGGGCCCCGAACTGCGGCTTATTCAAAGCGTTGAAAAGTTCAGCGCGGAACTGCACATTCATCCGCTCGCCGATGGGCTGCGAGCGGCTGATGTTGAGGTCGAAGGTGTTGAGACCCGGAATGCGAAGCTTCGGTTGCGTACGGGAATCGTTACCGAGCGAGTATGTGGGCGCGGGCAGGAAGGCGGAGGTATCGAAGTAGCGGTCGATAGTTCGCTGGCCTTCCGGCAGAACAGGGTCTTTCAAACGCACCGCCGCCGCACCGACGCCGGGAAGACGCGTGTTGTTGGGTCCGGTGATGACCATCGGCAGCCCGCGGCTGAAGGTGGTGACGCCGCTGAACTGCCACCGGCCGAGCAGGTTTGCGCCGAGTCCGGTGTTGAGCCATTTGCGGCCCTTGCCAAATGGCAGCTCGTAAATATAGTTGGTGATGAAATGTTGGGGACGGTCCTCCTCGCTCGTGGAGCGGGAGAGACTGAGGTTGTTCGGATCGAGGAAGCCGGACCGACCGCCGAAGCGCTCGCCGACGTTATCGATCTGCTTGCCGGCGGTGAACGCAGCCTGGAAGCTAAGGCCGTGGCTGAACTGTTTATCAATGCGGAGAGTGAAGCCGTGATAGATGGAATCGCCGACGGGGTCGCGAAAGCGGTTGATGCCGGTGTAGTGGTTGAACGGCTGCAGCAGTTGGCTGCGGCGGACCTGCGCCACGCTAAGCGCGCCGGTGGGGATCACGCCGAAGTACGGGTTGGCGACCAGATCGTCCAGAGCGGAGCCAAGCGCAAGGTTGCTGGCGTCGACGGCGGTACGGCTGCGGTTGATCCAGATGCGTTGGCCGCGGTTGCCGACGTAAGCGGCTTCAATGAGCAGGGTGGAAGTGAGGGCGTGTTGAAGGTTGAAATTCCATTGATGATTGAAGGGCGTGACCCAGGGGCGGAACGCGGTGGAAATGCTGGAGCCGACGCCGGTATTGGGCGCGTCGAAGAAACCGGCTTCGAAGGAGCGGGCCAGCGTGGCACCGGCGGGCGGGGTGTTGGGGGCGGCGGGGGGAGCGCCGAGGAACACGGGAGTTTGGGCCAGGAAGCCGCTGCCGAGGTCGCTGGCCCCAGCGCCGACGCCGCCGCTGCCGGGGAAGTAGAACAGGCCATAGCCGGCGCGCAGAACCGTGCGCCGGGGCAGTTGCCAGGCAAGGCCGATGCGGGGGGCGATGTTGTTGCGATCGGCGTCGGTTTGATGACGCGAGTTGCCATCGCGACCGGTGAAGCGGAGGACGCCAGGGCGTTTGGTGAGGGGGTCGATAGCGATCGGATCGAAGAAGCCGAGTTGGTTGAACCGGTCAGTCCAGGGGGCTTGGTACTCCCAGCGGACGCCGAGGTTGACGGTGAGCTTGCGCGAGACTTTCCAATCGTCCTGGAGATAGGAGGCGTAGTAGAGCTGCGAGGTCGCGAGGGCGGGATCGTCACTGAACGAGCCGCCGGTGGGGGCACCGAGGAGCATGGTCGCCAAGCCGTGGCCCGCCGTGGCGCTGGATGCGGTGGGGTTGGGGCCCTGCGTAAAGGCGCGGCCGAAATCGTAATTGCCGGAGGGACGTTCCGGTCGGAAGACATTGAAGTACTGGAACATGTAGTCGTAGCCAGCTTTGAACGAGTGGTTGCCGCGCAGGAACGTGAAATGGGCCTGCCCTTCGTAGTTCCCTTCGGCATCCACGAAGTAAGAGGCGCGATCGGCCCCCAGCGGGGCGATGTCGGCGGGGGCGAAGCGGGGGAAAATCAGGGTCTTCGCACGGGCCTTGAGAGACTGGGGAAAGCCGAGTTGCGTGAAGTCGAAGCCCTTGCTGCGGAGTTCCGTTTCGATCACTCGACGGGTCGCACTCACGCGAAACTGGCCGATGAAGGACGGGGAAAACGTGACCGTATCGGACAAAACAGTGGAGAGGGCTTTGCTCTTCACCTGGCCCTGTTCGCCGTTCACCCCTTCGCCGGGGAAGGCGATGTTGATGCCCGGCGAGAGCTGCGTGTTGCCCTGGACGCCGAAGGTAAGAAAGAGACGATGGCGCGCACCGACCGATTGATCGAACCGGAAGAACTGGCGGTCGGTATCGTTGGCCCGCGTATTGTTTTGGGCGAAATTCTGAACGACGGTGTCGCGGTTGGCGAGCGGGTAATACTCAAGCACCTTCCGCGAAATCGGATCAATGCGGCTCGCGGGAATCCGATTATCCGGAAACTGTAGCCGAGTGAACTGACCGGCGGCGGCCGGGACGGTCGTGGCCGGGTCGAAGATGCGGATCTGCTGGCCGCCAGTAGTCACAGTGCGGGAAAAATCGCCAGTACGTTCGAGGGCGGTGGGCACCGTCAGCAGCAGGCTGTCCGGGGAGCGCTGCGGGATCCACTCGAGATTGGTGAAGAAAAAGGTTCGATTGCGGCCGTCGTAGAGGCGGGGGATCAGAACCGGTCCGCCCACCGCGAAGCCGTACTCATTGCGGCGGAAGGAGTTTCGAACGAGTCCGGCGCGATTGCTCGCCCAAGTGTTGGCGTTCAGCTTATCGTTGCGGAGGAACTCGTACGCGGCGCCGTGGAGTTCGTTCGTGCCGGAGCGGGTGGCGACGGTGAGCACGCCGCCGCCGGAGCGGCCGAACTCGCTGGAGAAAGAGTTAGTCATAACCTTAAACTCCTGCACCGTTTCGAGGGGCGGCGTGTAGGCGATGTCGTTCGTGGTGCTATTGCGCGTTTCGGCCCCATCCAGCAGGATCTCGCTCGTATTGGATCGACCGCCGTTAATGATCGGGCCGGAGCCGGCACCGCCCCGGGGAAGCACGCCGGGGGCCAGGAGAACAAGGCTATAAGGGTTACGCCCAAGCAGCGGGAGTTCAATCATCTGCTTCGCGCCGACGACGCTGCCAAGGGTCGCCGACTGCTGCTCCAGTTGCACGGCGGCAGCGGAGACGGTTACTTCCTGCTGCACCGTGCCGGTGCGGAGCTTCAGATTGACGGTCGCAGTGAGCCCGACGGTCAGGCGAATTCCCGTCACGCGGCTGGCGTCGAAACCGGTTTTGGTCACTTTCAGGTCGTACTCACCTGCCGAAAGGAAGGGCAGCCGATAGCCGCCGGCGGGGTTGGTTTCCGTCTCAGCGTTAACCTTAGTGGCCCGATTCGTCAGGACCACGGTCGCCCCGGGGACCAAGGCGCCGGATTCATCGGTCACAACTCCGGTAAGGTTGGCTTGTTCAATCTGGGCGGAAAGCGCCGAGACAAACACTACGGAAACGATTGCCGCAAGCGCGAGTTTCATGATGTAACTCTATCACGTCGGATGCGGCTTCTCAAGTTACAGTCAGGTCAGTTACAGTCCGGTCAGTTACAGTCAGGTCACGCGACCACCCGTCCTTCGGACTCCCGCGGGACGCCCGGAACCATCGCTCAATTGCTCGCGAATGGGCGGCGGCTTTAAGTCCAGGCCGAGCCGAAAATCCAGAACAGCCCGCTGCTTATGCTCTAATCGCAAGATGAAGCTTGTCGGCGGTGTGTTTTTCGCTTTCGTGACGCTCACCTTTGGCCAAAGCGAGATCGACGAGGTCCGCGCAACCTATGCCCGGCTGTGTTCCGGCTGCCACGGCGCCGACGCCCGGGGGTCCCAGCAAGGGCCCGGGCTCGCGGGGAACGCGCGGTTGCGACGGCGGTCCGCACTGAATCTGCGCAACCTAATCACCACAGGCATTCCCGCCGCCGCAATGCCGGGCTTCAAGCTCCCGGATGCAACCCTCGATGGCCTCGTGGCTTTGGTCGTTTCGATGAACTCGTCCGCCGCGGACGTGAAAGTGCCCGGCGACGCGCTGGCGGGGCGCTCCTTCTTCTTCGGCAAAGGGCAGTGCGGCTCCTGCCACATGCTGGCAGGCAGGGGCACGGCTGTGGGGCCGGACCTTTCCAACGCGGCGCGGGACTTAACCGTAGACCAACTCCGGGACGCGCTGTTGAACCCAGGGGCACGGATTGCCCCTGGCTACGGCCTCGTCACCCTAGCACTCAAAAATGGAAGCAGCTTCCGCGGATTCGCCCGCAATCGCACGGGGTTCGACATCGCCGTCCAGGATTTCAACGGCCGCTTACACCCGCTTTCCCTCGCGGCGGTTACTCAAGTCACCGAGGACAAAGCCTCCTTCATGCCCACACTCAAGGCCTCCGACCAAGATCTGCAAAATCTGCTCGCCTTCCTGGCCAGGTTGACCGGGGTCAAGCCCGGCGAACTCGTCACGCCCGCCACCGACAAGCCAAGCGGCATCGACTTCGCGCGAATCGTAAACCCAAAGTCCGGCGACTGGCTAACTTACAACGGGAACTTAAGCGGAAACCGCTACAGCGCGCTCAATCAAGTGAACCGCTCGAACGTCGGTAAGCTCGCGCTCCAGTGGACCTTTTCGATCCCGCTTTGGACGCAGTTCTTGCCCGATACCCCTTACTACCACGAGAATATGAGGTACTTCGGACTCGAAACCGTGCCGCTCGTGGCCGACGGCATCATGTACGTCACGGGGCCAAACCAGGTGTTCGCCTTGGCCGCCGCAACCGGCCAGCCGATCTGGCAATATTCCCGGCCCCGCACCAAAGGCCTCGTTTCCGATCCGTCGCTAGGAACCAACCGCGGCGTGGCGCTGCTCGGCGAAAACGTCTTCTTCGTCACCGACGACGCCCATTTGCTGGCCCTGAACCGCACCACCGGACGACTGGTATGGGAGACCATTCTCTGGGACGAACCGCAAAAGTACGGCGGAACAATTGCGCCGCTCATCGTCAAAGACATGGTGGTCGCTGGCGTGGCCGGCGGCGACTGGGGAATTCGCGGGTTCATCGCCGCCTACAAAGCCTCGACCGGAGAACGCGTCTGGCGCCAATGGACCGTGCCCGCGGCCGGCGAACCAGGCATCGAAACCTGGCAGGGCGGGGGGCATAAGCTGGGCGGCGGGTCCACCTGGTTGACCGGCTCTTATGACCCTTCAACAGATACGCTCTACTGGGCCACCGGCAACCCTTGGCCGAACTCCGACGATCGCGAGCGGGGCGGAGACAACTTATACACCGACAGCGTCCTCGCGCTCGCATCCGGCACCGGCAAGATGAAGTGGTATTACCAATTCACCCCGCATGATACTCACGACTGGGACGCGACCGAACCGAACGTCTTAGTCGACATGCCGTATCGAGGTAAGCCGCGGAAACTCATGTTACACGCCGATCGCAACGGCTTCTTCTATGTCTTCGACCGCTCCGACGGAAAGCTACTCCTGGCTAAATCGTTTCTGCACAAGATGACCTGGGCGAGCGGCGTGGGTAGCGATGGCCGGCCGGTGCGACTGCCGCCCAGCGAACTGGGCTGCCCCGATCATGCCACAAACTGGAACGGCACCGCCTTTAGCCCGGTCACCAAGCTCTATTACGTAATTGCAATTGAAAAATGTACCGTAAATCTCACGCCGGGGAGCTGGAAGAACGCCCGGCCCGCCGAGGACCCGGGAAAAAAGTATCTGCGGGCCCTCGACGTTGAGACCGGCAAAATCGCCTGGGAGGTGGCCCTCGAAGGGCCCGTCGACGGCAAGCGGGTCGCGGGCATTCTGGGCACCGCCGGCGGCCTGCTGTTCTACGGCGATCCCAGCGGCTACTTCGTCGCGGCGGACGAGCGAAACGGCAAAACGTTATGGCGCGTGCCCCTGCACGCGACGATCAAGACCTCGCCGATGACCTACACGGTCGACGGTAAACAGTATGTCGCTTTGGCCGCCGGTTCAAATGTAATCACGTTCGCCGTGGAGAAATAAGTACCGATGGCGACGAGCAAAACCCGCCGAGCCCGCTCGGTGAAGAGGCGCAAGCGCCGCATGGACGCCGTCGAACACGACCTCAGCGATGAGCAATGGGCGGCGCTCCAGCACGAGTGGGGCGGGTGCGCCTACTGCGGCACGGTCGGCCAGGCGCTGCAGCGGGACTGCGTCCTGGCCCTGTCCCGCGGCGGACGGTACACCCTCGAAAACATCGTGCCCGCGTGCCGCGCTTGCAACACCAGCAAATGCAACGACGAAGTCACCGCATGGCTGCGGCGGAAGCGCCTCAATGAAAGCGCTTTCCTGCTCCGCTTCTCCCACATCAAAACGACGCTCGATGCTTCCTTCCGCAATCGCGTATCGGCCGATCCACCAACCTGATCAGCCGATAGCGACCCATCGCCGATTCGCTGCCTAGTGCAGGCTAGGCCGCCACGAGCGAACCACCGGCGAACGTTCACTGGCGCTTCTGCCCCCGGCAAATCGCAAAGAACCAATTCTGGCTGCGGGTTATGAATCAGTAGCGACCGGCCCCTCTCGCTTCGCTCCCCGGGCACCGCCGGGGGGGGGGTGCACGATAGGGGGGGCGACACCAGAAGCGGCGAAAATGTTTCACGAACGCGGGGAGTCTGCTGACTGCGGTCGCCAGCGTTCCAGCGTGTACCGTCCCACTAGTGACCAATTCAGCAGGGAAGAGTTGACCGTGATCGTGCGCGCACAACAGCAGCCAATGGCGGCTCTGTCCCAGCCGCCATTTCTACCCAGCCGACAGCTTTGCCGCAAAAGTAGCATACTGGGCCACTTCCCCCGAAAACCGCCAGAGCCCCCCTCGTCTACCCTCGCGCCTAGGCGAATGTAACTCGCCTAGGCCGCCCGCCCCCTTCGTCCCCTCCTCCTTCACTGTCGCCGCTATTCCACCCGCGCAGCCCCGCCGCCGTATCCCAAAACACCGCCTCCCGCGCAAGCCCCTCGGACCAACGCACCAATCGTCAGCAGCCGCGAACGAATCATCCCTCCCGACTACACCCGTCACGGATTGGCCCCCATCGACTCCGCGCTCACCCGGTCCGCAAGCACCCCTATTCAATTCGCCCTCTCCCCTCGCGCACAATCGAAAGCCGCCTTGCCCTCCCCGCGCCCCACGCGGTTCCATCGATCCCTCCATTTCGCCCCCGCCCGGCAAGCCCGCCTCCACACAAGCCGAGGGCCGGCGCATGCCCCTTTGCGCTCCAGCGGTCTGCTCCGCCAGCCCCTGGAAAACAACAAAAGCAAAAGTACCGGTGCGACGTCCATCCCGCCGAAGAGCCTACTGGCTCCCTCGCGCACACTCCCGCGCGAGCCAGTCGTTGTGCCCAGAAAAGCCTTCGCTCCGTTTCCGGTGTCCCCTGTGGGCCGGGCCGTAAACGCTGTCCAGCGGGAGTTGCCAACTTCCCCCTCCGGTCCTATGCCCCAGACCCTTGATCCTCGCGGTCGTCCACCAGAGAGCCCTGGGCACCGCGACCGCCCAACAGGGCAAAGCGGATCAGACGGACGCCACCCGCGGCATCGGCTGCCCGGCTAGGAGTCTGTCGGAGATAGATTTCGGCGCACCTAGAATCAACCACGTAAAGACCATTGAAGAACGTAAAATCCATGTAAGTGACTGATTCTAAGTAGAGCCTTTTGTGCCTTCGATACACCCCTAAATATGGGCGTACGAATGCCACCAGGCAAAACGTCGCGATTCCTTCCCCCGCCCAATGCGCGGTTGGGGCATCGCACACAAGCCCGCGAACTCCCCCTACCTGCCGCCCACTACGCCAGACAGGCCCATGATTCCCCCGGCGAACAGGAACGCGGTGACGCCCCCGTCGGGGAAAACACCAAGCCCTAGGCCGTCATCACACCAACCGGCACCAAAGCCCGCCCCGACCGCGGAAGAACAGGTTCCGACGAACGATGGCCGCTGCAACGCGGTCAACCCGAAAAGCCGCCCGCCGCCACCGGTAGCCTCGTCTATGCTTCT